>Ga0181560_10005757_pt1 | contig 11011 bp, 9 predicted proteins | sample 011ome_20_FD_133751 | JGI IMG/M metagenome (GOLD analysis project Ga0181560, IMG submission 133751) | Coastal salt marsh microbial communities from the Groves Creek Marsh, Skidaway Island, Georgia - 011509CT metaG (megahit assembly) | ecosystem: Environmental > Aquatic > Marine > Intertidal zone...
GAGATCGCGTTGGTCGAGTAAATCCCTCCATCGCACCGGAGGATTCGCCTAGTGGCCTATGGCGCACGCTTGGAAAGCGTGTTGGGTGAAAGCCCTCGGGGGTTCGAATCCCCCATCCTCCGCTCTAAGCAGAAGTGACCACCCTCTTCATGACGCACTTGAGGAAAGGCAATGTTGGTTAGCGAGGGTCTTCGGTGCTCGGTCTGTCATTTTCTAATTAGGAGATAATCCACGAACGATGAGGCCAGGCTCATTTTCGTAACCGTTTTCTTGTGTTTCGGAAAAAGGGAATCAGACGCGAGGTTTCTCAGTTCAGTTAGGAGAATCCTTCGAAGACTTCCCCAAGGATTTCTTGCTCGGTGCATAAACAATGAAGCGCCAGCCTTCACTCTACATTTTTCTGATGATCAGCCCAGTGTGTCGCTTCTGACCGAGGGGTTGGGTTGGGAATTTCATATTCAGTAACTTGAATCAGTTGGTAGTGGAAGAGCAACCGGGGAAAATTGCGTGAACTTGACTCGATTGAGCCAGGCAATAGAGTGAGGTTCATGATGTCGCAGCGGGTTGCTCCCAATGACAAAAGCGGTTGATTCACTCCTGAAGTACCAGTGGAACACGGTCCTCAGCGTCTACATCTCCGCATACGTGCTACTACTGCTGGTTGTTGGGGTTATCAATTCATACCTCGGACTGGTTTTTACGGAGCAATTTTCGTTCCATGTGGCCGACGGATGGTGCAATCCGGTGTCGGAAGGGCTCTACGGCCACTGTTTTGGTGATTTTGGTGTCAAATTCGCAGAAAGCGTTGCCGATAACGCATATGTTCCCGAGTCGGTTTCCCCTGCTAATCCACCTGCCGTTTTGGCTCTATTCAAGGGTATGATTTCTGCCGGGCTGACCTACAACCAGGGTTTAATTCTTTGGTTGGGCTCGATCGTTCTCTCTGCACTTGCACTTGGGCTGGTAACCGCTCGCTTCTCGAGAGACTGGCAGACGCGGATTATGCTTTTCTCTGTCATAGGGATCGGGAACGTGGGAGTGATTACCTCTTTAGACCGTGGCAACCCTATTCCTTGGATCGCCACTGGTTTTGTTGCAGCGGTGGTCCTTTCTCAAAAATCAAAGAAAATGGAAGTCATATCGGCACTCCTGCTGGGCTTGGTGGGCTTGTTGAAATGGTGGTCTCCTGTCCTATTCATGTTTTTCCTTATCCAGAAGAAATGGATCGCTCTCGGGGTTTCGCTATCCTTATGGGTCTCGTTACAGACAATTTCTCTGATGGCCGCAACTGGCGGTGTCATCAATGCCGTGAAGCAGCACCACGCCTGGCTTACTAACAGTGACTACGGTATCAATCAGCTAACTGCTAGCCACAGTATTTACTCTCTAGCGCAAAGGTTAGCCTGCAGTGTTACATCTGAACCCGAGGTATGTTTCGAAACGAAAACTAATTGGTCGATTTTTTTTGGGATTAGCCTCATCGCTGTATTTAGCGTTCTGGCTTTTTTGTGGCGTAGAAACTATTTTCTGTCCGCTGTGCCGTTTGCGCTTTTGCCAATAATTGCCCTACCTGCGGCCATGGTCTACAACCTCACTCTTCTTGCGGCCGCAGTTTCTCTAATTTTTATATCCTCCGTCGGTCGGGAGCTCAAGTCGCCGAAAAAAGTCGAGAGAAGCCTTGTTTGGTTGATACTAAGTGGGAGCCTAGTCGGGATGTTAGTTGTGCCAGCAAAATGGTTTGGTTCAATTGCGAGTTCCATTTTGGTACCTGCTTGGTTCAGTGTGGTGACGTTACTGGCCGTCGCGGTGATTGCCTCTGCCGTTCGCGAGTTCGAAGACGGGAAAATTTTCGGGGAGAGAGTGGTAAGGCTTGGATTACGACCGGAGTCTAATCTGAACCACAAACCATAATGATAAATTCCAACCAAGCCCTGGTGTCGGGTAAGAGCGCCAAGACACCAAGCCGTCGGCAAATACAGTGTTGATTAGTCGCCGAAGATACGGAAAATGGTACGGATGTTCTCGATAGTGGGCTAGCCAGTACTCCAATCCCAGTTTCTCGATTCTTCTCCGGCTTGTGATTGATTGGGCTAATCTAAGCAGAGCCCCCGGTTCCGCAGGTAAGTAAATAGAGGCGGAACCACCTGGCTTTAGACTTCGTTTCCAATTCTTGAGAGCGGCTTCAGGATCTGAAAGGTGAGGCAGCAAACAGGTCGCGATAAGACGATCAACCGAATGGGGCGCAATTCCTTCGAGTGTTTGCGCATCGATTACGCGTGTGACAACTCCCGGATAGTCTTCTTCTTTTCTTACTGGAAGAATTTCCTGATTGAGATCTGTTTCGAAATAAACCTCGTAGCCATGTTTCACAAAGGGTAGATGTTGTCCGTGTCCCGCGCCGAGCTCGAGGACCACACCAAAAGGACCAGCTGGGTTGATATTTCGTTCAATTGACCTGTGCGCAACTTTGGATGCCAAACCTAGGCAACCAGAGCCGTACACCTGCTGATACCTATCCTTGTAAAACTCTTGTATCTTTCTTTCTTTCACCGAAGGTTGCCTCTCACATTCCGCTGTTCTTGAAAACGCCAGAAGCTAACACTAGTCTCCCGCCTTCCTGAATCTTGCGACAAACGTAACCGCCCCAGCAATCGCAAAATCAGCAATCGTATGAACCAAGCGTGACACTACCGCGACAGTTACCGCTCCTGAAGGGCCGACAGCATCGGATAGTGCGTATACGAGTGCAGCCTCGCGAACGCCGATACCTGCTGGCGCAAAAGGGAAGAAAAGCCCCGCAATGAATGCGAAAGCAAAGGCAGCCGCATAGGTCACCAGAGAATATGATAAAAATCCAGTTTCATAGATTAGTAGCGCGAGACTAGCACCATAACTAAACCAAATTAGCAATCCCAAAAGAAAAAATTGCCCCATCCTGAGCGTCGAAATGCGCAGGGCAGGCTCTACACGAAGGATGTAATTTACAAGGCTACTCGCGGACGGAGGCGAGCCCAAAAACAGTGCAACCAACACCAGGATAGGTGAGACCACAGAGGACAAGCCGCTGCCGGCCAGAAGTGCCCCATGGCCGACCCCGACTACCACTGCTCCGGACAACGTCAATATGTAAATCAGAAAAACCCCAGCCCCTGCAGCAGTCCGAGGCGACAGTCCAATTTTTCGGCCAGAAACCCCATGAGCAACAAAGTTCCAAACGCCTCCCGGCAGGTACTTGCCGAGTTGGCCACTGAAGAACAATCGACTGGCACTTGTCCATGGCACCGGAGCACCAACAACTGCCAGGAATCGAATCCAAACAATCCCACCGAAGGCAGTTCCGATGCTGGCAAGGACAAACGATAACACTAAGGAAGTAGAGCTAATGCCGTTCAAAGCCAGGACGAACTCATCCCACGATTGAGCAAGTACCGACAGCCCAAAGCCGATAGCCAAGACCAAGAAAACTGTTTGGGCGGACCTCATCAGCATATGCTTGGTCCTCCGGCTGAAAAAATCAACAAGCGCTTGCGGGCCAAGAAGCTAGGACTCGGGCTACGACCAAATCGCTGAGTCCCGGAAAGAGAATCCCAGTGCGATTTCGTCCGAAAGCCTATCGGACTACGTGTGCGCGATATTTTCGCAAGAGTTAGCCGAATGACCCCTCTTGCTTCGACGAGTTGACGACCACATGAAGTATCGTCTTTCAACTGATTAGAGAACGTCCATCGGCCGGATACTGAGTGGCAACAATTCAATTCCAGCGGTTTCAGCAAACAGGCATCGTCGACTGGGGTCATTCGGACCCATGTCTCCTGGAAAATACGACCAATTCAGCCAGTAAGCCAAAAAGGACGAACTGGAATCCAAGGATGATGAAAAGAACCGAAACAGTAAGTAAAGGCCTAGAACCGATTGATTCGCCACCGAGCCAAGCAATGAAAAGGTAAAGGAGCATCAGAAACCCCATGCTCCCAACAATTACGCCAGCTCCTCCGAAAAGATGAGCCGGACGGTTTTTGTAACTCAGGAGAAACCGAACCGTCAAAAGGTCGATAAAACCTCGCCAAAAGCGGTTCAAGCCATACTTGCTCCTACCAGAAAATCGCATCCGGTGATTTACTTGGGCCTGTGAAACGGAGAGGCCGAGCCACGCTGCAATCACTGGGACATATCGATGGAGCTCTCCGTAAAGGTACGGCAAAAGCGCCCTCGAAGCCGAGACACTAAACGCCTTGAAACCAGAATTCGAATCCTCAACTGTCAAACCCGACACTTTCCGAACGACGTAGTTATAGAAGAGCGACGTGACTCGCTTGATGAAGCGATCCTGTCTTCTTGTCCGCGCTCCAATCACCAAATCGGCTCCTTTAGAGACCTCATTTACTAACCTCGCCAACTCAGACGGATCATCTTGGCCATCAGCGTCCATAGTCACAACACAAGTCGCACCGGCTGCCAGAGCCTCCCTAAATCCCTGTTCTAGCGCAGCTGATTTCCCACGATTGTTTGGCAGGGAGACTAGAGAAACTTTGGCGTTTTTTTTGGAAAAATTAGAAACAACCTCCGTCGTCTGGTCTGTCGAACCGTCGCTCACAACCAACACGCGTCCTCCGGGGGATACCTTTTCCAGATTCTGCAGAATTTCTGGAACAACCTCCAACAAGTTCTCTGCTTCATTAAGTGCCGGAACTACTATCCAGACCTGCTCACTTGCTGACTTCGACCTCATGATTCTCACCTTTTTTTCCATATTTGAGAGGTATTAAAAATGGCCGCTTGAGGGCTAACGTAATCAGGAACAATAGCCACACTCCCCCCGTAAATTCCTGGCTGCTTAATAAAGTGCCCTCCCCACTTGTAGAAACAGGCAGGAGTAATGCAGTAGCGGAAGCGACGTTGGCAACGCCAAGCATGGCTGCGTTTGCCGCGGAATATGCCGACTCTTTTCGGCTCTTAACAGGTATCGAGTGGGAGCGAACGAGGCATGCCATAACGATAGTGAAGGGGGCAAATATCAGGTAATACGAGAACGTTACTGGCACAAACAGAGCCGATATGGCGATAAGCGCAACTGCAACATCCTGGATTTGGAAAGTCTTACTCCAAAGTGTCAAGACGATTAAGGCGGAGAGGCACACCGCCAGGCTAAAAACGATACTGACGGATTCAGTCCAACCGAGAGTTCTCCCAACCAGGAGATGGAAGGCGTTCGCCAACGAAACATTGGTGGGGTGCCCATTAATCAGCGTCTCGTGCGCCCCGAAGCCCACCATGTTCCGGACGGTTTGGACGAGAAATTCGGGAGCGCGCGAACCAAATGGAGCATAGGCGCCGAGTTGGAATAATCCAGCAACTAAAACCGTGCCGATAGCAAGTTTCAATTTTCTAACAGACACAAGTATTAGTACTAGAAGCAGGAATTGTGGCTTTACAGCGGACGCCAAAATGATTCCCACAGCAACAAGCGAAAAACGGTTCCTTCGGATTCCTACTATAAGAAGCAATAAGACAGGAACCACAAAGCCAGTTGAGTTACCCCTATCGAGAATTGCAAGCGCAGGGAGGCTCAGTGGTCCGACAACAAGCACGGACAAAATCTTGGTTGACAAGAAAATTCGGGAGTCTGGCACAATCACAAATAGCCAAATTGACGATACCGCAGCCAACAGGCAAAACATATAAAGTACGAGGCCGGCATTGAAACTTGAAAACAAAACTTCTGCTCCCAATCCTAGGAGAATAGGGGCTATGGCCAAGGATGGGTACGGCAAACGAAACTGCGCTCCCCACGGATCTCCGCTCGCGATGGCATTACGGACATAGGCATAATCGCCAAAGCAGTGCACCCCGAGTCCTTCGGTAGCAGCAAGGCAATGTCCGTCATCAGCAAAAAAAATCAAAGAAGCAACCGGATCAAACGAAAAATAATGAGATAAGACGAGAATCTGTGCAAAAAGAAACAACTGAAAGCTGGCAATCACCGATACGTAACGTTCGAATACCCGAATGTCAATAGAAATCGGCTCAAACCTCTCTAGAGTTTTCACCAAACGTCTAACTCGTTCTAACCGTCAAGATCTCACCCTTGCCTGGCCGGCGCCGCTAAGTTCAACCAACTCTACGGCAATCTGGAAGAATCCTGTCGATATGTTCTTGCCACTCCAGATTCTCGGTTGTTCGTTGGTTAGATACCTAAGAGCTCCTGATCGAAAGTGTACGGACCAATCACGCTTGGACAACGGCCCTGCACTGTTTGTCCAGCCAAATGGCCCTTGCGCCCGGTCGCGCAAGTCGCATTCATTCTGCGATGCCGGCTGTTTCAGGTGGAAGGGTGTTGGTGAAACTTATCGGAAATGCAACGACCGAAGAGAAAGGTATTGTCGGAGCTAGCGAAGGGATTTGCGAGACGTAAAATCAGAATCGAGTTCCCAACATCAAACAAACTACGAGTGGGGAAGCAAGTTGAGTGAAATCTGAAGTACTGCACGTTGTCGTGGGCGCCGGAAATATCCAGTATTTTCGCAATGCAATTCAATCGATAAAACATCACAATGCTGGAGACATTTTTGCAGTTTATAACTGGGTGGACGCCAAAGATTTGGAAGATTTCTCCCACGTTTCTAAGTCTCTGGAACGCAGTACTGAATTTCTAAGGCTTCAGAGAAATAATCCTACCTTGCGCACTGGCTCCCTTTACGATGCCTACAACTTAGGCCTGGAGGAGGCAAAAAGGAATTACCGTTTCGCATCGTTCATGCAGGCGGATATGCAATTGATGTGGTGGCACCCAAAGATCATGGAGACAACAGAGGAGCTTGTTGCTGCTAGGTCTTCAGAGACCGAATACATCACTTTTTACACTCAGCTTCCCATCATTGGAAAGCATCCACAGCAGTACAAAGGTTGGTTGTGGGGTAGGAACACGTCGACCTACGTCATTACCAGTCACTCAGACGTTTGCATGGTTCCGCTCTACGGTGGCATTAACGAGGGCTTCTCTTTCGAGGGAACCGAACACTCAATGGCAGTTAAGCTTCGAGCGCTCGGCGCTGAACTACATTGGCACCCTTTTCCCTTTGTAGCCGCAATACCGTACCCTCGGACGGTCAGAGACCGCCCTCGTTGGTATGTGCTCAATAGCTCCTACCCTCGCATCCCGATCCTATCTGTCGCGCCGGAATACGAACCGGACTTCTCTAAACAAGGCTTACATCCTTTGTCGATGGAGAATTCTGTGGTTCCAAACGGTTGGGTGAGCTCATACCCTTATTGGCCCTCAGATACGCGAGGAGAGCTGTGGATAAGTAGGAGGATTCGCTGGTGGAAGCGAGTCGGAGGTAGCCTTTTCTCAACTATTGATTCGTCAGGGGTAGTGAGCTGCTTCAGCTTCCGATTCTCGAAACCAGGGAATCTCGAAGTGTTTCGGTCTTTATTGCGCGTGGCTTGGGCCAAATTTAAATCAATTCCTCCTAAGGTCTCACGCCGCGCAGACCGTCTGACTTCAGAAGAGTAGCTCCGAGAGAAGAGAAAATTGGCCTCGGTTCAGCGGCCGATTATTTTTGGCATGAAATAAGTGCTTTTCCCACGTCGGTTTGTTTCTTTGCCCGGCCCTTTAGTCTTCACGCGCGGCTAGCCCATCCAGAAGTCAGAAAATCCGAATGGTAGCAAATTAGGTGCCGACGCTACCTAGGTGACTCAGATTTCTCCAGGACCTGTGCGGTCTTGGTTAAGACGAAGAAACCTATGGAGCGCATCTTCAAATTCGGCCGGGTCAATCTGGAAATCGTCTCCGCCATCGATTTTTATTTCTGGCCTGAGCGACTCTAGGGTCAGTCGAGCTCCGACCAACTTAGCGACAATCGGAACAAAATTATCGTAACTGGGTGCGCGAAAGTTTGTGAAAGCCAACACTGCGACTCCTTTTGTTGCAAAAAGTAGGTTCGCTAATCCGGAACCAGAAGCAGCCACCACGTGTGTTGCATTTGCCAAGACATCGATCTTCTGTTGCAAACCCAAATCTTCCATTTTCACGGCGAGGAAACCCCACTTATCCAAAATGGATTGTAGCTCGGGGAAGTCAAATTTTCGATGGAGGGTTCCTGAGCGTTCAATAAATACTCGCCTATGGGTACCGTCTCCCGCGGTCGGTGTTTTTCTTGCCCGAATTTGCCCTACGAAGCCCTCCATAACATCGCGGTGCATCCGTAGCGGTTTCCGCGATTCAGAATCACTGCTGAGCGGAGCATCGTAAACCGGCGCGTCAGGCCAAAGAAGGTTGTCAAACTGATAGAAGACACCTTCCTCGAGAGCAAAGACTGGTCGATCTTCAAGAAACAATTCAAGAACTTCACGATGCCCAACATTTTGGAGCGCAGTTTTGGGAACCAACAAAGGAATGTCCCTAGGAATCAAGGGCGAACTATTCGCAAGGTACACGCTAGGCAAAAAGTTGAGGAGCCAATGCGACCAATTCTGTGTTGCTCGAGTCCCAACGTATAGACCTGGTCCAGGAACCTTCCTAACTGGCCTGGTGCGGACGTAGACCGTGTCATTCTCGTAGCCCACGATTCCTCCGGTTCGGACTGCGAGTCTTCCTGGATGAATTCTAAATGGCCCAGATTCGTGCCGATCCGCTATCACACAGTTGCGTCTCCAATAAACACTTGGAAACCTAAAATTTGTCGTGACAACCGCCTTCGGAAAAGACGCCAACCTAAGCGCCGGATATTTGGTTGGAATCGGTGTTTCGGCAGAAGCCCGATCATTCTGGTACGTGGGCAGGGCTACTAGCGCTTCGCTCGAAGGAGCAAGAACGCTCGTTTTTAGGCCAAGGACCTTGATTTCAGCTAACGCGAGGGCCTGAATTCTCGCAATTTGTCGCAAGGGCCAAGAAGTTATGGCCCGAAAAAAGACCTCCCCGAGAGCGTGCTGGACCACGATCGGAGGGTAGCGCACCGTTTCCAACCTTCACATGGAGCTGATTCATAGCTGAGCAAATCTGACGAGTTATCTTGACTCCCACCCTGCTTTTGCTCAACTTTCTTAGTCCTTCAGTATAGAGCTCCGATATTTCCGGTATTGGCTTTCTTGAGAATCGACTCCGATTATCAAGTTTTTGAAAGGTACATGTTTCCAGATTGGCGGATGTCGCGAAACTTGCTCGGGTATCGAAATCAAGGGCATCCAGAGCACTGTCGGGCCATAGCTCCGTTCCGCTGGGGACGAAGCAAGCGTGATCCAGTGTGGACGAAGGGTTGGGTTCTATTCCTCTGGTGCCAGGACAGATTCAAGGGGCAAAAGGAAGGCAAATAATCTAACAGGAGTTGCTGGAATCATTAGATTGGTGTTTCGACTCGTCCATCTTCCCCCACTTTCTTTACTAGAATAAAGCTAATGAGCACACTCGCGGACGTCGCGAAACTCGCTGGGATATCGAAGTCAACGGCGTCGAGAGCCCTGTCTGGGCGTGGCTCAGTCTCCTTGAGGACGCAAGAAAGAGTCTCTGCTGCGGCCGAAGAGCTGGGTTTTGTCCCCTCCAGTGCCGCTAAAAGTCTCGCAACAGGACGATCGCGCAACATTGCCGTGGTGACTCCCTTCATTAACCGCTGGTTCTATGGCGAAGTCATCGACGGAGTTGAGTCGGCACTCATTGGTGCTGGGTACGACCTCACCCTGTATCGACTCACTAACGACAAAGACCAGCGCAAAGCCCTGTTTGATTACTTCCTCGTAAGGAAGGGGGTGGACGCGGTCATCGCTCTGACCATGTTCGTCAATGATGACGAGGTTCAGAGACTTCGAAAGTTGGGCAAACCCATTGTCGGAATTGGAGGTGAGATTCCAGGTATCCCCACCTTTTCCATCGATGATGTAAAAACAGCCAAACGGGCCACGAAACATCTCCAGGAATTAGGCCACACCAAACTCGTCCACATCGGTGGCGATCAGCAGAGACAACTCGACTTCGAGGTTCATTCGAACCGACTCACAGGCTTTCGCGAAGCCATGAATGACGCCAACTTGAGTCATGCCGATGATTTTTTCGCCGATGACTTTGACATCGCGGGGGGCTACCGAAGTGCCATGAGGGCACTGAGTGATCCGGCATCTCGCCCCACGGCGATTGTCGCGGGCTCTGACGAAATCGCGATCGGGGTAATCATAGCCGCTCGAGAACTCGGACTCCGCATCCCAGAGGATCTCTCCATCATTGGAATCGACGGTCATCCACTCGGTGAAACGTTGGGTCTCACGACCATGAACCAGCACCCCTCCCGGCAAGGAAGCACGGCTGTTTCCGAAGCCTTGGCACAATTGGGAGGAGCGTGGGATGAGTCTGACGATTCCCACCTCGAGCTGCAAGTAGATCTAACGATCCGAGCCAGCACGGCTCCACCGCCCGCTTAACGACTGTGGGCGCCCACCAAGGTGGTCGCCCACAGGACTCAAGAGTTGACTACTTGAGGCTGACGGTTCCGCCAGCCTCTTCGAGAGCCGCCTTGGCCTTCTCGGCGGTTTCCTTGTTCGCTCCTTCGAGCACAACACCGGGAGCGCCGTCAACGAGTGCCTTCGCCTCACCGAGACCGAGGTTGGTGAGTGCGCGCACCTCCTTGATGACCTGGATCTTCTTGTCCCCAGCAGCTTCGAGAACGACGTCAAAAGAGTCCTTCTCTTCAGCTGCTCCGCCAGCGTCGCCGCCACCAGCAGGTGCAGCACCTGCAGCAGCAACAGCCACGGGGGCTGCAGCGGTCACTTCGAATACCTCTTCGAACTTCTTCACGAATTCGCTGAGTTCGATGAGTGAAAGCTCCTTAAAGCCTTCAATGAGCTCATCAGTTGAGAGCTTGGCCATGATTTCTCCTTAGTTTTTCTTGGTCGAGTGATTACTGCTGGGACTATCCAGCAGACTCTTGCTTCTGGCGAAGGGCGTCGACAGTGCGAGCGGCCTGCGCCAAGGGGGCAGTGAACATGTATGCAGCGCCAAACAGCGAAGCCTTGAAGGCACCTGCGA
>Ga0181560_10005761_pt1 | contig 11009 bp, 5 predicted proteins | sample 011ome_20_FD_133751 | JGI IMG/M metagenome (GOLD analysis project Ga0181560, IMG submission 133751) | Coastal salt marsh microbial communities from the Groves Creek Marsh, Skidaway Island, Georgia - 011509CT metaG (megahit assembly) | ecosystem: Environmental > Aquatic > Marine > Intertidal zone...
GTCCCCGGCGCCGCGCCACTGGCCGACGAGCGTCGCGCACGCTAGTTTGAAGCCCTCGCACACCGTGAACGCGACCGCCTCGAACTTCTGCCCGAGGGACATCGCCTCTAGGTGGTGCGGCCCGCACCCGGAGGCCACGCGCCCCAGCGCGATGGTCACCAGCGTGAACACCGCGCCCGACGACGCCAGGGGCAGCCCGACTTGGACCATCTTTTCGATCTCGTTTCGGCGCGGCGGCGCGAAGCGCAGGGTCACGCCGCACGCGCGCCTGAGCGCGGCTAGGTGCATTCCCGCGCCCAGGAGCGCCGCTAGGGACGCGCCGATGGCCGCGCCGGTGACGCCGCATCGCGGGAACGGGCCCCAGCCGAACATGAGCGCGGGGTCGAGCGCCGCGGCGGCGGCGACGGCGACGGCGACGACTTTGAGCGACGACGACGTTTTTCCCAACCCGCGAAACGCCGCCTCGAGGACGTTCCCGACGGCGAGCCCGAACGACCCCACGAGCATCGCCTGCAGATGCGCGCGCCCCAGCGCGTAGGCCGACGTCCCCGTCTCCAGACCCAACCCCGAGGCGTACACCGCGGGCACCAGGGGCGTGACTGCGAGCAGAAGCAGGTAGGTGCCCAGCGCGCCCCACAGCCCTTGCGTTATCACGTCGGCGACGCCGCGGCCGTCGTCGCCGGCGCCGACCCGCGCGGAGACGCGCGACTGCACGCCGGTGGCCACCACCGAGCACGCCAGCTGGATGAGCCAGACGGCGAACGCGTTGACGCAGATCGCGGAGAGGTGCGCCGGGCCCAGCGCGCCCGCCCAGTACGCGTCCGTGAGGTGAAACGCGCTGCGCAGCAGGCCGACGGCCACCACCGGCGAGCACACGCGCGTCGCCGCGACGGCGGTGGGCACGCGGAGCAGCGGCGGGAGCGCGCGCTCGGGCGCCGGGTCCGCCTCGCACGCGAACACGGTGGGGTCGCACGCGTCGCCGGACGCGTCGCCGGACGCATCGCCGGACGCGTCGCCGTCGGAGACCACGGCCACGTGCGCGACCGCCCACGCGCGCGCGGGCGCGCGCGAGGCGGCGGCCGGGTCGCGTCCCCATCGCGTGTCAGCCGTCACCCTCTGCTGGTCGCCCCGCGCGGCCCTCGCGACGCACACCGCGCGGCGGTTTGCGCGGCGCACCGCCGCGGCCACCGCGCAGCGGTGACGCGACGCGTGCCCCTCGGCCGCGCCTCGAGCGACGACGTCCCCGATTGGGACGGTCGGGCACGACGACAACATGCTCGCGCGCGTGTGATGGCGTTGGCGGCGGTCCGTCCGACGTGTCGACTCGCGTTCGATCCAGAACGCGCGCGCGGCGAAACAGATCCAGCTTCGACCCGGTCGTTCCCCAGTCTTTTGAAAGGGACTCGAACCGAAACAGACGAATGACGACGTCGGGGCGACCGACATCGCGCATTCGGCACCGCGCGCGCGAAGACACGTCTGGGAATACACGACAGCGGGCGCCCGGGCCATCGCATGCCCACGGGCTGCGTCTGCGTCACCCCCGTCGCGGTCGCGCCCTACGATTCGGACGACGAAGCGCTCGAAGCGTACGAGCGAGAGGTCGCGTCGCGGACCTCCGCGTGGGAACCGGAATCTTCCGAGGCGATGCCGAAGCCGGCCGCCGCCGACTCGGAACGCACGCGCGCGGTGGACGCGTACGGATTCGAGCTTCAGCTCACGCCCGAAGGCGCGCGCGCGCGCGCGCGGTGCGCAGCGTCCGCCGAACGTCGCGCGCCGAGATGGCGCGTGTACCGCGACGACGAGACCGACGCCGCGATGCGCGACGCGCGCGGTCGTCGGCTCGCCAAGAAATCCAGCGTCGACGCCAACCTGACTCGGTTGATTCGCAAGGGCGTGCCCCGCGACTTCCGGCGACGCGCGTGGATGTCAGTCTCGGGCGCGGCGTCCAGACGCGCCGCCGCACCGGAAGGACACTACGCGCGTGTCCTGCGCGACGCCGAGAACGCGCTGCTCGAGAAGGATGACGAGAAGCGCGGCGCGAGGCGGAGCGCGAGCGGACCCGACCCGACGGACGTTCCTCCGTCCGTCGGGTCCTGGTTGCGGCCTTTCGCGGCGCAGATCGACCTGGACATCCCGCGCACGTTCCCCGAGAACCCGCGGTACCACGGTGGCGCCTCTGGCGGCGGCGGTCGCGCCGCCGTGCGTAACGTGCTTCTGGCGTACGCCGCCGAGCACCCCCAAACGGGCTACTGCCAGGGCATGAACTACGTCGCCGCGTTCCTGTGGCTGGCGGCGGGGGTCGCGGAGACGGCGCCCGAAGCCGCCGTTTCGGACGCGGGGGGCGAAGACGAAGACGAAGACGAACAAAAAAACACGAACACGCGCGGAGCCACGTCGTCTGAGACGGAAGAAACGACGTATTGGCTGTTCGCGTGTCTGGTGGACGACGTGCTGGCGCCTGAGATTTTCGCGCGCGATGTTCGCGGGACGCTCCGCGAATTCCGCGTGTTGTCTTTGCTGCTCCGCTCGCGCGCGCCGCGGACGCACGCGCACCTCGAGAAGCACGACATGGACCTGTGCATGCTCCAGAGCAAGTGGCTCCTGTGCGTCTTCACGGAGTCCTTCCCCGCGGAAACCGCGGCGCGCGTCCTCGACGTGCTGTTCGCCGAGGGGCACAAAGCGTGGTTGCGGGTGTGCGTCGCCGCCGTCGCCATGCACGGCGACGCGATTCGGCGGACGGCGCACGCCCCGGACGCCGCGGCGTGCCTGCGGCGCGCCTTCGCGGAGCAGCACGACGCGGACGTGCTGCTGAAGGTGGCGCACTCGTACCGAAAGGTGGGCGCGTTCCCGCGCGAGGTGGTCGCGCGCCACCGCCGAGCCGCCGTCGCGCAGCTCGCGCGCGAGGCGAAGGCGGCGGCGGCGGCGCGCGACGCGCGCCGAGACGCGCGCGCGCGCGAACGAAGCGCGCTCGCGGCGGCGGACGACGGGGAGGAGGAGGCGCCCTCTGGAGCGTCGGTGGGAGAGGGGAAGAAGAAGAAGAAGAACGATAAGAACGATAAGAAGCGGTGAGGCGTCATGTAGTGCGTTCGTGTGTTGACGTACTATTATATTCACGCGTCGACGCGACGACGAGGGACCGTCGTTTCGTACCCGACCAACCCTCGCGCGTCCCATCGGCGCCGCGCAGTCGGACACGAGAGCGCCGGCGTCGTCCCAGCGTCGGAATTTACAAATCCTGCTGGGTGCCAACTGCCAACTGTATTGACTGTATTTGTCGAATTCGCGCCGAGGCGCAGACGCGGCATAGCGAGGGCGCGCAGGCGGCAGGCGTATTCGCGTCGGGCGTGCTGCGCGACGTGCGGCGCGTGGAAGGCGAGCGCGCGAGGCGGCGGGCGCGGGCGAAGGCAGACGCGCGTGTGCCCGGCGCTGGGCGTCTCGTTCCGTTTCCGTCGTCGTCGCGGGAAGCAACGAACTCTGGTGGGCTGAGTCGGCCGCGATGTTCGACCAGACGCACCTGGTGCCCGCGGGGGCGCAGACGTGGATGAAACAGGTACGCGCGCGAACGCGGCCACCCGCGACGCCTTCGCGACCACGCCGGGGACACTTCTGGCCTCCGACCACCGCGCTCGCCCGGCGCGACTGGCGATCTCGTATCTCACTTTTATTTATCTACGGTCGGTTCGTCACCGCTCCACCCCTCGCTGACCCGGCTTCGTCCCGAATACCCGCACCCGCCGCGACCGGACCCCTCTCTCGCCATCGCACGCGTAGACGGTAATCTCTCGCGGCAACCGCTTCGCGTACGCCAGCACGTTGGCTCTGTACGTGCACAACGACGACGATTACTCGCTGAGCGCCATCACGGCGACGCAGAAACACACCATCTCCGCGTTCGACTGGCACCCCACGGACGTTCGAGTGTTCGCGGTGTGCACGAACGAGGACATCGCACGCGTCTACCGCGACGGCGCGGAGACACACGCGATTCGGTTTTCGAGTGCCAGCAACCTGCGGCACGTCTCGTGGGACCGGCACAGCACGGATGTGCTCGTCGTCGCCGCCGGGAAGGACCTGTACAAAGTGCGCCTGAAGCCTGAAGGCGGCGCGACGATGCAGAAGGTGGGCTGGTCCAACACCGGTGTGGTGACGTGCTTCGCGCGGCACCCGCGGAACAACCGGCAGTGCGCGGCGGGCACGAGCGTGGGCACCGTGTGGCTGTACGACGCCGAAAGCGGCAGAACATGCCCTTTGGTGCGCGTGTTCGAGGGGGCGGTGCACAGCGCTCAGTTCGACCCGAAATCGCTCGACTACCTGCTCGTCGCCACCGCGCACGGCGTGATCACGCTGTGGAACGTGGACGGCTCCGGCGAGGCGCCCGGGTTGACGCCCGCCAAGAAACCCACGCAGCTGATGGAGTTCGCCAAGCAAGCGTCGGGCTTGAGCGCGTGCATGTGGGTCGACAGCTCCCCCGGGACGTTCATCAGCGCCAGCGAGAAGCACGGCACGCTCAAGGTGTGGAACGTCTCCAACCAGAGCCCTCAACACTCCATCGCGGCGCCGGAGGGCGGCGTGACTTCCCTGTGCTGCTTGGAGGACGGATCCGGGCGCGTCGCGGCGGCGTTCCGGTCCGGAGAAGTCGCGGTGTTCGATGCGAAACAACGGCGGCGGCTGTGGACAAAGGGCCCGGGCCACACGGAGACGGTTTTCGCGTGCGTGTTCAACCCGGTGGACGCGAACCAGGTGGTGTCGTGCTCGTTCGACGGCACGGTTCGGCTGTGGAACGCGCGCAGCTTGGAGTGCGTGAAGACGTTCCACGCCGCCGACGCGCCGCGTCCGAGCACGTTGGGCGGCGCGCGTGTCGCGAGCGCCGAGGGCTTCGGCGGCGGCGAGCGCGGGCACGAGCCGGGCAAGGGGAGCATGTACACGTGCGCGGTGTCCTGCGACGGCGCCATCGTGTGCGGCGCCGGGTTCGAGGGCGACCTGTACTTCTTCGACGTGCGTTCGGGGCGCGCGCTCCCCCCCGTGGACATCGCGCCGAGGCGCGAGGGGACCGTGCACAAGGTGGTGGCGCACCCCACCGAGCCGGGCGTGTTCGCCTGCGCGTCGCTGGACGGCTCGGCGCACGTCGTGCACTACTCCGGCGCCGTGTTTGTGACTCTGCTGCACCACACGCCGGTGGTGGGCGTCGCGTTCGACCCGCTGGACCCGCGCGTGCTGGCCACCGCCACGCAGGGCGGCTGGGTGGGCCTGCACGTCGCCGAACGCGGGTTCGTGCCCGAGCGCGGGGCGGCGCCCGGCTCGATCGCCGCGACGACGACGCGGCTCACCGCCGCCGAGGGGGGGCACAGCGCCAAGGTGTACGGCGCGACGTTCTCTCCGCTCGTGCCCGGGCGCCTGCTGTCCGTCTCGGACGACGCCACCGCGCGCGCGTGGACCGTGCGCGAGGCGCGCGGCGGCGCCTTTGTGTGCGCGGAGAAGCCCGTGGTGCTCCGCGGGCACACGGACAAGGTGCGCGCGCACGCCTGGCACCCCGAGCTGCGCGACGTGTGCTTCACCGGATCCTGGGACGGCTCCATCCGCGTCTGGGACGTCGTCTCGGGCGCGTGCCTGCGGGTCACGCGCGAGCACCTGGCGGACGTCTACGACATAGGCACGCACCGCGACCGCCCGTTCCGCGCGGTGACGTGCTCGCGCGACTCCACCATGCGCTTCTGGAGCACGGAGCGGATGGTGCCCTCGGCGAAGCTGCGCGCGGTGATGGGCGCCGAGGTGACCGCCGCGCCCGCCGTCGGCGGCGCGGCGGGGTTTGGGGTGTCGCGAGGGCAGGGCGAGGGGGACCGCCCGGAGAGGGACGCGTTCGGCGGCGGATCCGGCGAGGGACCCGACGACAACGCCGGGTCCCGGCGGCTCTCGTCCCTCTCGCGCTCGTTGGCCGGCGCGGCGATCGGCGGCGGCGCCGTCGCGCGGCGCGCGGCGGCGGCGCCCTCGGCGTGCCACAAGCACGAGGCGCTCTTCGCCGCGCTCTCCGGGTACGCCTCCGTGGAGGAGCTGTGGCGCCTGGCGCGCATCGAAGCGTTGGGCGAGGGCGAGGCACGCGGGCCCGCGGACGACGCCGCCGGCGCGGTGGTCACGCCGCACGCCTGCGAGGCGCGCGCCCTCCTGCGCGCGCGCGCGGACGCCGCCGAAGCCGATTTGCCAAGGGCGCGCGGCGCGGGCGGAGAACGCCGGCGGCGGGTCGGGACGAGGGACACCGAGGCGCTCGCGCGTGCCGACGCGCGGCTTCGTCTGGGCGACTTCGCGTCGTACTGCGAGGCGTGCGTGGAGATGGGCGACTGGGACGCCGCCATCGCCGCCGCGCCCGCGGTGTCCTTGGCGTACTGGGCCGACCTGGCGGCGAAGCGCGCGGAGGCCATCGCGCGCGAGGGCGGCGACGCCGATCAGGCGTCGCGGATGCTCCTGGTGGCGGGCAGGCCCGCCGACGCCGCCGCCGCGCTGGCGGCGGCGGGGCGCGAGGACGACGCCTTCGCCGTGGCGTGCGCGGCGGACGCCGGCGGGTTCCCGGCGCCGGGTCCCTCGGCGGAGACGGCGGCGCCGCGCGGCGCGCGGAGCGCCTCGGCGGATTTCGGCGAGACGGGTGTTTTCGCGGAAACGCCGGAAAACGCCGGACCCGCGGGACCCGCCGGGAAACTCGCGCCGCTCTCGCCCCTCGGCGGCGCGAGCGGGAACGCGCTCGCGTCCCTCTCGCCGCTCCCGCCGCTCAGGGTCGCGGGCAAGATGAAGATGCTCGCCGCCGCCGCGCGCGCCGAAAGCGCGCGCGCGACGGAAACGGCGAATCTTCGCGATCCTCTCGGCGAAGAAGCGGAGGCGCGTTTTTCTCCCGGGAAACGTTCCGTTTCTTCGCCGAACGCCGCGAACGTCTCCGCGTCCGCGCGCTCGGTGCGCGAGGCGCAGGCGTCGAGGCGCCTCGCGCACGGCGATGCCGTCGGCGCGGCGGCGGCGCACCTCTCCGTCGGCGACGCGACGGGCGCGGCGAAGGCGCTGCTCCGCGGCGCGCAGGTGGAGATGGCCGCCGCGCTGATGCTCTCGCTGCCCTCGGGTTCGTTCGCGCGCGCGCCCGAGCCCTTGGGCCTCGTCGGCATCGCCGGCGGTCTCGCCGCCTCGGACGCCGCGCACGCGCTCCTGGCCGCGCGCGCGTGCGAGCTGGGCGAGTGGGACCTGGCGCTGGAGGCGGCGGCGGCGGTGGAACACCAGGCGGAGCGCCGGTGGCGCTCGCGGCTGGTCGCCGCGACGCGCGCCGCCGTGGACCCCGAGGCGGCGCGCGCGGAGGGCTTCGCCGAGCGGTGCGCGCGCGCCTCCGGCGGCTGGGACAAGGAGGAGACGCGCATCTCGCCTCTCGGTTTGGTGGTGTCCAAATCACTCGCCTCCGCGCTCGACGGCGACGTCGAGACCGCCGCCGAGACGCTCGTCGCGTCGACGTGCGACGAGCTCGCCGGCGCCGGCCCGTCGGCGCGCTGGGACGCCGCCGGTTTGCGCCGGTCGCTCGCCGCGCTGAACGTCATCGCCCTCGGTCACAACGCCGACCGGCCCGACCCGAAGACGCGCGTGGAAGTCACGACGCTGCGGTGCTACCTCTCCGCGATCACGCTGCAGTCCGCGGGGTACACGCCCGCGCAGCGCTCGCTGTTCCACCACGCCAGAAGCGCGCTCAAATCGAGCAAAACCTTTTCGCGCTTCCCGCACCCGGCGGCGTTTGCGTCGCTGCAGGAGCTCAAAAGTATGGCGGCGGTGTACCCCGTGGACGCCGCGGACGGCCTCACGGAGATCTCCACGGCGGCGGCGGTGAGCCCGGCGCTCAGGGCCGCCGCCGGCGCGGCGCTGGACGACATCGCCGTGCGCGGGGACGTCGACGACAAGGCGCCGCCGCCGCTCGCCGCCGCCGCGCTCGCAAACAACTACAACGGCTGCGTCGACTGGCGGTGCCCCGACAAGATGCCGATGGAGGAGGCGCTGCGCGCCGCCGCCTACTGGGACGCGGGGGGTTTCACCGCCAATAGCGCGTTCGAGGCGCCGCTGTAGTCTTTATGTCACGTCCCCCTCGTGTCACTTCTGATCGTATCATTCTCGGGTCGTCATCGTCTCGTGGACCGTCGCGACCGCCGGCGACGCGCCGCCCGGGTCGCCGGCGGTGCGCCGAAAAACGAGACGCGAAGCGCGTCCGAAAGAAATCTGCGGCTTCTTCGGCGTCAGAGATGAGGGCGCACGACACGGAGGCGCACCTGGCGCGCACGCGCGCGCGCCTCGCGCGCTTCGGCGTCGACCTGCGGGATGACGGGACGCGCGGGCGGTGCCTGGTGGCGGCGAAGGACTTCAAGCGTGGCGACTTGGTGCTGGCCAGCGCCCCCTTCGGCCTCCCGGTTCCCGTGAACGCTGGGAGCGGGCGAGGGCGATGCGCGGGGTGCTTCCGGGACGAGTCGGACGAGGCTTGGGAGGACGGAGGCGAGCGCGCGCCGGAGACATGCGCGGGGTGCGGCCGCGTGTGGTTCTGCTCCGAGCGGTGCAAGGCGTGCGCGATGGCCGGCGGACACGCCTCGGAGTGCGCGGCATCGCGCGCGCACGAAAAAAAGCACCCCGGCGCGGACGCCTCCGTTTCGGCCGAGTTCGGCGCTCTGTCGGCGCTGTACCGCCAGTGCGCCAAGGACTACCCCGAGGCTGCCGAGCCGGCGGACGAGGCGTTACCGTATTTGGTCCCCACCGTGGGCGATAAGGCTGACTACGGCGCGCGACACGCCGACGCCCACGGGGCGTCCTCCTCCGACATCGCGACGTGGTCGCGCTCGCACATCGCCTCGGCGCGCGCCGTCGGGCTCGTTCCGAAGTCGGTGACGGACGCGGCGGCGCGCGCGGAGATTGCGCGTTCGCGCGTCAACGACTTTTTCATCCAGCGGTGGACCGGCGGCGACCCCGAGCCGATCGCCGCCGCGGTGTTCCCGCTCGGCGCGCTTCTGAACCACTCGTGCGCGCCCACGTGCGTCGCGTCCTACCGCCTGGACGTGGGTACAAGAGTTCCGGTGCTGCGCGGAGACGGTTCGCGCCGGAGACGAGCTGACGCACGCGTACGTGGACGCGAGCGACTGGGCCAACCACCGGCGCGCGGCTTTGCTGGACCGGTACGGCTTCGTGTGCGACTGCGCGCGCTGCCCGAAAGACGAGCTCGGCGTGCCGTTCGACCCCCCGAAGCGCGCCGAGGCGGCGAGACCCGACTACGGCTGCGAGAGCGCGTGGGCGGCGCTCGCGACGCCGAACGACAAGCGCGCGCGGGTGACGATAGAGATCGCGGCGAAGCTCCTGCGCGACGCGGAGCGCGCGGAGGAGGTGTCGCGCGAACGCGAGCTCGCCGAGAAAGCCGCGGGGCTGCTTCGCGGTTTGACTGAGGCTCTCGAGACGTCTTTGGCGAAGACTAAAAACCCGTACGCGCGCGCCGCGACGTCGCCGCGCCCGACGACGCCGATGCGCGCCCGCGCGCTCGCCATGGCGTTCAACATGGCGATGTTCGAGTCCGACTTCGAGGCGGCGCTGAGGCTTGGCGAGGAGCTCGTGGCGTGCCTGACGGAGGGCTACGGCACGAGGTGGCACGCCAAGATCGCGTACGAGCTCTTCAAGCTCGCGAGCGTCGCCGGCGACGGCCTCGGCGACGCCGCCGCCGCCGCGGCGAAGTTCCGCGAGGCGCTCGAGATTGGCGAGGTGACGTTGGGCGAGGACGCGTGGGTGTGCCGCAGGGCGCGGGAGTACTTAGAAGGCGTTTAGTATGTAGCGCTTCGTGGAGACGCGAGGCGGCGTTGAGGGTGACGTAATGTACAGTTTCGTCGTTCGTATCAATCCCGTAGCGCTCACGAACGCTCGTCCCCGAGCCCCTGTTCCCTGCGCCGCCGCTCGAAGTAGGCGTCGGCGTTCTTGACGCTCTGGCGGTTGGCGTCCAGCCTCGCAGGGAAATCTTCAAAAAACAGGTCGCCCTTGCTCGTGGGCCACTCCGAGTTGAGCCCGTCCACCGGCGCCTCCTTGGCCCACTTCTGGTCCGCGATCATCGGCTCGGTGAAGCCCCGATCTCGCAAATACGATTCGGAGTGCGTCGCGTTGAGTAACGTGTACCGCCCGCCGTCGCCGCGCTCCATGACGATGAGCTCGGCGTTTCCCGAGTTTTTCAGCCGCGTGAACTGGTCGGTGGTCCACTTGTACCAGCGCATCAGGAACACGCGCAGCGTCAGGCCGTGCGTCACGATGACCACCGTGCAGTCGTCCGTGCGGCATCCCCGGTCGTCGCAGTTGAACCGCCCGAAGTGTATGTCGTTGCGCAGCGTCTCGCGGAAACTCGTCACGCGGTCGTACACATCCGCCGCGCTCTCGCCGTTGGGGAAGCGGTAGAAGAAGCGGCCGAAACCCAGCCGCTCGCGCTTCAGCTCGCGCATGGTGGCGTCCTGGAAGTTGCCGAAGTCCTGCTCGCGGATGCGCGGCTCCTCGCGCACACCCAGCACGCGATCCACCCCCACCGCCTGGCCCAGCTCGTACAGCGTCTGCATCGTGCGCAGGTACGGCGACACGTACACGTACAGCGTCTCATTCGGCCCGAGCAGGTTTTTGAGCTGCTCGCCAGCCTCGCGCGCCTGTCGCTTGCCCTTCTCCGTCAGCTCGATACGGTGGTCGGGCTTGCGCATGTACATCGTCTCGTCCACGTTACCCTCGGACTCGGCGTGGCGGATCAGCACGATGCGCTTGGGGCGGTCCCAGGGGGACGCGCCGTTGCGCAAGTACGCCCCATCCCTAGTCGAGGGCTCCTTGAAACTCGGCTCGTTGAACGAGAAATCCGCGCTCGTCCCGCGACCGCCCATGTCCTGCGCCCGGACGCGCGGCGCGGCGCGGCCGCGCGTGGGACCTGCAGCGCGCCCAGATACACCCGCGGCGCGGAGCCACCGCGCATCGCCGCGAACGCGGGCGACGAGCCCCGGGGGGGA
>Ga0181560_10005764_pt1 | contig 11004 bp, 11 predicted proteins | sample 011ome_20_FD_133751 | JGI IMG/M metagenome (GOLD analysis project Ga0181560, IMG submission 133751) | Coastal salt marsh microbial communities from the Groves Creek Marsh, Skidaway Island, Georgia - 011509CT metaG (megahit assembly) | ecosystem: Environmental > Aquatic > Marine > Intertidal...
AGCTCTGAGCCAATAAACCCAGAGCCTCCAAAAATTACTATTTTTTCCATGTCAAAGATGCGTTATTCTCATAAAAATATAGATGACAACAACAATTAAAAAGGCTGTTATGGTATACCGAGTTATTTTTTTGACTAAATCCAAATAATTTTTATTTTTTGTTACTACATATAGAACTAATAAGACAATTAATAATAATGCTAATAAAAAAGCAACTGTCCTAAAAATCATGCTAGTGCTGCCTCATTTTGAATTAATTCAAGTTGTTCGTTATGATTAATGATTTGCTGATAAACACTATCTGATTCTACCAACGAAACTAAATCATAAGAGTTTTTATCTTTCATGAGCAACCTCAATAGTTGGTTATTTATTTCATGGCCCGATTTAAATGCGCTAAACTTTCCAATAAGTGCGTGCCCTGTTAAATATAAGTCACCAAACGCATCAAGCACTTTATGTCTTACAAACTCGTCCTCATATCTTAATCGGTCGTTATTTATAATTTTATATTCGTCCATCACAATAGCATTATCTAAAGAACCTCCTTTAGCTAAGCCATTAGATCTCAAGTACTCAACCTCCTGCATAAAACCAAAAGTTCTTGCTCGAGCAATTTCATCCACATAAGAATCTTTGTAGTAATCTATGGATATAGAATTATTTCGATCAGCAAACACAGGGTGAGGGAAATCGATTGAAAAATCAATTTTAAAGCCATCATAGGGCTCCAACATTGCAAATTTACCCTCAATTTCATATTTCAGCGCTTTTTTGACCTTAATGAATTTTTTTTCTCTTTCTTGATTTATTGGTTCACCAGATTGGATTAAGTAAATAAATGGGTTTGAGCTACCGTCCAGAATAGGTACCTCAATTCCAGATATTTCAATAATAATGTTATCAATTGAATAGGCATATAAAGCTGACATGAGATGCTCCACTGTCATTACCTTTGCTGATTCTTTTTCAAGTGTTGAGCACAGCCTCGTATCAGAAACCAAAAAAGGATCTACCTTAATAGTATTATTCGAATTTAAATCTTTTCTTACAAACGTTATTCCACTGTCAGGTTTTGCTGGTAGGAGAGACAGAGTAACTGCATCTCCGGAGTGCAGGCCAACACCTTGAATAGATACCTTTTTCGAGATTGTTTTTTGAAAAATCATTTATTTCTTCGTAAAAATGACGGGATATCGTACTCGTCTTCGGAGACAGCACCACTATCTACTAAATTAGACTCATCCCCACCATCAAAAAAAACATTTGAAAAATCAGACTCAGTGCTTTGAGGTTTTTCTATTACATTAACAGGATTTAAATTATCTGATGGTTGATTATCATCAATAACCTCTGTATCTGATATAGATGGTTGGTCTTTTATTTCAGAAATATAGTTATCATCAAGACCGGTCGCAACAATAGTGACTTTTATTTTATTTTCCAGCTCATCATCGATGACATTACCAACAATAACGGTAGCGTCATTTGCAGTGATACTTTTTACTTCGTTCATCACATCAATATATTCTTTCATTTTAAATGAACTGCTTGCTGAAATATTGACAAGAATTCCCTTCGCATTTTTTAATTCAATATTTTCTAGTAAAGGACTATTAATGGCCAATTGCGCAGCTTTCACAGCCCTATTATCTCCTTCAAAAATACCTGAGCCTATAATTGCTGAACCCATTTCAGCCATTACTGTTTTCACGTCAGAAAAGTCAACATTAATCAACCCAGTGTGATTGATTATGTCGGAGATACCAGAGACTGAGTTATAGAGCACTTCATTTGCTGCTGAAAACGCGTTAATAAAAGTAACATCGGCTCCCAGTACATTCATTAATTTTTCATTTGGAATCACTATAAGCGAGTCCACATAACTTCTCAGCTCTTTTAAACCTTCTTCAGCGATTTGATTTCTCTTGCCTTCAAAACTAAACGGTTTGGTAACAACCGCAACTGTTAAAATGCCTAATTCTTTTGCAATTTCAGCAATAACTGGAGCTGCACCAGTTCCAGTACCTCCTCCCATGCCAGCAGTTATAAAAAGCATATCTGCATCTTGAATTGCGTCTTTTAATTTCTCTTTATCTTCAATTGCTGCTTGTTTTCCAGCATCTGGCCTAGCGCCCGAACCTAATCCTTTTGTCAGATGCAACCCAATTTGTACAATGTTATTTGCTTGGGATTTTTTTAAAGACTGTAAATCTGTATTCACTGATATAAAGTCAACTCCATGAATATTTCTCTCAATCATGTAATCGACAGCATTATTTCCACATCCGCCAACTCCAACAACTTTAATCAGAGCTTCTTGTTTTTTATTATCAATAACTTCAAACATTATTTAAAAGTTTCCTTGAAACCATAGTTTCATTTTTTCAAAAATTTGTATTAAAGAATTACCTTCAATTTTTCTTTTTTTATCATTTTCAAAATCCAATTTACCTCTTTTTATAAGACCTATTCCAGTCGCATATCTTGGATTTTCAATAATTTGCTTTAAACCACTTATTCCCTGTGGATACCCTATTCTAACTGATTGCTTAAAATTTTTCTCAGCTACATCAGTAATATTGTTCATAAGAGAGGAACCACCAGTTATTACAATGCCAGAAGCAATCTTATTATGTAATTTAGAACGAATTAATTCATTAGTGACAAGCTCAAACAGTTCATTCACCCTTGGCTCAATAATCTCAGATAAATCTTTAATTGTTATTTTTTTCGGGGCTCTACCATCAACAAGAGGGACATCAATCATTTCTCTTGGGCTGGCTTTGTCAGAATCACAACAACCATAATTAATTTTTATCTCTTCTGCAGACTGTTGAGGTGTTCTGAAAGCAACTGATATATCGTTAGTAATTTGATCTCCAGCTATAGGGATCACGGCGGTATGTTTAACAGAGCCGTCCTTATAAACAATAATATCTGTAGTGCCGCCGCCAATATCAATCAGACATACACCTAATTCTTTTTCATCATTGGTTAAAACTGCATCGGCTGATGCCAAGGGCTGAAGAATCAATTCCATTACATCTAAACCAGATCTTTTAATACATTTCACAATATTTTGGGCTGCTGCAATTGCGCCAGAAACAATATGGACTTTCACCTCAAGCCTCATCCCGCTCATTCCCCGCGGCTCTCTGATATCATATTGATCATCAATAATGTACTCCTGAACCAGAGTATGAAGAACCTGCTGATCAGGGGGAAGAGTAATTGCTTGAGCTGTTTCTATCACTCTTTCTACATCAGAATTATCTACTTCAAGATCTCGTATTTTAACCATACCAGTTGAATTAATACTTCTAATATGACTTCCTGCAATTCCTGTATACACCTCTTTAATTTTACAATCAGCCATGAGCTCCGCTTCTTCAAGAGATCTTTGAATAGCTTGCATCGTGGATTCAATATTTACCACCACCCCTTTTTTTAGACCTCGTGATATATGCTGACCTATGCCAAGAATTTGTATTTCACCATCATTTTTAATTTCAGAAACAATGGTGACTATTTTTGAAGTTCCAATATCAAGGCCTACAATTAAATTTTTTTCTTCTTTTTGCTTAATCATAATTTAGGGTCATTTTTTTCTATTTTATCTGAAGAAATAGCAAAACCATCTCTGTATCTAAGATCTACACTAGTGATACGTTTATTCATATTCTTAAGAACAGTTTGAAAATTATCAACAAATCTTTTTAAAGCATCATCAGATTTATCATCATTTAATTTAATTGTCATACCATCAGAAGTGTTTATTATCCAATCATCTTTTCTGGTGTATGTAATTTTATGAATTTTAATAAATTCAGCATTTAAAATTTCATTAAAAACAAAAAATTTATTTGTTATGTAGGGTAATTTCTCTTTTGGACCATATATTATTGGTAAATAATCCTCATAGGCTGCTCCAAAAAATTCGCCCTCCTCATTTATCAAGCCTTGCATTCCATACCTAGCTATAGGTTGGTGTTGGGTTATTAGCATTGTAATTCTATTTGGCCATTTTCGATATATATCCACATCTTTTATCCATGGAAGCTTTTTCATTCCTACCCTTAATTTATGAATGTTTAAAGAAAAAAAATTTCCTTCCAGGTAATTATTAGCGACCATTTGAACCTGCTCTCTTTCTAGGAATTTATATTCACCACTGAGGACAATCTCATCGATAGGGAACCATTTATCAAATGTGAAGGGAGTTGCTAATTTTACAATTAAAATTAGAATTCCAATCAAACAGACTCTAAAGAGAAACTTATATAGTATTTTTTCCAATGTATTATTCGATCAAATCAACGATATGGTGAACTGTTTGTTCAAAACTTAAGCCTGCATGTCTAGCGGCCAAAGGAAACAAACTATGATCTGTCATTCCAGGTACAGTATTAACTTCTATGAGATGTAAATTAAAATCCTTATCCATCATGAAGTCTACCCTTCCCCACCCTCTGCACCCAATTGATGTGAATGCAGATAAAGCAATATTTTCCATTTCTTCTAATACTGTTGGATTTAAGTCAGTTGGTTTGGAGAATACAGTTTCATTTGAAACGTATTTTGCATTGTAATCATAAAATTCATTTTTGGAAGAAATTTCTAAAACACCCAATGATTTATTACCTAAAATAGATACAGTGAATTCTCTACCTACTATAAATTCTTCAGCTATGACTATTGAGTCATATTTGAATGCATCAGTAAAAGCCGAAATTAAATCATCCTTATTTTTTACTAAATTAATTCCAAAAGATGAACCTGAAGATGATGGTTTCACAATGAATGGGTCACCTAGTTTTGTAATTATTTTTTTATAATCTAGATTGGTTTTATTTAGTATAAGAAATTGTGGAGTTTTTAATGCGTGATCATTCCAAATCAATTTGGAGTAAAACTTATTCATAGCAAGCATTGATGCTGTTGATGCCGATCCAGTGAAAGGAACTTTTAATAACTCAAGTAATGATTGCACTTTCCCATCTTCTCCATTTTTACCATGTAGGCAAATAAAAGCAGCATCAAAATTAACCAATGAACATAGATTGGAATTTTTTGGATCAATTAAAGATACCTCATAGTTTAAATTTTTTAGGGCTTGGTAAACTGCCAAGCCACTTTTGATCGAAATATCTCTTTCTTCTGAATCGCCGCCACTCAACAATGCAATTTTTTTAATCAACATTTTCTCCAATTATCTTTACTTCCAATTGCAAACGAATTTTTTTTAATTCCTCCACTTTATCCTGAGCATGATAAATTAATTGCTCTATATCTTTTGCAGTGGCATCTCCAACATTCTCAATAAAGTTAGCATGTTTATTGGATATTCTTGCATCTCCAATTTGAAAACCTTTTAATCCCACTTCTTCAATTAATTTTGCTGCAAAATTTTGTTCTGGATTCCTGAATGTTGATCCTGCAGTTGGCCAATTTAGCGGCTGATTACTCCTTCTTAATTTGAGTAAGTCATCAATTTTTTTCTCTTCATTTTCATCATTATTTTCTTTAGATGGAAAATTAAACCATGCTCCAATAAATATTTCATCTTCTTTCTTTTTGACACTCCTGTATCCAATTTCGAAAGACTGTTTATCTTTTATATGAACGTCACCTTCATGATTCATAATTTTTACCTTGGAAACAAACTGCCAAATTTCACCGCCATAGCAACCAGCATTCATTGCAAGTGCGCCACCGACAGACCCTGGAATTCCTGCCAAAAATGCACAATTTTTTTTATTATTTTTTGCTGAGAATCTTGCCAATGAAGAGCATGAAATTCCACATTCTGCAAATATTAAATGATGATCTAAGAAAATATTTTTCAATCCCCGGGATAAATTAATTACGGTTCCTTTAATTCCCCCATCACGAATAAGTAGGTTGGACCCAACTCCGATCACAGTAATAGGTTTTTGAAGTTTATTTATTGAAAATATTTTTTGTAACGCAGCCTCAGAGCTTATTTCAACATAATATTCAGCAAGCCCGCCCACACGCCATGAATTATACTTTTTCATTGACACATCACTATAAATTACATCTTTATCCATCGATGTCGCCCAAAAGTTGACTTCTTACCCAATTTCCAACCGAACCAGCCCCCATTACCAGAAGAATCTCGCTATCCTTAATCTTATCCTCAATGAACAATTTAGCATTAACCATATCATCAAGTACATAATTCTCATTTTTTATATTTTTTATTAATTCGTAGCTACTTATACCTTCAATTTCTTGCTCCCCTGCTGAGTAAATTTCGAATAAAAATAATCTATCAACCGTTGCTAAAATTTGACTAAACTGTTCAAACAGATCTTTGGTTCTTGAATATCTGTGTGGCTGAAAAACTAAATTTATTTTTTTTCCGGGGAATCCTTTCTTAATTGAATCCAAAACGGCTTTTATTTCTGTTGGGTGATGTCCATAGTCATCTATTAGATTAATAATTTTTTTTCCTAATCGAAATTGTTCATACAAATCAAATCGTCTAGAAACCCCTTTAAATTTTTTTAAAGCTTTGCTGATAACTTGAGGTTTTATGTTCAAGGATATAGCTATAGCAATCGCTCCTAATGTATTTAAAATATAATGCCTGCCTGGCATATCTATTTCAATTGAAAATGATCTAAATTTTTTTTGACTGGAATTTACTCTAAAAAAAGATTTATTTTTTTTTATCGCCACCTGGTCTGGATAATAATCAGCTTTTTTTGAAAATCCATAAGTAATAATGGGTCTAGCAATTAATTTTTGTATTGATTTAATATTTTTATCATCAATACATAAAAAAACTTCATTATAGAAAGGTATTTGATGGATAAAATCAACAAATGTTTGTTTCAACCTTTCTTCATCATGACCATATGTTTCCATATGATCATTATCGATATTTGTCACCAATACATTGCTTGGATTTAGATGTAAAAATGATGCGTCCGACTCATCTGCCTCTACAATCATATACTTACTTTTACCGAGCCTTGCGCTTTGTTTAAGAGAATTAATTCTGCCACCAATCACGTAAGTTGGATCTAAACCAGCATCATTCATAATTGTCGCAAGAATACTTGTAGTCGATGTTTTTCCATGAGTGCCAGCAATGGCAATACCTTCTTTAAAACGCATTAACTCTGACAGCATTTCTGCCCTTGGAATAATGGGGATATTTTGTTTTTTTGCTGCAACTATTTCAGGATTATTTTTTGGTATTGCTGTTGATGTAACAACCACATCTACTTTTTTAACATTTTTTTGATCATGTTTTGAAAAAATCTGAATTCCTCTTTTTCTTAAATGCTCAATTACAGAGGATTGATTTGGATCCGATCCAGAAATAACAAAATTCATATTGTGCATAATTTCAGCGATACCTGACATTCCTGAGCCGCCGATACCAATAAAATGAATATATTTGATTTTAGTTTCCATATTATTTTATTTTATTGTAAATTTCTTTCACTGCATTTTTGTGTCTTAAAGACTTCATTTTTTTAGACATTTTCATACAATCATTTAATGAAATTTTATTAAGCATTCTCTCTAGTTTTAAATCAATTTCATCTTGTTTGCATATTAAAGCCCCCCCTTTATCAACACAGTATTCTGCATTTTTTTGCTGATGGTTATCAATTGCAAATGGGAATGGGATAAAAATAGCAGGTAAGCCAACTTGTTCTAGTTCAGCAACTGTCATTGCACCAGATCTAGCAATAACCAAGTCAGCCCATTTATAGTATTTTTCAATGTCATCAATAAATTCTATGACATTTATTTTTTTATCATAGAGTTTTTCTATGGTTGATTTATTTCCTTTACCACATTGATGTATAACATCATATTTATTTAACTTATTTAAAATAATTGGTATTTTTTCATTGATAACTTGAGCACCCAAACTTCCGCCTAAAATTAAGATATTAATTTTATTTTTATCCTGACTGATTGTTTTTTTAATATTAGTTATCTTTTCTCTAATAGGATTTCCACATACATTAACGAATTGATTATTTTTCAATGGAAAAGCAGAAAAAACTTTTTCTGCAAATGGTGCTAGTAATTTATTGCTAGTTCCCATAATCGTATTCTGTTCATGAATGAATAATTTTTTTCTCATCAATTTAGCAGCGAAACCAACCGGTAGAGAAATATAGCCGCCAAAGACAAGCACTCTTGATATTTTGTATTTTTGAATTAACCACATTACTTTGATCAGACATAATGCAAATTTAATAGGATAGCTAATTAATGAGATAAGCTTCTTTCCGCGGAACCCGCCAATAGTAAGAGAAATATAAAACATCTTTTTTTTATTAATAATTCTATTTTCCATGCCATTTGGAGTGCCAGCCCAAAATATATTAAATTTTTTATTGATTAATTTATCAGCAACTGCCATTGCAGGCATGATATGCCCGCCAGTGCCGGCAGCAGCAAGAAGAATCGATGTTGTATCAATTTTTTTTGGCTTTGATTTTATTTTCATAATCAATTCTCATCAAAATACCGCTAGCAATAAATGTTACTAACAATGCGCTTCCTCCATATGAAACAAAAGGTAAAGTAAGTCCCTTAGTTGGGAAAAAACCAACATTTACTCCAATATTAATTATTGCTTGTATGCCAAACCATATAGCAATCCCCTGCGCCAAAAGTGCAGAAAAATTATTTCTTAATTGAGTGGATATTTTACTTATTCCAAATATTCTTATTATCATCAAAATATACAAGCAAATAATTAAAGTGAAGCCAAATAATCCTAACTCTTCAGAAAGTATAGCTAAAACAAAGTCTGTGTGAGCTTCTGGGAGATATTGTAGTTTTTGAATACTTTCGCCTAAACCAACCCCAAAAAAATCACCGCGCCCAATAGCAATCAATGAATGAGATAACTGCCACCCTTTTCCATAAAGATCCTCAAAAGGGGCTAAAAATCCGGTAATTCGATCCATTCGATAGGGTGCAACCTTTAATAAAGCATACATTCCTACTGGAACTGAAAGTGTGAGACCAAGTATTAATTTTAATGATATCCCCCCAAGGAATAAAATCCCTAATGATATACAAACAATAACAACTAATGCGCCAAAATCTGGTTGGTTGATTAACAATGTTCCAACGATTGCAATCGCTAGAGAGATGGGTAGAAAACCTTTTGTAAATGTTCCAATTTGCCTAGATTTTCTTAAGACATAATCTGCAGCATAAATGATGGTAAATAATTTGACTATTTCAGATGGTTGAAAATTCATAAAGCCCAAGGGTATCCATCTTTGACTGCCGTTAACTATTTTTCCAATTCCTGGGATGAGAACAGCTATTAACAATATTAACCCCAAGATAAAAAAGGAAGGGGCAAATTTTTGCCAGAAACTGATGGGGATTAGAAATGCAATAAATCCACAAAACATAGATATGATGAGATAGACAAAATGCCTGAGCAAATAATAGTAATTTTGATAATTAGATATCTGTTTTAGGGCTGCCATATCGACTGAAGCAGAGTAAACCATGACCATACCAACTCCAGATAAAATCAAAATTATCCACAATAACAGCGGATCATAATTAGGTTGATTAAAATTATTCCGTAACTGCATTAAAAAATTTTTTTACATAGTTCAACAAATTGATTACCTCTGTCTTGATAATTCATAAACATATCTTGGCTTGCACAGCCTGGTGATAAAAGGATTATTTCATCTTTTTTAATTATCTGCTTGATTGACACTAAAATAGCTTCTAACGAAACAAAGCACTTCATATCAAATTTAATTTTTTTATTCTTAAGGTAGTCTTTGATAATCATGGCATCTTTTCCGAATAAATTTAAAGATATTAGTTTTTCATTAAAAAAATTTTCAATTCCATCTAATGATTGATTCTTTAAATCACCACCGAAAAGCAAATGAATTTTTCCATTTACAGAATTTAATGCCGAAATTGAAGAAGCAAGATTTGTAGCTTTTGAATCATTAATAAAAATATAATTTTTATTAATCGAAATATATTCAAAACGATGAGGGATTCCTTTTTGATTTTTGAAAAATCTTCTAATCTTTTCAAATGGAATGTTGCAATTCATAATTTCCAGAAGTTTCAACAAATACAAAATATTCTTCACATTATGAATGCCTTTCAAATATGGGGTGTCAATCCTGAAAATTTTATTTTGATTTTTAAATATAAAAAAATTAGTATTGATTTCTTCGATGTGAAAATCTTTTAAGTCTATAGATATAGCTTTTGAATGTTCATTAACTATTGCAGATTTTTTATCATACAAGATAGTCTTTGAATGATTAGCTAACTTTAACTTGGCATTTTTATAATCTATGAAGGAATTATATCTATCTAAATGATCTGGCTCTATGTTAAGAATTACACCGTAATCAAAAATTGTTTCCTTATCTAAAACCTCAATCTGATAACTGGATAATTCAACAACGATATAATCGAATTCATTTGGAGTCATTAATAAATTTAAAATTGGCACTCCGATATTGCCTACTGCTATAGATTTTAAGTCATTGAATGACAAGATCGATGTAAGCAATGAGCAAAATGTAGTTTTTCCATTTGTACCAGTTATGCCAATTATTTTAGTTTTTTTCCTATCAATTTGATTTAAGAAAAAAGTATCATTACGAACAGGTGTATTACTTTTAATACACTTTTGAATAAATGATTTTCTTAAATCTACCCCTGGACTTACGAAACACTGCTCGATAATTGAAAAGTCAGTAATCTCATTTTCATTTTCACTGTATTCAATATTGTTTTTTTTAAAGAGACTTTTCTGATCTTCTGAAAATTTTTTATTATCTATTACCAATAACTTATGATTTTTTTTTATCAAATAAGAAACGATAGATTGGCCAGTTATGCCAAAACCATAAACAATCGTTTTTTTTTGAGAATTCATTAGCGAATTTTTAAACTAGCTAATCCAATTAAAACGAGCACCATAGTAATAATCCAAAA
>Ga0181560_10005789_pt1 | contig 10976 bp, 7 predicted proteins | sample 011ome_20_FD_133751 | JGI IMG/M metagenome (GOLD analysis project Ga0181560, IMG submission 133751) | Coastal salt marsh microbial communities from the Groves Creek Marsh, Skidaway Island, Georgia - 011509CT metaG (megahit assembly) | ecosystem: Environmental > Aquatic > Marine > Intertidal zone...
CCGCCACCAAAACCAAAAACACCGCCGCCCCCGCCGCCGATGCCGTCCAACCGCCGCGCCGCGTTCGCGGCGTCCTTCACGTTCACGCCGACGCCGAAGCTCGAGCCGACGGTGATGCCCGCGTTGGCGAGCGCGTCGGCGTCCGCGTTCTCCTCCCTCGGGACGTGCGCCACCGTCAACCCGCCGTTAAAAGCGCCTCGCTTCACCGCGTCCACCGCCTCCCAGTACCGCGCGAGGCGCGGCGTCTTCACCTTCCACTCCCCGTTCACCTGGTGAACCACGAGCTTGCTGTCGCCTTTGACGTCGAGCGTGTTAATCTTCAGCCGACGCGCGCCCTCGAGGCCGCGGAGCAGCGAGACGTACTCCGCCTCGTTGTTCGTCACGTCGCGGCCGAGGAACTCCGCGACCTCGAAGACGATCGCGCCGGTGGCGTCGTGGCGGATGACCGCGCCCGCGCCGGCGGCGCCGGGGTTGCCTCGAGACGCGCCGTCGAAGAAGAGCGTGAACGACCCCGCGGCGGAGAGATCGGCGGCGAACGCGGAGGAGGACGGCGCGGCGTCGTCCGCGTCGTCCGCGTCGTCCGCGTCCGCGCCGCTCGCGCGACTGGACATGGTCGCGCGCGCGCCGTGAAGGGCGGCGATCGACGCAGTCGCGCGGTCTCGCGCGCTCGCCTCCGTCGGCGACGTCGTCGTCGGCGCGGCGGCGATCGACGCCGTCGCGCGGTCTCGCGCGCTCGCCTCCGTCGGCGACGTCGTCGTCGGCGCGGCGGCGGCGGCGGCGGCGGCGGCGGCGACGCCCTGCTCCGCGAGCCAACGTTCGGCGTCCGACGCGGTCGAGAAGCTCTTGTGCTTCGCGCCCTTGAACGCGTCGACCTGCGTGCGCGCGTCGTCCCACGACGCGTACACGCCGGGGACGCGCCCGACGGCGACGCCGTAGAACTTCGCTTTGCCCATCCCGCGCGCGGAGGAGGGGGAGGAGAAGGAGGGGCGCGCGCGGCGATCTGACCGCTGCCGTGAGCCCGTTTGCTTTTTCCGAGGTCGAGTCCGCTGGCGCGAAGCGCGTGCAGTGTCTCGAAGAAGGAGCATGAGCAGCAAAGAGCGCGAGCGCTCGATCGAGATCTGTGTCGACGTGGCGCCGGTTCGTGCTTCTCGCGTCTCGTCGTCGCGTCGTCGCCACTCCCGCGCTCGCCGTCGTCGCGCCATGAGCGCCGCGGGCATCGCGCGCTCTTCTCCCGCCGCGGCTCGCGCCGCCGCCGCGCCGCGCTCGTGCGCGCCGTCGACGCGCGGCCGCGCCGCCGCCGCCGCGCGCCGTCCCCGCGGGCGCGTCGCGACGACGAGTGCCGACGCGAGATCGGTCGCCGCGTCGGCCGCGAGCCGCTCGCCGCCGTCGCCCGCGAGCCGCGCGCCGCCGCCGCCGCCGAACCTCCCGAACGGCGTCGGGGAGAACACGTTCATGGACTCCATCGCGCGACAGGGCGCGGGGGAGAGCGACGGCGTCACGCTGGACGATCTCCTCGCGGTCAGCTCGGGCGGACCGCCGCGGTTCTTCTCGCCGATCGTGCCGTCGTCGTCGTCCTCCTCCTCCTCCTCCTCGCGACCGATGATGCTGTACGTCCCGGGGCTCGACGGCACCGGGTTCGCGGCGTCGTCGCAGTTCGAGTCTCTCTCGCGGCACTACGACCTCGTCGCGCTGAACGTGCCCGTGGGCGACCGCGCGACGTTCGACGAGCTCGTCGCGCTCATCTGCGACTTTCTGGAGACGGAACGCGCCGCGCGAGGGCACGGGCACGAGGAATCCAAATCCAAATCCAAATCCAAATCCAAAGCCAAACGCACCGCCGCGACAAACGACCCGAAGGTGTTCCTCATCGGCGAGAGCATGGGGGGTCTGCTCTCGCTCGGCGTCGCGAGTCGACGGCCGGACCTCGTCGATCGACTGGTCCTCGTCAACCCGGCGTCGTCGTTCGACAAGTCGCCGTGGCCCGCGGTCGGGCCGCTCCTCCCGAACCTCCCGGAGCAGCTCTACGCCGGGCTGCCGTACGCGCTCGCGCCGGTGCTGTTCGACCCACCGCGGTTGGTTCAGGGCGCGGTCGCCGCCGCGGTCGCCGCCGCGGAGGCGGGCGCGCCGGGCGCGCGCGGGGTCGCCGCGGCGACGGGCGACCCCGTCGTCGGGCTCGCCGCCGCCGCGGAGGAACTCGCGCGGCTGTTCCCCGCGCTCGGACAGCTGTCGAACATCATCCCGCGCGACACGCTCGCGCACAGACTCGCGGTCCTCGCGGACGGGTGCGCGGCGGTCAACGCGCCGGGGGTGCTCGAGAAGATAAACGTCCCGACGCTGGCGATCGTCTCGAGCGCGGATGCGTTGATTCCCTCCGCCGAGGAGGGGCCGCGGTTGAGGTGCGTTCTCCTTCACACTGGTCCCCATACGACCGCGTTCGCGTGGTGAACGCCGATCCTTAATGACTTTGAAGTCGGGCGATTCTCTCCGCCCAGGGTCCCTCGCTTTCAATCCCGACACACCTCGGCGCCTTTCAACTCCGCCACTGACGCCTTTCAACTCCACCCCGACGTTCGCTCGTATAGACGCGCCATGCCCAAGTGCGCGATCGAGGTGCTCGACGGCGCGTCGCACGCGGCGCTTCAAGAGCAAGGCGTCGACCTCGTCGGGCTACTGAAGAGGAACGCGTTCTTGCCGCGGACGGCGGACGATCCCCCGGCGCTGAGCCGAGACGCGGCGTTCGCGCCGCCGTCGCCGGCAGAGCTCGAGCGCGCGTTCGAGTCGCTGTCGTTTCTTCGCAAAGTCGTCAGCCCGGTGTTCTTCAGCACGCGCGCGGACGGCGTCGTCGTCCCCGGGCTCGACGCGGTCCCGCTCGGGGACGCGCGGAGCGGCGAAGGGAGGCCGGTGCTGCTCGTCGGGAACCACCAGACGCTCGCGCCGGATTTGGGATTCCTCGTCCAGGAGTTCATCACCGAGCGGAACGTGTTGATTCGAGGGCTCGCGCACCCGGTGGTGGCGGGGGGCGGGGCGAGCCGGATGGCGGGGGTCGACGGCGGCGGCGGCGGCGCGGGCGCGGAGAAGAATGAGGAGGAGGGCGACCGCGACCGCGACCGCGACCGCGACCGCGACGGCGACGGCGGAGGGTTCCCGAGTTTCCCGGAGCCGCCTGATCTTCAGGTTTTATTCGAGGGGTTCCTCCGCGGCGAGTCCGCGGCGGCGGCGACGCCGCCCCCGGCCGCGAACGCGACCGGCCCGTTCGGTGAGGGCGGCGGCGGCGGCGGCGGCCCCGGCGGCGGCCTCAGCGCGTTCACCACCTTCGGCGCGGTCCCCGTCAGCGGGAAGAACTTCTACAACCTCCTCGCCGCGGGCGAAGTCGTCCTCCTCTTCCCCGGCGGCGTGCGCGAGGCGTTTAAACGCAAGAACGAGGACTACAAGCTCTTCTGGCCGTCCAAGCCGGAGTTTATTCGCATGGCGGTGCGACACGGCGCGACGATCGTGCCGTTCGCCGCCGTCGGCGCGGAGGACGGCATCGACATCGTCGCGGACTCGGACGACATCGCGCGCCTGCCGTTCGGCCTCGGAGACGGCGCGATTCGACGATCCAAGGCGGTGCCCGCCGCTCGCGCGGTGGACACGCGCGTGACCGAGGACGGCGACGCGGAGGAGCTCTTCGTGCAGCCGATATGCGTCCCGAAGGCGCCGCAGCGTTATTACTTCAAGTTTGGCAGGCCGATCGAGACGGCCGGGCTGCACGCGGAAGGTTTCAGTAAGGACGAAGAGAAGGTGAGAGCGATGTACGGAGACGTGAGAAGGGAGGTTGAGGACGGGATCGACTGGCTGCTTCGAAAGCGGACGGAGGATCCGTTCGGGGACACGCTCACGAGGGGGGTGTGGGAGGCCGCGAGCGGGGGGAAGCAGGCGCCGACGTTTAACCCTTGACGGAGGAGGAGGAAGAGGAGGGTGATAGCGAGCGCGAGTGGACGAAGTCGGCAGTGAATGAAGAACGAACAGAAACCGAAACGCACGCCCCTCATCATCATCATACCCTTCCGCGCCGCCGTCGCGATGGGCGACGGCGGCGACGGCGGGTTCGACGCGATCGTCGCGTCGCGTCGCGACGACGCCGGGGAGGCGATGCGCGCGTCCAGGGACCTCCCTCCCGGGACGCTCCTCGTGCGCGTCGCGCCCTTCGCGGCGGTGCCCTACCCGGACGAGATGCGCCGATCGTGCCACGGGTGCTTCCGAGCGTGCGGCGCGGAGCGCGAGTGCGGCGCGTGCGGCGTCGCGCGGCTGTGCGCGAGCTGCGCGGGATGCGAGACGACGAAGGCGTACCACGCGTACGAGTGCCACGCGCTCGCGCGGCTGCGCGACGGCGAGCGCGGGCTGACGCTCGCGCACAACGACCTTCGCTTGTTACTTCGCGTGCTCAGCGTCCGCCGACGTCATCGCGACGTCGTCGCGTCGTCGTACGCGACCGCGGCGAGCGACGCCGCGGCCGCGAGCGGCGACGTCATCGTCGACGACGTCGACGCGTTCGACGCCCTGATGTCCGGTGTCGACGGCGGCGACGACGGCGAGCTCCCGGAGTCCTCCATCGCGATGCTGCACGAGGTGGCGAAGCAAGCCAAGTTTCTCGTCGCCGCGGAGGCGCGCGCGTCCGTGGACGCCTGCGTGCGAACCCTCGGACGGCTGCAACTGAACGGGTTCGAGATGACCGCGAGCGCGAGCGAGGAGGAGGAGGAGGGGGGGCGCGGAGGAGGAGGAGGCGGCGGCGGCGGCGGGCATCGGCCGATCGGCGTGGGCGTGTACCCGTCGGCTGCGATGTTTAATCACGACTGCGCGCCCAACGCGGCGCAGCGGTTCGACGCGTTCGGGTGCGTTCGGGTGGAGACGACGCGGCGGGTGAGGAAGGGCGAGGAGCTCACGATACCGTACGTGGACGTGATGCTGGGGAGGGAGGAGAGGAGGGGGAAGTTGAGGAAGAATTTCGCGTTCGAGTGCGCGTGCGCGCGGTGCGAGCGCGAGGCGGGGTGATCGTGATGATTGCAAGTGCAAGTGCTCTCCTTTTTATCGTCGTCGTCGTCGTCGCGTTCAGTATCGTCCGTGCCTACTCGTGGTTTAGACGAGGTTGTGCATGCCCAATGCGGCATCAGTGATGAGCTTCATCTCCTCACCCTCTGTGGTGTAGTAATCCGTAATTCGAGTTGACATGGAGCGGAGCGTCTTCAGGAGATCGAAGTTGCCGTAGGCCACGGCAAACACCGCGCTTCGTAGACGCGCTTCTTCAGCAGTTATCGAGATACTGGAAAACTTGATCGAGTAGTACCCGTGCTGGTTACAAACTTCACTCACCGCGTTCACGAATGCCTTCCTGTGCCGCGCGGCGAACGCGTACTGCCAGAATTTGTCGACGTATCGGTCACCCAGCGCGTACACCCAGCGTACCACATCGATGTTCCCGCTCATGACCGCGCCGGTACCGACCGTCGAGTCCATCGGCGCGAGCATCATTCTCAGGAACTTCAGAACATCGAGGTGTCCGCCTCGGGCGGCGAACGCGGCCGCCCACGCGTCAGGGGTTTTATCACGTGCATATAACCATTTGATGATCTCGAGCTGCCCCCCTCGCGCGGCGTACCTGAACATTCTCTCGTCGTCGTGTTCACGACCGGGTGGAATCCATTTTTTTTCAAAACGAAGCCAGTTGAAAATGTGTACGTGACCGCCGCACGCCGCACCTGCAACCACGTGGCGGAAGGGCACGAAGAAGTCGTTCTCGTCCACGATAACTTCGAGTCCAAGTTCAAGTTTCTTCTCACCGTCGACGTCGCTGTCTTCGTCGTTCGTCTCCGCGTCTTCCTCGTCGCCCGGAGACGACGCCTCCATATCGCGGTATCGCCGCAAAAGTTCGTCGACGGGAGTTTTCAACTCTTCCGCGAGATCCGCGAGGGCGTCGTAGCCTTCGGATGCAGCCACGACCATCTCTTCCTCGATAGTCTCCTCATCGTCGTGGTCTTCCTCGGCGTCCACGAAAAAGTCTGGGTCCTCCAATTCGTCCCCATTGGGGGCGACTTTGACGAGGACGGCGGCGGGGGGCACGAGGTACTTGATAACGTCGAGGTGTCCGCCCTTCGCCGCTTGCTTAAACACCTTGTCGTTCATCGGGCATCCCTGTTCGTTCGCCCACTTGAGCACCTCGAGGTGCCCGCCGCGCGCCGCGGCCGCGGGCGTGGACGCGTCCCACGGGCACCCTTGTTCTCGCGCCCACTTCAGAGCTTCGAGGCACCCCCTTCGAGCGACGAGCGCGCAGAGCCTCGCGTCGTTTAAAGGGCACCCGTTCGCTGCCGCCCACCGCAGCCTCTCGACGGCGTCCACGCACGCTTTCGCCTTGAGACGCGCGCGGTGTACGTCGACGCGCGCCGCGTACTCCGCGTCCTCCACGGATTTGCGCGCGCCGCGGCTGACGCGCTTGAGCATCTCGCGCGCGTGCGCGTCGCACTTGGAGACGAGCGCGAACTTCGAGCTGAACGCGTCGGCCTCGAGGAAGAGCTCGAACGGCGACGGCGACGGCGCCGCCTCCGGCGTCGGCTTCGCCTTCTTCGCGGGGGGCGAAGGCATCGGACGCGCGGCGAGGACGCGACGTTCGCGGCGGGGTTCGGGGCGATACGGCGCGCTGCGCGGGAGGGAAGTGCGCGGTGGAGGGGGGGGGTGCACATATTCAAAGTCTCGGACGAGTCGTCAAACATGTTCAGCAGTGGCGCAAAACCGAAAAGACTGCACAGCTGTGCAACGCGACGCATTCCTCTCGCGCTGGCCGCACGGCCGGGATGGCGTCCCCCGCGGACCCCCCCGCGACGTTCGTCGTCGAGGTGAAGCACGGGAAGGACGCGATGAAGATCGACGTCGCGACGGACGAGACCGTGGCGTCGCTCATGGAGACGATACAAGATCGCCTCGGCGTCCTGACGAAGCATCAGAAGCTCCTCGCGAAGGGCAAAGTGCTCGAGGCGTCCAAGTCGATAGCCGCGCAGGCGTGCAAAGGCGGCGAGGCGACGCCCGGGGGCAAGGTGACCGTGATACTGATGGCGAGCAAAGGCGGCGGCGGCGGCGGCGCGCCCGCGCCGCCGACCGCGGGGCAGGCTGCGCTCCTCGCGAGCCGCGCGGCGAAAGCCGCGAAGCTGGCGGACGCGAGGCGCGCGTCGTCGCGCGCTTCGGAGACGACGACGCACGACGCGAAACGTCGCGCGGCGGCCGCGACGACCGCGTCGCGCGAGGCGGCGTGGGAGAAGACCGGCATCGTGGGCCTGCGCGACGCCGCGCTGGACGCCATCCCGGACGAGGTGTGCGCGCTGCGCGACGCCGCGCGCGTCGTGGATCTCCACGGCAATCGCGTCGCCGCCGTGCCGCCGTCGTTCGCGGCGTTGACGCGTCTCACGCGGCTGCGACTGAGCGGGAACGCGCTCACGACGCGATCTATCGCGTGGATGGAGGTGTGCGGCGCGCTGTCGAGCAGCTTGCAGGTGCTCGCGATCGACGACAACGCGCTGACCGGGGAGCTGCCGGGCGATATCGGGGCGCTGCGGGAGCTGAGAGAGCTGAGCGCGGATGGCAACGAGATCGACGCGCTGCCGTCCGCGATCGGCGACCTCGCGCGGCTCGAGCGGCTGTCCGTGGCGAGGAATAAGCTGACCGCGCTGCCGGGAGAGCTGTCGAGGTGCGCGCGGCTCGACGCGATCGACGCGCGGCGGAATAGGATAACGGCCATACCGGAGGCGTTATCGGAGTGCGCGATGTTGCGCGCGCTGGCGCTCGACGACAACCGCGTGCCGGCGTCAGGCGTGCCGTCGGCGCTCCTCTCGTTCGCGCCGCGGCTGTGCGAGCTGTCCCTGCGCGATAACGTCGTCACGATGGAAGAGCTCAGGGAATTGGACGGGTGGGGCGCGTACGACGCGCGCAGAAGAGCGCGCGCGGGGAAGGTGCTCGAGAGCGGCGTGATGCTCGGGGACAAGGCGTTCGACGAGGGCGCCGACATCGTTCGGTTCGCGCGGCACTGACGGCAGGCGGCGCGATCTGTTTGATCTCTCCGTCGTCGTCGATCACTCCGTCGTAGTGTAGGTATCATAGTTAAACGTGTTGGTACAATCCATCTAGCGTACGAGTACACGCGGCGACGTCAGCATCCGCGCGCGGCGAGCGCGTTTTTCTTTTTGTTCTTCTTCCTCTTCCCCGCCAGCGTCTTCTTCCCTCGCGCGTACGCGGGCAGCCGCACGTTCGTGTCCACCGTCGTCGCGAAGTCGATCTCGTCCCCTTTCAGCGGTCGCATCAGGTGTCCTATCTTCGTCGCGTCGTCCGCCGCGCCGCCTTCGCCCGCGTCTTCCCCCCGTTCTCCCGTCTTCTTTTTCTTCTTCGGCGTCGGTCGCTTCCGTCCCTCGAATCGCAGCGCCCCGACGAGGTACGTCCCCGGGTCCGATATCAGCTTCCCGTCCACCTTCGACCGGAGCTTCGCGCCGACGTTCGCGCGGCCGAGCTTTGTCGTGTCCGCCTTGGGCGCCGCCATCGCGCGCGCGCGCGCGGCGGCGACGTCCTTCGTCTCGAGCGTCGGCGTCGTCGTCGCGGCCGACGACGTCGGCGCGACGGATTCGCCGTTCACCGCGGCGGTCGCCGCGGCGAGATGCCGCGCCATCGCCTCCTTCATGAACGCCTCCTTGTACTTGTACGCCGCGGTCCTGTCCTTCTTCGCGATCTGAAGGTTCTTCGACTGCCCCGCCTGCTTGTGCTTCAGCGTCACGCCCTTGCTCCTCGTCCCCTTGCTGAAGATTCCCATGGTGGATGGCGCGTCGCGTCGTTCGCGTTCTTCTTCCGACGAGAGCGAGAGCCTTCGCCGCCCTTCCTTCGCGTCTCGTCTTCCTCCCTTCCCTCCTCTCCGCCCGCGCGTCGGTCGTCGCGGACGCTCGCGCCCTGCTCGCCGGCGTCGGGCGCGCCTCGAGGGAGCGGCGCGACCGCGAAGCGCTCGCTCGCTCGGCCGCCGTCGGCGCTCGTTGTGCGCGCCGCGGACGCTTCCGAGAGCTTTTTTGGCGGCGCGCGTGCGGTGCGTAGTGCGGTGCCGCGGCGGCGGCGTTTCCAGATTTCACGACCGACGTCGCCCGCGGTCACAACCGCGAGGGCACCGCGCTCCCGACGCGCCTCGGTTTCGCGCGCGCGTCATCGCCGTCGTCGTCTGATCGCGACGCGCGAACGAACGCCGCCATGCCCCCCGCCGCGGCGAAGGCGAAGGGAGGCGGAGGGAAAGCGCCGAGAGCGAAAGCGATGTTCGATTCCGACTCGGACGGCGACGACGACGCTTCTTCTTCTTCGTCGTCGTCGTCGTCGTCCTCGGACTCGGACTCCGCGTCGGACTCGAGCTCTTCCTCGAGCTCAGACGACGCGAAGCGCGGCGGCGCCAAGGACCCTAAGAGAGCGTCGAAAGAATCGAAAGGTACTTCGAAGAACGTCCTCGGCGGCGACGACGTGCTGACGATCAACGCCAAGTACGCCGCGCGATTCGAGCACAACAAAAAGCGCGAGGAGAAGCATCGCCTGGAGGAGAAGGTCAAGCGCGAGTACTTCCTTCCCACGGGCGCGGAGGGGGAGGACGACAGCGACGGCGACGACAGCGACAGCGACGACAGCGACGACGGAGACGTCCCGGGGAAGCTCGACGCGCAGTTCGCGCGCGCGCTCGTGCGGATCAAGTCGAAAGACCCGTCGCTGTACGAGCCGGACACGGAGCTCTTCTCATCGGACGCCGAGGAGTCCTCTTCGTCCGACGACGACGACGACGACGACGAGGACGACGAGAACAAGAAGAAGAAGAAAAAGAAAAAGAAAGAGAAGAAGCCGAAGAGGCAGACGCTCAGAGAGGTCGTCGCCGGGCAGCTCCTGGAGGGCGGCGCGAGGGCGTTCGAGGACGACGACGACGCCGCCGCGCCGAGGCGACCGAATGAAAAATCGTACGTCGAGGAGCAGGCGGACCTGAAGAAGGCGTTCAAAGACGCCGCGGACGGCGCCGACTCCGACGACGACGGCGGCAGCGGCAGCGACAGCGGCGGCGGGCTGCGCGTCAAGCGCCGCGCGGGCGCGATGGACTCGGACGCGGACTCGGACGAGGACGCGAAAGCGGCGAAGGGCGCGCTGTGCGAATACTTCGACGGGAAAGAGAAAGAAAACGACGGGAAAGGGGGCATCTCGAAAGAGGACGCGTTCCTCAGAGACTACCTCCTGAACGAGAAGTGGAAAGAGAACGAGGACGCGAGAGAGGGCACGACGCTGAACTTCATCGGCGGCGGCACCGGGGAGAGCTCCGAGGAGGAGGTGGAAGAGGCGGAGAAATTCGAGCAGACGTATAACTTTCGGTTCGAGGAGCCGGAGGGGGCGAAGATCGTGTCGCACGCGCGCGTCATCGAGGGCACCGTGCGAAGGGAGAAGACCGCGCGTCGGGAGAAGCGGAAGGAGCGCGAGGCGAGGAAACTGTCCGAGAAGGAGCGCTTAAAAGCGGAAGTTCGAAGGCTGAAGAACCTGAAGCGCGAGGAGATTCAACAGAAGATGGCGCAAATCGCAAGCGTCGGCGGCTTGGCCGGCGCGGACGCGGTCGCCGCCGCGAACCTCACCGCGGAGTTCGACCCGGACGAGCACGATAAACTCATGCGCACGATGTACGACGACGGGTACTACGGCGCGGGCGAGGGCGAGGACGGGGACGCGTTAGAGAAGCCGGAGTTTGGCGACCTGGACGACGAAGTCGGCGAGCTCTTAGGGAAGGGCGGGGACGAAGGGAAAGGCGCCGCGGCGGAGAACAACAGCGCGCAGTTTGAGAAACTGCGCGCCGCGCTCGCGGCGAGGAAGGACGGGTTTGAAGGCGACGACATCGACGATTACGACGAGGACGACGACGACGACGACGACGACGACGACGACGACGGCGGAGAGAACGACGAAGAGAA
>Ga0181560_10005791_pt1 | contig 10975 bp, 6 predicted proteins | sample 011ome_20_FD_133751 | JGI IMG/M metagenome (GOLD analysis project Ga0181560, IMG submission 133751) | Coastal salt marsh microbial communities from the Groves Creek Marsh, Skidaway Island, Georgia - 011509CT metaG (megahit assembly) | ecosystem: Environmental > Aquatic > Marine > Intertidal zone...
CGGCGTGTTTTCGTGTTTTCGGCACGAGGCTCTCGAGGCGCGCGTTCCGCTCGCGCGCGCCGTCCGCGGCGACGGGCGCGGCGAAGGGCTCCCCGCGCGCCTCCGCCTCGTCCGCCAGGTCCGCCACGAGCCTGCCGAGGTTCTTCAGGGACAGGAACTTGATCTGGGTCATCGTGGGCGTGAGCGTGACCGGCGTGCCCCCCACCTCCCTACGCAGGGAGGCGACGGTCCGGTGCGTCGGGGCCTCCGACATCATGGGGTGCTCTAGGATGCCGCGAAGCTCGCGCGCGGCGTCCTCGCGGTTCCCGTCGCGGATGAAGTACAAAGCCGCCTCGTAGCTCGACGTCAAGCGGGACTCCTCCGCCTCGCTCGTCACGCGAGCGGACGCCGCCGAGGCGGGGTCGGCAACCCGACCCCCGTCGTTCAGTGCCGCCCACTGCATCTCGACCGTCGGTGGAGGATCTCCGCGAAGGAGACGTGCGCGCTCGCCCGCGCCGAGGAGAGCGGACGCGAATGCTCGTCACGCGCTCCTCCAACACTCCTCTGACGAACGCCTCCGCGCGACGCGTGCGCCACGCCGGTCGTTGTGCGCGCCACGAGACGAGACTCGGGCTCTCGATCTTCTCCGATTTCGAAATCTGACTTGGAAACAGGTCCAGGTGGTTTTCAAACCTTGTTTGACTCGCGGCGACTCGGCACGGCAGCACGAGTTTTCGCCCCAGCGCCGAGCTTCACATCCGCGCGCGCCGCCTCGACTCGGCGACCGCGCGTCGACTCGGTGACCGGGCGACCCACCCGTCTGCGCTGCGAAGGCACACCGGCGCCTCCGAACCCGGCACGACCGCGCCCGGTGGCTCGTCGTGTCGCGCGAACAAACCCTAAGAGCGCGCGCGCGCCTCGGCCGAACCACGCGCGTTTCCCCGGTGCGTCTCGCGCGTCTCCGCGACGATGTCGTTCCGCCGGCGCATGAAAGGCAAGCGCCCGCCCGAGGGTTGGGACCTCATCGAGTCCTCCATCGAGGACTTCGAGAGTCAGATGCGCGACGCGGTCGCGGAGGAGCACGAGGGCAAGCGCAAGAACGAGCTCACGTGGCGCATCCACCGCGTGCACTGGGAGAAGAACCGCTTTCTGTTTGATCTGCGGTACAAGCGCGGGGCGCTGAGCCAGGAGCTGTACGATTACCTGTGCCGCGAGAAAATCGCGGACCAGGCGCTGATCAGCAAGTGGCGGAAACCGGGGTACGAGAACCTGTGCTCGCTGCTGAGCATCCAGAAGAGCGACACCAACTTCGGCACCGCGTCCATCTGCCGCGTGCCGATGGGCGCGCGCGCGCCGGCGCAAAGACTCACGCCCAACGTGCGCACGGGATGCATCTCGTGCGTCTCGGGCGATGGCGCCGACGGCGGCCCGGTCTGGTGGAACACGCCCATCACGGAGGCGATCCAGCGCAAGGTTGACGGCGAGGGGTCCAAGAACGCCAAGGGCAAGCGCCCCGCGGAGGACGAGATCGACCCGGAGGTGAGGAAACGGCTCGCCGCGCTCAAGGGCGAGCTCGCCGAGGAGGCGAAAGCCGGCGCGGGCGACGCGGGGGGCGACTGAGCGACGCGTAGAACGAGTCGTTTCGTGTAGCGAAAGTCGTAGCGAGAGTCGTAGCCTACGTAGTGGTAGCTAGAGCTAGCTACTACAGTAGCTACTTTCGAAAATACGCCGTACTTGTACGGCTCGTCACGCGCTGCTTGACACGCACCGCGCGCGAGCGCGCTAGCTCCTCGAGCTCGGTTGCCGTTCCGCCGCCGCGCCGCCCTTCCCCTCGACCGCCTGCGCCAGCAACCGCGACGTCGCCCTCTGCACCTTCCGCGAGGTCTCGCGCTGCTTCTTGGTCGGTTTCCGGGAATTCTCGCTCTCCTCGTCGTCGCCGGCGGGCGCGGCGCGCGCGTTTTGCCCGGCGGCGAGCGCCTCCGCCCTCGCCTGCCCTCGGTCGCGCACAAAGTTGAACAGCCGCACGTACTCCGGCATGGTCAGCTCCTGCGCGCGCGTCTTCTCCGGCTTGCCCAGCGCCTCGTACGCTGCGGCGATGGTCTCCTCGTCGCACACCGCCTTGAGGTTGTTTTTGAGCATCTTGCGCTTCTGCGCGAAGCACGCCTGCACGAAGGCGAAGAACTGGCGCTCCGTGCCGTTGAGCGGAAGGTACTCCGCCGGACGCCGCGGGCGGAACCCGACGAGGCACGACTCGACGTTCGGGGGCGGGTCGAAGCACGCCGCGGTGACCGGGCGGATGTAGTACGGCGTGCTGTAGTAGTGCACGCGCACGGACATGGGCCGGTAGTCGCTGTTCCCGGCTTCGTCCTTGATCAAGCGACGCGCCACCTCCTCCTGGAACATGAACACCATGTTGCCGAACGTGTCGCCCATCGGCAGGAGCGTCTTGAGGATGTCCGTCGTGATGTTGTACGGGATGTTCGCCACCACCTTCGCGCGGGAATCGACGAAACGCGGGTCCGCGGCGTCCGCGGCGTCCGCGCGCGTATCCGCCGCGGAGTCCCCTTCGGAGTCCCGAAAGTCGGGACTCGCGTCGCGGAACGCCCCGGAGACGTCCCACTTGAGGAAATCCGCCTGGTGCACGGTGAGCGCGTCTTCGTTCGAGAACTGCTCCTCCAGCTTGTCCGCGAGACTGCGGTCCTTCTCCACGGCGTCGATCGTGGCACCCGCCCTTAAGAGCTCCACGGTCAGGTTGCCCGTGCCCGGGCCGATCTCCAAAATGCGGTCCCCTCTCTTCACGTCCGCGGCGGCCACCGCGTCGAGGATCACCGAATGGTCGATGAGGAAATGCTGGCCCAGCCAACGCCTCGCGGAGTGGTTCGCCGCGTCGACGCGTTGCTGCGGGGACATGGAGCCGTCATCGTCTCGGCCGGCGCCGCCGGTCTTGCCTTTGCCGCGCTTCGCAGCCTCCTGCTTCGCCTTTTTCTTGTTGTTCGACAGGCGCATGGGCTTACGCGCGCACACCACCTCCAACGCGGAGGGGCGACATCTCGGGGACGCCGCCGCCGCCGCTTTCGGGTGTCGCCAGGCGACTCTTCCCCCGGTCGCGGCGCTCGAGCCCCGGCTCGCGAGCGACCGACCCGGGCGCGCGCGGGGGGGCACTCCACTCCACGCCGCGGACAGAGACATGCTGTCTCGCGCCAGGAGGGAGTGAGGACGAGAAGCGGGGTCTTCGCCTCGGAATTGGCAAGTTTTGCGGGGCGCCGAACGTTTTCGGTGTGTGTCAAGGTGTGAAGGAGCGTTTTTCTCCATCCAAAATGTACATAGTCAACCTTCTACCACAGTAGCTACCGGTATCAGTCTCCGCTTCGGGCAGGCCGCTGCCTCTCCCCCCGGGGGCCCCTGCGTTCGATGCCGAGCCTCTTGTCCCACACCTCCGCGCGCTCCTTGACGCGGCGGATGCGCTCGCCGTCCGCCTCGCGCGCGCGGTCGATGTCGGCGGCGAGCGCGCCTAGCGCCGAGCGGAACGCCGCGCGGCGCGCCGGCCGCGCCGCGCGGTGCGCCTCGTCTATGCGCTCCAGGGAGAGCACAGCCACGACCCGCTTGTCCTCCCGCACGTCCGCCAGGAAATCCCGCGTCGCGTTCTCGGGCCACGCCGCGGCTTTCTCGCAAAACGCGAGTCGCGCGCGCGCGTCGGCGCGGAAGGCGCGAAACGTCACGCCGAACGCGTCGACTTCCTCGTCCCGTTCCAGCACCGCGGACGCGTTCGCCCGCGCGACGCCCTGTAACGCCTCCTTGGTCTGCTCCAGGGAACCGGTGACGTCCGCGTACCCGGCGAGGTTCTCGGCGCGCGCGGTGGCCCACTTCTCGTCCACGACGCGCGCGGCGTCGCGCACGGCCCGCGTGTGCGTCGCCGTGAAATCGGCGCGCTCGGCGTCGTGCGACGCCTTGGCGCGTTCAAAAGCCTCGGACGCGGCGTCGAGCTGTCGTTTCGGGGGCGACGAGGGGGTCAGCGAGGGAAGCGCGCGGAAGAGAAGAGCGCGGGGAGAGGGGAAGGAGACGCACGTTCGCGTTGACCTCCGCGAGCGCCGCGCGGGACTCCTCGAGCTGCGCGGCGACCAGGTCGGCGTTCATCGTCGTCGCATCGCGCGCTCGAAAGTTGGGGGCGGAGACAAGCGGGGACACTTTCGCAGTTTGTGCGATTCGCATCTCCCGTCTCGCTCGGCACCCCTCGGCCTCGGCTGGCTGGGCAATCAGTCAGGTGTTCTCGCAACTCGAAAAAAATACTAGTGCCCGAAAAGAACAGTCGCGAGAGTGCCACTCTCGCGGTCGCGTCCCTCCGATCCGAAAGGGTCACCCGCGATGAGCAGCCCCGGCGGCACGAGTTGGCTCGGCCGCATGACCGGGAGCAAACCGTTGAACGCTTCGTCATCGTCCTCCGCGGCGAGCGCGGGGGTCCTCCCCCCCGGTGCGCCCCAGCACGACCCCCCCACCCCCGAGACGAAGAAGAAGGTTGACGCGGCGAAGGCGTACATCGAGAACCTGTACAAGAACCAGGCGGATGCGTTGCGTCGGCGCGTGGAGCGCCGCGCCGCGGTCGAGCACGAGGCGCGCGCGTCTTCTATGCCCGCGGAGACGAAGGAAGAGCTCCTGTCCGAGCTCGAGCGGCGCGAGCGCGAGTTCACGCGCCTCAAGCGCGCCAAGTTGACCGCGGAGGATTTCGAGCCCCTCACCATCATCGGACGCGGCGCATTCGGCGAGGTGCGCTTGGTGCGGGACAAGAGCAACGGCTGCGTGTACGCCATGAAGAAGCTCAAGAAGACGGAGATGGTTCGCCGCGGACAGGTGGACCACGTCAAGGCGGAGCGCAACTTGCTCGCGGAGGTGCACGACGAAGCCGTCGTCAAGCTCTTCTACTCGTTCCAGGACGAGGAGTACCTGTACCTGGTGATGGAGTATTTGCCGGGGGGGGACATGATGACGCTGCTCATGCGGCGGGACACGCTGACGGAGGAGGAGACGCGGTTCTACATCGCGCAGACCATTCTCGCGCTGGAGACGGTGCACGCCGCGAACTTCATCCACCGGGACATCAAGCCCGACAACCTGCTCCTGGACCGCGACGGCCACATGAAGCTGAGCGACTTCGGCCTGTGCAAGCCCGTGGATGGCGAGATCTTGCGCTCGCTCCCGTCCGTCGCGGAGGAGGACCTGGAGGAGGAGACGAACGGCGCGAACGTGGCCGACGGCGGCGAGGGCGAGGATGCGGCCACGAAACGCGCCAGGCAGTTGCGAAACTGGCACCAGAACCGGCGTCGTCTGGCGTACAGCACGGTGGGCACGCCGGATTACATCGCGCCGGAGGTTTTGCTCAAGAAAGGGTACGGGCTGGAGTGCGACTTCTGGTCCGTGGGCGCCATCATGTACGAGATGCTGGTGGGGTACCCGCCGTTCTACTCGGACGAGCCCATGACCACCTGTCGCAAGATCGTGCACTGGCGGCACCACCTGCGCTTCCCGAACGAGGTGCCGCTGTCGCGGGACGCGCGCGACCTCATCGAGCGCCTGCTGTGCGACGTCGACAATCGGCTGGGCAGCAACGGCGGCGCCGGCGAGATCAAGCACCACCCGTTCTTCCAGGGGCTCGACTGGGACAGCCTGTACCGCGTCAAGGCGCCGTACACGCCGGACGTCGAGGGGGAGCTGGACACGCAGAACTTCGAGCACTTCGACGAGGAGAAGAAGGAGCAGCGTCTCGGAAGAGCCTCCCGGGAACCGGGCGGGGACGAATCCGGCGCGCGGAAGGAGAAGAAGGATCTTGATTTCGTCGGGTACACGTACAAGAACTTCGAGGTGGTGGGGAACGGCACTTCGGTGCGCAAGAAAGCCGCGCGGCAGAGGCCGAGCATGGCGTCCATCTTCCCGGGCGCGGAGCACAGCGGGGGGGAGGGCGGTCACCCAGACGCCGCCGCCGCGCTCGCCGGGCTCGCCGGGCTCAGCGTCGGCGACAGCGCCGGGACGCCCGAGTTCCACACCGCGCGGGGAGACTTCCAAAACGCGTGATTGACTCCTCGTGGTGACTCCTCGTGGTGACTCCTTGTACATAGTACTACTAGCTACTTAGTGCCTTCTTGTACCATTAAACGTCGATGTATCACTTCATCCGGTAGCTATCACTTCATCCCGTCCAGGTACTTCTTGTACCCGTCCTTCTCCATCTTCTCCGCCTTGGCGTTGACCACCTTCTCCATGTCGTCCTGGTACGTCGCCATCGCGTCCAGCACCGCTGGCTCGTACGCGCCGACGATGCGCGCCGCCAGGAGGCCCGCGTTGGTGGAGTTGCCGATGGCCACCGTCGCCACCGGCACGCCGCGCGGCATCTGCAGGATGGAGTGCACGCTGTCCACGCCGTCGAGGTGCCGCAGCGGCACGGGCACGCCGATCACCGGCAGCGGCGTCATCGCCGCGACCATGCCGGGCAGGTGCGCGGCGCCGCCCGCGCCGGCGATGATGCACCGCAGCCCGCGCCCGGCAGCGCTCTTCGCGTACTCGAACATGCGCTCGGGCGTGCGGTGCGCGGAGACCACCGTGACTTCGACGCCGATGCCGAAGCTCTCCAGCGTCTCCGCGGCGGCCGCCATCGTGGGCAGGTCCGAGTCCGAGCCCATGATGATGCCCACGGAGGGGGGCGGCTTCACGCGCGCGTCGGCGTCGCCGCCGGCGATGGCCACGACGGCGTCCAGCCGGGCCAGCGCCAGCCGCGCGTGCGGCGCCACGACGGTGAGGTGCCCCATCTTGCGCCCGGCGCGCGCCTCCGGCTTGTCGTACCAGTGCGCGTTCGCGCCGGGCACCTTCAGCGCGGCGCCCATGAGGTCGTGCATGCGGCGCATCGCGGCGTCGCCCTCGCCGTCGCCGAGGATGTTCTTCATCACCGCACCGCCGCACGTGAGCGAGACGTCGCCCAGCGGCCAGCCGAGCACGGCGCGCAGGTGCGACTGGTACTGGCAGCACGCCGTCGCCTCGATGGTGTAGTGCCCTGAGTTGTGCGGCCTCGGCGCGATCTCGTTCAGCAGGATCGAGCCATCCTCCAGGAGGAAGAGCTCGACCCCGAACACGCCCGCGCCCTCCAGCGACGCGACCGCGTTCTGCGCCGCCGCGGTGGCCGCCGCGGCGACGAACGTGGACACGTCGGCGGGCGTGATCGTGACGTCGCAGATGTTGTCGACGTGCTCCGTCTCCGTCACCGGATACGCCCTGGTCTCACCGTCCCGCGCGCGCACGACCATCACCGCGAGCTCGCGCTCGAACGGGACCCACTTCTCGCAGTACAGGCCTTTCTCGAACCCACCGAGTTTCGCCACCGCCTCCTTCACGTCCGCCTCGGTCCGCGCCACGGCGTTCCCTTTGCCGTCGTACGCCATGCGCCGCGACTTGAGCATCAGCGGGAACCCGAACGCTTTCGCGGCGGCGGCGAGCTGCTCCTCACTCTCCACGGACTGAAACGGCCCAAGCGGCACGCCGGCTTTCTGGAAGTGCTCCTTCTGCGCGAACTTGTCCTGGATGATCGCCAGAGTGTCGCTGCACGGCTGCACGTCGACGCCCGCCTTCTCCAACTCGCGCAGCGCGGCGACGTCGATGTGCTCGATCTCTACCGTGACCACGTCGCAGTCCTTCGCGAACGCGATGACGTCCGCCGCGTCCTGAAACGAGCCCTCCGTGGGGATCGCGACGATGGACGCCGGGGACACGGGGTTCGGGTCCAGGGAGCGCACGCGCACACCCATGGGCGCGCCCGCGATGGCCAGCATGCGCCCGAGCTGACCGCCGCCGAGGATGCCGATCTTCGCCGTGCGCGGCAAACCGTCGGCGGACACCGCGTCCACCGGCCGGTCGCCCTTGCCGCCGTCGAACAGGCCGGCGGCGGGCCGCGCGGCGCGCCGGACGGGGACGCGGTGCGCGGGGCGCGAGAGCGCGCGTCGCGGGTCCCGGGACCGGGAGGGGACCCCGACGGTCGCGCCGAAGGCGGCGGTGGATGAAAAAGCGCACGCCATGACGGCAACCATCGGCGATTTTCAAAAACCTCTGAGGGTGGCTCTCGGATCGGCCGATGGACGGTCGGAGGCTCGGTCGGAGGCTCGACGCGCGCGAGCAGTCCCTGGTGAGCGTAGGCGCGTGCGCGAACGCGGAGGCGCCTCGAGTTGTGCCGGTGGCGGGTCTGAGAGGGCGAGGTTTCATTCTCACAGCGGACGACTGTGAAACAGGTGCGATTTTTTCACGTTCGCCCGCGTCGGCGGCTTCGAAGCTGTTGCGAAAAAGGGCTCTCGCTTGGGTCGATCAGAGCTCGGTGCGCGGCTGATTGGCGGTCAGACCAGCACGTGAGCCCTGGGTACATGCACTGCTTGCGTCGTGAACTCGTACACCTCACGCACACGCTCACGTCGGCGGCTCGTTCGGGCGTCCGCCAGGCCCGAACGGCGGACACCGCCATGACCATCATTAACCTAAGCCCTCGCCGGTTCGCCGCGCGCGCGCACGCCGTGCCGACCGCGTCGGGCGCGCCCAGACGCGTGGCCGCCGTCCCCGCGGCGTGCGCCAGGACTACCGCCGACGCGCGTCGCGGTGTCACTTCGCGTGCGCTCGGCGCGTCCACGAGCGCCCCTCGGCTCGTCGCGCGTCTCCTCGGCGCGCGGAGCGCGCGACGCGCTCGCGCGCCCTTCTCCGATCGGGCACACGACGGGCTCGAGGATGGGTTCGACGGCGTTCGCGCGGCGGCCTCCGCATCGGACGCCGGCGTCGCCGCCGACGACGACGACGCTTCAGGCGGCTCGTTCCTAGACGACGAGAGCCTCGACGAGATTCTGGACTTCGACGACGGGCTGGACGACCCGTTCGCCGCCGTCGCGTCCGCGCCCGCCGCGGGCGCGGCGTTCGAGGCGATGCTCGACGACATCGGAATCGCGAATTCGCTCGTCGACGACCCGTCGACGCCGACGAACGCGTCCTCTGCTGCTTTCTCCCAGCCAGGCGACGACGCGCCCTGGGACTCCAGCGGCGCGTGGCACGAGTTCGACGCGTTCCTCGCGAAGCTGGCCGGCATGGGGTACTCGCTGGAGAGCCCCAACGCGCCGCCGGGCTGGGGCGACGACGCCGAGCCGGGCGCGCCCAAACTGTCGACGCCCGAGTGGGCGCGCGCCGTCGCCGAGTCCGCGGACGAGGACGACGCCGACGCGCCCGACGCCGACGCGCACGACTCGAACAACTTGGTGCGCATGGACCTGGACGACGACCCGTTCGCGCACGTCGCCTCCGCCGAGCGCCCGGACGCCGACGCGGCGGAGCTCACGTACTCGAACAAGAAACGCCTGTTGCTCGAGTTTTCGCGCGACCGCGACGACGCCTTCGACCGGCTCTCCGAGCGCGAGCTGTACGTGCTGGCGGACCACCCCATGCCGCCCAACCAGGGCAACTCCTCCGGCCGGAAACAGGTGAACGCGCTCAAGCGCCTGCGCGCGCACCTGGGCGTGGACGACTCGGACCTCCGCGGGCGGTGCGCCGCCGCCGACCACAACCAAAACGCGATGGGCGCCGTCAAGCTCTCCGACGTCCTGCGCGTCGTGCACGTCTACGCGGAGGACGTCAAGCCGCAGGACCGCCCGCCGCGCGCCGTCATGCAGTCGCTGCTCAGGCGTCTGACGTCCCTGGCGGACTCGCCCAGGGCGCCCGCCAGCGCCGCCAGGGGCGGCGGCGCCGGCGCGCCGGCGAGGCCCAAGCAGCCGCGCTGGGTGGAGCGCCGCGAGCGGCGGCCGGAGCGCCCGGAGTTTGAGGAGGACCGCTACGCGCCTGAACGCGGGGGCTCGCGGGGCCGGGGCCGAGGCAGAGGCGACGGGTTCGACGGCGCGAGGCCACGGGGTGGGCTCGCGAGCCCACGGGGGCGTCCTCGTCGGTACGAGGACGACGACGGCGATTACCGACGCGACAAGGCGCCGCGTTCGAGAAGGTTCGACGACTTCGACGACTTCGGCGGCGGGGTCCGCGGAGGGCGCGGTCGCGGCGGCGGCGGGGGGTACGACGCGTACGGCTCGGACGACGGGTGGGACACGCGCCCTCCCCCGTCTCGGCGCGGGGACGCGTTCGATGACGGGTACGGCCGCGGCGGCCGCGGCCGCGGCGGCCGCGGCGGGTTCGAGCGCCGCACCCGCACGCAGGGCGGATTCGGGTCGGACCTGGACGGCCTCGAGCTGGACGAGGGGTCCCCTCGCGGCGGATACGCGCCGAGGGGGAGGGGTGAGTTCGGGGGCAGGGGAGGCCGAGGCAGGGGCGAGTTTAGGGTTCAGGCGAGTTTCGGGGGGCCCCGAAACTCGGGCAGGGGGGGGCGAGGCGGGGCCCGAGGCGGAGGGGGTTACGGCGACGACGGTTTCGCGCCGCGAGGTCGCGGCGGCCGAGGCCGAGGTGGTCGCGGCGGCGGCGGATACGAGGACCGCGGCGGGAGCGAATCCGGCGGGTACGGCGGGTACGGCGGCGGCGGTCGCCCCGAGCGCGGGTCGCGTTTCGACCGCGAGTTCACGCCTCGCGGCGGGCGCGGCGGGCGCGGCGGGCGCGGCGGCAACCAGGTGCGGCTTTGGAAACCGCGCGGCGGTGGCGACGCCAGGGACAACCCGTCGTCGCGGCCGGACCGCTCGCGCTTCGGCGAGGAGTGACGCGCGAGTGACGCGACTTCTAAAAGTCTCGGCGTGATATGTATCGTACCGACAAAAAGGTGAAGGACTCTCGCGTAGCGTTTTCTCGGCGTAGCGTTACAATCGTCCGAACCTCTCCGTTCCTCGCGACTCTATTCACAGGAAAAGTCTTCCTCGCGCGCGTCCCGTCGAGACGCGCGCCGGGTTCGGCTCGTGTGAGTCGTCAGTACAGGCTGTTGGTACATCGCGTCCGCGACGTCGTCTTCCTTCTCGCGACGTCGTCGGACGGCGGTCGCGACGGTCTTTTCTTCGTTTTTCCA
>Ga0181560_10005796_pt1 | contig 10972 bp, 7 predicted proteins | sample 011ome_20_FD_133751 | JGI IMG/M metagenome (GOLD analysis project Ga0181560, IMG submission 133751) | Coastal salt marsh microbial communities from the Groves Creek Marsh, Skidaway Island, Georgia - 011509CT metaG (megahit assembly) | ecosystem: Environmental > Aquatic > Marine > Intertidal zone...
CGTCTGTAACTTGGTTTCAATCTCAACAACGTCAGCTGCAACGCCATGCGCCGCCAGATAATCCTGCAATTCATCGGGCTTTACCGTGACCGGTTTTGACTTAACAGTCATAACGGTCACTGATTTCGCCGCAACAAGTAACGGCAGACAGGTTGTTACTGCTCGCGATGCCTCACGCGACCCATCCCAGGCGATCGTTACATTTCTGCCGAGGATTTCCGGAATGGGCTTGGTTGCCTCAGGACACATTAACACCGGCCGCCCGGTATTAAACAGCGCGGCCTTTAGCGTATTGGCACCAAGGTTGCGATCAATATCAGGCTGCGCCACAGCAATAAGATCAGCAAGCCGGCCGTGATGCCCGATCACGTCAATTTGACGGCCGGCTTCTTCGACAAAATTTGCCGTTACAGATTTCCCGTCTGGTGTGTCTGACAATCGAATGTTCAGGGTTTTACTCAGCGCGAGGACTTCATCACGAAGTCCGGCTTCCTCAATGTCAAATACCTGACTGGTACTCTCCGCAAGCTGAGTTCGAAGCACAGCCGGAATCGGCACCCCGAAAGGCAACAGATTTTCCGGCTTGGCGCGGCAATGGGTGATTTTAATGTGTGCGTTAAACCCTCGTGCCAACGCAACCGCGTGAGCAAGGACATTATCGCCCTTACCATCGCCTCGAACTGGCACAAGAATCATACGAATCATTAAAGTTCTCCCCCTAGAACATTAGGTATTCTTAATTAAAGTCTATGAGACTTTAGCGGCAGATCAAGCCTAAAAGAGGCCATCAATCAACCCATTTTTATTAATCCGAATTGTCTCTGCTGAAGGCACGCGTGGCAGGCCCGGCATGGTCATAACATCACCACAAATCACCACGACAAACCCGGCTCCAGCCGATAGTCGAACCTCACGAATTGGCAAGCTGTGACCGGTTGGTGCGCCCCGACGATTAGGATCGGTGGTAAAGCTGTACTGGGTCTTGGCCATACAAACAGGCAGGTCACCATAGCCCTGTGCTTCCCACTGTTTCAGCTGGTCACGAATCTTCGAATCGGCCAGCACCTCATCGGCCCGGTAGATTTTCTTGGCAATCGTCTCGATCTTTTCGAACAACGGCATTTCAGCCGGGTATAGCGGTGAATATTGTGATGGGTTTCCGTCAATCAGAGCGACAACTTTCTGTGCCAGATCAACAGTGCCTTCACTACCGTTTGCCCAATGTGTTGCCAGAACAGCCTCGCTACCCTGTGCCGAAACGAAATCTTTTAGAGCCTGAACCTCGGCATCAGTGTCAGTGACAAAATGGTTGATCGCAACGATCGCCGGAACACCAAATTGTTTGATATTCTCAATATGGCGTCCCAGATTCGGACATCCTTTTTTCACTGCGTCGACATTCTGCTGGCCAAGATCGGCTTTGGCAACACCACCATTCATCTTCATCGCACGAACCGTGGCAACAATGACAACCGCGTCAGGACGAAGTCCGGCCTGGCGGCATTTGATGTTCAAGAATTTCTCCGCACCAAGATCGGCGCCAAACCCGGCTTCGGTTACCACATAATCAGCCAGCTTTAGCGCTGTTGTTGTTGCGACAACCGAATTACAGCCATGCGCAATATTGGCAAATGGACCACCATGCACAAAAGCCGGGTTGTTCTCCAATGTTTGCACCAGATTTGGCTGCATTGCCTGCTGCAACAATACTGTCATTGCGCCATCAGCCTTGATATCGCGGCAGAATACCGGTGAGCGATCGCGCCGGTAGGCAACAATGATGTCGCCAAGACGGCGCTCTAGATCGGCAAGGTCAGTTGCCAAACACAAGATAGCCATCACCTCAGATGCAACAGTGATGTCAAAACCTGCTTCTCGCGGAAAGCCGTTGGCGACGCCTCCAAGGTTACAGACGATTTCACGAAGTGCCCGATCATTCATATCTAATACGCGGCGGAACGCAACACGGCGAATATCAATATCCAGCTCGTTGCCCCAATAGATATGGTTATCAAGCATGGCAGCAAGAAGGTTATGTGCCGAGGTAATGGCGTGGAAGTCACCGGTAAAATGCAGGTTCATATCTTCCATCGGCACCACTTGAGCATAACCACCACCAGCGGCACCACCCTTCATTCCGAAACACGGGCCAAGCGAGGCCTCGCGGATACACACAGCGGCTTTTTTGCCAATTTTGTTCAAGCCGTCGCCAAGGCCGACAGTTGTTGTCGTTTTACCCTCACCGGCCGGTGTTGGGTTGATCGCGGTCACCAAGATCAAGCGACCATCTTTGTTGTTGGCAAGACCCTTAATAAATCTCTCAGAAACTTTTGCCTTGTCATGTCCAAATGGCAGGAGATCAGCACTGGGAATACCCAGCTTTGCCCCCACATCTTGAATAGCGATTTTTTTAGCTTCGCGTGCAATTTCGATGTCTGTTTTGAAGCTCACAACTATTATCCTAACTTTGTTCCGGAGTTAATTCCAGCAGCCGAAGCCCATTCACTTGCCGCCATTTTTCCACTATCAGCAGGCCGAACTCTTTTAATCAGGATACGCCCGCCATTGCCTTGAACCGTAACGCCGTTTTCATCGACCGAAACCACTTCGCCAGCGGTACCGATGCCCTCAACGCGCGCACTATCATAAATTTTTAACTCACTGCCATTTACGGTTGTCCAAGCCCCCGGTGCAGGGTTGGCAGCACGGATAACATTATAGACATCAGCAACCGGCTTTGACCAATCGATCTCGGCCGCCGCCTTGCCAAACCAGCTTTCATAAGAACCGTCTTCAAGGCGCTGATCATGCTTGATAATAACGCCGGCCTTTACCAGCTCAAGCCCCTCGATCATCGCATCGACGCCCATTGGGAACAGCTTTTTGAAATAAACATCTCCAAGCGTCTCATCAGGGCCGATCTCGCAGGTTTTTTGCAGCATCATGGGGCCTTCATCCAAGCCATCATCCGGCCAGAAAATTGACAGGCCAGTGCGGGTTTTACCCATTGCGATTGGCCAGTTGATCGACGACGGGCCGCGATGTTCCGGGCATAGTGACGGATGATACTGGAACGTGCCGTATTTTGGTGCATCACGCACTTCCTGCGGCACAAATAACAATACATAGGCCATCATGCAGACGTCGGCATTAAATGATTTCATCAATTCGAGCGCCTCGGGAGTCTTCCACGATGCTGGCTGATGAACCGGCAGTCCTTTTTCCCGCGCCAGTTCAACTAGCGGGTCTTCAGGCTTGCCCTCTTTTGTCGGTGCGCAACATACGGCAACCACGTTTTCGCCGCGCTCCAAAAGTCGTTCCAATACAGCTTGCCCAAATGCCTGCTGTCCATGTAGTACAATTCTCATTACTCTCTCTCCCCAGGTGCCAAGCTAAATTCTGAAGACATAATCAAATTAGATCAATGGCTTATGAAAAATTATTTACTTAACATTACCGACTGCGCCCGATTCAATAATCTGGGCAAGTTCATCTGCTGAATATCCAAGAACATCAGTCAAAATCTCAGTTGTATGTTCACCAAGCAGTGGTGAGCGTTTCACCTCAGCTGGGCTATCAGACAATTTAATCGGACACCCGACCGAAATATATTCGCCGCGTTCTGGATGATCGACCTTGACCAATGTGCCAGTTGCATAGAGACCATCATCTTCGGCAATTTCTTTCATCGACAGGATCGGGCCCACCGGAATATCCAGCGGGTTACAGGCATCCATGACCTCAAATTTCGTTTTGGTCATTGTCCATTGTTCAATACGCTCGAAGATTTCATTTAATTTATCAAGGCGCTGTGGTGGCTTGGCATAACCTTCTTTGGTTTTCCACTCAGGCTCGCCAATGATATCGCAAACCTTTTCCCAAACCGCTGCCTGAATGATAAAATAGGTGTATGCGTTCGGGTCCTGTTCCCAGCCCTTGCAACGCAGGATACGGCCCGGCTGGCCGCCGCCCGAATCATTCCCAGCACGCGGTGTCGCATCACCAAACGGAATACCCTCACCAAATTGCGAATATTCTTTCAACGGGCCAGCGGCAAGACGCTGCTGGTCGCGAAGCTTTACCCGCGCAAGGTTCAGCACCGAGTCTTGCATCGCTGCAGTCACCTTCTGGCCGCGACCAGATTTTTCCCGATGAAATAGGGCAGTGACAATGCCAAGGCAAAGATGCAGGCCGGTTCCGGAATCACCGATTTGTGCACCAGTCACCAATGGCGGGCCATCGCGAAAACCAGTCGTTGACGCAGAGCCACCAGCACATTGCGCGACATTCTCATAGACTTTGCAATCCTGATATTTGCCCGGGCCAAACCCCTTGATCGAGGCCATAATAAGGCGCGGATTGATTTCCTGAATCCGCTCCCACGTAAATCCCATACGGTCCAGCGCGCCTGGCGCAAAATTTTCAACCAGCACATCACAGGTTTCGATAAGACGCGCCAAAATCTGCTTGCCGGTTTCATTTTTTGAATTCAGCTCAATTGACCGTTTATTGTGGTTCAGCATGGTGAAATAAAGGCTATCGGCCCCTTCAACATCGACCAATTGCTGTCGGGTTGCGTCCCCAACCCCCGGACGCTCGACCTTGATCACATCAGCGCCGAACCACGCCAGAAGCTGCGTACAGGTCGGGCCTGATTGGACATGGGTGAAATCCAGAACTTTAATACCTTCAAGAGCTTTCATCATCTTATCCTATTTCTAAACCTTAGTGACTGGACAGTTGCGCTACTTCTTAGACACCACACTTTGTGGGTTGAGATTACCAATACGGCCACTCTCAGTGCCGGAATTTTCATCAATGACAGCGTTGACCAAGGTAGGCTTGCCACTGTCCATTGCCTCATTTACCGCGCGGGTAAGCTCATCCGGCGTTGTGGCGTAAACGCCAACCCCGCCAAACGCTGCCATCATCTGGTCATAACGGGCATCCTTAACAAATACCGTCGGCGCCACATCTGCACCGCCAGTGGGGTTCGTGTCAGTGCCTCGGTAAATACCGTTATTGTTGAAGACAACCACACAAACCGGCAGGTTGTAGCGGCAGATCGTCTCGATTTCCATTCCGGAGAAACCAAAGGCGCTATCACCCTCAACAGCCAAGACACGCTGACCGGTTTCAACCGCGGCCGCAACAGCAGCGCCCATACCGATGCCCATAATGCCCCATGTTCCTACGTCAAGACGCTTGCGCGGCTTATAAATATCGATGATGCTGCGGGCGAAATCGAGCGTGTTAGCCCCCTCATTTACCAAAATCGCATCTGGACGTTCCTTGACGATCGTACGAAGAGCACCAAGCGCGCTGTGGAAATCCATTGGCACGGCGTTACTTTTCAACTTGGCGCCCATTTTTTCAAGGTTAATGTCTTTGCGCTGCTGGATTGTGGCTGTCCAATCGGCCGGCACGGCTGGCCAATTATCTCCCATGCCTTGGGTCATTGCACTCAAGCATGATCCAATGTCACCAACAACAGGCGCCACAATCTCGACATTGCTGTCCATTTCACGTGGCTCGATATCAACTTGGACAAAGCGCTTTGAACCCGGCTCGCCCCAGCTCTTGCCCTTGCCATGTGACAACAGCCAGTTCAGACGCGCACCAACCATAACCACCACATCCGCTTCTTTTAGCACCAGTGAACGCGCCGCACCGGCAGACTGCGGGTGATCATCCGGCAACAGGCCCTTTGCCATGCTCATTGGCAGATAAGGCACGCCGCTTTTCTCGACAAAGCTACGCACGATCTCATCTTCCTGCGCATAGGCAGCGCCCTTACCCAGAATAATCAGTGGACGCTTTGCGCTTTTCAGGACATCAAGCGCCCGCGCAACCGAATCAGGGGCAGGCAATTGCCGTGGCGCCGGATCGACAACCTTGACAAGAGACTTTTGGCCTTCTGAAGCGTCCATAACCTGAGAAAATAATTTTGCCGGGAGATCAAGGTAAACGCCGCCCGGACGACCAGAAACGGCAGCACGAATGGCGCGCGCAACAGCAATGCCAATATCTTCGGCGTGCAGGACCCGGAACGCTGCCTTGCAAAGCGGCTTGGCAATCGCCAGCTGATCCATTTCTTCATAATCACCCTGCTGCAGATCAACAATTTCACGCTCGGACGAGCCACTGATTAGGATCATCGGGAAACAGTTTGTCGTTGCATTTGCCAATGCGGTCAGACCGTTCAAGAAGCCCGGTGCCGAAACGGTCAGACAAATACCCGGCTTTTTTGTCAGATAACCGGCAATTGATGCAGCGTTACCCGCATGCTGTTCATGGCGGAATGAAATAACGCGCATACCTTCGGCCTGCGCAATCCGTCCAAGATCGGTGATCGGAATACCCGGAACGCCGTAAATAGTGTTGATATCATTGAGCTTGAGCGCGTCGATAACGAGGTGAAAACCGTCAGTTAGCGCCTGTGTCTCGGATGAAGTCATTTTTGTCTCCTGTAAGAACCTTCGCAATTTTCGAATTGATATATTTGGTTAGCGTTTAATTTTAGCGGCTGCTTTTCTGTTCTGTGCGGCGCGCCCGTATTATAGGTGTTAGATTGTTGTGTCATGCTTTCCGGGGCTTGCGCGTGCCTTTGATTTATTGGCCAATCGCGTCCATCTCTCACGGATATGGTCATGCAAGCGCATCGTGTGCTCGCGCACCAGCCGCGAAGCCAATTCACTGTCGCGGGACTCAAGCGCTTCGATAATTTCCATGTGATCGGCAACCGAATTGGTGGCGCGATTATTCTCGCCCATTGCCCGCCGACGAACTGCAAGCATATGGGCGAAAAGCCCGTCAGTCGTTGATTTCAACAACGGGCTGCGAGACATATCTAAAATCGCCTGATGAAATTTGATATTGGCGTCGGAATATTCACTGAGCTCGGCCTTGGTTACCGAAGTGCTGTGCCGCATTGCAAGGTCACGAAGTGCCTTGATCTCGACATCTGACGCAATACGCGCCGCAATGTGCGCCGCCATGCTTTCCAGTGCCGCCCATGTCACAACCATATCGAGAATCTCGTCAAGACTTTTGCGGTGAATAAACACCCCCTTACGTGGCAGAATATCAACCAGACCATCCTGCGCCAAACGCGCTAAGGCTTCGCGAATCGGTGTGCGTGAAATACCAAGCTGCTCGGCAAGCCGGCGCTCATCCAATCGCAACTCTTCATCTGCATCATAGATATCGACCTTCAAGATGCTTTCGCGAAGCACCTCATATATATGGTCTTTCAGGGTAAAATTGATCGAAACAGGCTTTAATTTGACATCAATTGCCATGTCATCACCCCCCTCATCAATCCCCGTTAAAATAATTCAAACAAACGCATGGTTACACGCTTTATCTGGTATACCTTACACCTGACACAACACTCGTCAAGCGGTTTTTAGGTTGTTTTTTCGACGATAGTTCTTGCTATTAGTGGTGTGTGGTATACCATATAAATGGAAATTATCTGTGAATTAAAGGGGAATCAACAGATAGATTTATCCCTCGCCGACTTTTGCAATCTATAGGCAAAAACGGTTTTCGTCCGCTATAAGGCTTGCACCAGAACGCGGAACGCCCAAGACTGGATCGTTGCAATTATCGTGGCCTCGGCAAGCGAGGTCGCACAGTGGGAGAAAGACAGTAGCCATGAACATCCATGAACATCAGGCCAAAAAAATTTTACAGACATTCGGCGCGCGCATTGCCGCCGGTGTTGCAATTACCAATCTTGACGATGCCGAAGGCGCGATCGCATCCCTTCCCGGCCCAGTCTGGGTGGTAAAGAGCCAGATCCACGCCGGTGGACGCGGTAAAGGCAAATTCAAAGAGCTTGGCCCTGACGCGAAAGGCGGCGTCCGCGTATCTTTCTCAGCCGAAGATGCACTGGCTAATGTCAAGGAAATGTTTGGGAAAACCCTTGTGACCAAACAAACCGGCCCCAGTGGTAAAGCAGTAAATCAGCTTTATGTCGAAGCTGGCGCCGAAATTGATCGCGAACTATATCTCTCGATCCTTGTTGATCGGGAGACCGGTAAAACGTCTTTTGTTGCATCGACCGAAGGCGGCATGGATATTGAGACGGTCGCGCATGACACGCCCGAACTGATCCATTCAGTTGGCATCACTGCCAGCACCGGTTGCACTGATAACGATGCAGCCAAGCTTGCGGACGCGCTAAAGCTCACCGGATCAGCCCGTGATCAGGGAATTGTACTTTTTAAGAACCTCTATGAGGCATTTTGCAGCAAGGACATGAGTTTGCTGGAAATCAACCCGTTGATTGTTACCAAGTCAAACGATGTTCAGGTGCTCGATGCGAAAGTGTCTTTTGACAATAACGCGCTATTCCGGCATCCCGATATTGTGGAATTGCGGGACGAGACCGAAGAAGACGAAAAGGAGGTTGAAGCATCGAAATATGACCTTGCCTATATTGCGCTGGATGGCGAAATCGGCTGCATGGTGAACGGTGCTGGTCTTGCGATGGCAACAATGGACATCATCAAGCTATACGGCGCCGAGCCAGCGAATTTTCTTGATGTTGGCGGCAGCGCAACAACCGAACGCGTTACCGCTGCTTTTAAGATCATCACCGCCGATCCAAACGTAAAGGGCATTCTGGTGAATATTTTTGGCGGCATCATGCGTTGTGACGTGATTGCTGAGGGTGTTGTCCAGGCGGCAAAAGACATCAATCTCGAAGTGCCGTTAGTGGTACGCCTCGAAGGCACCAAGGTGGATGAAGGCAAGGCCATCATCAATAGCAGCGGGCTGAATGTGATTGCCGCAGATGATCTGGATGACGCCGCGCAGAAAATTGTAAAAGCAGTGAAAGGCTAAGCACATGTCGATTCTCATTAATAAAGACACTAAAATCATCGTGCAGGGCCTGACAGGTAAAACCGGCACGTTTCATACTGAACAGGCTCTCGCCTATCATGGGACCCAGATGGTTGCCGGCACTCACCCGAAAAAAGGTGGCCAGCAATGGACGAGTGCTGCCGGTCAAAATCTGCCGTTATACACCACGGTTGCCGAAGCGAAAGACGCCACAGGTGCCAATGCATCGGTAATCTATGTCCCGCCAGCCGGTGCCGCCGCCGCTATTGAAGAGGCGATTGATGCCGGTATTGAGCTGATTACCTGCATCACTGAAGGTGTGCCGGTTATGGACATGGTGCGGGTGAAGGAAAAGCTGGATAAATCAAACTCACGTTTGATTGGCCCCAACTGTCCTGGCCTGATGACACCGGATGAGTGCAAGATTGGCATCATGCCGCCAAGTATTTTCCGCAAAGGTTCGGTTGGCGTGCTATCGCGCTCGGGCACGTTGACCTATGAGGCAGTTTACCAGACCTCGATGGCGGGCCTCGGCCAGTCATCTGCTGTTGGTATTGGCGGTGATCCGGTGAAGGGTACTGAATTCATCGATGTTCTGGAGATGTTTCTTGCTGATGCGCAAACAGAATCAATCATCATGATTGGCGAGATTGGCGGTTCAGCCGAGGAAGATGCAGCACAATTCCTGATTGACGAAGCCAAAAAAGGCCGCTCCAAGCCAATGGTTGGCTTTATTGCTGGCCGCACTTCACCCCCCGGCCGTACCATGGGCCATGCTGGCGCCGTTATTTCTGGCGGTAAAGGCGGTGCTGATGAGAAGATTGCCGCGCTGGAGGCCGCCGGCGTTCGCGTCTCTCCCTCACCAGCCAAACTTGGCGTCACCCTGGTGGACGTCCTAAAAAGCTAAACTAAGCCAGGCCAAGCCAGACGGCGTTATTACCGCAAAATTCGGTGATAATAGAGCAAACCCGGCAAATAAAAGGGCGGCGCCTCAGGTACCGCCCGTGTTTGATGCAATGAGAGGTTTAACCGAGCAGCCTTGCGCCGCAGTCGAGCTAACGCGATTTATCCTTTAGCCTCAGGGAGCGCTTGTTTGCCGAGCTAGCCGGTGTTACGCGACACGGTATACGGGCATCTCAAACCGGTTCGTATCAAGGCGCTCATTCACAATCGAAACAGTTTCATCGAGCAGATCATTCTGTATATCAATGCTGGCTGCAATTCGTTGCACCAATAGGTCAACACGCTCAATCGTTTTGGCCCCCGAATCAATAGCACGTGCGGCTGATGACGGCTTTAGCAGGCTGCTGGCGGCGTTGGCGTATTTTTCAAACGGCACCTGATCAACGGCATCAGCGCCCAGCGCACGTGCCAACCTATCAACCCACGCATACATTTCGGCCGAGGCGTCGATATCACCATGCACCGCATCACGAATTGGCCGGATCCCGTCGCGCTGAACACATTGGTAATTACCTGTCAGCAGCATGCTCCATTTCGCCATTGGCACAAACAGGCTTTCATAAACGCGCAGCTTTACCGGCACATCCTTGCCATCAACAATCGCGGCTGAAATATCAGCCTCGAGCTGGCGCAGCATTTCATTGTGCTGAGGGTCAGCAAAGACTGCCGCCTTAAAATTGGTTGGCAAGCCAACATGAAGCACATTGGTGCCTTCCTCCGGAGGCCGGAATGCCTGCGGATCGGGGCTGCAAAGCGACATCAGGCCCGGTTCAAAATCTTGCCAGACTGACACATCATCGTAACACATATCCAATGGTGCACCGGCCAAGGCCTCAATCCGGCGCAAAAACGGCAGTGGCGGCATATTCATGATCGACAGGCAAGGCCGACGGCTTGCTGCAATACGGCGCATGAGACCCTTTACCTGCGGCTCAGAATATTGTGGTTCCTGCATCGCAAGCCCGATCATGTCGTAATCTTCAGGCCGTGCATCGGCTGGCGTCACCGCATCCAGCGTGCCGGCTAAATCATTCGAGCGAAATGCCCGATGGGTGTCCTCATCGCGGAGCTTGATCCGCACCTCGGTTCCCTCACGATTAATCAGATCCGCTGATTTACTGCGACAAATCAAAGTGACATCGTGACCTGCCATCAA
>Ga0181560_10005799_pt1 | contig 10970 bp, 8 predicted proteins | sample 011ome_20_FD_133751 | JGI IMG/M metagenome (GOLD analysis project Ga0181560, IMG submission 133751) | Coastal salt marsh microbial communities from the Groves Creek Marsh, Skidaway Island, Georgia - 011509CT metaG (megahit assembly) | ecosystem: Environmental > Aquatic > Marine > Intertidal zone...
CCTGCCGGCTCAACTATCAAAGTCCGACGCTCCATATGCCACTGACAGCGAAGGCTATACAGAAACAGGGTTTCGTTTTGGGCCTGGCTGGATTGAACGAGTCGCAGGCCGATCCACGGGAATTCTGGATCTGAAAGCTCGGCTTCCTGTACTTGAACAATCAAAGTACGAAGCCGCTGATGCATTCGATGCGATTCAACAAGAGCTCGAACAGCTCGGCGAATCGCGTCACCTTGCCGCTATAGTTTTAAAAGCGAAAACAGACGAACTGCAAGAGCTCGAAAAAGAGTCGGTCCAGTTATCGAATCGTATCGCGGGTCTTGATGCGAAGAATCAAGAAGTTGCGGCAAGCCGTGATCGGTTGAGTCATGAGAAAGAATCATTGCTTCAAGCGCAGGCGACAATCAATCAAGAATTCAAACAACTCGCAATGCAGCTTGACGAAGTGACTCAGTTAAGAGGTTCACTTCAAGACAAGCTGACGCCACTGCATCAATCGCTTGATGGAGATAAAGGGTCAATCAGTCGGTTGCGTGAAGAACGACATAAGCTTGTGAATGTACGATCAGACCTTCGCGTTGAAGTTGAGAGACTGTCTGGGATTAAGTCACGCTCGGAGACACAAATTGAGCGATTACAAGGTCAACTCTCAAGTCTTGAGAGCGAGCTCGAGACGCTGGCTTCCAACAGTCAATTGTTGGCCAATCAGCCGGCGGTAACTGAAGAAGATCTAAAGCAGGCGGTGAGTGAAAGTCAGCGTCTGGAAGAACAGTTAACCACAGCGCGTCAAACACTCAGCGAGAAAGATGAATCACTTCGTCTGCTTGAATCTGAACGTTCTCGCATTGAGCGTGATCGAGAGGCGCAGTCGCAAGCGCTTGGTGAAATCCGATTGAAGGCGCAAGCAATTGAGATTGAAGTGAATCGACTACAGGGTGAATTGAAGACTCGAGAAGCGTCTGAGGCGCATCTTGTTGAATTTGAATTGCGCTTTGGTAATCGAGAAGCTGCCGAAACTGAGCTTGCTCGCATAGGTACTCGCATAGAGCGTTTGGGACCAATTAACCTGGTGGCGCTTGATGAATATCAGAAGGAGCTTGAGCGCAAAGCCGAACTTGACCATCAGCATGCAGAGTTAACTGAGGCTCTTGAAACGCTCGAAGATGCAATTCGAAAAATTGATCGCGAAACGCGCGCTTTATTCCGAAATACATTTGATGCGATTAATCAATCATTTGGTGAAATCTTCCCTCAATTATTTGGAGGTGGTGAAGCCTGGTTGATGCTGACTGATGAAGATCTTCTGTCGACCGGTGTAACAATCATGGCGCGCCCACCAGGTAAGAGAAACTCCAGCATTTATCTTTTGAGTGGTGGCGAAAAAGCATTGACTGCATTGTCTTTGGTGTTTGCGATTTTCCAACTCAATCCGGCACCATTTTGTTTGCTTGATGAGGTGGATGCACCATTGGATGATGCGAACGTTGGGCGTTATGCTGACGCAGTTGCTAAGATGTCTCAGGCAGTTCAATTTATTTATATCACTCACAATAAAATTGCGATGGAACGTGCTGAGCAATTGATGGGGGTGACCATGTCGGAACCAGGGGTTTCACGCCTTGTATCCGTCGATATCGAACGGGCTGTTGAATTAGCCACCACTGAGTAGGGGACGCATGGAATTCGGGTTACGTGAATATTTGCTAATTTTAGGTGCAATCCTGATTGCAGGGCTGTTAGCCGATGGCATACGTCGCACCCTGAAACACAAAAGAGAGGGTTTGAAGCTTGATCTGATGGCCGCGCCTCCTGAATCACCAGAGCGGTCTGATGTAAGTAAACCACGTCCGGTGAAGAAGGCCACACCGGAAGAGCTTGAGCCACAAGTTGATGCGGATCCATTATTTGATTCAACTGATGCGAGCCAGTTGAATTTGTGGGCTGGTGAAATCAAGGCCGAGGCCATGAAGCCTGCAGATACCGAGGCGCTCACCGCGCCAATTGATACCGATACACAGACTGAATCTCTTTTTGAAGGTTACGAGCCTAAATCACAGACAGTTGTGGTTGAAGAGTCGGTGGATATTGATGAGCGCGTTGAACCTGTGTGGGATGAACAGCCTGAGGCAGATCCATCTGCCCCCGTGATTGATGAACCGTTGATCGATCACGAAGAAGCAGACCACGACGAAGACATGCGGATTCTTGCCGACAGCCCCGTATCGAGACCAATCGCGGAACCTGAGGAATCTGGCCTATTAGGATCTACATTAGGTCGTATTTTTGGGCGTTTCGGAAAAAAATCAGCGGAGATCGATCAGGAACCGGACACACTTGAGGCACCATCAGATTTAGTGGACACACCGAGTGATATGTCGGATCCAACCCCGCAATCTGAGCCCGCGGATTCCATGGATGATCTGGTTGTAGTTAGTATTCAGTCAGCACGCTCACCTCGCTTTGAAGGAATTAATCTTCACAAGGCATGCCTGCGGGCAGGGTTACGTCGAACTGAATCACAAATGTATCAGCGCTTCCCATTGGATGAGAGTGAGCATCCGCTGTTTTCATTGGTCAACGGTATTGAGCCCGGCACATTTGATGAAGATGCTAAATCGATCGAAACACCCGTAGTCTTTCTATTTACCGAACTGCCTAAACAGACCGATCCAGTGTTTGCTGTGAATGAGCTTATTTCTGGTGCTCGCTCAATTGCGAGGGACATTGGTGGTGATGTGTTTGATCAGCAGGGCACGCCGATTTCAAAAGAATGGATCGACTTGGCCAGAGCCCAAGCGAGTCATCAAAACCTATTGCGCTCATGACAGAAACAGTCGTGCAACGCATCCGTGAACTCGTTGCGGAGATTCGTCAACACGATTACAACTATCACGTGCTCGATGAGCCAACCATCGGAGATAGTCAGTATGACTTGCTGATGGCTGAATTAAAGCGACTCGAATCCGAGCATCCCGAATTCCTCGATCCAAACTCTCCTACTCAACGTGTTGGTGCGAAGCCTGACTCAGGATTTGAAGAGGTGGAGCATCGGATGCCGATGTTGTCACTTGATAATGTGTTTGACTTGGATGAGTTTCGGCAGTTTGTCGAACGGATAAAAGATCGCCTGGATCAGTCTGACGCACCGCATTTGACTGCTGAGCCAAAACTCGATGGGTTGGCGCTTTCGATTCGGTACGAACAAGGTCGTCTCGTTCTTGCGGCGACTCGGGGGGATGGTCAAACCGGTGAAAATGTGACCCAGAACGTTCGCACGATTCGTTCAATTCCCCTGGCTCTCACAGGATCACACTACCCAGAAGTGCTCGAAGTACGTGGTGAAGTCATTATGAAAAAAGCTGACTTTGCAGCGATGAATCAGCGGCTTACCGAGGCGTCTGAAAAAACCTTTGTGAATCCGAGAAATGCTGCAGCTGGCAGTCTCCGACAGTTGGACCCATCCATTGTTGCGACGCGTCCACTTTCGTTCTATGCCTACGGCCTTGGTGAAGTATCAGAACCCCTGGGTGACACTCACTCTGAGGTCATGGAAGCTCTTAAACACCTTGGTATACCAGTGAACCCGGGTCTTGTCAGAGGCGAGCCTCTGGTTATTGAGAATGCTTATGAATCGTTAATGGTAGCGCGCGATGACTTGCCGTATGAAATCGATGGAATGGTCGTCAAAGTTGATGCGCTGAAGCTTCAAAATACGCTTGGATTTGTCGCACGGGCCCCACGGTTTGCTACAGCTTGGAAGTTTCCGGCACAAGAAGCTACGACACGTTTGGTGGCAATTGATGTGCAAGTTGGTCGCACAGGAGCAATCACACCAGTTGCTCGTCTTGAACCTGTGTTCGTCGGTGGTGTGACAGTATCAAACGCAACGCTTCACAACTTTGATGAAGTCGCTCGTCTCGATGCGCGGCCGGGCGATCAGGTCATGGTTCGCCGAGCGGGCGATGTGATTCCACAGATTGTTCGAGTGATGACAGAGCAACGATCGGAGGCGTCCAGACCGATATCGATACCGTCCGAGTGTCCGGTTTGTCAGTCACCAGTTGAGCGTGCTGAGGGTGAGGCTGTTATTCGCTGTTCTGGCGGGCTGATTTGCCGTGCTCAACGGCTTGAGCATCTGAAACATTTTGTATCGCGAAAAGCGATGGATATCGACGGTGTTGGCGAAAGGTTACTTGAGATTCTGATTGAAAAAGAATGGGTGACAACGCCGGCTGATTTGTATCGGTTGTCCGCTGAATCGATCGAAGGTCTCGATCGGATGGGTGCCAAATCAGCACACAATGTGATTCAAGCAATCGCGCAATCGAAGGAAACCTCATTTGCTCGATTTTTATATGCACTTGGCATTCGCGATGTCGGCGAAGCGACGGCCCGAACCTTGGCTGCCACATTTGGAGAGTTAGAACGTCTTATCAACGCAACACATGACGAACTCATGGATGTTGAAGATGTTGGTCCGGTCGTTGCCTCCCATATTCGAGCCTTTTTCGAAGTCGATCGCAATCGTGCAGTGATTCAGGATTTGATCGACTTGGGCGTTCATTGGCCAAGCGCCACTGTCGAGGTATCTCAAGATGGACCGGACCTCACCGGGCAGACGTGGGTCTTAACTGGTACATTAGAAACCATGACCCGGGATGAAGCATCGGACAAGTTGAGAGCATTGGGAGCGAAAGTTTCTGGATCGGTGAGCGCAAAGACGACGATGCTGGTTGCGGGTCCGGGAGCCGGTAGTAAGTTGACAAAAGCGGAAAGCTTGGGCGTTAACGTTATTGATGAGACTACGCTGATTGCGTTGTTGGGTGAGTCATGAAAAATCTGCTCATTTTTTTGGTGATACTGACCCTCGGCGGGTGCGCAGTCTCACCTCCAAGAAATACAGAGAATGCATGCAACATGTTGGCTGAAAAGCCAGGTTGGTACGATGCCGTTAATGACGCTTCAGATTCATGGGATGTCCCTGAGGGTTTGATCTTGTCATTCATCCGCCAAGAGTCGTCGTTTGTGGCTGATGCAAAGCCGCCCCGTACAAAAATCCTTTGGGTACTCCCTGGGCCAAGAGCCAGTTCAGCTTATGGCTATCCTCAAGCGAAGGATGGTACTTGGGGTGATTACCGTCGAGATACCAATTCGTACCTCGCTGAGCGCGATAATTTTCGTGATGCAGCAGACTTTGTGGGGTGGTATGTCGATCGAGCGTATCGGATTGCGGGAATTCCAAAATCCGATGCCTACCGACATTACTTGGCATATCACGAGGGTGTTGGGGGATTTCAGCGCGGTACATTTAAGTCCAAGCGTTGGTTGATGGGTGTTGCCAAGCGGGTTGATCAAGTTGCTAAAACCTACGACAGCCAGTTGAATGGATGTCGCGATAAGCTGGATAGCGGATCCTGGTGGAATCCCTTTAGCTAAGGTTCCGAATAAGATCACGTCTTAAAAAGCGATCTGGAGCAAGCGCATGACGCACATGTTCGGCCACCGGAAGAACCTCTCCTAAGACTTGGCTTACGAGGATTTCTGCGGCCATTGGTGCTGTGAGAGTGCCTCTCGACCCAAGGCCGGCGAGCACATATTGGCCTCGGATAAACGGAAGATCGTCTTCGGGTATAAAGCTTGCGTCATGACGCAGTCGTTCGAGTGACTCGATCCATGCGTTACGAGCTGCTACTTGGCCAATCACAGGAGCGTAGTCAGGTGTTGCGGTTCTGATGCTGACTCGATGATCGAGTATGTCGTTTGTACTCCATAAGGGGCGATCCATGAGTCGATTGATTGCATCGATATTGGATTGATCGTCTTGTGGGTCGGCCGTCAGATCGTCTGAATTGGGTCTGTAGGTTGCGCCGGATGTCATGGCGCCGTTCGATGCCGGAGCAACATAGGCATCACCGCAGATTGGCATCTTGATATTGGTTGTCTGCTTGAGCGTTGTGACTTGTCCGCGGACGGGTTTCAGAGGTAATGGCAGTTGAATGAATTGACTCGCCTCTCGCGCATTTGCCCAGAGCACAAGGTCAAATAGATGGCTTACCAACCCTTCGTGCAATGTTGTGATCTGAAGTATTGAGCCATGGTCAGTAGATTCGACTGATTGAATTTGGTGATACAACTTCACTTCAATAAGCGGATGATCGAGTAATGTGTTGACACATTGTTTTGGGTTTAACCAGCCGCCGGCTGGTATGTGCATCCCCCCAAAACGGAGTTTCTGTCCGCACAAGTCTGAGGCCTCAGATCGCGATACAGATACCAAAAGTGGGGCAGTTTTTGGGAGTGCCTCTAACAATTTGTCTTGATGCGCTTGTTCTTTCGGGCTTTGCGCGAGAAGTAAGACGCCTGTGTGTTGCCATACATTGTCGGGCAAGATTTGAAACCAGGTGGTTAAGTGCGCTAGCGCTTGCAGTTGAAGAAGGCTGTTTGGGGTGGCCTCGATACTCAATTTGGCATAGGTGATGCCTTGGAGGTTACCTGATGCACCTGATGCAGGAGACTCTTTCTCGAAGACGGTAACCGGTATACCGCGTGTAGCAAATGCATGAGCCGCCCACGCACCAGCAAGGCCTCCACCCACGATCGCAATGCGAGCCATGTCACCGACATGCTGTTTTGGAGCCCATACGAGTTGCTTGGTTAAGCCTTTGTACTGTGCAACGAGTCGTTCTCTCTTGCCTCCGAATCCAGGTAGTTTGCTGACGGAGAAACCGGCTGCGGATAGTCCATCGCGAACAACTCGAGCGGCACTGAAGGTGCTCAGCGTTGTACCACTGTGTGAGTGTTCAGCAATCGCTTGAAAGAGTGTTGGAGTCCATGATTCAGGATTTCTGTCAGGCGAAAAGCCATCGAGACACCAAGCATCAACTATTCCAGACAGATCGGACAATACCTCAGTAGAGTCTCCGAAGTGGAGATCCAGAGTGATGCGTCCATCCTTGAAAAGCCGTCGATGGCAGGTCGGAATCAGTTGAGGCCATGTATCGCAGAGATCGTCAGCAAGTTGCCTCAAATCAGCAGTGAGGGGGAGTGAGTCAAGAGCTTTAGTGATACCGGCCTGTCCCATTGGATAACGTTCAGTCGAAATCCACTGCAGGCGGGCGGTCTGAGGTGCATATTTTAAAAATTGATCGCAAGCGATTAGAAAGGTGAGGCCTGTACCGAATCCGGTTTCACCAATGCGGATCGTCTGGTTTGTTTCAAGTAATCGAAAACGGTCAGGAAGTTGATTTCCTTCGATAAAAATCGTTTGGCGTTCACCAATGGGATCGGTAATCGAGAAGTAATAGTCATTAAATGCTGTTGATCGATGGGCGTCGTTCGCATCGATCTCTGCTTGGGTAATTGTTGAGTAGCGTCTCACAAATTCGTATCAACTCGCGACCGTCTGACGCGAGGCATCAGTAGACCGACAAACCAACCGGCGGCTAAAGTGAGTGCGCCCAATGCAAACCAACTCTTCGATGAATCATCACCAACAGCCAGTTTTTCAGCGCGTAGCGTTTCATTATCAGCAAGCAATACTTGGCGTTCAGTTTCGAGAGCCACTAAACGATTTCTTAGCGTGATCGAATCGCCTGCTGTCGCCAAAAATTCATTGAGTTCAGCTTCCTTTTTGGCGAGCTGATCTTTGATCGCTTTGACTGATTCACCAGATGACTCATTTTGCGAGGTCAGCGCTTTGATATCTTGTCGTAGTCGTTTGATCGTCTCTTTTTGTTTGGCAACTTCCGCTTCCAATCTGCCCGCAATGACGAACGATGGTGCGCGATCGACAAGGTAGCGCCCGAGGACAAAACCTTCGCGTCCGCGTTCATCTTTGATTTTCGTGTAACCCGATTCATAGGTTTCAAGAATTTCGACTTGTGCGCCAGCTTGGAGATAGCGAATGATTCGGTAATCACGAGAGTCACCGGAACGTACCGGGATCTCTAGCTTCTCGGTGATGTATGCCGTTTCTGCAAAGGCGATTAATGGGAGGCTAACCAAGCATGCGAGCAGCCATTTCAATTGATTATGCATGGTGGTCGTCCTCAGATTGAGCTTTAACTTCTGAGCCGTGCTTACTGATCCATACGCCTTGGATGATTAAAAAGATGAAAGTGAGACCCAATAGACCAAAGAGTTTGAAGTTGACCCACACATCTTCTGAAAATTGGTATGCGACAATCAAATTGAGCACGCCTGACAGAATAAAGAATGCGATCCAAGCAAATGAGAGTGTGAGCCATTGCTTGGACTCGAGTGCAATTGCATGACCGAGTAAGCGTTCAACAATAGGTTTGTTACCGATGAAATGACTGCCGAAAAAGGCTGCTGCGAATAGCCAATTCACCACAGTGGGTTTCCATTTGATGAACCATCCGTCGTTGAGAAGAACTGTCAGACCGCCAAGCACCACGACCAAAGCAAGCGTCACAAGCGCCATTTTTTCCAGTTTTTTGGTTAACCAATACACGGCGGCAACTTGGATTATGGTGACTGGGATAAGCACCGCTGTTGCCGTGATTAGGTCACCCGTTATCTTGTAGACAGCGAAAAAAATCAGGATTGGTAGAAAATCGAGTAGTAGTTTCATCAAGCGCTTCCGTTAATTTCTGGCATCATACCGTTTTTACAGCAAAGGGTTAGGCCATCTGTGGCACAGTTTTTCGCAATTCATCCCGAGAATCCGCAAGCACGACTCATTCAACAGTCTGCCGACGCCATTCGCCAAGGTGGCGTTGTGGTGCTTCCGACTGACTCAGGATATGCCCTTGGGTGCGCATTAGAAAATAAGCGCGGTGTGGATGTCATTCGGCAGATTCGACGGCTCGATGACAAACACAATTTCACGTTATTGTGCCGGGATTTATCTGAGATTTCAGTGTATGCGCGTGTCGAAAACCAAGAATACCGTTTGCTTAAATCACACACCCCCGGCGCATATACATTTATTCTTGAGGCTACGCGTGAAGTGCCTCGACGTCTTTTGCATCCCAAGCGGAAGCAAATCGGAATTCGAATTCCAGACAATCGGATTGCCCTGGATCTCCTAGAAAACGTCGGTGAGCCTCTGATGACATCAACTCTTATGCTCCCCGGTGAGGACCTTCCGATGACCGATCCATACGAGATTAACGAAGTATTGGGGCACCAGTTGGACTTGGTGATTGATGGTGGGTTCTGTGGTTTTGAAGGAACAACCGTCATCGATCTAACACAAGATATACCATTGGTGACGCGTCAAGGGGCGGGAGATGCTTCGGCTTTTTCCGAACTGGCATAACCTTGGTATCATCTATTTTTGATCACAATCTGAGGAGTGACATTTGAGCGGGGTCGATCCGTCCCATCGCGTGCTATCAGGCATGCGTCCCACCGGCCGGTTACATTTGGGCCATTATCATGGCGTTTTAAAAAATTGGGTTCAGTTGCAACACGAGTATGAGTGCTTTTTCTTCGTTGCTGACTGGCACGCTTTAACGACTCACTACCAAGATACACGTGGTATTGATCAGGCTATCACCGATATGGTGATCGACTGGCTAGCGGCAGGAGTCAATCCTGGGTCTGCAACCTTGTTTGTCCAGTCCCAAGTCGTCGCGCACGCTGAGCTTCATCTCCTGCTCTCGATGATTACACCGCTCGGCTGGCTTGAGAGAGTTCCGACATACAAAGATCAGCAAGAGAAGCTTGCAGATAAGGATTTGACGACATACGGATTCCTTGGTTATCCACTTCTGCAAAGTGCAGATATTTTGCTTTATCGTGCGGGCCACGTTCCTGTGGGTGCAGATCAAGTGGCTCACGTTGAAATCACGCGAGAAATTGCGCGTCGGTTTAACCACATCTACGGCCGTGAACCAGACTTCGAAGAACTGGCTGAGTCGGCTTGCGACAAAATGGGCAAGAAAGGCGCGAAACTCTATCGCTCGCTGCGTAAGGCGTACTTAGAGAGTGGTGATCAAGAAGGTTTGCAGCGGGCTCAAGCGCTGGTGAAAGAGCAGCAGAACATCACGCTGGCTGATCGAGAGCGTTTGATTGGGTACCTCGAAGGTACTGGCAAAGTCATCCTTCCTGAACCACAAGCGTTGTTGACCGAGGCCGCCAAAATGCCAGGCCTTGATGGTCAGAAGATGTCGAAGTCTTATGGCAATACAATTGGTCTGCGTGAGGATCCTGATTCTGTATCAACAAAGATGAAGCGGATGCCAACAGATCCGGCGCGTGTCCGCTTGTCAGATCCAGGTACACCTGAGAAATGTCCTGTTTGGCAATTCCATGAAGTGTATTCAGATCAAGAGACCAAAGATTGGGCTCGCAAGGGTTGCACATCCGCTGGAATTGGTTGTCTTGAGTGCAAGCAGCCGGTAATTGATGCAGTGATCGCAGAGCAAGATCAGATCATCGCGCGGGCAGCGCCGTATGAAGAGAATCCAGACATGGTTCGATCGATCCTGATCGAGGGTGCAGAAAAGGCCGAAGACGATGCGCGGCAAACCTTGAATGAAGTGCGTCAAGCGATGGGGCTCAGTTACCGGTGATCACTCATGTGCAGGGTGAACTTCCATTAGCTGTGGTTGACGGTTCGCCGTTAACACAGCTTCCCGAAGACCTGTACATTCCGCCAGACGCACTCGAAGTTATTTTAGATGCATTCGAGGGTCCACTTGATCTGCTTTTGTATCTGATTCGTCGTCAAAACCTCGATATTATTCAAATTAATGTTGCTGAGATTACTCGGCAGTACATGGGGTATATCGGCTTGCTTGAAGCAATGCGCTTTGAGTTGGCAGCAGAGTATTTGGTGATGGCAGCGATGCTTGCCGAAATCAAATCTCGTGCGCTTTTACCTCGACCTGTGGGTGCTGATGAAGATGACGAAGAGGATCCGAGAGCTGAACTCATTCGACGGCTGTTGGAATACGAAAAAGTCAAAATGTCAGCCGAGGTATTGGATGAGTTGCCTCGCA
>Ga0181560_10005804_pt1 | contig 10966 bp, 7 predicted proteins | sample 011ome_20_FD_133751 | JGI IMG/M metagenome (GOLD analysis project Ga0181560, IMG submission 133751) | Coastal salt marsh microbial communities from the Groves Creek Marsh, Skidaway Island, Georgia - 011509CT metaG (megahit assembly) | ecosystem: Environmental > Aquatic > Marine > Intertidal zone...
TGCCCAGCGTGATTCCATTCGTAAGATGGCTTGGTTTGCTCTGTTTGGTCTTTTACTGTATCCATTTGGTATTTTTCTTTCTAACGCCTTCGGTATGGATACAGCCGCTACCTTGATTGCGGACATCGCTCCTACGTACTTCGCATCCATCGCAGTCCTCGTGTCTGCATTCTTCGGTGCCTCAGCATTGCAGGGTAAGAAAGATGCTTAAAGTAACTGACATTCAAGTGGTAGCTATCTGTAGTCTTTTGTCATTTTGCACAGCACTGGTGGTAGGATAATGCTTAATTTACTTATTGGTCCAGCGATGGACCTCGCAAAAGACTTCGTGAAGGGCAAGGCCGAAGAGAAGAAGGCCATCCAACAGCGGAAGATCAGTGCTATCCAGAACGACGCTGACTGGGAAAACAAGATGGCAGACGCCACGTCAAACTCGTGGAAGGACGAATTCTGGTCGATCATCCTCGCCCTGCCAATCATCGCGGTGGTTTACAGTGTTGCGATGGACGACGTATCCATCATTGCGCGTGTCAACGAAGGCTTTGAGGCACTCAACCAACTTCCGGATTGGTACCAGTATCTCCTATTTATTGCGGTCAGCGCGAGCTTCGGCCTGAAATCAGCCGACAAGTTGATGGGTTTAAAGAAAGGTAAGTAAAAAATGATATATAGTCAGAGCAGACACCGTAGAAAGATGGCGGAAGGGGGAGACACCGAACTTACCGGGACAGTTAAAGACCGTCTTGCGGGAGTCATGCCTACAGGTACGTCCGTAGAGCCAACTAAGATTGCAGACCAAGATATGACGGGGACTGAGCTCGGCTACGATCAACTCGGCACTGCTCCTTCTGTAACTGCTCAAGAATCCGCACCATCACAAACCGTAACAACTCCGACTGCTCCTGAAGAAGGTAAGTATTCATACGAAGCCGCAACGACTGCCGACAAGGTCACCGATGCTCAAGCCGCCCAGTTAACACGGGAGGAAGTTGCTCCAGAAGTTAAAATTGAGGCACCCCAAGGTGAGCTTTCGCCAGAAGCGATTGCAGAAGCCGCGCAGACTGGGGTACAGCAGGAGCAACTCGTTCGATTCCAACTCGGCGAGCTCTACAACTCTATCGAGCAAGGTAAGCCCCTTCCACCGTGGGCCGCAGGTCCTGCTCGCGCCGCGACTTCTATTATGCAACAACGGGGATTGGGCTCGAGCTCAATGGCCGCCGCCGCAACAGCCCAAGCAATCATGGAAGCGGGCGTCCCAATTGCCGCCGCTGATGCCGCTGAATACTCCAAGATTAACATCGCAAACCTCAACGCACGTCAGCAGGCTGTTTTACAGAACGCCTCTGCAATGGCCGCGATGGATATGGCAAACCTCGACTCTCGCATGAAGGCCGCTGTGCAAAACGCACAGAGTTTCTTGGCGATTGATCTCCAGAATTTAAACAACGAGCAAGCAACAGAGACCTTGAATTATCAAGGGATGCTCCAATCTCTATTCACTGACTCAGCGGCTGAAAATGCGGCGTCTCAATTTAACGCGAAGAATCAGCAACAAGTTGACGAATTCTTTTCAGAGCTCGGTGTACAAGTAGACAACGCCAACGCTAACCGTGTTGCCGCGATGGAACAGTTCAACGTTGACCAAGTTAACTCGATTGCCCAGTTTAACGCGACCATGAGTGACGCACGGGAACGTTTCAACAGCACGATGCAAGTTCAAATCGACCAATCCAATGCGGCGTGGAGACGACAGATTGCTACCGCAGATACCGCAAATCTTAACGAAGCACAAAGACAGAATGCCCTCAATGTTCTTCAAGTGAGTCAGTCTGCCCTGTCAGCCCTATGGCAACGTTACCGAGATGAGTCTGCGTGGGTTGTGCAGTCAACAGAAAATGCGGCCCAACGTGCCCACCAGATGGCAATGCTCGAGTTTGAGCAGAATGCGAACGTGGACATGTTTGGCATGGAAAGTAAATATGCGACAGCCGCATCGGTTGGTAGTGCGTCTCTCGCGGCCGTTCTCGGGATGATTTAAGGAAAAGATATGTCATTTTGGAAAGCTATATCGACAGGGTGGGACACTCTAACGACAAAAGCTACAGACTTTTACACCGATAGTTTTCTCGATAAGACTCTAAGCGGTGACTACCAAGGGGCGTGGGACGTCGCTTCAAACTGGGAGAGGGGGAAAGGTGCATCGGCGGCGGCTAAAACGTTCTACGATGCTACTAAAGGAGAGATAAAAGCTCCTACCGCACAGGGCCAAACAGTTAGAGCACCCCGTACTTCAGCAGGCTCATCAACCTACAAGTCAAGCCAGACCGACTTAGGCTACACAGCAAAAGTACAGAATGCTTTTCAGAAAGCAAACGAAGCACAGCAAGGTTCTAAAATACAAGCTGTCATCAACCAGATTCAATCGAGACAATCCCGTGGCCCACTACTTCAGCTAGGCTCACCCCAAATTAAAGTGACACCGAGGTCAAGGCAGTAGCATGTTAAAGAACAAAGCAACACTCACTCCCGAGTCTAGTTTTTCCCGCCCACCTGCTGGCTTTTCCCTTGCGGGAACTCCCGGTCAATGGCCGTGGGAAAGACCCCCCAAGTACGCGACAGCGGAGCAAGCCGTCGACGCACTCATCGATAGCCTCGAAAATCCTGAGACTCAGGAGATGCACATCCAGCTACTCGCCGCAGGTGTTTCTATTGAAGAAATCGTAACGACAACTTCGCGTGTCGGATTCATGGAAGGCATGTTCACTGTTGACGTCGGCGAGCTAATCAAGGGCCCCCTCGCAATATACTTCATGGGACTGGCTGTAGATGCTGGAATTGACGCCAACGTTTTTGCGACACGCGACGGCTTACCCCGCACAAACTACGGAATGAAAGACTCCGTGATCCTAAATATTATGCGGGACCGTAACCCAGACTTCGCAAAGTATGTCACAACTCGTTTGCCGAGAGAGGAGTCGATGCGTCTCGACCAAGAAAGAATGATGCAAGAGCAAAGTTTTTTAGGTATGGATAGCCCGGATGTTATTGAAGGCGAGATGGTTGAAGAGCCAGTTGAGATGCCCGAAGATGAGATGGGAGAAGAAGGAATGATCCCTCGCCCTAGTGCTGGTGTTGTAGAAGGAGAACAAGAGTAATGGGTATTTTTACGATGGGGTTTCTCCAAGGTGCGGCGAACCAGTACCTACGTTCTTCGGGAGAAAAGGCCGCACAAGAGCGTGAAGATCAGTTAAGAAAAGAAGACCAAGAGCGGGAAGATAGGCTGATTCGAGAGCAGAGAGAGTGGGATAAAACTCTCCAAGGTCGTGAGGTATTTTTTAAGGAACAACTCAACGAGCAACAAGCGATGCTCACTGAAGCGGCAAACGAAAGAAATCTTTTTGCACAGGAAAACCTCCAGCGTGAAAGTTTCCGTATGCAACAGGAAGCTCAAAACGCACGTCGAGAAAACGCAATCATCGAAACATTCGGTTACGTTGCTCTCCAAGACAATAAAGAGTTTGGAATTAAACGGGGTCAGTTTATTGGTCGTGACGTAGTAGGCGTCGAGCGTCGTCTACCTGACCCGACAGAGATAGGTATTGAGTTACAGCGTCGTATTCAAAATAACATCCCAACGATGCTCGACCCTAGCCTCTTTAGTATTCCCGGCTTAGATAATATGCTCAAGCGTCTTCAGGGGTCTTCTGCCGGTGTAGGTGGGATGGGACCTAGATGGGGTTCCGATCCTGAGTTTCCAAACGGTTCGTACATCCGCGTTGAGACCAATGAAAAAGGGGAACAAGAAGAGAAGCTTGTCGTTGTTCCGGGTACAAAACCCGGCCAAGGAGATAAAGGTGCGGCCTCTCTCGCAAACATCGGTTTTGTCATGGACACGATGGCTCCCGACATGACGACAATTATGAACGACTTTAAATCGGGTAATGTCGGTCCGGGGAGTACTTATCGGGCTTTTACATCAATGCTTCAGCCTCATTTAGGTAATGTCTACATTGAGGCTCTGCGTACCGGGGCTAAAGACGCAAACAATAACATCGTACTTAAAAACCCTCTCGATCCATTTGATATTGCCGGACGGATCAAAGGCCAGAAAGAGCAAGACTTCTTTCTCAAAGAACTTTTACCTAACTTACTCGGGTTTAGTAAGTCTGAGATTCTTGAGATGGCTGGAATCCCACAAGATGCTATGCAAGATATTGTGGAGTTTGAAAACCTTGTCGTGCTACCCAACCCAGACAAGTTTAGCAACATCATAACTGACAAGACCGCAGACGGTAAAAAAGCAATTAAACCAGAGATCAAGAAAAAGCTCGTTGAAATTCAGGAGTTTTCTGGTTTGTCCCTAACCCGTCTATCTGCTCTTGTCAATGATGCCAAAGATCCCCTCGCCGCTCTCAACCAGATGATTGAAAAGCGTGAGATCATTCGGGCTGGAGTTGTGCAAAGCTCGAGTACTATATCAGTCACGCAAACAACACGTGATGTTGTACAAGACACAGTCACAAAAAACAAGTATAATGTAGAGGAAGGAATCGCTTTTGTCCGTGCAACAATTGAGGATAACCCTGCCGCAAAACCTGCACGGATTGTACAGAGCGGAACAACAGGTCAAATAACTCCTGTTTACGATAACCGTGTTACAAAGTACGGGTTTGATTCCAAAAAGGCCCGTGAGATGGCCGTAGCTTCTCGACGTGCAAAACTTATTTCAGACAGAATGCTCCAGCTACGTAGCTCTGGCCTCGGTGGTGTAGGTCTAATTGCTCTCGTCACAAACCTCGTAGGTGGTGCTCGAGACATTGCCGACTCGCTGACAAAGTTAGCCACGCAATACAACATGACACCCTCAGTTGCGGCGAAGTTTCAAGAAAGAGCAGAAGCTCTCAAAAAAGTCGGCTCCCTCAAAGACCAGCAAATTGATATGGACACAGTTATCGGTGGGCAGAAAGTATTTGATCTCCTCGGTGAACAACTTGCCTTTGCGATGGCGGCCGCAGTACAGGGCGGTGAAGGTGGACGAGCTATCTCTGACCGAGATGTTGAAAACCAACGTGCTGTTCTAGGATTACGTGGAGCACTCGCCGCAAATACGGGTGTCGAGCAAAATCTTCTATACATTAGCGAACAAATGGAACGCGCCTCTATCATTAACGATCAGTACGCAAAATCAATCGATGAAGAAGATTTCCAAGCGGTGTATATCTACGATCAGTCAGTCACTCGTGCGCGTACTATTGATGAATTAACGAGCGGTGCTCCTGTTCTTCCTTCGGAAGACGCGAGGGTTCAAGACAAAGAATACATTGCTATTGATGGCGTTCTCACAGAAGTGGCAAAGTAAAGACAAAGGACACGAAGTAAATGGTAGACGTGACACTCGATCCTAATAAGGAAGAAGAGCAGACACAAGCAGTGGCCCCTGTTCCTCAGATTCGATCTGAGCGAGAGATTGCCGAAACGCCACAGGGCACTGACCCGAACGTGATACAAGGTCTTGCAAGAAGTCCGTACGATGAGTCGATGGGAACAGATGAGCAGGTACGTGCACTCTTTGCCCAAAGAGAGCGCACACCTCTAGGAGGTTTTCGTGAGCCGGGTCAAGACACTTCTGTGCTCACGCCTTACACAGTTCTTCCGGGACCTACAGGGGAAATAGCCCGTAGAACACAGGACCTAGCAATTCAACGGTCCGCAGGTCAAGACCCCATCACGAAAGAGCAAGAGTACCACCTTAGTAAGGCGACTCATTTCTACACTCTCGACAGAAAGAGGATGGCGTTTTCAGACCCCAACATGTCTATCGCGAATAAGTACCGTATCATGTTGCGCTATGAAGGCGGCTACCTGCCCAAGTACGACGAGAACGGAAACAAGATTACTGTACCTGTAAATGGTACTGAAGTCGAAGATATGTTTACCCTCACTACAACACGTGAGTATCAAGCGTATACCCAACCGGGAGAATCTACCGGCGTTGTCGACGACATCATTTCTGTGGGACAAGACATTGCAACGACTGTCACTGGTAGGGTGATGGGCGAGGGACAACTCCGCGAACTCGATCAGAAACTTGAGAAGTTGGGCATGAAGAACCGTGTAGCTCGCACCCTCGCACTGCGCGGTGTAGCAACCGGGCGTTACGAAGGCGACATCGTAATGAAAGATCTCAATGACTTGAGTATCTTTGCGCTGACCCTACCCCCAGATATTGCCACAGGTGTGACTACTACAGTTGCAAAGTTCTTGACGACTGAAGTTATTATGGAAGCTGTTCAACTCGGCATCGGTGGGGACTCTGCCATTACCGAGGAAGAGTTTGAAAGACGTAAAAAAGCAACGGCTAAAGGATTTGACGCCCTACAAGATTTCCTGAGTGTTAAGCAGGCGTTTGACTTACAGACACTGGTAGAAGAACGCTCCGGACAAATTTACAACCCAGAAATTATCGAAGAGATTTTTGCTCCACGAGGTGTTGTTCCCTCATTGTTACGCTACGGTGCAGTAGAACTGGGCTTGTATAAAGGAATGGAGCTCTACAAAACTGCCCAAGCAACTAAGAGAATACCCGGACTCCAAAAGTACTTAAAGGAAACGTGGGAAACAGACGATGTTATCGAAGCTTTTAAAAAAGCACGTACCGCTGAGACCCCTCAAACACCTAAAGAAGTTGTACAAAAGTACATTGAAACCTTCACCAACGAAAAAGTCCGACGACGTGTTGCTGAGGATCTCGACATCGCATTCGGACTTATGGTCAGACAACCCGGAGTCGAAAGAAAAGAGTTAATGCAAGCAAACTTCGCTTCTATCGCCAAGCAAGTTGAAGAAACAATGGCTACGATTAAAGCGGCCAGAGCAACAGGAAAGACTGATGTTGTTAAGCGTCAGCAAAAAGTACTTGCTGGATTGCGGGAGCAACAGCAGACACTTCTCTACGAAAAACTAACGCCAAAGTACATCCGCGACCTCTACGCAGAAGCAGGCGTCACCGTCGGAGCTACCGTTGCATTCACGCAATTAGGTCAACAATTCTTCGGTGTACAGCAGGGCTCTGGTGAGATGATGACTCTCGAGATCGGAGGAGCACTTTCTTCTGTCGTCCCTCTTACCGCAAAGCTCGGTACAACAAAAGATATGGCGGCCGCCGGAGGGCGTCAAGGATTGTACGTACTAAACCAGATTGCGGCCCTCGCACGTGGCGTAGATTTTAACCCGAAGTTCTGGGAAGAATTTAGACTCGGTTACGATAGTGAGTACGCAAAGAAACTCCTCAAAGAAAATAAACTTAACAAGGACGCAATGGCAGTCCTCCGTAAAGTAGCGGAGCAACCTTCTGAGTTCCAACAAGCAATGATGGACGGCTTGAAGCAACACTCAAACATGCGGTTGCGTCTTGTCGAGCTCGGCGCAAAACTCAATATTGATATCGATCAGGATCTGACGATCAGTAACATCGCTACGATGTCAGGAATTGCTGAGCTTATTGATGTCTCCCGTCAACTTGACCAGCGTCTCATCGCAACAGGTCTCGAAGATATCGGCCCTTCGATCATGGAAAAACGAGCCGTAATTCAGGGGCAGGGAGAGCTTATCACTCAGCTTGCTGTAGCGACCCAGAAACTTCTCGACGTTAAACTCCAAGCTGGACTATCCGACGACGATCCTATTTCAATCATGGCAGATCAAATGAGAGGACTCGTACTCGGCCAACAAAAACGAATCGACGCAGAACGCGCATCTCTCACGGAGCTTGTGAAGAAGAACAAGGAAACACTGCACGTTGCGATGGAAGCAGTAGACGTAGCAGACGATGACCTACACCGCCTACTCTCCGACTCCTACAATGATGAAATAAACACCATCATGGATGGAATGAGTGCGGAGGTACAGAGTCTCGTACTCACTCCACAGGTTAATTTTGAGCAAAGTTTAAACAAAATTGATGAGCTACGTCAAGAAAACTTCGAGTTCCTCGACCGATTCACCCGAAAGATTAACGTAGGCGAAGCCTCAACCGGTCGTGCTGGCTATCAGTTTGCTAATCTCATCGCGTACCGCCGGTCTCTAATCGACGGGGAAGTCGCAAAACGTTATCTCGCATTCGACAGAGACAATGCTGATGTACACGCCAACGTTGCGGATACGTTCGACGCAATCATGCTCGGAAAGTACGAGGAGCTCGATGCAGTAGGCACCCCTGCGATGGCACAGGGAGCACTCCGCCTCGAGGGAGCGACGATGATCCCCTCCGACCGCAAAGCCTTTGCTTCGCTGTTTGCAAATGCGGCTAAGCGCGGCTTAAACCTAATGGATCAAAAGTCTGATGGACAACTATCACGTATCCTTAGCGATCTCGATCTCGACGGTGCATCTCCCCTACGTCAGTGGCAAGAGCTACGGAGAATCGCACAGGAAGAGCCCGGAAGATTAACCAAAGGTCTCGGCCTCAAGGGGAAAGAACTTCAGTTAGCTCAAGGCAAGATGACAAAGATGATTAACACTATGCCGATGCTGGTTAACTCAGCGGAGTGGCGTAAGGTTAACTCCCATCTAGGCAAAGTAATTCGTTCGACAGATGCAGGTCGACAGCAGGCTTACTTCGGTTTGTATGACCGGTGGCAAGCCGTCGGCAAGAAAGAGATTGACGGTGAGGTTAACGGTGGAGCATTCATGTCGGGGTGGCTCACCGGAGAATCACCAGAGATAGTCGCAGACGAGGTCTACGAGCAGTTCCGTAGCATTCAGGATTACTACCGCACACAGGTTATCGACCGTTACACGCGGGATCGCCAGATTAAAACTTGGGACGCGGAGTTAAACGCTAAGGTTAAGGCGGCATCAATGGGTCCCGCTTCTGCACTCAACGAGCTCGATGAAGACGAGCTTCTCGCAGAGTTTGCGCGGAGTTTTAGTAAAACTGATCAGGACAAGCTACCAACGAATTGGCTCGACCAACTATTCACACGAGTTAAAAAGAAAGCAAACGCAGAGGGTGCTCCCCTTTCTGGTCTTATGCTCTACGATAACTTCGAGAGAGCTCTCGCTAAAGTGGGTGGAGTTTACGACGAAGCCACCGGTGAGTACAGGATTATTTTTGATAGTTCTAACCCTGACGAGCAGTTTGTGGGTGAAGTTGGCAAGCAACTGCAAGCCGTCGTTACGCGACACATGCAGGGTATCCTAGCGGCTACTTTCCAAGAAGTTCTGGAGACAGACGCACGGGGTAATAAAATTTTTGACCCCAACTTGGTCTTGAAGTACGACGAAAACATGTTCCGTTCTATCTTCAATATTCAGGTGTACACTCGAGATAAAAACGGGGCTATTGTGCCGGCGATGAAGAACGGTGCCCCTGTGCGTTTTGTTAACGAAGAAGAAGTCTTCGGTGCGATAGGCTTAACAGCTTACGAGAAGAACCGCCTCGACCTCGTAGATGAATTCAAAGAAGCGGATGAGCTCGTTAACACGATGGAAGACGAAGTTATCGAGGCGATGACGGAGCGCGGACCCCGTGGTGAACCCATCGGTATCGAAGCTCTCGCGCAGGAAGAAATCGCATTTGTTAAGTCCGTACAGAATCGTTTGTTTGGAATGCAGGTTGATCTCGGACTCATCGCCCAAGCTCGTGGTGACGTCCGATCATTTGTAACAGAAACAGAACTTGAGTCCAGTCTCTACGATATGTTTATTAATCGTGATGGCAGGCAAGACCTCGCACGTCTACGCTCTCAACTAGCGGACGACGGGTATGATCCTGCGTACATCGATAACTTTATCCAGAGGTCAGTCAACAACCACATCAACACCAATACACAAGTGTACGTCGGTAACAACCAGATTCTCCGTGCCGACGGGGTGAGCGTAGACGCACCGCAGTATGAAGTTAGCGCACAGAAAATCTATAACATGATTGGTGCCCCAGACTCAGCACAGCGGGCTCGCCTCGAGCAAGTTCTCGGAACCGACGCAGTAGAAATATGGGGGCTAATTGCTGACACAATACGTAAGGTCGACCCCGCTCCTTCCGGATCAAATATTGACGCCCACGTGTCTTCAATATCCCTCGACTCCGTTCTCTCTCGTATCTACAACATCAACCGAGGTGTCGTATCTGTCCAGTGGGTAGCCACAGAATCAATCATTCGTGCAAGCCGACAGCACAGCGGAGCGTTACTACGAGCGATGTTAACAGATCGGGAAGTTGCGCGTCAGGTTCTCGATATTATCGAAACGAATAAAGTACCGGAGTACAAGACAGAACCTAAGTGGTTACGTGTTTTGTTCACGGAAGTTGTAGCGAGTGAAGCACGTAATGAATACAGTGCTCGCGATGAGGCCGCTAGCTTCTTCTTTGGTATTACGGATGAGAAACCCCTGTCCCTCCAAACCTACATGGAGCGTGGGGTATCTCCGCTAGAACTCGGAGTGGGAGAAAGACTTCCCAAAGAGAGAGTCAGCACAGGGAGAGTTGATCCCTACGCTGAAATGGAAACACGGGTTGCGGCAGAAGAAGCTATGCCCGAAGCTAAACCTAGAAAACCCGGCCCGATTGAGGAGGAGTTCCGAAAGTTGGGTCTCAGTACTAAACAATTTGAATCGCAAGAGGAATATTAAAATGCCATTAAAAGTAAGAGTAACCCCGCCTAGAGAAGGTGGTGGACGAGTAATGTCGGCAACAGACGCATCAACAGCAAAGTCTACGACGCCTAAGAAAGGAATGGAGGCAGACCTACAACGTCTGATCAACTCCGTAAAGGCGAACCTTCCAGCTTTAAAGAAAGCGGCACCAAACCTTTTCGGTAGCCGTGTGTCTGATAAAGATAAAGAAGCTATGAAGAAAGCGAAGAAAGACCCGAAGAACTACGAAGGTAAAGCCTACGGTGGCAAAACTTACTCGAACGGAGTCCGTAAGCCGGCGGCGATGGGCGGAAAAGCAAGGAAGAAGTAA
>Ga0181560_10005812_pt1 | contig 10960 bp, 9 predicted proteins | sample 011ome_20_FD_133751 | JGI IMG/M metagenome (GOLD analysis project Ga0181560, IMG submission 133751) | Coastal salt marsh microbial communities from the Groves Creek Marsh, Skidaway Island, Georgia - 011509CT metaG (megahit assembly) | ecosystem: Environmental > Aquatic > Marine > Intertidal zone...
CTTGGACTGAACGGCGTCGCTCATGGCTTGGGCGACTGACGAGGTGCATTTAAGCACACCGAACGGAGAATACCTTCCGGTGTTCAACGGGTCACAGGGAGGTTTGGTGGGTGTAATGGTCGGTGAACACAAGCCCCATTTCTTCTTCAGCAGCCGTCATGATTTGTTGCGGGTCGATGTTGTTCGGGATGGAGGAATTGATTTCTTTTGAACGACCGTACCGCCCCTTGCTCACGGTCTTCGCCGTGACAAGGCCCAACATGTCCAGATTCTAAAGAAGGCCAGAAATCCTTCGTTGGGTGAGTGGGCTTTGGCGGACATGTTTGCACGCTTGTCGATAGATGTCGTAAACCTGCCCTGTTTGGACGTTGCGAAGACCGTTGCGTTCGTTGATGATCACGGAGGCAAGCACCAGTTTTTGTTGACTGGGCAGAGAGGAAATGACCGGTGTTATCTGGTCGGATTCGATTTGACTTTGGGCGATTCGAACGTGGTTTTGATTCACCGTGAGGTCCCCGACCTGTTCGGCCTTTTCAGCAGAGATGCGCAGCAAATCCAAGGCGCACCGAGCGTCGCCGTGTTCTTGTGCAGCCAGTGCGGCACAGAGTTCGATGACGCCCGACCCGAGGACTTCCTCGTTCAGCCCCGACATTGCGCGCTGACGGAGAATGTCCTGAAGTTGTTCGGCATCGTAGGGCTTGAACAAGACGTCAAGCTGGCCCAATCGTGAGCGAACCCTTGGGTCGAGGAAATCGGTAAACTTCAGGTCGTTTGAAATTCCGATGACACAAGCCCGGGCCCTTTTCAACGAGGAATTCATGCTTGTCAAATTGTAAAGAAGGTCATCGCCGGCTTTGCGAACGAGGTGGTCAATCTCGTCGAGAACGATGACAAAAACACCCCCCTGCCGGTCCATTCGGCGAACAAGTTCGTTGAAGACTCGGTCGGTCGGCCATCCCGTAAAAGGAATTTCATCCCGTTCATGCGCTTCAAGAAGGGAGTTTCCAAGGTGACTCAGGACCCGGTATTGCGTGTCAATTTGACGGCAGTTGACCATGATGGCCTCCACCTTCCGACCCATGCTGTCGCCCTTTTCCTTGAGGTGATGACAGACATAATCCGTGACCGCCGTTTTCCCTGCGCCGGTCACGCCGTACAGGGTCATGTTTGAGGGGATATGCCCCTTCAGTGCCTCCCAGAGATTGTAGGAGATTTTCTCGATCTCTTCTTGACGGTGAGGAAGGCGAGCAGGCCGGAAATTGTGCCTCAGGTTTTCCTTGTTTTTGAACAGGGTTTTCTGAGAGATAAACTTGTCAAAGATGTTGGAATCCATTGCAAATCACCTCCTGTGTTCATACCTCGGCGGGGAAGTCTTGAGTCAACCCAACGCCGTGATTTCTAGGAGTCCGAGTCCCCCTTATATGCCTGTCCACGAATGAACTTGGGACCCTTTCTTTTCTGCACCAATTGACCTTTATTAGTGAGTATAAATACGAGTCATGTTTCTTCAAAAATGAACACTTTTCGAGCCTTCAGGCAGGCGCATTGAAGACCCATCCTCCGCCCCTCCATTCGAGAACGTGACCGTCCCGAAGATGGGTCACATGGTCGGGATGGTTGGGAGGCTGGTCGGTCAAAACGGGAGGGTGTTCCGATCGATCGTCCACGAAGGTGTGAGTGATGCCCAGCGGTGTTCTGCAGTTGGTGGCCAGCTCAAGCACATCCTTCGGCTTGTGATGATGGGTTGAGGGAACCCAATCCGGGAATCCCATCTCGAGCACGGCGAGATGCGACCGCTCGATGGCTTCGTAGAGCGCTTCGCAGGGGCCCGAATCACCGCTGTGGACAAAGGACGCCCCATCCTCGTGCTCAAAGCGGTACCCAAAGGGTTCAACAGCGTCGTCATGATGAACTTCAAAGCGCTCCCACCGCCATCCGTCTTCGGTTTCTCCCCTGTCGCTGAATTCCCACTTCACCAAGTCAAGGGCGCTCTCGAGCGAGCCGGGAAATGCGAGTTCGCACAATGCGGAAAGGCGCTCCCGTACAAAGGGAGTTCCCACCACACGAAGCGGCTTGAGACCTTCTCGGTCGGAAATGTACTTTCTCTCGAGCAGCAGAAAAGGGAAACCGAACACGTGATCGCCGTGAACGTGGGTCACGAAAACGGTCTCGACATCAGCGACCGACTGCCCGGCTCTCCGCAAACCGGCAAGCGCAGTAGGAGGCGCATCGATGATGTGACGCCGGTTGAGCATGGCGAAGGAGTGGAAGCGGCCGTGTGGAAGGAAGGCGTTCCCCGTACCAAGCATGTCAATGCGATGGGTCATGTTCTTCCTAACGGCTTGGGCTTCTTCTTCCCATCGGTGCGGGGAGATGGCCCCGGGATGTGCAATCATACCAACCATGATATAGCGACCTTTTGTGGGAAAATCTGTCCACGGACCGAGGTGAGGCGATGTCAGATAACTGGTCAGCAAAAAACCCCTACATGACAAGAATCACGGAGAACTACATCCTCAACGGCGAGGGCTCAAGGAAGGAAACTCGACACATCGTTTTCGAGCTCGGAGATTCCGGATTGGATTACAAAGTCGGGGACGCTCTCGGGGTCGTCGCTGAAAACCCGCCCCATATCGTCGAGGAACTTCTTTCCGTCCAAGGTTGGGACCGGGATGCGAGCGTGACCACGCACAACGGCGAAAGGACGCTTTATGACGCTCTGAAAAAAGATTTCGAGGTGCACATGGCGAACAAAAAATTCGTTCAATCGCTTGCAGAAAAGGTGGTCTCGAGCGGCATGAACATCAGCATGAGCATGGTGAGCCGGTCCCGAAACAACTCGACTTGGGTGGCTTCCTCCGAAGAGAAGACCCCCCCTTCGCTATTGCCTTCCTCACCTTCGGACGACCCTGCGTCAAAGGTTGAAGCCATCAACGCCGACACCAAGGCGGTTGAAGATTATCTCTGGACGAGGGATTACATTGACATCATGCGCGAGTTCGATGTCAAGTATTCGCCAGAAGAGTTCCTTGAGTTGGCGGACCGACTTAAACCTCGGCTCTATTCAATTGCGTCCTCTCACGACGCCCACCCCGGATTCGTTGAATTGACCGTCGGTATTGTCCGATTCGAGTACAACGGTCGAGCCCGTGGCGGTCTTTGCACCCAATTTATGGCCGATGAGATCGACACCAGCGGTGCACCAATCGGCGTGTTCATGTCGCCTACGAAATCGTTCATCCTGCCCGAGGACAAGGACACGGACATCATCATGGTCGGACCTGGAACCGGTATTGCTCCTTTCCGGGCGTTTATGGAGCAACGGGTCCACGACGGCGGTACGGGGAAAAATTGGTTGTTCTTTGGCGACCAATCCGAGAAGACCGAGTTCTACTACAAAGACGAGATTGAATCGTGGATTGACGAGGGTCACCTGTACCGGTTCACCACGGCGTGGTCTCGGGACCAAGAGGAGAAAATCTACGTTCAACACCGCCTCAAGGAACACGGTGCAGAAATCTGGGAATGGTTTGAGCGAGGCGCCTACTTTTACATTTGTGGCGACAAGCAGTACATGGCCAAGGACGTTCACCGAGCTTTGATTCAAATCGCCATCGACCACGGCGGCATGTCCGAAGAAGATGCAACCCACTTCATTGAGAAGACGATGATGCGGGAAGAGAAGCGCTACCTCCGTGACGTGTACTGATTCGGAGAAAGGAAACCTCCAAAGGCAACGAAACAGACGTGCAGCCATGGACGATGGAGGGGTGCCACCCGCACCCCGCCTTCCACCCGTCGGTGGCTGGTCTCGGGCCATTGTCCTTCGCCTTCTCGCCCTCGGTCTTGCCGTCTTGGCGGTTTGGAACAACCAGGACGGTCTTGGCGCCGTCATCGTTCTCTTCGTGTTGGTCGTGCCTTTCGAACGGCTTTTTCCGCGGCATGACCATCAAGGGTTCAAACGCCCTCATCTTGGTTTGGACGTGGGGTATGCCTTGGCTTCACCGGTGCTGCAGGCGGTGGGTTTGACCGCTGCAGTCGTGGTGGGCGTGCTCAGTTTTGCATGGGTGCCTGGCTTGATTTTACGCCCTTACATTCAATCCATTCCCCAACCGTACCTCTTGTTCGTCGGCGTGGCGTTGTTTGACCTCGCCGGTTACTGGACCCATCGCTGGTATCACGAGGTCCCGCAACTTTGGCGCTTTCACGCCGTGCACCATTCACCCGAACACATGGATTGGGTCAGTGGTTTTCGGGCTCATCCCTTCGATGGGACCCTCATCGCTCCGGCTTTCTTTTTCCTCATCGCAGCGGGTTTCAGTCCCGAATTTTCGGGTTTGGTGGCGGTGGTGCAAATCGTCTTGGGGTTGTTCCTTCATGCGAACGTTCGCCTCTGGCTCAAACCTCTTTCTCGATTGATCATGACCCCCGAATTTCACCACTGGCACCACTCAAACGAGGAAGAAGCAATTTGGTGCAACTACTCAACGTTTCTCCCCCTCTGGGACATCTTGTTTGGCACCTACCACATGCCTCGAGAAAAGCGGCCGTCGGTGTACGGTGTCGATGAAGTCATCCCGATGACGATGGTGGAGCAACTTCGGTACCCGCTGGAAGGGATGGGCAACCCCCTCCGATTCCTTCGCCATCCTTTCAGATCCTTCAAAGCGATGTGTACCGGTCTTTGGGGTATTTTGCGCATGATGAAACGCTCTGCCCTTCGGCCCCGCCACCAACCGTTCCATCGGGCGGTGCTCTACGTTCAGGGCGAAGCCGCCGGTGCCGATGCGCTGGCTCCTCTCCCATCAGAGGGTTGAGGTTCGGCGTGCAACCGCTTTGCTCATAGGATGCTTCGTCCCCCAACGGTCCATGGGCTTCAAGCGCGTGCTGATTGCCAACCGTGGAGAGATTGCGCTGCGAATTCTGCGCACCTTGCGGGACATGGGTATTGAGGCGGCCATCATCCACGGCCGTGAAGACCGCCTCTCGCTACCGGTCCAACTCGCCGACATCGCTTATCCAAACTACCGGACAAATCCCCTGGATTCCTATTTGGACATCGAAGCCGTTGTCAAAGCGGCCAAAGAACTCGAGTGCGACGCCGTCCACCCCGGTTACGGGTTCCTTGCCGAAAACGCCGCCTTTGTTGCCCGCCTTGAGGAAGAGGGCATCACCTTCATCGGACCGGCCTCAAACGTCATCACCTTGCTTGGGGATAAAATCCAGGCTCGTGCCGCGATGGAAGCCGCAGGCCTTCCCACGGCAAAGGGGTCGTCAGAACCGATCTCAAGTGCGGAGGTCGCCAGTGCCCTCGCCGACGAAATCGGCTACCCCGTCATCATCAAAGCGGCAGCCGGCGGTGGCGGCATCGGTATGCAAATCGTGGAGGAAGCCGGTGAGTTCGAGGGCGCTCTGAAACTCTGCCAGTCCCGGGCCAAATCGGCCTTTGGGGACGAGCGGGTCTTTGTTGAGAAGTACATCCAAGGCGCTCAACACGTTGAGTTCCAGGTGCTGGCCGACGGGAAGAACGCCATTCATTTCGGTGAGCGGTTTTGCTCGATTCAGCGCCGCCATCAAAAATTGGTCGAGGAGGGTCCATGGCTCAGCGAAGAAAAAAGGGCTGAAATCGGGGCATTGGTCTGCAAGGGTGCCGAAGCCGTGGGCTACAAAGGCTTGGCGACCTTCGAATTCTTACGCGACGCTAACGGCGATTTCTACTTCCTTGAAGTCAACCCTCGTGTGCAAGTTGAACACACGGTGACCGAACTCATCACGGGACACAACCTCGTTGAACTCGGTGTCCGTGTTGCCCAAGGAGAGTCCTTGCCCCTTCAGCAGGACGAGATTACTTGGCGCGGTCACGCCATCCAATGCCGGCTGAATGCAGAGGACCCACGGGCTTTTGTGCCCAGCCCTGGACGCCTTTGGGAATGCCATTTCCCGAGCGGGTTCGGCATTCGATGCGACACCCATGCGCATCCCGGATACGAGATGCCGGGATGTTTTGATTCGCTTTTGGCAAAATTGCTGACCTGGGGTCACGACCGTGAGGACGCCATTCGTCGCATGCGAACCGCCCTTGACGAGACCATGATCACCGGTGTTGAACACCTGATTCCTCTCCACCGTCGCATCATGGACGAGGCCGATTTCAACGCTGGCGACATCACCATTCAATACATCGACATGCACCAGGAATTGCTGGGCTGAGGGGAAGGTGAACGGATGAGCGTCTTGATCGTTGGAAGTCTTGCATACGATTCAGTGGCTTCGCCCGAAGGCGAAATTGAGCGAGCCCTCGGTGGCTCCGCCACGTACGGCGGTCTTTCCTGTCAGTTTCACTTGAAGCGCAAGGGCCTTCCAGATGCGGGCATTGTCGGCGTCGTTGGTGAGGACTTTTCAAACGACGATCGGACGGTTTTGGAACGCTCAGGTCTTGACCTCTCCGGCCTTGAGGTCGCACCGGGGGAGACCTTCCGCTGGGAAGGCGCGTACCACGGGTCCATGGCTGAAGCGGAAACGCTGGCGACGCATCTCAACGTCTTCGAGCATTTTGAGCCACACGTGCCCGAAGCCCTCCGTTCCCCTTCCGTTTTGTTCTGCGCCAACTTGCATCCGCTCATCCAGCAACAGGTTATGCACCAAACCCAACCTGCCCGTTTGACGATGTTGGACTCGATGAACCTCTGGATTTCCATCGCCAAGACATCGCTTCTCAAGGTGATGACGGACGCGGACCTTGTCATCATCAACGACGGCGAGGTTCGGCAACTCATGGAAGACGCCAACATCGTCCGGGCCATGCACGCCCTGGCCGAGCAAACGGCGACCAAAACCCTGGTCGTCAAACGTGGTGAACACGGTGTGATAGCGCTTCACGATGGCTCGGCCTTGGCCCTTCCAGCTTACCCAACCGCTCTCGTGGTTGACCCCACAGGTTGCGGCGATACCTTTGCAGGAGCTTTAGCGGCCCACTTCGCTCAAGGCGAAGGTCCGTTGAGTCTGCCCGAACTTCGCCAAGGTTTGCTCCATGCAACGGTCACGGCCAGTTTTACGCTGGAACACTTTGGTATCGAAGCCTTGCAGAACTTGACGGCCGAGAATTTTGAGGCCCGCCTGAAGGATTACCGTTCGATGGTGATGGGCTGATTCAATCCTCGTCGAGGCGTGGCAGTCCGTCGAGGTCGTCCTTGCTCTTGCTTGGTTGCAGGTCTTCAAATGAAAATGCGTTCAAATCGCCTCCATTTGATTGTTGAATTTCCACCGCAGCGGCCTGAAGGGTCTCGGCTCTTTCGGACAAACGGGCTGCTTCTTCAGGCGGTAGCGACCCGCCGTTTTCAATTGAAAGCGAATCGTGCACGTTGGTCGGTCCTGTACGGGCGGCTTCGGCGTTTTCACGCAAGGCACTCGAGGTGGCTGTGGTGGCGTAAGGGGATGGTGAGCGAGCGGGGCGCATCGATCCGATGACAGCACGCGAGCGCTGGCGTACGTTGCCGAAGAGGCCGTTCCCGAACCGACGGGGGTGAAGGGTTCGTTGTTGGCGTGGAATGAACATCGTATCCGACAGTTCTCGAGGGCGACGCGGCCTGAAGAGGGGTTCTCTGGCCGGTGGGGGGGGGACGCCCTCCTGGGGCGTGGGTTGAGCAGGTTCGTTGTCAACCAGCGCTTGTTCAACCTGGTCAGCGTCGAGAAGTTGCTCGATGTCCTCATCGATGCCCGAGAATTGTGACGTTGCAACGGGTTGAAGGTGTTGGCCGTGCGAACTCGGGAGGTAGTTCCCTCCTGGCGGTTGATTTTGATTGTAGGCTTGGTGCATTGGGGGCGCCCCAACGGGAACCAACACGTGTCCTGCGGTCGGTCTTGGACGATAATCGTCCGGGTTCAAGCCGGTCAAAGCTTCGGTGTGGGTGGCGAGAAAAGTCGGGAAGAAGCCCGTGATTTGCGAAGGCGCAATGGGTTCATGTTCCTGAACTGGCGTCCAATCGGGTTCAACATGGTCGACGAGGATGGGTTTTGCCTCCACCTCCTCTCCGGATGAAGCGAGGAAAGCGTCCACTGCGTGCGGCGTGTGAAGGGCATGAGGGAGGATTGGTGCAGGCGGGACATCTTCCGTCAAGCTTCCGTGGTCCATTTCGGCCTCGATGGCCTCCATCATCGCCATGACTTCCTGCATGCTCTTTCCGTTGGCGAGTTGGTGAAACATGAAACTCAAACGGTTCAATGCGCGTTCGTTGCCGAACATGACGTGGGTGTCACCCGATTGGGTTTGGACGGTGAGGGTGGGTTGTTTTGTCACGAATCGAGCCAAAACCACGGCCGAGCCCGCCGTCATGAACCCCAAGCGATACAGCGGAGGGACCATCACCCGGTACCCAATCCAAAGCAGGCAGAGGCCAAAGACCACCATCCAACCGGGGACGAGTTGGGAGGAATGATGCTTGACGGTGTGGATGGCGTTGAGGCGGATGTCCAAACTGCCTTGCTTGCGTCCTTGAACGCTGAGCATCCGCTCATCGAGCATGATGTCAACCCGCTCTCTCGTTTCCGCCAACCGCAACGAGGAGAAGGTCACCCCCTCCAGTTCGCCGGTTGGAACAGAACTCTGCCCAATCTCGCGCATCCCGCTTCACCTCCATCAGTACGGGGTTATGAAACCACCGCCACGCGGGCAGGGCACGATGAAGGTCTGACCCGGTTGAAAAAAGCGCCGTCGGGTTCATGCATCCAGAGGCGTCGCCATGGCCGAGCCCATGATACGAGGCTTCGAATCGAGTTGAGCCAGCAGGACGGGAGGCGGGTTCGTTCGTCGAACAAAGAGAGGCGTCTCCCATGCGACCGTAAGTTGGGTGCCCTCCACAGCAGAGATTCGCCCGACCACAAACTGCAGGTCGATGCTAGCGTGCACAACATCGCCGACGGCCAACACGCGTCTTTGGAAGGGCGATGTTGACAGGTTGAGCACGGAGCGTTCGTGGCGAACGATCGCGAGCGGCGTTTCCGTGTTGCTTTGTTTGTCAACCACTGGGGGGTGGACAATGATGGTGTCCCCGTTGAGATGGTCCTCTTTTGCGTTGCGTAGGGCCAATCCAACCCGGTCCCCAGCTTTGGCGACCTCAACGTCGTCGTCCATGACTTGGAGGGATTTTGCCGTCCCCCTGCCGTTGGCCGGAAGCAACTTCAACTCGTCGTGAACTTGGACACGGCCCGCTTGGACATAACCAATAGCGACCAAGCCGATGCCTTTGACGTTGAAGTGTTGGTCAACGGGGAGGACCAACGGTGCTTGTGCGTTTTCCAACAACTCGCCTTCAATGGCCTTCATCAAGCCAAACAAGGCCTCGCGAAGTTGCACGCCGTCGTTGGCTTCAAATTGCCAATTTTCAAGACCTGCTTGCTTGAACAGCATTTTGACCTGGTCTTCATCGATCCACCCGCCTTCACCGGGATTGAGCACTGCCAAACCTCGTTGAATGCCCGCGCTTGCAAAGGCCACCAGCGCTTCTCCGAGCGTGGCGTCCACGGCCGTGATTTCGATGAGACCTGCCTCAGCCGTTGAGAGGGCATTGAGGAAGGGTCGCAAACGCTCGGGGTATTTTGCTGGGCGAATCAACGAGAGAATGCGGGCATCATCGCCCGTTCCCTCCTTGTGGACATAGGTGTGAACGTCCCTTTGGTCGGCTGCTTTCGCTATGCTTTTGGCCAGTTCATCCGATGCTACCACGGCCACGTTCAAGACGACCATGTCGAGTCCACAGGCATCGGCTTGAAGAACCAATGGGTGGTTAAGCGTCCCGCTTTGCCTTCTGCGCCAGCATGTTGTCTCGAATCCGCTTGGCCTTCTCCCATTCCTCTTCCTCCTCGTCGTTTGAGGGTGTGAACTGCGGTACGGGGATGGGGCGCATCATGGAATCAATGGCGACGAAAAAGAAGTAGCCTTCGCAGATGATCTTCTTTTCCCATGTCGCCTTGCTCATGGTGTAGGCCGTGACTTTGGTGCAGGCCGTGTGACTGCTGGTGTAGACGACCCGTCCCGTGACTTCAAGCAGGTCGCCTTGTCGAGCGGGCGCGATGAACGTCAGGGTGTCGATGGAGATGGTGACGAATTCACGATGGGCAAACTTCGCACAGGCAATGCCGCCAGCCTTGTCCATCAGCGAGAGCAAGCGTCCACCAAACAGGGTGTCGTAGGCGTTGGTGTCCTGGGGAAAAACCTCCTCAATGAGGGTCACGGGTTCAGTGGAATAGGGCTCCATGATGCAGGGAAAAGGTCCACCCTCATAATCCATCGTCAAGCCAACCGTATGTTGTTGTCACTTGGGCTGAAGAGTCCGAAGGAGCGACGGGATTTTATGCGTTCAAAGTGTCGCGGTGCTGTAGGTGACACCATGCAAAACGAATCACCCCGTAAAACGACGCCAATTTTCCTGATGATGCTGATGGTGCTCGCACCGCTTGCAGCAGCCAATGTCACCAACTTTTCCGACGGCTCCGCTTCGGTTTCCGTTGAAATCCGGGACGGCAGCGATCTTCAAAACCTCGTCGATGGAAGCATCGACCTTCCCGACGGTGAAACCGTGACCAGCGCGAGCATGAAAATCTCCACGACCATGGTTGAACACGGGGCACAAGTTCGCATTGACACCGATACGATGCCTCGCGTCTGGAATCCACAATACAACAACCAACTGACCAACTTCTCCGACCAGTCCCTGTTCCAAATCGAAGACGGCTCTGACGCCACACCCGTTTCGCTGGCTGCAGAAGGTTACCTCTCGGATTTCGAGGGTACCGACGGTGGCTTCGTCGACGTCACGAACTCCATGCCCGCTTCCGGCATCGGTTGGGAACACGGGTCGTTGACCTCCTCGGACACGCCCGCTGGGTGCAAGTCCGGCTCGGAATGTTGGGGACGAACTTGGGCGACACCAACTACACGGACGATAACAACGGCCAACCCTTC
>Ga0181560_10005815_pt1 | contig 10950 bp, 12 predicted proteins | sample 011ome_20_FD_133751 | JGI IMG/M metagenome (GOLD analysis project Ga0181560, IMG submission 133751) | Coastal salt marsh microbial communities from the Groves Creek Marsh, Skidaway Island, Georgia - 011509CT metaG (megahit assembly) | ecosystem: Environmental > Aquatic > Marine > Intertidal...
CGACGAAGCGTGGGACAAGGAGGAGGAGGAGGAGGAGGCTCCGCGGACGCTGTTCACGTCCATGCGCGAGCCCGAGAAGAAGAAGAAGCGGAAGAGGAAGCGGCCGATGCCGAAGGAGCGCGCGGAGGACGACGAGCTATGACGTGAGCGAGAGCCGCGTCGCTTCGCGCGTACGATGAGTTAGTTCATTCTATGCCGACGCCGCGTCGTCACACCTCGCTGCTATTCAAGTTATGCGATCGGTCGATCGATACGCCGTCGATTCCGATCCGATCGCCCGTCGCCCACCCCCCCACGTCACGTCCCGCCGCCCGCCGTCAGCTCGACGATCACACGCACAGACGGTACGTCACGTACCTCCCCGCGGTCTCCGACGGCCGGATGATCCTCACGACCTGCCCTCGGCGCATGCCGTAATACCGAGCCACGGGATCGTGCAACTGTATCCGAGGCAGCTGGGTGTCTTTCACCTTGTACCGCGCCAACAAGGTCCGCTTCTCCGCGTCCGACAGCAACACGTGCTCGGGCACCAACACGTGCTCGGTGATGTTCACGAGGAGCTCCATCTCTTGGAACTGCTCGATGTAGAAGCTCTGCGACGCGCACTCGAGCAGGGACTGCTTCGCGAAGGGCGTGAGCGACGCCTGCACGACGATGATCGCGCGAAACACGCTCTCGTCCTTCATGCGCTTCGCGTACTCCTTGATCGTCTTCACGCCCACTTTCTCCTCCTCCGGGAAGAACACAAAGATGTTCTCGGACGGATCGTCCCTTCGCGGGAGCATCAGCGTCAAAGATTCGCGCTTCGGGTCGTCCCCGTACGCCTCCCTGAAGGAATCTTTGTCGCGCTCTAATTCCTTCTGCTGCACGAGGTACCCGCGCGCGTTGAGCATCTTGTGCACCGTCTTGTGAATGCGGAACAGCTTCGTGACTTTCTCCGAGGACGACATGATCCTCGGGAAGGTTAACGAGACCCGAGGCGGCGGCGGATCGTGCGCGCGCGACTGGGAATGGGAGCGCGGCGAGGGGCGGCGGGGGTGAAATTCGCGCGATCTGAAACCCTCGCTGAAACTCCGGTCAGCGCCTCGGCTGGCAGTGCTGGCGAGCGCTGGCGGGTGGGCCTAAAACGGCGAGCGAAGGAATCCCTCGTCGTCTTCATTCGAGGACGCGCGAACGTCCCGGTCTCAACCCCCGCGGGCGGCCGATCCCACCTCCGCGCGACTCGTCCCCGTCGCGTCGCGAACGCCGTCGGACGCGAACGCGCGCGAACGGAGCCGTCGTCGTCGTCGTCGTCGTCTCAGCCCGCGCGAGGGCGTCGTCGCCTCGTCTAAAATTGGCCGATTCCCTCGAGCAGTAGCCCGGCGAGCGACCAAAAAAGGGGAAGGAGGAATCTCGTCGTCGTCGTCGTCGTCGTCGTCGCGCGCGCGATGCCCGGCGCGATCGGCCCGCAGATCGAAGCCAGAAAGAAGACCGAGCCCAAGTTCGGGTTCGGCTCCGCGGACAGAAACGCGGTCGCGAAGGTGTACGTCAGCAAGGAGCACAGCAAGACGGACTTTGGGAAGATCACCCCCGGGGCGATATACGAGACGAAGTCGACTTTCGGGAAGCAGGACCTGTCGAAGAACAGATCCTCGAGCTCGTGCTCGTTTGGCAGCGCGTCGAGGTTTCTGAAACCGAGCGGCGAGCGCGCGAAGAGGAACCCGCAGGTCCCGGGGCCCGGGAGCTACCCGGCGCAGACCAGCATCGGGAAGATGGTCTCGAGCGAGCGCCAAACCGGAGAGGCGTTCAGCTTCGGCGGCGCCACGAGAGACGCCGCGCAAAAGGTCTTCTTATCCAAGGCGGCGGCGAAGGTCACCGCGAACAGCGACGGCCCGGGCCCCACGGCGTACGAGCCGCAGCAGAGCATGGGCCCGCAGCGGTCATCTCGTAACGTCACCGAGCCGACGGTTTCGTTTCCGACGGCAGGTCGAGGTCGGGACCCCGACCTCGAGCGCGCGAAGAAGCAGCCGGGCGCGGGGCAGTACCGCGTCCCGAACGCGGTCGGCGCGCAGGCGGAGTCGCAGAAGCGCTCGATGCCGCGGTACGGGTTCGGGAGCACGACGAGGGAGCACCGCGATAAGGTGTACATCTCCTCGGAGCACTCCAAGAGCGAGTTCGGGATGACCTCCCCGGGGCCGGCGGCGATCGGCCCGAAGGCGTTCGGAGGGACGGGGAAACAGGTGTTGTCGACAAAGAGGACGGGCGCGACGGGGACGTTCGGCAACGCGGCTCGCGCGACGTACGCGACGAACTCGAACCCGGGGCCGGGGGAATACGCGGTGTAGACGGCGACTCGACTCGTTCGTTTTAACATACAGCGCGTGGGTGTATTTTACAACACGTCTACGACAGAGCCCACCCGCTGCCCCGACGCGACGCGCGCGGCGTCGTTGGCGTCGAAAAACCGCCGCGCGCGGTCTAGGTTCATCGCCTTGGACGCGAGCTCGCCTTGGAAGCCCGGAACCGACAACGCGAGGTTCTCCTCGCGCGGCTTCAGGACCAAGTTTTGGGACTCCGGCCGCCACGCGAACGCGCTCGGTCGCGACGACGCCGCCGCGTTCTCGCGCTCGCTCGCGTCGCCGTCGTCGTCGCCTCGAACGATGGACGCGAGAAAGCTCTCCGCGCTCTTTCGCGCGTCCTCGTCCGCGTGTAAGAATTTCCGAACGTCCCTTCGCATCGACGGCGACGCGACGTCCTCCCCCCCCGACTTGCGCGGCTCCTTCGCGCGGATTTTCTTCCGAACCGCCTCGCGGAACTTCTCCTGACGCTCTCGCGTCCAGTACGCCCGTCGCCCGCGCGGTCGCACGCCGCTCGCCGCGGTGACGAGGCGGTACGGCGGCTGAGGGGGCGCGCTCATCTCGCGTTTCCCCGCCACCAAAGTCCGTCTCTTTTGTTTTCCCGCGAAGAGGCGCAGATCTGACTGATCAGATCCGCGCGCCTCTCCGCCGACCCCTCCAACGCGCGGCGTCTCGCGGGTGGGCGCGCGGCGCGTGCGACGGTCGCGAGGAGCGCGTGAGCCCCTGGGGCGGAGGTGCGTGCGGGGCGCTGCCCGCTCGCTTTCAAATGGCAGAACCAGCGTCGGACAGGGAAACGAAAGGACGCGCGCTGGTTTCGACTGATGAGCCACCTCGAACTGATGGCTTCAAGAAATATCTGCGAGCACTGCCACCTGTCTGTCTGGCGGTGTTTCATCGGGCGGGCGGGGCACTAGCGACCGCGCGGGGCGGGAGGCATGCGGCGCCTCGCACGCGACGCGGCGTCGCGCGCGAGGCTCGCGGCGACGGGGCCGGGGCCGTGGACGCGCGCGGCGGCGTCGCGCGCGCCGCGCGTCGACGCGCACGCCGCGACCGCGCGCGCGCTCCACGCGGCGCGAGGACGCGCGGGCACCCCGTCGACGTCGATGGCGTCGACGGCGACGGCGACGGCGACGGCGACGGCGACGGCGACGGCGAGCCGCGCGGCGGGGTTCGCCGCCAGGGGCGCGACGAGGACGAAATCCACGGGCGCGACGACCGCGGGGAGCGCGCCGATGACGACGACGACGACGAAGCGACGCGCGGAGATGGGCCTCAGCGCGGCCGCGACGGCGGGGGGCGAGGCGTCGGCGTCGCTCGCGAGATCGATCGCGAACGCGCTTAGGGTTTATCACGACCTGAGCAAGTTCAAGCTCAGCGCGTTCGTCGTCTCCACCGCGGCGGCGGGGTACGTCCTCGGCAGCGGCGAGCGCGTGGACTGGGAGGGGTTAGGGTGGACGTCGTTGGGGACGATGCTGTGCAGCGCGAGCGCGAACACGTTCAACCAGGTGTTCGAGGTGAAAAACGACTCAGTGATGGCCCGAACGATGCGTCGGCCGCTCCCGGCGAAGCGCTGCAGCGTCGCGCACGCGGCGACGTTCGGCGTCCTCGCCGGTCTCGCGGGCGTGGGGGTGTTGACCGTGAAAGCGAACAACGAAACGGCCGCGCTCGGGGCGTTCAACATCGCGCTCTATGCGCTGTGCTACACCCCGCTGAAACAGATGCACTGGTTGAACACCTGGGCGGGCGCCGTCGTCGGCGCGATACCGCCCGTCATGGGCTGGTGCGCCGCGCGAGGCGCGATCGAGCCCGCCGCGGGCGTCCTCGCCGCGGCGCTGTACTACTGGCAGATGCCGCACTTCATGGCGCTGGCGTACATGGCGAGAGACGACTACGTGAGGCGCGTTCTATCTCACACTGGTCCCCATACGACCGCGTCGGCGTGGTGAACGCCGATCCTTAAGGACTTTTGCCGGCGTTTCTCTTCGCCCAGGGTCCCTCGCTTTCAATCCCGACACACCTCGACGCCTTTCAACTCCGCTTCTGACGCCTTTCAACTCCACCCCGTCGATGCTTCGTATGGAACGACCCTCAGAGGCGGCTACCGAATGCTCTCGCACCCCGCCTACGACGCAACCGGCAGGCGACTCGCCGCGGTGGCGCTCCGTAACGCCGTGTACATGTTCCCCCTCGGCGTCGTCGCCGTGACGTGCGGGCTGACCACCGCGCCGTTCGCGTACGAGGCAGCGCTGCTCGCGGCGCCGATGGCGCTCAGCGCCGCGGTGTTTTACCGTCGGCCGAGCACGACGCACGCGCGTCGGATGTTTCACGGGTCGCTCGTATACCTCCCGGTGTTTCAAGGGTTAGCGTGCCTTCACAGGATACCGAGGGCGGAGGACGCGCGCCGCGCGCCTCTGGCGGTGAGCGCGCCGCCGATGGAGAGGTGGTGGGCGTGGAGCGAGTGGAGCGTGGACGGGTGGACCGCGTGGGACGGTCTCGCGGAGCTCGGCGCCGGGATGGATCGATCGAGCCAGGCGCCGTTTCCATTTTTGCCGCCGCCGACGTGGGCGACGGGGGAGGGGGACGACGCGGGAGGGGGCGCGCGGTGTCCGCACAAGGTGGACTGCGAGCCGGGTCGGTCGTCGGGCGCGGTCGTCGAGACGCGGCGGTGGTGGGGGCGCGGGACGCGAAGGAGTAGCAAAACGTCGGAAGAACGACGATAGCGGCGGCGGGCGAGCGATAGAATTGGATTATTAGTCTCCACCCCCCCCACTCACTCCCGCGACTTCGGCGCCTGCCAGTCCATGCGGATCGGCCGCCCCATGCACGGCGTCCCGTGCAGCTTCGCGGCTTTGTCGATGTCCTCGTCGGAGTTGAAATCCGCGAACCCGACGCCTCGAAACTCCCCGGTCTCCTTATTCGTCAGCCACCGCAGCGCCGCGATCTCGACCCCGGCGCCCTCCTTGAAGAACTTGAACATCGCGTCGTCGTCGATCGCAAAGTTGAGGTTGCCCATGAACAGGGTGTAACACCCCGGCGGTTTCGGCCCCATCGGCTTCACGTCGCGGCCCGCCGCCGCCTTGGCCGCCTTCTTCTCCTCGCCCGTGTTCCCTCTCTGTTCCCAGTGCCGAATCTTCGTCTCACGGTCGTGCACGAGCCTTCCCGCGGCGGCGACGGCTCTCTTCGCCGCGTCCGCGGAGTCGAACTCGACGACGCCCGCGCCGAGGAACTTTTTCGTCTCTTTCTCCTCGAACCAGTTCACGCTCAGGACGTCGCCGCAGTCCTTGAACGCCTCCTTCAGCGCGTCCTCGTCGATGGTCCACGCGAGATTTCCCATGTACACCTTCGTGCTCGCGAGGGGGAACGTGCCCGGCGCGGGCGGCGCGGCGCCGTACCGCTCGCCGCCGCCGCCGGGGGGTTTCGTCGACGCGGACTTCCCGCCGTCCTTCGCGGACTTGAACACGATCCCGGCGTCGTCGTCGTCGTCGCCGTCGTTCGCGTCGTCGTCGAATTTCGAGCGCTTCTCGGCGGCGGCGGCGGCGATGGCATCGTCGTCGTCGCGGTCGCGCTTCTTCTCTTTCTTCTCCTTCTTTTCCTTCTTCTCCTTCTTCTCCTTCTTCTCCTTCTTCTCGCCCATCTCGGAAGGACTTCGAGGGCCGCGTTCGGTCGCGCGAACAGGACTGACGACGCCGCCGCCGACGTTCCAGATTATTTTTTCTCTCGGCTGCTGAGACAGGATTTTTTACGAGATGCGAACTCTCGCCGCGGATACGAGTACGCGCGTCGAGCGCGGCGGCCGCGGACGGCATCACAGACCATAGCATAGTACACGCTCATGATATTACACGCGCGCGAGATCTCCCGACGCCTCGCGCGACCGCGACGCTAACCCGTCCTCGTCCAGTCGTCGCGCGTCTCCCGACGCGAGGTCTTCAGGTGCGTTCTACGAAGGTATACACTAGTCCCCATACGACCGCGTTGGCGAGGTGAACGCCGTTCCTTAAGGACTTTTGCCGGCGCATCTCTCCGCTCATCCCCCGCTTTCAATCCCCGTCCTCGACGCCTTTCAACGCCAACTGACGCCTTTCAACTCCACCCCGACGTTCGCTTGTATAGAACGGCCCTCACTCCTCGCCGTCCCCGAGCCTCACGAATGGAAAATCCTCGCGCCTCTGCAACCAGTTCCTCTCGTCCCACGTCGCGTCCGCTTCCACGAAGTGCACGCTGTACGCGTGCCGGCTCGCGTCGCTCTTATTCGGCGCGCTGTAGTGCACGTTCTCGCCGTGCAGCAGCACCATCGTCCCCGCTTTCGTCTCCAGCGGCTCAGGGTCATTCCATACAAAGCGATGTTGGGGTGGAGTTCATAGGCGTCAGTTGAAGTTGAAAGGCGTCGAGGGCGGGGATTGAAAGCGAGGGGTGGGCGGAGAGACGCGCCGGGCAAAGTCCTTAAGGAACGGCGTTCACCACGCGAACGGGGTCGTATGGGGACCAGTGTATAGAACGCACCTCAAACGCGGCCAGATCAAACGTCGGATACTCGCCCTCGAACGTCACGTTCCCGCGCCAGCCCGGCGTGCCCGCGTCCGGGCGCTCCGCCTCCGGCGCGAGCACCATCCGTCGTTGCACGCCTTCTTTATGCGACGCCCGCAGCGCCCACAGACACCCGTTGGCTTTCGTGCAGTCCTCGAGCGCGACCCAGACCCCCGCGCACGTCCTCGGCGTCGTGTGAAGAAACGTCGAGTCCTGAGGGTCGTTCCATACGAGCGAACGTCGGGGTGGAGTTGAAAGGTATCATAAGCGGAGTTGAAAGGCACCGAGGTGTGTCGGGATTGAAAGCGAGTGGTGGGCGGAGAGACACGCCGGGAAAAGTCCTTAAGGATCGGCGTTCACCACGCCGACGCGGTCGTATGGGAACCAGTGTATAGAACGCGCCTGATGCGGCGTGACCTCGCCGCCGATGCCGGGCTGCTTGAAGATGTACATGCTCTGCACCGGCGTCGGGTCGCGCATCCCCAACGTGCGCAGCGTCCTCGCGATCTTTTTCGACCGCGAGAAGGCGCGGAACGTCGGGTCGAGGTCGTGCAGCGCGTGCCCGAGCTTGTTCACGGACAGCGCCTTGGGCTGCCTGAGGGTCGAGGGTCCGCGCGAAGCGACGAATGTCGGGGCGGAGTTCAAAGGCGTCAGACGGAGTTGAAAGGCGTCGAGGGCGGGGATTGTGAGCGAGGGACCCTGGGCGGAGAGAAAGGACGGGAAAAGTCCTTAAGGATCGGCGTTCACCACGCGGACGGGGTCGTATGGGGACCAGTGTGGGGCTACTCGTAGAACGCGCCTGAGCTCGCTCGTCGTCTCGTCGAACGCGTCCTCCTCGAAGAAGAACGAGACGTGGTTCCCGCTGTCCAAAAAGTACGCGTCCGACGTGCGCTTCTGGTCCACGGTGCTGAACACGCTGCGAGGGACCGTGGCCGGGTCGAACGCGTCGAGGAGTTGGTCCGCGCGCGCGAGCATCGCGCGGACTTGGGTCGCGGAGGCGTAATCGGGGAGGACGAGGAAGCCGTCGTCTTGGAAGCGCTTCGCTTGCTCTGGGGTTAAGGAGCCGTCCTCGGCGGCGGGCGTCCACGCGTCGGAAAGAGGGGACCCCGGGGGGGGCATCGCGGCGGGATGACGCGCGCGGCGGGGTCGGGGGCGGCGCTCGCGCGCGCGAGGTATGACGAAGCGGACGCCGTGAATGTTTTTTTTTTGTCTACTTGGCAAACAACGACGATTTTCGCGCGCACTCGTCGGAGGCGCCGAGGCATGACGCGGGGGCACGACGCGCCCGTCGCGGCGTTCCACCGCGCCCTCGCGGTCGCGCTGTGCGACGCGAAAGCCCCGGGAGAGGTGATGCGCGCGCTCTCCCTCGCGCGTCGCGTGCTCCTCCCCGACGACGACGGTGCCCCCCGCGCGGGTGCCGAGATCGCGGCGACGCTCGACGGCGACGCGGAAGACGCGCTGACCGCCGCGGCCGCCGCGGCGCGTCGCGCGTCGTCGTCGTCGTCCTCGTCTTCGTCCACGCCCTCCTCCTCCGCGTCGCGATGGGACGGGTTCGAGCGCGCGGGCGAGGAGATGCTGTTCTCCGTCGCCGCGCGATGGCTGCCGTGCATGTCCGCGTCGCAGCGATCGACGTCGTTCGACGCGATCGTGCGCGCGATGCCCGCGCCGATCGCGACGAGGGTGCTCGTCCCCGCGCTCTCCCCGAGCCGCGGCGGTTTCGGCAACGGAAGAGTGCTGAGCGACGGCGAGAAGCGCGCGGTCGCGACGGAGGCGGCGAGGGCGCTGTCGCGCGCGATCGACGACGGGCTCGCGCGGCGGTTAGCGTCGGGGGAGGGGGAGGAGGACGAAGTCCGCCGTATGGGGACCAGCGTATGGGACGGCGACGACGCGAACGCGAACGCGAACGCGAACGCGAACGAGAGCCTCGCGCTGCTCCTCTCCGCCGCGGACAGGCTCGAGCTGCCTCCTGGGAGCCACCCCTCCGCGGCGGCGCTGCGCCCGTCGACGCTCGCGCGCGCCGTCGCCGCGCAGGTCATCGACGCGGCGCGGGCGTCGTCTTCGACGTCGACGTCGACTTCGACGTGCGGCCGTCGCGCGGAGTCCGCCGCCGCGTTCGCGCTCGCGCGCCTGTGCCGCCGCGGCCACGCGGACGAGGCCGCGGACGCGCTTCTCGCGTCGCTCGTCGTCGTCGACGACGACGGCGACGGCGACGGTCGTCCGCGCGTCGTATGGGCAAACAGTCTCGTCGCGGCGATGACGGACGCGCACGCGGCGGCCAAACTGGCGGCGTCGGCGCTCGCAGTCGCCGCGTCTCCCGACCGACCGACCGGTCCGATGCGATGGCGCGCGATCGAGCGGTGCCTGCGGCACGCGTTCGGCGAGCGGTTCTGGGCGTGCGACGTATTTCGACACGCGCTGTGCGACGGGCTGCTGCTGCGGAGGGCGATCCCGCGAGCGGCGGCGGCGGCTTTGCTTCGCTTCGCGCTCGTGTCGCCGCCGCCGCCGCCGCCGACGACGACGACGACGACGACGACGACGCGCGCGGGCGAGGCCGCGGACGCCGAGGACGTCCTCATTAGACGCCATAAGGAGACGACCGCGGCCGCGATCGTCGACGCGTGGGCGGACGAGGACGCCGTGCGCATGGGAGGCGGGAAGATTAACGGTCAGGTCGCGTCCGTTATGCGCGCGGCGATCGCGGCGTGCGACCCGCTCGAGGCGCGTCGTTTCTTCGTCACCGGCGCCATCTCCGCGGCGGTCATGCGCGGCGTCAGCGCGCGCCTCGACTCGCCCGCGATGCGGGTGAGAGTGCACGGGCAGAAGGTTGCGATCGCGCTCGCGAGGGCGGTGGACCCGGGACGGCCGCTGACGTTCGCGGAGGATGAGGTGCGTTCTATACACTGGTTCCCATACGACCGCGTTCGCGTGGTGGACGCCGATCCTTAAGGACTTTTGCCGGCGCATCTCTCCGCCCACACCTCGCTTTCAATACCCGCCCTCGGCGCCTTTCAACTCCACCTGACGCCTTTCAACTCCACCCCGACAATCGCTCATATGGAACGACCCTGAGGATTTCGGCGCCGGCGACGGGGACGAGGACGCCGTCTCCGTCGACGGCGCGGAGTGGGAGCGCGACCCGTGGGCGTTATCGGAAGCGTCCGTCGCCGCGCGCGACGCGGAGGGTGGATGGGAAGATGGCGACGACGCCGCGGAGGCGTTCGCGATGGGCGCCATCGGCGGCGGCGGCGGCGGCGGCGAGGAAGAGGAGGAGAAGGACGACGACGAAGACGAGGCCGACGACGACGGCGACGATTACGATGATCCGGACGGCGCCGTGCGTCTCGGCGGCGGCGGCGTTTCGAGACGCGACGACGACGACGACGACGACGACGACGACGATAGCGACAGCGACAGCGACAGCGACAGCCTCGAGCCGTACGACATGACGGACGACGAAGACGACGACGGCGGCGGCGGCGCCGGCGAATCCAAATTCGGGGACGCTCCCGCCGCCGGCGCGGTCGCGGACCCCGCCGCGGCCAAACGCGCGCGCCTCGCCGTCGTCGCGCGCGCGACGCGCAAGCGCATCGCGGCGCTCCCTCGACCGACCTCCTTATCCCAGTGCGTCGAGTGGCTGCGACAAGCTCGCGGCGGGGACGACACCGCGAGCTCGAAGACTTCCGTGGACCGCGCGGACGCGGCGGAGGGCGCGGTCCACGCCGCGGAGTCGCTCATCCGCGCCGCGCCGGAGGAGCTCATCGGGCACGCGAACGACCTCGTCGCCGCGCTCGTGCACGCGCATCCGGCGACGCCGGACGACGAGCCGCTCGCGGTCGCGCGGAGGAGGGCGCTGTGCGCCGTCGCGGCGACGGCGCCAGGGGTGGCCGGTCCGGCGTTGTCGGCGGAGGCGTTCGCGTCCGGGCGGTGCGACGCGGGGCAGCGGTTGGAGGTGCTCGACGCGATCGCGGACGCGGCGAGGGAGCTCGCGGCGTTGCCGTCCGTCGCGATCGACGATGTGGGTGTTCGTAACGGCTACGACGCGAGCGTTTTGGGTGGGACGCTCGCGTCGGGCGGCGCCTCGACGACG
>Ga0181560_10005822_pt1 | contig 10943 bp, 12 predicted proteins | sample 011ome_20_FD_133751 | JGI IMG/M metagenome (GOLD analysis project Ga0181560, IMG submission 133751) | Coastal salt marsh microbial communities from the Groves Creek Marsh, Skidaway Island, Georgia - 011509CT metaG (megahit assembly) | ecosystem: Environmental > Aquatic > Marine > Intertidal...
CGGTGCCGGGGCCTCCTCGACCACCTTCTGATACCGACGCTGCAGCGAACAATCCCGCTCGAACAGATGAACGACATTTCCGTGTTTGTCTCCGAAGACCTGGACCTCGATATGCCGGGGCGTGGTCAGATATTTCTCGATAAGCATACGGTCATCGCCGAACGCGCCCGTCGCTTCGCGGCGTGCGGAGTCCAGCGCAGCGGGGAATTCATCTGCGCTTTCAACGATCCGCATCCCACGTCCGCCGCCGCCGGCTGATGCCTTGATCAGGACGGGGAACCCGATTTCCGTCGCGGCAGCCATAAGGGTTTCAACACTCTGGTCTTCTGCGTGATAACCCGGCACCAGCGGAACACCGGCTTTTTCCATGACCTGTTTCGATGTGGCCTTGTCACCCATGGACCGCATGGCATCCGCACTTGGGCCGACAAATACAATTCCCGCCGCTTCGCAGGCTTCTGCAAAGCGTGCATTTTCTGACAGGAACCCATATCCGGGATGGATCGCATCAGCCCGTGTCCGTCGGGCGGCCTCCAGAACGGCTTCGATGTTCAGATAGCTCTCGGCGGCCGTCTCGGGTCCGATGCAAACAGCCTCATCAGCATACTCAACATGCATGGCCTGCGCATCGGCCTCCGAATAAACCGCAATGACATGTATCCCCAGGCGCCGGGCCGTCCGTGCCACCCGAACCGAAATCTCTCCCCGGTTGGCAATGAGCAAACGTTCGATCATTTGTCGGATTTCCCTTCCGCGTCGGGGTCGCGTGCGTATCGAATGATTTCAGCAAAGCCGAACAGGATCAGCAGGATTCCCAACATGATTTCGACAGCCGTGATCGCACGCACGGCTTCGCTTGCCGGGGTGATATCGCCATATCCGACCGTGGACATGGTGATAAGCGAGAAATAAAGGCTTTCCGAGAAACTGATGGCTGCAGGTTCCCCTTCGAACAGGAACGAATTGCCTCCCGACAACCGACCCATGATCCGGTAGATCATGGCAAACACAATCACGATGAATGAATAGAGCGTGAAAAACGCGAAGGCCGGTCGGGACAACCGTCCCACCCGCGCGAAGAGCTGATCGAACAGCAACCCCGTGTCCAACAGGAACAGGCATATCTGGCGACTGTCGAGAAGCGCAAAAACGGCAATGACCGCTGCGAACCCGAGCAGTACGGCGCTTTCCCAATTGCGGTGCAACTCGACCTCGGGGACCGCGAAGGTCAGGCCCGAAAGGAAAATGATCGGGACGATCCAGAGCACGCCACGCCCGGACAGCGTCGCCTGCTTGAACTCTTCACGCTCCGACATCTCGAGAATGGCTTCCCGGTGGCGCCAGACCCCTATCAGGAAAAAATAGATCGGCAGGAGATAGCCGATACCAAACACCCAGCTATGCGCATTGGGAAAGTTGGCGATCGAAAGAAAGAAGAAGGCCGTGGCATAGAGTGCCAGCGAATTGGCAAACGAGAGCACGAAAAAACGGCTTCCCGGGAACATCCACAAAAACGTCCCCGCAGCGCTCAGCACCGCCCCGAGCACGACAAGCGTGAGCCAGCCGAATTCTTCCGTCACCCCGACGGACACAAGCAACATGACGGTCGCGGAAAACAGGACGCCGCTGAACCAGCCGTCATGGGATATGCGCTTGCCTAACTCTTCGTTGTTCTGCGCCATGCCGCCTCCCGTTTCTCAAGAAATGCCGACAATCCTTCGCGGCCCTCCCCGGTCACACGAATATCGGCGATCCGACGGGCCGTGTCCTCAATCATGGATGCATCCACAGCCCCGGCGGACACGCGCCGGATCAGATGCTTCGCAGCCGCCATCGCGGCGGGCCCATTCTCCAGAAGCGTTGCAATCATGGCCGCGACCCGGTCATCCAGCTGTTCGGGCGGGACGACCTCCTGAACCAGGCCCAGGCGATGAGCCTCGACGGCGTCGAAGCGCTCGGCTGTCTGGAAATAACGGCGTGCTGCGCGTGCGCCGATGGCCTCCACGACATAGGGACTGATCAACGCAGGAATCAAACCGAGCCGCACCTCCGAAAGACAAAAACTGGCCGCTTCGGAGGCAATCGCGATATCGCACGCCGCCACAAGACCGACCCCGCCGCCGAACGCTGCGCCCTGGACCCGGGCAATTGTCGGTTTGGGCATCTCGTTGAGGGCGCGCATCATCCCGGCGAGCGCACGGGCATCCGCCAGATTCTCCACATCCGAATAGTCGGCCATGCGCTGCATCCAGCCGAGATCGGCGCCTGCAGAAAAACTCTTGCCTTCTCCCTCCAGCACCACCACGCGCACATCCTCGGCGCTGCCCGCACGCGCAAACACGTCGCTGAGTTCGGCAATCAGCACATCATCGAACGCATTGTGCTTGGCGGCACGCGCCATGGTGATACGCGCGACCGCGTCATTGATCTCCAGTTTGAGGGCGCCGCTCGGCATCACGCGACCCTACATCCGGAACACGCCGAAGCGCGTGTCCTCAATCGGGGCGTTCAATGCGGCGGACAGGCCCAGCCCAAGCACACGTCGCGTGTCTGCCGGATCGATGATTCCGTCATCCCAGAGTCGCGCGCTGGCGTAGTACGGATGCCCCTGATGCTCGTACTGGTCGCGGATCGGCGCCTTGAAGGCTTCCTCGTCCGCAGCGCTCCAGGATTCGCCACGCGCTTCCAGACCGTCGCGGCGCACCTGTGCCAGCACATTGGCGGCCTGGGTCCCGCCCATGACGGAAATACGGGCATTCGGCCACATCCACATGAACCGAGGGCTATAAGCCCGTCCGCACATGCCGTAATTCCCGGCCCCGAAACTGCCGCCGATGATGACGGTAAACTTCGGCACATTGGCGCAGGCCACGGCGGTGACCATCTTCGCGCCATCCCGCGCGATACCCCCGGCCTCATATTTCTGGCCGACCATGAAACCGGAAATGTTCTGCAGGAAGATCAGCGGAATCTTCCGCTGGGCGCAGAGTTCGATGAAGTGCGCGCCCTTGAGGGCGGATTCCGAAAACAGAATTCCGTTATTGGCCACGATCCCGACCGGGTAGCCATGAAGATGGGCAAACCCCGTGACCAGGGTTTCACCGTAGAGCGCCTTGAACTCGTCGAACTCCGAGCCATCGACAATCCGCGCAATCACCTCACGCACGTCATAGGGTTTGCGGATATCGGCATTTACCACGCCATAGAGTTCTTCGGCCGCATAGAGCGGTTCGCACGCGGGCCGCGTTTCCAGATCGACATGTTTGGGGCGGTTCAGATTGGCCACGATGCTCCGCACAATGGCCAGCGCATGGGTGTCGTCCATCGCGAGATGATCGGCCACACCGCTGGTCCGTGTATGCACATCGGCCCCGCCGAGTTCCTCCGCGCTCACAATCTCGCCTGTCGCCGCTTTCACCAGCGGTGGCCCGGCGAGGAAGATCGTGCCTTGTTCCTTCACGATCACGGCTTCGTCAGACATGGCGGGCACATAGGCACCCCCGGCCGTGCAGGAGCCCATGACCGCCGCAATCTGGGGAATGCCTTCCGAAGACATGGTCGCCTGATTGTAGAAAATGCGCCCGAAGTGATCCCTATCCGGAAACACGTCGTCCTGCTGGGGCAGGTTCGCCCCACCGGAATCGACGAGGTAGATGCAGGGCAGATTGTTCTGTCTTGCGATCTCCTGGGCACGGAGATGCTTCTTCACGGTGATCGGGAAATAGGTGCCCCCCTTCACCGTCGCATCGTTCACCACGATGATACATTCTAGGCCCGAGACCAGGCCGATGCCGGTCAGAATGCCGCCGGCGGGAACCGTGTCCTCGTACATCTCCCAGCCCGCGAACTGGGAGAACTCCAGAAACGCCGAGCCTTCGTCGAGAAGGGTGTCGATCCGCTCACGCGGCAATAATTTTCCTCGCGAGACATGACGCTCACGCGAGCGCTCACCACCGCCAAGCTCGATCTGCGCCACCTTCTCGCGCATGTCGTCGATGACAGCGCGCATGGCCTCGGCATTCTCCCCAAAGAGTTCGGAGTTGGGGTCGAGGCTGGACTTGATCACGGTCATGGGAGTGCGCTCCGACGAACCAGCGTGGGAGACAACTTCTCCGACAAAACAGTTACATCTCTAACCAAGGTGCCAGGCATCACTGGTCCAATCCCTACCAGCCGCCGGTTTCGAGCCACTTGTCGACCATGTCGAGCCGGTCGGCGCCCCAGAACCCTTCGCCATCCACCATGAAGAACGGCGAACCGAAAACGTTGCGGGAGATCGCGTCGTCGGTGACGGTCTTGAGCTGCTCCTTGATCGCCGGGTCCTGGATGCCGGCTGCCACTGCGTCACCGTCAAAGCCCGCCTTCGCGGCAATGTCAACAACCGCAGCCGGGCTGGAAATATCCTGCGCCCCGCCGAGCGCAGCCGAGTAAAGCGCGAGCGCCATCTTGCTGGCACTAGCCGGGTTCTGGCTCTTGGCCCAGTACACCGCACGGGAGGCCGCCGTTGGCGAGAACGGAAAATCGGTGGGTGGATTGTAGGTCACCTCATGGAACCGGGCCGACCGTGCGAAGTCATGCTTTGCGTAGTCGCCCTTCATGGGCACATGGGGCAGCGGGACCGCACCCGTGACCTTGAACACCGCGCCCAGCAGGAACGGCTTCCAGTCCACGCTGCGGCCGTGTTTGGCGGCGATGCCGTCGATCTTGTGCGCGGCGATATAGCCGTAGGGGCTGTTGAAATCGAAAAAGAACTCGATGGGTGTGTCGGACATACAGTCTCTCCCTCTATTTGTGCATCCTCATCCTGAGATCGGTCGAGGACGAAAAATCCGTTTCTCACGCTTTCGTTGGCTCGCCCCTGTCGTCATGCCCGCGAAGGCGGGCATCCATAAACGCCGATGCAAATCGGGGCAAACGCCGGTGGCTATGGGTTCCCGCCTTCGCGGGAACGACGACTGTAAGGTTGCCAGCCACGATCACGACCCCGCCGCGATATCGCGGCCAATAATCAGTTTCTGAATGTCGCTGGTGCCTTCGTAGATCTTGGTGACACGCACGTCCCGGTAGATGCGCTCCACCGGAAAGTCCTGCAGATAGCCATAGCCGCCGTGAATCTGGATGGCATCGGAACAGACCTCTTCGGCCATTTCCGAGGCGTAGAGTTTCGCCATCGCCGCTTCGGCCAGGCACGGCTCCCCGGCGTCACGCAGGCGGGCCGCGTTGTGTGTGAGTTGCCGCGCGGCTTCGATCTTCGTGCGCATTTCGGCCAGACGGAAGATCACCGCCTGATGTTCGATGATCGGCGTGCCGAAGGTCTCGCGCTCACGTGCATAGGTCACCGCGTGTTCATAGGCTGCGCGCGCCATGCCGATGGCCTGGGCGGCGATCCCGATGCGTCCGCCCTCCAGATTGGACAGCGCGATCCGATACCCCTGCCCCTCTTCCCCCAACAGCAGGTCGGGGGTGAGTTCCATGTCGTCGAAGACAAGCTGGCAGGTGTCCGACGCCCGCTGTCCCATCTTGTGTTCGACCGAGGCGACCCGGTAGCCCGGCGTGTCCGTCGGCACGATGAACGCGCTCGTGCCCTTGCTGCCCGCGCCCGGGGCGGTCTTGGCAAAGACGATAATCACATCGGCGGTCTTGCCGGAGGTGATGAACTGCTTGGTGCCGTTCAGGACGTATTTGTTGCCGACCTTTTCGGCTTTCGTCTTGATTGCCCCGGCGTCGGAGCCCGCGGTCGGCTCTGTTAGCGCGAAGCCACCAAGCATCTCGCCGGTGGCGAGTGGGCGCAGAAAGCGCTCTTTCTGGGCCTCGCTGCCGAAATTCAGGACCGGCAAACAAGCCACGGAGTTGTGGACCGCCATGATGGTCGAGCAGGCCCCGTCCCCCGCCGCGATTTCCTCCAGCGCCAGCGCATGGGTCAGCGTGTCCGCGCCGGACCCCCCCCAGTCTTCTGGCACGATCATGCCCAGCAGGCCGAGTTCCGCCATGCCGCGTACGGCCTCTTCCGGATATATCGCATCCCGGTCCCACGTGGCCGCATGGGGCGCGAGTTGTTCGGCGGCAAAGCTGCGCGCCATATCGCGGACCATGACCTGTTCTTCAGAGAGCGCCATCGACGACCTCTTCGCCGGTCACGACATCACGCAGCACACCGGTTTCCGGTTCGATTTCGCACAATTGCCCATTCTGCAGGTCAACCCACCAGCCGCGTACGTCCAACGTGCCGGCTTCGATGCCCGCCGCGACCCAGGGGAAGCCATTCAGGTTTCGCAGCGATACCTGCAGAGCCTCGCGCTCAACCTCGCTTGACGACGGCACCCCGGCACCCTGCATACAGGCGCATGCATCGGCCACGATATCCATCGAGTGCGCCATGAACTCCCGCTTCTGGGGGCCGCCCGCCATGGCCTCGCGCAGGGCCTCAATGCCGCCGCAGCCGGAGTGCCCCAGAACGATGATGTGCTTCACCTTCAGATCGCGTACGCCATATTCGAGCGCCGCGCTGGTGCCGTGCAGACCCTGGTCCGGACCGTAGGGCGGCACAAGGTTTGCCACATTGCGCACGATGAAGAGCTCGCCCGGTTCCGTATCCAGGACCAGCGCCGGGTCAACACGGGAATCCACACAGGCGATCAGCATGACCTCGGGATGCTGACCCTCTGCGGCCAGTTCCCGCATCCGCTCGGGCCGGTGACTGTAATACCGGGAGCGGAAGCTCTGGTGGCCCGCCACCAGACGTTCAACCGCGTTTACCATGGGACGTCCTTTCCCCGGTGGTCGAGAAACCGGCCGCTCCGGTCAAGCGTCAGCCGGTCGATCACGGCGCGGATCCCCGTCACGCTTTCCTGCGGGGTGATCGACGCATGGGGACCGGTCATGTCGGTTTTCACATAGCCGGGATGCAGCGCGACCGAGGCTACGCCGCGTGCGCGCCATTCCGGTTCGACCGCGCGGTAGCGCTTGTTCAGTTCGCCTTTGGAATCGCCGTATAGATCCGGGCTGCTGGGGCGCGGACGCCCGGAGCCCTGGATGCTCGACATCAGCGCGACCTTCTTATGATCGCTCGCGGCCACGCTGTCGAGAAGCGCCGACACGGTCACGATCGGCGCTTCGGCGTTGATCCGCATGGTCTCGGCGGTTTCTTCCGGGCTTGCACTACCGCGGCTGTTGAGGACGCCGGCGTTGTGGATCAGAACATCGAGCGCCACCTTGCGCAGGGCGTCGGCAAAGCGAGCGATATGGGTGTCGTTGCGCACATCAAGCGGATGCACACGGACATCGCCGCGCACCTCGCCCAGCGCCCCCGGAGCGTCGGGAGACCGTGTCGTTGCATAGACCCGCCAGCCATCGGCCGCATATTGCCGCACGAACTCCAGACCTATGCCCCGGCTCGCGCCGATGATTGCCACATTTGGCATTGCACTCCCCAACCCACCGTCAACCCGGCGGAACCCAATTCACCAGGGGTGTTCACTCCCCTTCCAGGTGAGAAACTTTCCGGCATCGCTGTCGTCCATCTCCCCGATGACACGCCGCATGCCGCTGACACTCTCATTCACGCTGACCGGCGCACTGCGCCCACCCATATCCGTCGCCACCCAGCCCGGGTGGAACACCACTGATGTGATTCCTCGCGCGCGCCATTCCGGCTCGATCTCGCGGAACCGGTCATTCAGCAGGCATTTGGACGCGCCGTAATCCGCCGAGGGCATACCGCCGCCATGGCGCGCGCCCATCTGGCTGGTGAGGATCGCCAGCTTGCGCATCTCACCCCGTTCGAGCGCGGGCAGCATTGCACCGACCACATCGAAGGGCGCATCCGCGTTGATCGACATCATTTCGTCCCGGCTGACACCCCGCAGAACACCGGCGCTGTGGATCATGACGTCCAGCCCCCGTCCCTCGAAGGCCTGCGAGAGCGCGGCGATATCGTCAGCGTCACGCACCTCCAGGCGGTGGATGGTGATATCCCCACCGATCTTCCCAAGGTCACCGGGCTTGTCGGGTGTGCGTGTGGTGGCGTGCACCTCCCAGCCGTCTTCAGCATAGGCTGTGGCCAGACCGAGACCGATCCCCCGGCTCGCACCCGCAATCAGAACAGATGGCATGGCTATGCCCCCTCCGTATTCGACGTCGCGCCCGGCCGGCGCGCCGTGACCTCGATCTCGATTTTCATGCGCGGATCCACCAATTGCGCGATTAGCGCCGTCGCGGCGGGCGGATGCGGCCCCAGATATTGCTTGAAGACCGGCATCAGCGCTTCGTAGTCATCGGCATCGGGAAAGTAGTAGGTCACCCGCACCAGATCGGCGAAGGAACAGCGCGCGGCGGCCAATGTGCGCGCGATGTTGCGGAACGCCTGATGGGTCTGCTCCGTCACATCGTCGGAGATGGTCATGGTCTCGTAGTCGAAACCGGTGGTACCGGAGACATGCACATAATGATCGTCAACGACGGCCCGGGAATAGCCGACCGCCTTCTCGAATTCGGTGTTGGTGGAGATACGGCGCACTAGGTAGTCTCTTCGAAGATTTCGCGGCCGATCAGCATGCGCCGGATTTCCGATGTGCCCGCGCCAATTTCGTAGAGCTTCGCATCTCGTAACAGACGCCCGGTCGGGTATTCATTGATATAGCCGTTGCCACCGAGCGTCTGGATTGCTTCCAGCGCCATCCAGGTGGCCTTTTCGCCGGCGTAAAGAATGGCGCCGGCCGCGTCCTTGCGGGTGGTCTCGCCCCGGTCGCAGGCCTGGGCGACGGCATATACATAGGCCTTGCAGGCATTCATGGTGACATACATGTCCGCCAGCTTGCCCTGCATCAGCTGGAAGGTGCCAATGGGCTGGCCGAACTGCTCGCGCTCATGAACATAAGGCACCACGATATCCATGCAGGCCTGCATGATCCCCAGCGGCCCCGCCGCGAGCACCGCGCGTTCGTAATCGAGGCCGGACATCAGGACATTGACGCCCTTGCCGACCTCCCCGAGCACGTTTTCTTCAGGGACTTCACAATCCTGGAAGACCAGCTCGCAGGTGTCCGAGCCGCGCATACCCAGCTTGTCGAGTTTCTGGGCCTGGCTGAACCCCTTGAAACCTTTCTCCACGATGAAGGCCGTCATGCCGCGCGGCCCGGCATCCATGTCGGTCTTGGCGTAAATCACGAAAGTCTCCGAAACGGGGCCGTTGGTGATCCACATCTTGTTGCCGTTGAGGATATAGCGGTCGCCACGCTTCTCGGCCCGGGTGCGCATGCCCACCACGTCGGATCCCGCGCCGGGTTCACTCATGGCCAGCGCGCCGACATGCTTGCCCGACACCAGATCCGGCAGGTAGCGCGCCTTCTGTTCGGCAGTGCCGTTGCGATGAATCTGATTCACGCAGAGATTGGAATGGGCTCCGTAGGACAGGCCGACCGATGCGGAGGCGCGGCTGATCTCCTCCATCGCGACGCAGTGCTCGAGATAGCCCAGGTTCGAACCGCCATATTCCTCGTCCACGGTGATGCCGTGCAGGCCGAGTTCGCCCATCTGGGGCCAGAGGTCGATGGGAAACTCGTTCGACGCATCGATCTCCTCCGCCCGCGGTGCGATCTTGTCCGACGAAAAGCTGCGGACCGAATCCCGCAGCATGTCGGCGGTGTCGCCCAGATCGAAGCTCAGGCTCGGATATTCATTGGGAATCATCTGGTATCTCCTCCTGCCGACGGCTCAGACCGCCGCGCCGAATGAACCGGCGCCGGCACCATGATCGTCCGGCATATGTTCGCACACAAGGCCATCATTCCGCTGCTGTCCGTTCGGCAGCTTCCAGAGCCGCCAGTCGTTCCCGGCAGCGTTCGGCATAGCTGTCCATGTTGGCGAGACTGATTTCCAGATCGCGCCGCTTTTCCTCAAGCAGCGCGCGCTTTTTATCGAGCTTTTCGAGCATAGTGCGCAACTGACCGGCCTCGCCCTGGGGCGTGGCATAGAGATCGATAACCTCCTTGGCCTCCGCGAGAGAGAAACCCAGCCGCTTCCCGCGCAGCACGAGTGCAAGCCGGACCCGGTCGCGGGCCGAATAGATCCGCTTCTGACCTTCACGCAATGGCGCGATCAGGCCCTCTGCTTCGTAATAGCGGATCGTCCGGGGCGTAATATCAAACTCCCGGGCGAGCTCGGAGATGGAATAGGTCCGATCCATAATCCAAAGTTTACGTTAACGTAAACGTAATGCAAGGAAATTCGAATTCAGATCCGAGTCTCTTTGCAAACAGTAACTTAGCTAGCTGTGTTCGCGGATTAGGCGCGCTTTCTGGCGTTCCCAGTCGCGCTTTTTCTCGGTCTGGCGCTTGTCGTATTGGCGCTTGCCGGTCGCGATCCCCAGATCGACCTTCGCGATCCCACGCTGGTTGAAATAGATCGAAAGCGGCACCAGGGTCACGCCCTCCCGCTGGATCGACATCAGCAAGCGGTCGCGTTCGCGTGCGTGGACCAGCAATTTTCGCGGCCGGCGTTCTTCATGGCCGAAATTCCGGGCGAGAGCATATTCCGGGATATAGCAGTTGAACATCCAGAGTTCGCCGTCCCGCTCACCGGCCCAGGCGTCCACAAGACTGCCCTTCCCCTCACGCAGGGATTTCACCTCCGACCCCGTCAGCACGATGCCCGCTTCCATGTTGTCTTCGATGGAATAGTCGTGCCGCGCCTTGCGGTTTTGGGCGGCAATGGTCCCTGGCGGTCCCTTTTTCTTCTGTGCCATCTCGGCTCCGAAACTCCGGCGCCTAGTTCAACAGGCCGGCCGAGACCATCGCCGCATGTACCTGCTTCTGGGTGTTCCCATTTGCAGGCGTCAGCGGCAGGCGCACATCGTTGGTGCACTTGTCCAGCAACGAGGCGGCGTATTTCACCGGCACGGGGTTCGGCTCGACGAAAAACGCCTGATGCAGGGGAAACAGACGCGC
>Ga0181560_10005826_pt1 | contig 10939 bp, 6 predicted proteins | sample 011ome_20_FD_133751 | JGI IMG/M metagenome (GOLD analysis project Ga0181560, IMG submission 133751) | Coastal salt marsh microbial communities from the Groves Creek Marsh, Skidaway Island, Georgia - 011509CT metaG (megahit assembly) | ecosystem: Environmental > Aquatic > Marine > Intertidal zone...
GATTGCGCTTCGAGACGCGCGACGCGCGACGCGCCGCGTTCGTTCGTCGTCCGCGCGGCGAGCCTCACACGCGTCTTAACACGACGCGAACTCACGGACTACCACACGACGCGTCCCCGTACGCGCATATATGTCCCCCCTTTCGCCTCACTTCTGCGCGTACTTCACCCCCCTCCGTCGCCTCTCCTTGCGCGCGCGCTCGTCCGCTCTTCCCGCCTGGACGATGACGTCTCGCCGGTCCGGGTCGTGCCGCACTAACACCAGCGGCGTCTGCTGGTCGCCGTTGCCCTGCGGGTTCCGGAGCAGCGCGACGCGGAGAAGTTCCTCGTCGACGCCCTGGCTCTTGCCCAGGATCTGGAACTCGCCCGTGACGCGGCTCAGGTCGTTGACGTCCACCACCGCGCACGGCATGCCGCACTTTTCAAACACCGCGCGCACCGTCTCCGCGACGCGCACCGGGCCGAGCGTCACGCACTGGTCGTACGGCGGGATCTGGCCCGACACGTCGTCGATCAGGTTGGCCTGCGGCCCCGCCAGCCGGTAGAACGCGCCTCTGACGCCGACGAGGCGCGCGGCGACGGCGAGCGCCGCCGCGACGAGCACGCGGACGGAGCCCGCGACGTCCACCAGGCACTGCATGCCGCACGCCGTCGCGACGGACGAGAAGCGGTTGAAGAGCCGGCACGCCACGCGCGCCACCCAGCCGGGGCGCACCGACGCGGGGTGGCGCACGCGGCCCTGCATCGCCGCGAGCGGGGTCTCGCCCATGCACAGCACGTCCCCCGCGCGCGCGTGCCTCCGCACGTAGCGCTCCACGACGCTCACGGGGTCGTCCAGGTGGCACAGCAGGTGCGTCGGGACGCACAGGACGCTCAGTCCGGGCTTCACGCGGCGCCACCGGAGCGGCGCGGAGCCGCTCCCGGGAACCGTGTCCTCCTCCTCCTCCCGCGTCTCGGTTTGAAGATTTTCACCTTCCTCCTCCGTCTCGATCGCGACGACGTTCGGGTCCGGGAACTTGAGCGGGAGCACCACCCTCTGCTCCTGCGTGGTCCTGCCGTGGTACCCGTACGTCACGTACCGCACCGTGAGCCACGCGGCGTCCAGCGCGCGAAACGTCGCCTCGTCCTCGGCGCGCGACGCGCCGAACCCGGTGACGTCCACGGTGACTTCCATCGCCGTCGCGCCGCGCACGGGCACGATGTACGCCTCCCAGTACCCGTCCGCGCGCGGCGCGCGGTCGTCGTCCGCGTGCGCGGGCGCGACCCGCGTGGTCACCGCCAGCGCGTCCAGCGCGTGCGTCTTGGACAGCACGCGGCAAGAAGCCTCCACCTCGGGGACGAAGACGTCGAAGCGGCCGTCCGTCGCGTTGTGAAACCGCATCACGCCCCGCAGCCGAAGCGTCGCCGCGTCCGGCCGCGTCGCGGACCACGCGCCGCGGGTGAGCACCAGCCCGTCGCACGGGCGCTTACGCGGGAGCATCTCCAGCATGCGGGGAAGCTCCTGGGTCACCCACAGGTTGGACTCGCCCGCGTACGTCGCGGGGTTGGCGGGGAACGCGTCGGGCGCGGAGGATGCCGAGAGCGCGATCGCGAAAGTCGCTCGGTTGGCGCGACGCGCCGATCCGACGCGCGCGCGGCGGATCGCGGACGCGGCGCGGCGCGTCGGGAGCGTCGCCCTCGTCGCCGTGGGCGAGCGGAGACCGCGCGCGGTGAGCATCGTGCTGTCGTGCCTCACAGACGCCGCGCGGTTTGAACTGTCCGTCGGTGCCAAGTGTCATCCGCTTTTCAAGTGTATCGGCGCGTTTTCTCGGGTAACAACAGAACACAACGACGCGCGCGAGGGCGCGATGCCGTCGAACACGCTCGCCGCGTTCGCGGCGGGCTTGTTCGTGGCGACGCTCGTGCTGACGCACGACGCGTCCGCGGGGGACGAGTTGCTGGTGGCGCGCGGGCTCCTGCTCCCCTCGCCGTCGCCGGCCTTCGAGATCCACGCGTCGAGGAACGCCTCTTTGCCAGATCCGAACGTTGTCGAGGGGCGCGCCGGAAGGGACGCGCCGGAAGGGACGAAGGCGACCGATCACCCGCACGGCGAGGCGACCGATGCCACGCGCGTTTCCGACGCGTCCGACGCGACCGACGCGACCGACGACCTCAGCCTCGGCGTTCGCGACGCGAGCGCCCCGCGCGAAGTCCACGAAGTCGGCGCGCGCGCGCTCGAGCTGGACGCGTCCCCCATGACGACTCGCGAGGCGTTCGCGGCGGCGATGGCGACCACGCGCCTCGCGCTGCGCTTGTGGGCGCGCGCGGGCCGTCCCGCGACGGATGCGCTGGAGTGGTACACGCGCGCGGGGTCCAGGGAGTTCCTCGCGACCCTCTGGCGTGTCGTGCAGATGGTCTCGAACGCGCCCGCGCGCGTCAAGGCGCTCGTCGTCGCCGGCTTCGCCGCGCTCGTCGCGGCGCGCGCCGCCGCGCTCGCGCTCCTGCGCCACCTGCGCCGCGCGCGGTACCGCGCGCGCGCGCGCGAGGCGCTGGCGCGCCAGCGCAGGCGCGTCGCGCGCGCGCGCGACCGGGCAGTCGCGCCGTTCGTCGCGGTCGCGCGTCGCGTCGCCTCCGCGTCGAGGTCGGCGCGTCGGCGGTACGCGGCGTTCATCGCCGACGTCAAGACCAAGTCTCGTCTCGCCGCGGCGCTCGCGCCGCACGTCATCGTGTTCGGCGTCGGCGGCGTGGTGATCGCGGCGCTCCCGCACTGGGCGCGCGCGTTCGTGCGGAAACGAGAAGTCGTGGCCTCCGCCACGCTGCTCGTGCCCACGTTCTTCACCGTGAACGCGCTGGAGAGGTGCCGCGCGGCGGGCGTCGACGGCGGGGGCGGTTTTCGCGGATCGACGGCTGTGACGCGCGCCGAAAAGCGCAGCAGCCAGGTTCACGGCTTCGCCGCGCCCGGAAGCGGCTTGGGCGCCGCGCGTTCGGGGCGCGCCGACGAGCCTCAGCCCACACCGAGCCCACACCGCATGATGCATCGTCCGTCTTCCAGCCTGGAGAGCCTGGAGAACGCGGTCTCGCCGGACGCGACGCGCGCGCCGCCGCCGTCCGCGAACGCGGCGGACCCCGAGCACGCGCGGCGGAGCGCCGAGGCGTGGCTCCGGTTCTGGTCGAGCGCGGCGCCGCTGATGTTCCTGCTGGACCTGCCCTTCGTGGCCACCGGCGTGCACGTGATGGTGCCGTTCTGGCCCGAGCTCACCCTGCTGTGGACCGCGTGGCTCACCTTCCCCATGACCGCCGGCGCGCGGCTCATCACGGAGGCCGCCGCGCCGCGCGTCGCGGGCTGGTCGGCGGCGGGCGCCGGCGCCGGCGCGCGCGCCGGCGCGCGCGCGCCTCCGCGCGAACCTTCGCGCGTCGGCGCGTCGGCGTCCTTTTTCTTCCCGATCCGCCGGGTCCGGCGCGTGCTGGATCGGAGCGCGCACAGGTCTCTGCGCGGCGTGGCGTACGGGCTGCGCTTCCTGGGGCTCAGGCGCGCGGGAACGGCGCTGGGATTGGCGCTGGACAACGCGAGCTTGCCGATGATCGGGTGCGCGGTGTTTTTCTTCACGCCGACGTTCCTCACTCTGTACGGGTGCGCGACGGCGGCGCTGGCGCTGCCCGCGGCGGCGTCCCTGGACGCGCTGGCGACGAAGAACCACGCGGACGGCACACCGCGCACTGTGCACGAGCGCTCGAGGCGGATATGCGCGCAGTTGCGGTACTGGCTCGCGTACAGCATGCTGTGGTCGCTGGCGCGCGAGCTCTCGCGCGGCGCGCTCTCGTGGTTCCCGCTCTGGCGCCACGTCGAGCTGGCGCTCGTGTTCTGGCTGGCGGTGTTCGGGGGCGCGGACGAGGTCACCGCGCGCGTGTTCGCGGCGAAGGCGGGCATCGTCTCCGAGCACCACAAGGCGGCCGCGCGCGCGCGCGTCGCCAAGGAGGCGGCGCGGCTCGAGCGCGGCTCGGGGAGCCGCGACTCGCTCCGCAGCGCCGGGAGCCTCGCCGCCGCCGCCGGCGAGAACGAGTCGCGCGACTCGGGGAGCGACGGGGAGCGGCCCGCGGCGCTCGACGGGCCCGCGGACGAAGCGGCGGGCGAGAGGCAGAGAGGCTCTGGGGCGTTCGCGGACGTGGGGGTCTCGCAGGAGAACCTGCGGCGACGCGTCAACGCGGGGGCGGGGAGTCGCGAGTAGCCCGTGTCCATGGACGAGATTCGACGCAACCGACTCGGCGCGGCGTACGCGCCTTCTCGAAACCGCGTTTAGATACTCGCCAGTCTGCTGCGTCTCCCGAAAACGCACGCGTCGCCGACGCGAAAAAACCTTGGATAACGCACGCCATCCCGCGCTGCGCTGAGGTCGAGCCGAAGGGAAGGGGAGGATGCGTTCGGGTGCGACGTCGGGTGTGGCGGCGACCTCCGCGGCGGCGTCCGCGGGGTGCCATGCGAAACGCGCGCGCGTGCCCGCGGTCCGCGTCGGCGGTGCGCATCGGCGGCGGCCGACCTCGCCCTGGTCCGAAGCGACACGCCGCGGGTACGTGGCGTCGCGCGTCGTCGCGGACGACGCGCCCGCTTCTGTCGAGGTGGAGCTCGATCCGAACGCGCCCGCGGCGCTGACGAGTAAGGCCCTGGGCGTGGAGCGCGGCCAGACGCTCCCTCCCGTGCCCGGCGGTCGCGTGCACTGGGTGGCGGACGCCGCGGGCGTCGCGGCGATGCGCGAGGCGGTGATGGACCCCGCGCGTAACCCGACGACGCGCGAGGGCTACCCCCCCATCGTGGGCCTGGACGGCGAGTGGAAGCCCGGCTCGCGGACCCCGGTGAGCATCCTGCAGGTGGCCACGCGCACGGACGCGTTCGTGGTGGACATGTTCGCGGTGGCGAAGCGCGACGCGCCCGACGACGCCCGGGAGGCGTTCGACGCGTTCCTGCACGAGCTGCTGCGAAGCGCCGAGGTGTACAAGCTCGGGTTTTCCTTCGGGTACGACCTGACCCGCATGAAGGCGAGCTACCCGCACCTCGCGTCGCTGCGCGAGAAAGGCGAGCCGAGGGCGATGGTGGACGTCAAGCAGCTCGCGCACGCCGCGAGCGCGAACCGCTCGAACCTGCGCGTCGGCCTCGCGACGCTGACCAAGATGGTGCTTGGCGCGACGCTCAGCAAGGAGCAGCAGTGCAGCGACTGGTCGCGGCGGCCGCTGGCGGCGGCGCAGCTCGCCTACGCCGCCGCCGACGCGTTTTACCTGAACCTCATCTTCGACAAGTGCCTGGAGAAGTCGCACGGGAAGCTGCTCGGCAGCCTGGACGACATCGTCGCTATGGGCGACCCGCGCGCCAAGGGGAAGCACCTGCCGCGCAAAGCCAAGAAGGCGCTCAAGAAGCAGGCGGCGTTGGCGGCGCGCCTGACGCGCGGCGCCGGCGGCGCCGGCGGGCTCGCCGCGGCGGGCGGCGGCTCGGGGCGCCGGCCGGACGTCGAGGAGGTCAACGTGGACCTCGCGACGACGCTTACGAGCGTCGGGCAGGCCACCGCGGGCGGGCGCAAGGGCGTCGCGAGGCTGCTCAGCTCGGACAAGGACGTGCGCGCCGGCAAGCGCGGCGGCGCCGTCGAGCGGTGGGCCAACGCGGCGGTGCTGTACCTGAGCGTCGGCGCGCCTGGGAAAAAGACGCGCGTCGCCGGCGAGTTCTGGGAGGAGGGCGAGGGGGGGGACCTGTTCATGCGCCCGGACGAGGCAGCCATGGAGGGTGCGGAGGCGGCCATCGCGCGCACGCCCCTCGCGGCGTGCCTCTCGAGCGAGGGGGGGGGGGGAGGGTGCGGAGAAGAGGACCCCGAGGCGGAGGAGGCGTGTGACGTCGGCGCCGACGCCGACGCCGACGCCGACGACGACGCGCCGGCGGCTCTGCTGTTCATGCGCAGGCCGCCCGGGAACTACGTGTTTTGCGGGCGCCTGGAGACCGCGCCGGGCGCGCCCGGCGCGGTCCGGCTGGTGGATGCCGCCGCGCTGCGCCAGGGTAGCACGTTCCACCAGCTCGTGGGGTGCCGGCTGCGCGAAGCGCCGCCGCGAGCGTAGCGTCGCGAGCGTATAGGTGACGTTTTTTTTTCAGTTATCTCGTATTATCCCTCCGAGCCTCTACCGCCGCTCGCTCGTCGGGATCCCATCCCCGTTCGGACTCTTCTCGTTCAGAAAAAGCCCTCCACACCCGGAATCGCACCTCGCGCTCACGCGTTGCGCACCTTGTACGTGCGCGCGGAGCCCAGGAACAGCGTGTTGGCGGGGCGGCCGGCGATGGGGCCGTGGTTCTCCCAGAGCTTCGCGTTGACGCCGTCGGGGCGGATGCGGCCCTCAGCCTTCCACGCCTTGTAGTCCTCCTGGGTGAACTTGGTGAAGCCCCACTGGCGGGAGACGACAATCTTTTGGCGCCCGGGGAACTTGAACTTCGCGCGGCGGAAGCCCTCCACGGCTTTGTTCGCGTGCACCTCCTTGGTGCGGATGGAAAGCATGATCTGGCCGATGGCGATGCGCGCGGCGGTGCCCTGCACCTTGCCGAACGCGCCGCGCATGCCCGTCTGCAGGCGATCCGCGCCGGCGCAGGAAAGCATCTTGTTGATGCGGAGGCAGTGGAAGGGGTGCATGCGCACGCGCAGGTGGAACTGATCCTTGCCCGCGTTCTTCACCATGTACTTGTTCGCCGCAATGCGACCCGCCTCCATCGCCTCGGAGGAGATCTGCTCCTTCTCGAAACTGCGCGCCGTAGGGGCGGTGGAGGGGGAAGTAAGGTCAGAGACGCGCCTCGAAAAGAAAACAGGGCGTGTGGCAACAGAACGCCCGACGACGCGCGTCGCCGACGCGGCTCGCGGCGATTCGCGCTCGCGGAGCGCCGGGGCGCGCGCGAAAACGTCGAGTCCTAACCCCGCAACCACGCAAACCCTAGAAAAAACCTCGCGACCGCGGCAACGCGTCCGTCGGCGACCCAGGGATGTACGCATCCCCGGCGGCTCGTCACCGCGCGCGACTGCCGCGTACGCGTGCTACACGATCGCACGCAACGCGCGCATCCGCGTGCCGCGCCCGCGGTCGCCTACGCCGGCGGAGGGACGCGTGCCCGTCACCCCGCGCTGGTTGTGAAAACGCGATGCGAAACGCGATGGGGTTGGCCGTACCTGACGAGGTGCACGCAAGAGGGGAAGAGGTTGCAGTCATACTTCTTCATGCCGCTGTGGGTGGAGAGCCAGGGGAAGGGAGTGGTGGTGGTCAGCGTGAGGCTCCAGAGCGCGTGCGAGGCTCGCGAACGTCGCGTGGCGCGCGTCACCGGGGGATCTCCGCGCGTGGGGTCCGCTCGCGAGATGCCGGTGGAGTCGCGCGGCCGGCACTTACGCATCGTAAATGCGGATCTTGGGATCCGGGACACCACGGCAGTACCGGCTCTTGGGGTACGGCTTGTTCTTAATAACGCGGTAGCACTTGGCGGGACGGCGCGCCATGGCGACGGAGGTAGGCTTCCGTGCTTGTGCGAGAGGGCGCCGAATGAAAAAACTCCAGGCTTTTGTAGCGAGTCCGAAGCCCACTCACACTTTGTAGCGTGAGTGGGCTTCGGAGTCGCGCTATTTTATACGCTCGCCACTTGCAAACAGTCGCAACATTTTCGAATTTCGATCCCGAGTGCATTTTTGCCAGACCAGATCTCTGGTGAATATCGAAGGCAAGCGCGGGGCTGAGCGCGAGGTTTTTGCGACGCGGGACGCGCGGCTGCCTGCCGATTTTCGATCGGGGCTCTTCGCTCGGTCGTTCGCGCACCCCCCAAACCGTTCGACGCGCGCGCGCGAACCTCCTCGCGATGAACTGGTTCTTCACGCAGGCGAAGTGCGCGGACGCGACGCCCACCGGGGCGCCCCTCGGCGCCCCCCCGGGCGCCGCGGTCTCCGCGGTCGATCCGCCGGTGAAGAAAAAGACGGACTTCCTCGATCTCCCCACGCCCGTGAAGTACGAGGAGCTGCAGCGGGAGATCATGATGTCGCTGAAGGCGGACCACTTCGAGGGCGGGCGGTTTGACTTCAACAAGCAGCTGAACCAGAAGTTCTTCCTGAGCCACTCCGTGTTCATGGGCTCCATCGAGGTGCCCGCGCAGGGCAACCAGATCATCAAGATCCCCAACGCGACGTACGAGTTCGGCGCCAACGTGGTGGATGCCAACTACATGCTCGTCGGCCGCGCGTTGACGGACGGCCGGGTTTCCGGCCGCCTGAAGTACGACTTCTCCGACGCGCTCTCCGCGAAGCTGCAGACGAGCAAAGAGCCGGGGTTCTCGCAGGTCATGGTCGACCTGGACTACAAGGGGCTGGACACGCAGGCGCAGCTCAAGCTCGGAAACGGCGGGTTCTACGGCGTGAACTACCTGCAGAGCGTTTCCGACGCGCTCAGCCTGGGCGGGGAGGGTTTCTGGCTCGGGGGGCAGAAGAAGAGCGGGGTGGGGTTCGCGGCGCGGTACGCGGATGATAAGACGGTCGCGACCGGGCAGGTCGCGACGACCGGCCTCGTGTCCTTGACGTACACCGCCAAGGTGAGCGACAAGGCGATGCTGGCGTCCGATTTCATGTGGAACTGGAACGCGCGCCAGGCGCAGGCGAGCGTCGGGTACGACTACATCTTACGACAGAGCCGTCTGCGCGGCCGCGTGGACAACAACGGCGTGGTCTCCGCGTTCCTCGAGGAGCGCCTGAACGCGGGGTTCACCCTCACGTTCTCCGCGGAGATCGACCACGCCAACAAGAACCACAAGTTCGGCTTCGGGATGACGGTGGGGGAGTGATGATGAATGATGCGGGGACGTGTTTTTAACCGCGCCGGCGGCAATAATCAGGGTAAATGCGCACACGACGACCGGCTCTCATCTCGTCACGATGATCACCGACCACCTCGGGATTTTTTTCGCTCGCTCGTTTCTTCCGATCGAGCTTCGTTTCCGTTTTCGGTTTCGGCGCTCTTCGTAGGAAAACAGACCATCGATCTGGGTTCGTCACGGTCACGCGCGTGATTGGCCGGTGGACGCGGGAAACCCGCTCGCGCCAAAACCAACGGCCGTTCCGCGACTCATCCGAATTAAAGTCGCGACGCGGCTCCGGCGTTCACACACAGCGCGCCGCTCCATCCCTTGACCCGCACACTCGCACCCGCGCCTCGTCCCCGACGAGCCGCTCGAGCTGCTTCCGCTTCTTTCCCGTCCGCGCGCGCCTCGCGCGACTCGACACGCCGCGAACGGCCGCGTTCCCGGACCGCGACTTTTATCCGCGATGGCGACGCTCACGAAGAAACAGCTGTGGAAGGAGAACGACGAGTGGGTCGTCGTCGGGGTGAAGCAGAACAAGAGCGTGGAGAAGGGGTGGGTGGTCGTGCCGGACAAGAGCAAGGGCAAACCCGTGGACGAGCCCGACCGCGTGGACAAGATCCTCGCCAGGTACGCCGAGCGCGAAACCGACGTCCGTCCGTCCCCTCTCGTCGAAGCATTATTCCAAAACCAAAAAACTCAAAACGCCGCTCCCGCGTCCCCGCAGGCACGGCGTGTGCAAGCGCTCTGAAGCCAAGGCGTTCCTAAGGCACGGTCGCGTCACCTTCGAGGGTGACGTCGTGACCCGGCCGGAACAGAGAGTCGTCGTCAGGTACGTTCGCGGTCCCAGCGCTCGGACCGCTCGGCTCCCAGCCTCGGGCACCACGTGGACGTTTTCCCCGAGGCGGCTGTTTTTTTGGCGAAGCGGCTCGCGAAGCGTCGCCGCTCACGCCGCGTCCCCCCGTTTCCGCCCGCAGGCTGTACGACGGCGTGCAGGTGGACGACAAGCCCATCCCCGTCTCGCACGTCGCCGACAAGGAGAACGTCGACCTGGAGAAGGAGGCGTGATGAGGCACGTCGCGCGCGCATAGGGCGCGAGACCGAGGCGAAGGACCCGCTGCTGTACTATCCGCGACGACGCCTCGCGCCTCGGCGAGAATGACATAAAAAAACAAACGCCTTTTCGTCGCTACGTTCGTCGCCTCGTCGCCGGCAACGGCGGCGGCGCGGGAACGATCGGGTGTTCCTTCCCGAACCCCAGCCCGCGTAGCCGGTCGCGCACCACGCTCAGACCCCGCGATAAATCCGCGTGCACGCCGCGCACGACGTCCGCGAACGACCCGTCCGGGGGCAAGCCGAGCTGCGCGCGCAGCGGCGGCAACGGGTCGCCCCGCGACTCGATCGCCACCTGGCCTCGCGAGATGAGCCCTGCGGTTTTCACGGACGCGCTCGCGCGCTGGCTCGCCGCGGCGGCCGCCGCCGCGAGCGCCAGCGACTTCTGCGCGTTCGCGGCGGGCAGAATCGGCGAAATCGCGACCCGCGTCTGGTCTCCCCGCACCTTGGCGGCGATGGAGATGAGCGAGACGTCGTCGTCGCTCTCGCTGCCGTCGTCGTTCTCGGCGGCGACCAGCGCCGACAACTCGTCCTCCTCCGCGCGCGCAGGGCTGGGCTCGCGCGGCGGCGGCGAGGGCGCGCGCGGCGGCGGCGGCGGGATCAGCGACGACGCCGCGCGCGCCAGGCGGTTCGCCGCGACGCGCGCGCGGCCGCGCAGCGAGGCGCCCCACGACGCGAGGCTCCCCGCGTACGATTCGGCGGCGGCGCGTTTCTGAAAAAACGTCGCGCTCGGCCGGACCATCGCCTGCGGCGTTTCCGGAATGGGCTTGCCGTTGCCGTTCGGAAAAACGCCGTCTCGAGACGAGGTCTCGACGAGCGCGTTCGCGCGCCGCCACGCCGCCAGCGAGGGCATCACCGTTCGCGAACGAAGCTCGTTGAACGTGTGCCGCTTGAACCGCAAGCCGCCCTTCTTTTTCTTTTTGTCGTCGTCGTCGTTCCCGCCGCCGACTTCGTCGTCGTCGTCCTCCTCCTCCTCGAACCCGGTGGAGGAGGGCGCACCCAC
>Ga0181560_10005827_pt1 | contig 10939 bp, 10 predicted proteins | sample 011ome_20_FD_133751 | JGI IMG/M metagenome (GOLD analysis project Ga0181560, IMG submission 133751) | Coastal salt marsh microbial communities from the Groves Creek Marsh, Skidaway Island, Georgia - 011509CT metaG (megahit assembly) | ecosystem: Environmental > Aquatic > Marine > Intertidal...
CGCGTCGCGCTGTCGCGCGCGTCGCCGCGCGACGTCGTCGCCGCGATCGCGCGTTTCGCCGCCTCGTAATCCAACCTCGCGCGTCGATCGACGTCGATCGGTGATTCGCGGGTTCGCGATCGAGGGGAACGAAGGCGAATCGAATCGGCGCGCGACGCGACGCCGCACACGGAGGCGCGACGACGACCGACGCGTCGCGATCGTCGACGCGCGCGACGCGAGCGGCGCGCGCGTCGATCGTCGCGATCGAGCGACGGCGCTCGCGGAGATGGCGCGAGGCGCGAGCGCGACGCGACGAAGAAGCGCGCGATTGAGCGCGTCGGCGACGAAGGCGAGCGATGATTCGGACGTCGGGACGCGCGCGGGGGACGCGATGGGGGGAGAAGAGGCGACGGAGACGTTTAACTTTACGCCGATTAACGCGATGCGATCGCTGGAGAACGTGGAGCTGAGCGCGGAGCGCGAGGGAGGGATGGGGAAGCGCGCGAGGCGGGCGTCGACGCCGGCGGCGAAGAAGGCGAAGGACGGGGAGAATTTTGATACCGCCGACGTGGAGGCGACGACGACGACGACGACGACGACGGATAGCTTCACGTTTGCGATGCAAGGGGATAGGAGTGAGTCGAAGACGTTTTGGGCGACGCAGAGCGAACGGAAGCGGTTGGCGCCGTTGGCGCACACGAACGGCCTACCGCCGACGCCGGCGGTTTATAACGCGGTGCCGTGGCCGAGCTCGATCCCCCTTCGTGAAAAGTCACCACTTCGTGGTGTTCCGGCGATGTACAGTAATGCGTGTGTGACGCCGGACGGGCGCGAGTTTCAGGGACGCGTGCAGGGCGCGACGGTGTCTGCTCGAATGTCACCGCTCGTCATGGAACCTTTGGCGACGACACCCAAGGAACTTGCAGCGCAGTTGGTCGAAGTCAAGCGTGAGATTGCAAAGCGACAAAGCGAAGCGGTCGATGTCACACGCGCTTTGCGTCAACTTCAACGCGAGGAAGCGGACCTGTACGCCAGAGCCGCGGCGATTCAGCGACAGTTACTCGAGTGCACGAGCGACGAACAACCGTATGACTTGAATGTTACGGTACCGTCTAAAGGGGTGGCAAAATTGATAACTCTCGAAAACGAGATACATTCGAACGAAGAGACGCAGAGACGAGTCGTGCGCGAGGAAGGCTCGCCACTGAATGATCAGCAGCCGTCGACGTCTGAAATCGCCGTAAACGCTATGCAACCATTTCAAAAGCTGGATGTGCGAAAGTCATTGATTTCCCTCGATTTTATCGATGGTCCGGGTGGCTTATCACTTTTGACTGCAAGCGCTGACGACTGTCTCCGCTTGTGGGCACCCGACAGCCGAAAGCCAGCGGCACTCATGCGCGCACCCAGGGGCATGAGTGCGACGACGGTCATGAACGAGCGCATCGTTTGCGTGGGTACAGATATGGGACAAATCGTGCAAATGGATCTCGCTACTGGCCAAATTTTTGGTGCGCTTACGCAAGGCGAACACGCGGCACCGTGGAGCGTGAAGACGCTCACCAAGGTTGGCCGAGACGCGGAGCAACTCGTCGCCGCGGCGGGCTCGGGCGGCGACATCAAGGTCTGGGACGCACGCATCGCCATGAATGGCGGGGCTCCGATGGTGATGTACTCACATGGTGCATCCGAGATTCGCGGGCTTTCGTTTTCATCAGACGGTCGTACCGTCGTCGCCGCGGCCTCGAACGATTTGCGCGTTTTTGACTTGCGCATGAACGGGCGTTCTACGCGAATGAACGTCGCGAGTGATTCGCAACCCTCGTGGACGTCTGTCTTGCATGATGCATCAACGAGTGAGATCATCACAACATCTAGTGTAGGCGACGTATATGCGTGGTCTACCGCTGCGCCGTATCCGTTGTCGCGAACCGTCGCCAAAGCGTGTGCGCCAAACTCTGGCGCCGCCATCGCAACCGCGGGCGCCCTGCTCTGCGCTTCTGGCGCCGACGCGAGCGACGTGGACTTCGTTCGGCATTCATCCGGCGAAATTGTCGCTCGCTGGTCTCCCGAATCCACCGAACGCGCGTGCGTCACGTGTGTCGCCGTCAGCGACGTCGGCGCTCGAGCGCAGCCCTACGCCGCAGGTTCCTTCGCCGCAGGCACCGCCTCCGGCACCGTCGTCGTCTTTGCCTCGTCGTAAACAAGCAACCGAAGAAAGAATGGAAACTCGCCTACGTTTTAATCGATCAATCAATCATTCAACAAGTCTTCGCACACGCGCTCGTGCCCGCGCGCGAGGTAGAAAATCACAAGCGTCGAGCATATTTTTGCGGTCTAGCTCTCGTATGCGCAATCAGTGTGGCACATGATACTAAAATACTTTTACCACTGGAGCCGGTCGCCGTTTTCCTCGCGGAAAGTCGAACCGTTTACGCACACGCGCGCGTGTGCGTAAACGGTTCGACTTCGCACACGCGCGCGCCGGTATGCGTCTTAGCCACGTCAACGACCGGAAGTCGACCGGAGCGCGCGATGACGACGGAAACGACGACGATCCTTCCAATAAAGGGGGGTCGAAACGCCGCGCGTTGTCGATGGAAACCGCCATCAATACGGCAGTCACGGCGTCGACGGCGACGAAAGACGCGCGAGTTAAAGGCGAAGAGGTCTTAACGGAGTCCACACCCCTCGAGGTGGATCGTGCGAGCGAGCGAAGCGGTGCAAAGGAACATCTCGTTCACGCCGTGAAAAATCCAAAGCGGCGTCGGCGCGGTCGCCGCACGCCACCGTTGAGCGAGCGTCCGAAGACGTTGAGCGGGGCAATTCGTGAGATCCGCGCCACATTGGTCGATCCAACGATAGCAAAGCTCGAATTCTATCGGGAAAAGATATCCGGCGCCGCGGGCCAGGAGGAAGGTGGAGACACGACCGAGCCGTGAGCGTCGCCGCGACCGACGGCGACCCCCTCGCCCGGACGCCGGGCGCTCGAGCGCATTCAAGACACATCAACACACATCAACACACATCAACACACATCAACACGAGTAATATCCTGCGTTTTATTATCTCAGCATCGTAGACAACGTCGGTAGCTGACGTACGTATTGTTTGTAGACGGTAAAACGCTACCACTGTACTGTAGGTGAACCACCCCGCCGCCCCAGCGGTCGGTCGGTCGGTCGATCGATCGATCGTCGTCGACGACGCCGCACAATCAGCCCGGCGGCCCGCGACGGAACCATGTCGCTGGCGTTCGATGAGTTCGGGCGACCGTTCATCATCATCAAGGTGCGAGGGCGACGAACGAGCCGTCGCGGTATCCGCGCGCGCGGCGGACGAACGAACGGACGCGCGCGCGCGACGTGCGCGCGCGATGGTGAAGGACTCGCGCGATGCGATCGGGACACTGACGCTGGAACGCGTTTGTCGTTTACGCGATGCAGGAACAAGGAGCGAAAACGCGCGTGCGCGGGATCGATGCTCAGAAAGCGAACATCGCGGCGGCGAAGAGCGTCGCTCGAACGCTTCGGTCTTCGCTCGGGCCAAAGGTGAGATGAAGACGCGGCGACGCGCGCGACGTTTGACTTTTTCGTAAAGCGAAGCGAGACGCGATTCATTCGCGCGGCGACTGACGAGAGGCGACGCGATGTCGCGAAATATCGTAGGGTATGGATAAGATTTTACAGTCTGGCGACGGCGACATCACGATAAGTGCGTGTGCGATTTCGAAACTCGAGGCGAAGCGCTCGCGAGGTTTGACTTTCGAACGCGATGACTGACGGTCATTTTATCTCGCAGCAAATGATGGAGCGACTATTTTGGATCAAATGGAAGTCGAACATGAGATCGGTAAGCTCATGGTTGAGCTGTCCAAGTCGCAGGACTACGAGATCGGTGATGGGACGACCGGCGTGGTGGTTTTAGCGGGCGCGCTGTTGGAGCAAGCCGAGTCACTTCTTGACCGCGGTATCCATCCCCTTCGAATCGCGGAAGGCTACGAGATGGCGTCCAAGGTGGCGACAAAGGAGCTGGCAAGAATCAGCGAAAAGTTCGAATTCGATGCGGAGAATATCGAACCGTTAATTCAAACGTGTATGACGACGCTGAGTAGTAAGATTGTGAACCGGTGCAAGCGCGAAATGGCAGAGATTTGCGTGAAGGCTGTGATGGCGGTGGCCGACTTAGAACGTAAGGATGTGAACTTAGACTTGATTAAGGTTGAAGGCAAGGTGGGCGGCAAGCTAGAAGATACCATGTTGGTGAACGGTATCGTGTTGGACAAGGACATCAGCCACCCGCAGATGGCGAAGGAGATTAAGGACGCAAAGATCGCCATCTTGACTTGCCCTTTTGAGCCGCCAAAGCCGAAGACGAAGCACAAGATTGAAATCGACACGGCGGAAAAGTACGAGGAGCTCCGTCAGCAAGAAGAAAAGTACTTTAACGACATGGTGAAGCAATGCAAGGACTGTGGCGCGACGCTCGTCATTTGCCAGTGGGGTTTTGATGACGAGGCAAATTCGATGCTCATGCAGCAAAAGCTTCCCGCCATTCGCTGGGTCGGTGGTGTCGAGCTTGAGCTTTTGGCTATCGCCACTGGCGGTCGTATCGTACCGCGATTCACGGAGTTAACGCCAGAGAAACTCGGTTCAGCGGGCATGGTGAAGGAGGTTTCGTTTGGAACGACGAAGGAACGCATGGTAATCATTGAAGACTGCGCCGCGAGCAAAGCGGTCACAGTCTTCGTGCGCGGCGGCAACAAAATGATGGTTGATGAAACGAAGCGTTCTCTGCATGACGCGATCTGTGTTGCTCGCAACTTGGTTCGATCGAACAACATTGTGTACGGCGGCGGTTCTGCCGAAGTTGCGTGCGCAATCGCCGTCGAGGAGGAAGCCGACAAGATTCCAAGCGTCGAGCAATACGCCATGCGCGCCTTCGCGGACGCTCTTGACGCTGTTCCGAACGCTTTGGCCGAAAACAGCGGCCTTCCTCCGATCGAGAGCGTGGCCACGATCAAGGCGCAGCAATTGAAGGACAAGAATCCGTTCCTCGGCGTCGACTGCAAAGAAATTGGCACCAACGACATGAAGTCTCAGGGCGTGTTCGAGACTCTCATCGGCAAGCAGCAACAAATTTTGCTCGCCACGCAAGTCGTCAAGCTCATTCTCAAGATTGACGACGTAATCTTAGCGGGAGAAGGGCAGTAGTCGCCTTCTCTTCATTCAACACTTTATGAATAGACAGCCAACCGACGCGCGTCACTCCCCGCACTCCCACTCCCTTCACGATCGAAGTCCTCCACCTCGCGCGCGCGCGCGGACGAGGATGCTCATCATCGACATCATCGACCACGTCGCCGCGCGGCGTCTCTTCCCCGAGCTCCGCGCCGCGCACGTCGAATGTTTTCCGAACGATGTCCCGAACGACGAGTGCGTCCCGAACGATGGCGAGACCGAGGACGCCTTCTTCGATCGCGTCACCTGGCTCCACGAAGAGCGCGAAACAACGTGGTTCGTCCTGCGCGAGCTCGATGCGCACGGACGTCGCGGTGCGATCGTCGGGTTCGCGTGTGGGTGCGCGTACGCGGATAGCTGGTACGGCGCGCACCTGGGCGTCGTCCCGAGACGGCGAGGCGAAGGGCTTGGATCGTATCTCATGCACGTTTCGCAGGCGCACGCGGGGAAATTAGGCATCACTCGGTTGCAGGCGAGCGTGGAGGTGGATGGGAAGATCGGGCGAGGACGGTTGCTGAAGTATTACGAAAGGCACGGTGCTCGCGCGGTGGAGACGGGCTTTGGGAGCACAGGGTCGGTGGCGGCGAGCGTGATTCGGATAGAGAGAGCGTTTACGTTAGAGGTGGCGTTGAGGGAACTAGAAGATTCAGAGCGACGAGTGCGTGGATCAGCGCACTCGAGGAGTCGAAGCAATCGGTGGTTTGTCGCGACGGCGACGACGGTTGTTTGCGTCGTCCTTCAAAAGCTGAGGTCTAGAAGGAAATAGAGTAGCATTAGTTGGTCTTCGTTGTATTTTACAAGGTACAAATGTAGGAAATAACTAATGTCAGCTAATTCAGAGCTCTGTGACTTTCCAATTCGTTGGGATCGCGGGCTCGGCGTCGTCATTCTCTCTCCGCGCCGCGACGTCCTCGATGGGCATCTGTTCTCGCCTCACCACTCTCGGTCTTCCAGTTTCTCTATTCAGTTCGACGCCGAGACTTCTAGAGAGAAGCTCTTCACTTTCTTCTACGGCTTGAGGTTGAAGCTCGGCGATTTTACTGCGCGCCAGCTCACTACTTTGCGTTAAGTTTCGCACTGCCCAAAGCGCCCACTCTCGGAGGTACGCCTCGCCTTCTTCGCCTCTCGTATGATTTAACACTATGGGTAATCCTCCCAAATTCGCGACATCGTCACAGACACGCGCGCGATTGAACGCTGCGTTTCCAATAATCGCGATCAGGTCGACTCTGTAACCAGACCACGGGACTCGAGACGGATACGTGACGTCGCTCTTCAACTCTTCCGGCACGCTTTGCTTGAGCTTCGGAGCGGCGGCGGGTCCCGTTGCCTTACTCGTCTGTCCTATACCTTCTGGTGCAGGTAACGCCGCGAGAAGCGATAGGGTAAGCCTGACGAGACCCATTGCCGCTAAACACGCGACGGTGTCGCCAGCATGAGGCTTCACCTCGCGCTCACTCATCGCGCGCAAAATACTCACGCACTCCATGAGTATCGACAGCGCAACTTTTCGCTCATCATCATCTACCGCGGCTTCGAACCGTGCGGCGACGACAGAGGTGGTATCTAATAGAAACGCTAAAACGCCTTCTGGCATTAAAAGTGGTGGTTGCTCGCCCTCGCGTATCTCGGAGTGAGGAATGTCGACGTACGACGTCGCATCTTTGTCGTTCAACAATGCAGCAATGAAATGCAGCAAAGTCGCCTGTTCGGACGTAAACACCATCTGAGGTAGATTCGTTTTGTGCGTACTTTCCATGACCTCATTCACCCGAGAATCATCTTCGGCGAGCTCGACAAGACGCGCGCGAAGCATGGCCTCGTTGAGAGCAGAAATTTCAGCACCGTTCGGCGATAACGCGCGGAAAAGTTTTGGTAAACCGCCTCCTTTGCAACATATCGTACGAATCAGCGTCATCAAATGCGTACCACCGCCGACATTCTCGGGTTCTTCAACTTCTGTTGACGCACGCAATAGCGAGAGCCAAAAACTCTGCGCCATATCCACGACTTTCTCCGCGCGAGCGCCGTCGTGCTTCACGCACGCGTCCACGAATACGCACGCCAATCCGTGCGTCTTCGCCCCTCCAATCCCGCGCAGTGAAGTCACGGCTTTGAGTGCATCTTCCATCGCCTCGCACTCCCACGCCTCGGTCAAACACTCGCCATCGTCCATCCCCGCGTTGACGACGGTTTGCAACGCGAACATCGCGCACTTCGCCCGCGCCTCCTCCTCCCTCCCACCGCGTGCCTCCATCGTCCCCATCTCGCGCACGATCTCCATCAACATTCTACATCCCTCGTTTTCCCTCAACCGAGTCGTCTCCGCCGCGTTCCCCGCGCACGCGTTCCGTCCCTCTCTCGCTTCCTTCGCCGCGCCCTCCGCGTCTCGTCCCCGCGCGCGCCTCGCGCACTCAACAACGCTCTCCATCTCCCCTCGCCTTCCCTCGGCTCGGTCCTTGACAGCACAGCAGCACCGTCCACCCTCGCGCCAGGGCGAAGACGCCCGCTTCGCAGTGATTCCTTTCGCGCGCCGCTTTCGTCCCCGCGTGTCGCGGTTTCACCGGCGCGAATTCCGCGTCGTCCGCCGCGCTCGCGAACGCGCTCGCCGACGCGCTCTCGCTCAGCGCGCTCGCGGACTCGCTCGCGCTCAGCGCCGGTCCCGTCGTCCCGTCCCGCGCGCTCGATCGAGCGTCGCGCGCGTCGCGCATCGACGACGCGGCGCCGAGTGCCGCCGAGCGACCGCAATCCGCGACGCGCGGTCGATCGACGCGTCGAGCGCGACGCGCGATGAGCGGGACGATGCGCGTGGCGAACTGCCCGAGTCAGGTGCGCGCGCGCGCGGCGCGCGAGGGCGAGACGAGCGCGAGCGAGCGCGATTCGAGATTGCGAATCGAATCGCGCGTCGAATCGTGAAACGATGAAACGACGAAGACTGACGGAGACGCGACGCGCGCGGGACGCAGGAACTGGCGCTGACGAACTGCGCGTTCGTGAACGATGCCGACGTCGAGGCGTGCGCGCCGTACGTGGAGATTGGCGATTGCGTGTTTTTGACGCGCGCGAGCGCGGAGGTGGCGCCGGGGGCGGTGGGACTCAACGGCGTGCAGCGAAAACAGCTGCGAGTGAGCACCGGAGACGCGGTGAAGTGGCGAAAGTACGAACCGCCGAGCCGAGAGTTCGATTGCGCGGGAATGACGATCGAGTTGGAGTTCACGCGACCGGCGTTAGCGGCGAGTTTGATCGCGAAGAACGCGCACGAGGGCGTGGACGCGAATTCGATGACGACGATTTTGCGTAGGACATTTAGCTCGCAGGTGTTCACCGTGGGACAAAAGGCGGCGGTTGAGTACTGTGGGAATAATTATTTGCTTAGTGTGAATCACGTCGTCGTGGAGGGGGCGAGGGAAGGCGTGACATCGCTGCGAGGGATGTTTACGCCGTCGACGGCCGTCGTGTACGAGGCGTCGTCCAATAGCGGTATAAAAATTTTAGGTCAAAAAGCGGCGGTGATGAACACAGGGTTGTTCAAGAGTAAAGATTTTAGTTTTTCCAAGCTCGGAATCGGGGGTCTGGATCAACAATTCGAGGACATCTTTCGACGAGCGTTTTCGTCGAGAATTTTCCCGCAGAGCGTAGTGCAACGCCTCGGGATCCAACACGTCAAAGGTATGCTCCTTCACGGTCCCCCGGGTACGGGCAAAACTCTGATCGCGAGGCAAATCGGGAAGATGTTGAACGGCAAAGAGCCGAAAATCGTGAACGGGCCGGAGGTAATGTCCAAGTACGTCGGACAATCGGAAGAAAACGTTCGTAAGTTGTTTGAAGACGCCGAAGCCGAGTACAAAGCGCGCGGAGACGATAGTGATTTGCACATCATAATCTTCGACGAGATCGATGCGGTGTGTAAATCTCGTGGAAGTGTTTCGAGTGGCACAGGCGTGCACGACTCCATAGTCAACCAGTTGCTTACGAAGATTGACGGCGTCGACGCGTTGAACAACATCTTGCTCATCGGTATGACGAATAGAAAGGATATGTTGGACGAGGCAATCTTGCGCCCCGGTCGCTTAGAGGTGCACATCGAAATCGGTTTGCCCGATGAGAACGGACGGATACAGATCTTGAACATTCACTCGAATAAGATGAGTGAAAATGAGTTTCTCGGCGGCGACGTCGACTTGGCGGAATTGGCCAAGCGCACGGGCAACTTTAGCGGAGCTGAGATTGAAGGCTTGGTGAAATCCGCGGTGTCGTTCGCGCTGACGAGGCAAGTGGATATGAATGATATCGGTGCACCGATTGACGAAGATAATATCAAAGTCACGATGGCAGATTTCGAGCTCGCGCTGCTCGAGGTCAAACCAGCGTTTGGGGCGTCGACGGATCTATTCGAACGGTGCATGTTGAATGGAATGATTTCGTACGGAGAAAAGTACGAAAAGCTCGTCTCGACCATGGAGTCACTCATCGAGCAAGTCAGGGTGTCGGAGAAGACTCCCATGCTGACGTGCTTGCTCGAAGGTGGCGCCGGGAGTGGAAAAACGGCGCTCGCAGCCGCGCTCGCGATCAAGTCGCAGTTCCCGTTCACCAAGCTCTTGACCTCAGACGGTTTCGTCGGTGCCTCCGAAGCGGCGAAGTGTCAAGCTCTCGCAAAATTGTTCGATGATGCCTACAAGTCGCCGGTCTCGTTGATCGTATTGGACGACATCGAGCGCTTGCTTGAGTACGTCGCCATCGGCCCGCGCTTTAGCAACGTCGTCTTGCAGGCGCTCTTGGTGTTGCTCAAACGTCAACCCCCACCCGGACGAAAGCTGTTGGTGATCGGTACGACGTCGTTACCACTCGTTTTCGAGGACATGGGTCTCAACGCCGCCTTCAACGTCTCCTTACACGTTCCCGAGTTGAGCCCTAGCGAAACCTCCGCCGTGCTCGCCGAGCTCGGCGCCTTTGACGCCGTCGATCTTCCGCGGGCGTGTCAAGCGCTCCAAGCCCTCACGGGCGACCGCGTGCCGATTAAGCGATTATTCATGCTTCTCGAGATGGCGCGTCACGGCAAAGACGATCTCGGCGATTCCATGGACGTCGGCGACGGCCGTCGCGTCGTCGCCCTCGACCGCTGGGTCGCCTGTCTTCGCGATCTCGCGCAGTGAGCGCGTCGCGCTCGCGCGCGCCGCGCGTCGCGCGCGTCGTCGCCGCGTCGCGCGCGTCTTAGATCTACTACTTCGTATATATCACAATCAAATCTCGCTCTTCGTCACCGCGCGCGTCGCCTCTCGCCTCACCGCTCGATCACCCATCAATCGCCCCGTCCTCCGCGCTCGCTCACTTCTTCGCCGACGACCGCCCGAACAGCCCGGTGAATCCGTTGACGACGATCCCGTACGTCAATCCCGCGGTCACCGCGCCGACGCGCAGGAACGCGGCGAGCGAGCTCGTCCCCGAGTACGGCCCACCCATCGCGCGCGTCGCAGTGCCGGCACCCAGGCAGGCAGTCGACCGGCGACCAGTGGCCGAATGCTGAACACTATTCTCGTCGAGTTTTCTGCGCATTTACCGTGATTTAGAGCTATGCGTTCAAAACTCGCGAATGCGTTTTGTCCAGCCTGCGCACGCCGATTTCTTAAACCCTTTTCATACCCATTCTCGTCGAGTTTTCTGCGCATTTACCGTGATTTAGAGCTATGCGTTCAAAACTCGCGAATGCGTTTTGTCCA
>Ga0181560_10005828_pt1 | contig 10936 bp, 14 predicted proteins | sample 011ome_20_FD_133751 | JGI IMG/M metagenome (GOLD analysis project Ga0181560, IMG submission 133751) | Coastal salt marsh microbial communities from the Groves Creek Marsh, Skidaway Island, Georgia - 011509CT metaG (megahit assembly) | ecosystem: Environmental > Aquatic > Marine > Intertidal...
AATTCGATGTGCGCTTCTATCTGGTCTCGATCTTGTTCATCATTTTCGATCTTGAAATTGCTATGCTGTTTCCATGGGCCGTGGCCTTTCAGGGTTTAAGCGTGGTTGGGTTCTGGTCGATGATGGTGTTTTTGGGCGTGCTGACCATCGGCTTTGCCTATGAGTGGAAGAAGGGGGCCTTGGAATGGGAGTGATGACCGGTGCCAACACCGCTGGTGTGGATAAAGAAGTGGCCACCCAAGCGCTGAACCGCGAGCTGCAGGATAAGGGGTTTTTGCTGACCTCTAGCGAAGACATTATCAATTGGGCGCGCACGGGCAGCTTGCATTGGATGACCTTTGGTCTGGCCTGCTGCGCGGTCGAGATGATGCACACCTCGATGCCGCGTTATGATGCCGAACGCTTTGGCATCGCGCCGCGCGCCAGCCCGCGCCAGTCGGACGTGATGATCGTGGCGGGCACGCTGACCAACAAGATGGCACCGGCGCTGCGCAAGGTTTACGACCAAATGCCAGAACCGCGCTATGTGATCTCGATGGGCAGCTGCGCCAATGGCGGTGGCTATTATCACTACAGCTACAGCGTGGTGCGCGGGTGCGACCGTATTGTGCCGGTGGATATTTACGTGCCCGGCTGCCCCCCCACCGCCGAGGCGCTGCTGTACGGTATCTTGCAGCTGGCCCGCAAAATTCGCCGCACAGGGACAATTGTGAGATGAGCGACGCATTGAAAGAACTGGGTGCCCATATCCAGATGAAGCGCCCCGACTGCGTGCTGAACTGGCACGTCACGAATGGCGAATTGACGGTGGATGTGGCGTTGAATGCGATCGCCGCGCTGATCGAGTTTTTGAAAACCGATCCAAGCTGCAAATTTTCCACGATGCTGGATATCACCGCGGTGGATTACCCCGAGCGCGCGCAGCGCTTTGACGTGGTCTATCACCTTCTCAGCATGTATCAAAACCACCGCATTCGCCTGAAAGTGGCGGTGCGCGAAGACGAGATGGTGCCATCCATCACGGCCGTGCATCCCAGTGCCAATTGGTTCGAGCGCGAAGTCTTTGATATGTTCGGCATCTTATTCTCGGGCCACCCCGACCTGCGCCGCATTTTGACCGATTACGGCTTTCGCGGCCATCCGCTGCGCAAGGATTTCCCGACCACGGGCTATACCGAGGTGCGCTATGACGAGGTGCTTAAACGCGTGGTCTATGAGCCGGTGAAACTGGTGCAGGAATACCGGCAGTTCGATTTCATGTCGCCTTGGGAAGGTGCGCAATATGTGCTGCCGGGCGACGAGAAAAGCGAGGCGAAGTGATGGACGGTTCCAAAGGTTTCGACGATGCCCTGACGGGCGAACAGAAGATCCGCAACTTTAACATCAACTTTGGCCCCCAGCACCCGGCGGCCCACGGTGTGCTGCGCATGGTGATGGAGCTGGACGGCGAGATCGTCGAGCGTTGCGATCCCCATATCGGGCTATTGCATCGCGGCACCGAAAAGCTGATGGAAAGCCGCACCTACCTGCAAAACCTGCCCTATTTCGACCGCCTAGATTACGTGGGCACGATGAACCAAGAGCACGCGTGGTGCCTGGCGATCGAGCGGATGACAGGCACCGAAGTGCCACGCCGTGCCCAGCTGATCCGCGTGCTTTATTGCGAAATTGGCCGCATTTTGAACCATCTGCTGAACGTCACCACGCAGGCCATGGATGTGGGCGCGCTAACCCCGCCGCTGTGGGGCTTTGAAGAGCGTGAAAAGCTGATGGTGTTTTACGAGCGCGCCTGCGGTGCCCGCCTGCACGCGGCCTATTTCCGCCCCGGCGGGGTGCACCAAGATCTGCCGCCCGAGCTGATCGAAGATATCGATGCTTGGGCTGTGGAATTTCCCAAGGTGCTGGATGATATCGACGGGCTGCTGACCGAAAACCGTATTTTCAAGCAGCGCAACGTTGATATCGGCGTTGTGACCGAAGACGACATTCAAAAATACGCCTTTTCGGGCGTGATGGTGCGCGGCAGTGGCTTGGCCTGGGATTTGCGCCGCGCCCAGCCTTATGAATGCTACGATGAATTCGAGTTCCAAGTGCCAGTGGGCACCAATGGCGATTGCTACGACCGCTATTTGTGCCGCATGGAAGAAATGCGCCAATCGGCCCATATCATGCGCCAGGTCTGTGCCAAGTTGCAGATGCCCGAAAACCAAGGCGACGTCTTGGCGCGCGGCAAGCTGACCCCGCCCAAGCGGGGTGACATGAAAACCTCGATGGAGTCGCTGATCCACCACTTCAAACTATACACCGAAGGCTTTCGCGTGCCCGAGGGCGAAATTTACGTCGCCGTCGAGGCCCCTAAGGGCGAGTTTGGCGTGTATCTGGTGTCGGACGGCAGCAACAAACCCTACCGCACGAAAATTCGGGCGCCGGGCTATGCGCATCTGCAGGCGATGGACCACCTGTGCAAAGGGCACCAACTGGCCGATGCCTCGGCGATCTTGGGCTCGCTTGACGTTGTGTTCGGGGAAATCGACCGCTGATGGCGCCTGTTGTGGCATATCTGCCGGCCTTGGCCGTGCATCTGGGTGCCCTTGCGGGGGCCCCCACCCAAAGCCAGCCCGCGATGGGCTGTGCACAGTCTTTTTTTGTCGCGCGGGCCACAGAGCTGCCCACCCCTTGCGGCACTTATAATACCGGAGCCCGTGCCTGATGTTGCGTCGCCTGCACCACGAACAGCCTGAAAGCTTTGCCTTCACGCCCGCCAACCAAGCTTGGGCCGAAGCGCAGATGACAAAATACCCCCAGGGCCGCCAGGCCTCGGCGATCATTCCGCTTTTGTGGCGCGCCCAAGAGCAAGAGGGCTGGCTGACCCGCCCCGCCATTGAATATGTGGCCGATATGCTGGGCATGGCCTATATTCGCGCGCTGGAAGTGGCGACGTTTTATTTTATGTTCCAGCTGCAGCCCGTTGGCTCGGTTGCGCATGTGCAGGTATGCGGCACGCTGTCTTGTATGATCTGCGGTGCCGAAGATCTGATCAAAGTGTGTCAGGAAAAAATCGCCCCCAAGGCGCATCAGGTGTCTGCTGACGGGAAATTCTCGTGGGAAGAGGTTGAATGCCTTGGCGCCTGCGCCAACGCCCCGATGGTGCAGATTGGCAAGGATTATTACGAAGATCTGACCGCTGAAAGCTTTGCGCAGTTGCTGGATGATCTGGCGGCGGGCAAAGTGCCCACAGCCGGGCCGCAAAATGGCCGTTTCGCAGCCGAGCCCCTAAGCGGCTTGTCCAGCCTGACCGAATTTGAAAGCGGGCGTGCCCAATATAACGCCAGCGCGCAGTTGGCCAAAGACATTGGCGATACCGTCAAGCGCATTGATGGCACCGAAGTGCCGCTGCTGACCCCTTGGCTGGGCCAAGCAAAGGCCAAGCCCGCCATGTCTAAATCTGCGGCCAAACTTGCGTCGAAACCTGCAGCTGCCGCGCCCAAGCCGGTTGCCCCGGCCGATGCCGGGCAAAAGCCGGCCGCCATGGCCGCGCCGCGTGCGGGCCAAGCGGACGATCTGAAATTGATCAAGGGCATTGGGCCAAAACTGGAAAAGCTGTGCCATGGCTTGGGGTTTTATCATTTCGACCAGATCGCCCAATGGAGTGCGGCCGAAATTGCCTGGGTTGATGACAACCTTGAAGGGTTCAAAGGCCGGGTAACCCGCGATGATTGGGTCGGGCAGGCACGACGCATGGTTGAAGAAGGCAAGACGCAAACCACCAACCGTGTTAAAAAGGGGGCACCTGAATAAGGTGCAACTTGATAACCGGGAGAGTGTATAATGAGTGTTGGGACAACAAGTAGCCGCTGTGCATATGGGTGTTGGGCCGTTGCCGCAATCGTTGGATTGCTGGCATTGTTCCTGCTGATGGGGGCAAGTGGCTGGTCGTTCCTTGGGGGGCTTTTCGTGGCCGCCTTGGTTTTTGTGTTTTTGGGGCTGTTGCTGAACTGGATTTTGTGTGACGCAGGCCGCCAGGCGGTGGCACAGCATCACGCGCCAGCGCCTGCCGCTGTGGTGCCCGCGCAGCCAGCCCCCGTGGCCGCCGAGGCGCCATCGGCGCCTGTTGCAACCGATCCGGCGCCCGCGTCTGCGCCTGCACCCGCGCCTGCCGTTGAACCGGCCGCGCCGGTTGTGGCAGATGCGCCGGCACAGGCCGAAGATGCCGCCCCCGCCACATTGGCAGGGCCCCGCGATGGGCAAGCGGATAACTTGAAAGAAATCAAAGGGGTGGGCCCCAAGTTAGAGCAGATGCTGCACCAAATGGGGTTTTATCACTTCGACCAGATTGCCGCCTGGACCGAGGCCGAGGTGAACTGGGTGAACGAAAATCTTGCGGGCTTTAAGGGGCGCGCAACGCGCGACAACTGGGTGGCGCAAGCGAAAATCTTGGCTGCGGGCGGCGAGACTGAATTCTCGGCGCGCGTGGGCAAGGGCGATGTATACTGATTGGATGCGCGGGCATGCAGGACAAAGACGCATATCTGGCACGAAAAGGGCGCATCACCGCCCTGGTCATTGCTGGTACGGCGGTGTTTTGGGTGCTGGCCAATCTTATTGGTGCCGATTACGGGTGGAGCAACCGGACAAGGGCGTTGCTGGACCTGGTCGCGCTGGCAGGCTTTGTGTTTGCCATCGCGATGACCTACCAAATCTGGCGTGCGCGCCAAAACGATCAGAGGTAAGCGGATGCTGAAGGATCAAGACCGTATTTTTACCAATATCTACGGTATGCACGATCGCAGCCTAAAAGGCGCGATGGCCCGTGGCCATTGGGATGGCACCGCGGGGCTCATTCAAAAGGGCCGTGATTGGATCATCGAAGAGATGAAGGCCAGCGGCTTGCGCGGCCGCGGCGGGGCGGGGTTTCCGACCGGCTTGAAATGGTCGTTCATGCCCAAAGAAAGCGATGGGCGCCCGTCTTATCTGGTGATCAATGCCGATGAATCCGAGCCGGGCACCTGCAAAGACCGTGAAATTATGCGCCACGATCCGCACACGCTGATCGAGGGGGCGCTGATTGCCTCGTTCGCGATGAATGCCCATACCTGCTATATCTACATTCGCGGCGAATATATCCGCGAGCGCGAGGCGCTGCAGGCCGCCATCGACGAGGCCTATGACGCTGGCATGCTTGGCAAAAACGCCGCCGGCTCTGGCTGGGATTTCGACCTTTACCTGCATCACGGGGCGGGCGCCTATATCTGCGGCGAGGAAACCGCGCTTTTGGAAAGCCTAGAGGGCAAAAAAGGCATGCCGCGCATGAAGCCGCCATTCCCTGCGGGGGCTGGGCTTTATGGTTGCCCGACCACGGTGAATAACGTGGAATCCATTGCCGTTGTGCCCACGATTTTGCGCCGCGGTGCCAGCTGGTTTGCCGGGTTTGGGCGGCCAAATAATGCCGGAACCAAGCTGTTTGCCGTATCGGGCCATGTGAACAGCCCTTGCGTGGTGGAAGAGGCGATGTCGATCAGTTTTGAAGAGCTGATCGATAAGCATTGCGGCGGTATTCGCGGCGGTTGGGATAACCTGCTGGCGGTCATTCCCGGCGGCTCGTCCGTGCCCTGTGTGCGGGGCGAAAAGATGCGCGATGCGGTGATGGATTTCGATTACCTGCGCGGCGAGCTTGGCTCGGGTCTGGGCACGGCGGCGGTGATTGTTATGGACAAATCCACCGACATTATCAAAGCCATCTGGCGGCTGTCGAAGTTTTACAAACACGAAAGCTGTGGCCAATGCACCCCTTGCCGGGAAGGCACGGGCTGGATGATGCGCGTGATGGACCGGCTGGTGCGCGGCGAGGCCGAGCTGGAAGAAATCGACATGTTGTTTGAAGTCACCAAACAGGTCGAGGGCCACACCATCTGTGCCTTGGGTGATGCCGCCGCATGGCCCATTCAAGGCCTGATCCGCAATTTCCGCGAGGAAATCGAAGACCGGATCAAGGCGCAAAAATCCGGGCGCCTTGGCGCCATGGCAGCGGAGTAACCCCATGCGCAGCCTTCCCCTTCTTTTGGCTGGCCTGATGCTTGCGGCCTGCGCAGACAACAAGGTGACAAACCTTGTTCAACGCCCCGATGCATTCGACGGCGTGCGCTTTCGCAGCAGCTTGACGGTCGACAAAGAAGATCGGCAGCGCTTTGTTGTGCAGGTTCCAAAGGCCAGCCGCTCGCTTGATGGGGCGCGCGAGGCGGGGCGCCATCGCGGCGTGGAATATTGCATCGGGCTTTATGGGAATTCCAAGATTACCTGGGTTAATGCCGGCCCCGATGCCGATGCCGCCGATCTGCGGTTTGAACAGGATAGTTTGGTGTTCGAGGGGCGTTGCAAAGGATGGCAATGACCCGGCTTATATCTGCGGGTCAAAGGGCCCTACGCCGCGCCGCAGGTGCGGCCTGGTTGGCCTTGATGGGGGCAGGCGGGGCATGGGCCAATGCCGCCCAAGCACTGCCGCCTTTGCGCAGTGTTGCGCAGATTGATGATGGGTTGATGGCCGTCGCGCTGGCCGATGAAATTCGTAAAAACTGCGACGATATCGCAGCGCGTATGGTTCGGGCGTATTTTTACATAAACAGCCTCGAGCAGAAGGCGCAGAACCTTGGCTATTCCAGGGACGAAATCAAGCGCCACGTTAAATCACCCGAGGAAAAGGCCCGCATGCGCGAAAAGGCGCAAAACTATGTTCGCGCGCAGGGGCTAAACCCCGCCAATACCGCTGACCTGTGCACATTGGGTCGCCAGGAAATTGCCAAAGGCAGCCAGATCGGCGCCTTGCTGAAAGTGAAGTGAGGAAAAATGTCCAACCTCAAGAAGATCATCATTGACGGTGCCGAGGTCGAGGTGGATGGGGCAATGACCCTGATCCAGGCCTGCGAAGTGGCCGGTATCGAAGTGCCGCGCTTTTGCTACCACGAGCGGCTTTCGATTGCGGGCAACTGCCGCATGTGTCTGGTCGAGGTTGTGGGCGGCCCGCCAAAGCCTGCGGCCAGCTGCGCCATGCAGGTGCGCGATTTGCGCCCCGGCCCCAATGGCGAACCGCCTGTGGTGAAAACCAATTCGCCGATGGTGAAAAAGGCCCGCGAGGGCGTGATGGAATTTTTGCTGATCAACCACCCGCTGGATTGCCCCATTTGCGACCAAGGCGGCGAGTGCGATCTGCAAGATCAGGCCATGGCCTATGGCGTTGATTTCAGCCGCTACCGCGAAGTGAAGCGTGCCAGCGATGATCTGGATTTGGGCCCCTTGGTGGAAACCCATATGACGCGCTGCATCAGCTGCACCCGCTGCGTGCGTTTCACCACCGAGGTGGCCGGTATTGCCCAGATGGGTCAAACCGGGCGGGGCGAAGACAGTGAAATCACCAGCTATCTTGGGCAGACGCTGAATTCTAACCTGCAAGGCAATATCATCGATCTGTGCCCCGTGGGCGCGCTGGTCAGCAAACCCTATGCCTTTACCGCCCGCCCGTGGGAGCTGAGCAAGACAGAAACCATCGATGTGATGGATGCGCTTGGCAGCAATATCCGCGTCGATACGAAGGGCCGCGAAGTGATGCGGATTTTGCCCCGCAATAACGATGGGGTGAACGAAGAGTGGATTTCAGACAAATCCCGCTTTGTCTGGGACGGCCTGCGCCGCCAGCGGTTGGATACGCCCTATATTCGTGAAAATGGCAAGCTGCGCAAAGCCAGCTGGCCCGAGGCGCTGACGGCTGCGGCCACGGCCATGCAGGGCAAGAAACTGGCGGCTTTGGTGGGCGATCTGGCCCCGGTCGAGGCGGTATTTGCCCTGAAACATCTTGTGCAGGGCATGGGGGGCGCGATCGAGTGCCGCACCGATAACGCCCGCCTGCCCATTGGCAACCGCGGCGCCTATGTGGGCACTGTGGCGATCGAAGAGATCGACACCGCCAAAGACATCATCTTGATCGGCACCAACCCGCGCGACGAGGCGCCGGTGCTGAATGCGCGTGTCCGCAAAGCATGGAGCCGCGGCGCCAATATCACCTTGGTGGGGCAGGCAGCAGACCTTAGCTATGACTACACCCATGCCGGCACCGACCGCGCCGCGCTGTCGGCGCTAAGCGCGCCCGAGGGGGCGATTGTGATCGTTGGCCAAGGCGCATTGCGCGAGGCTGATGGGCTGGCGGTTTTGGCCGCGGCGCAGGCGCTTTCGCCGCGTTTGCTGGTTTTGCACACAGCCGCTGCCCGGGTGGGCGCCATGGATGTGGGCGCCGTGACCGAAGGCGGCATGTTGGCGGCAATCGAGGGCGCAGAAGTGATTTTCAGCCTTGGCGCGGATGAGGTGGATATCGCCCCCGGGCCTGTGGTGATCTACCAAGGCAGCCATGGCGATCGTGGGGCGCACCGCGCCGATATCATCCTGCCAAGCGCGGCCTACACGGAAGAAAACGGCCTGTTCGTCAACACCGAAGGCCGCCCGCAACTGGCCCTGCGCGCAGGGTTTGCCCCGGGTGAGGCCAAGGAAAACTGGGCCATTTTGCGGGCCTTGTCGGCAGAATTGGGCGCCACGCTGCCCTTTGACACGCTGGCACAGTTGCGTCAGGCCTTGGTGGCAGAGGTGCCGCATTTGGCACAGGTGGATGAGGTGGTGGAAAACACCCCAGCGCCCCTGCCCGCCGAGCCGCTGGGCCAGGCCGATTTCCGCTCGGCGATCAAAGATTTCTACCTGACCAACCCGATTGCCCGCGCCAGCCAGTTGATGGCCGAACTCAGCGCCGGGCAAAAGGCGCGCAGCCTGAAGGTAGCGGCCGAATAATGGGCAAACGGGTGATCATATCGCCCCTGGCGCTGGCGGTTGCCTGCGCGGTCGGTGGCTGCAGCCAGGCCGGTACTGGCCTGGGTGCGGGTGCCGATGCCCCCGTCTATGGGGGGGTGGAAACCCGCCTGTTGGATGGGGATTTGGTGAATTTTATCGTGCGCATAGAGCGCCCGCGTTCTGAACAAGATGCGGTGGCCTATGCACAATGTGCGGCGGCGCAATATGCGCTGATCCGCGGCTACGGCTTTGCGCGCCATGTGCGCACGGGCGTGACCGAATCCGAAGGGGTATATGCGGCAGACGCGGTCTATTTGATCTCGGCTGCATTGCCTCGTGGGGCGCGCACCATCGACGCAGAAGTCGTGGTGGCATCCTGTCTCGAGAACAGAATACCGACGGTGTGAGGACAACAATGGCGGAATTCTTTACCAATACTTACCTAGGCATGTTGCTTGTCATCGTCGCACAGGTTTTGGCCGTAATCGTACCTCTGCTGGTGGCGCTGGCCTTCTTGATGTATGCCGACCGCAAAATCTGGGCGGCTGTGCAAATGCGCAAAGGCCCCAATGTGGTGGGCGCGTTTGGCCTGCTGCAAAGTTTCGCCGATTTCCTGAAATATATCGTCAAAGAAGTGGTCTTTCCGGCCGGGGCAGACCGGGCGGTGTTTTTGCTGGCGCCGATGATTAGCCTTGTGATGGCGCTGATCGCTTGGGCGGTGGTGCCGTTCAACGATGGCTGGGTTGTGGCCGATATCAACGTGGCCATCTTGTATATCTTCGCCATTTCCTCGCTTGAGGTCTATGGCGTGATCATGGGCGGGTGGGCCTCGAACTCGAAATACCCGTTCTTGGGTTCGCTGCGATCGGCGGCTCAGATGATTTCTTACGAGGTGTCGATCGGCTTGATCATCATCGGCGTGATCATTTCCACCGGGTCGATGAACCTGACCAATATCGTGCGGGCGCAAGATGGCGATATGGGGCTGTTTAGCTGGTATTGGTTGCCGCATTTGCCCATGCTGTTATTGTTCTTTATCTCGGCATTGGCAGAAACCAACCGCCCGCCGTTCGATCTGCCCGAGGCGGAATCGGAATTGGTGGCGGGCTATCAGGTTGAATACAGCTCGACCCCGTTTTTGCTGTTCATGATCGGTGAATTGACCGCGGTTGTGCTGATGTGCGCGCTGGTGACGCTGCTGTTCTTTGGCGGCTGGCTGTCGCCCATTCCGGGGCTGCCTGATGGCATTTTGTGGATGGTCGCAAAGATGGTCTTTGTGTTCTTCCTCTTTGCCATGGTGAAGGCCATCACACCGCGCTACCGATACGACCAATTGATGCGCTTGGGCTGGAAAGTGTTCCTGCCGATGTCGCTGTTTTGGGTGGTTTTCGTGGCGTTTGCCGCAAAATTTGACTGGTTCTGGGGCACATTTGCCCGCTGGACCGTGGGGGGCTAACGGATGACGCAGATCGATTACAAACGCGCCGCCGGGTATTTCCTGCTGGCTGATGTGTTCAAAGGGTTCAAGCTGGGGCTGAAATACATGTTCGCCCCCAAGGCCACGGTGAACTATCCGCATGAAAAAGGCCCGCTAAGCCCGCGCTTTCGGGGCGAGCACGCGCTGCGCCGCTACCCCAATGGCGAAGAGCGCTGCATCGCGTGCAAACTGTGCGAGGCCATCTGCCCCGCACAGGCCATCACCATCGATGCCGAGCCGCGCGAAGATGGCAGCCGCCGCACCACGCGCTATGATATCGACATGACGAAATGCATCTATTGCGGTTTCTGCCAAGAGGCCTGCCCGGTGGATGCCATTGTCGAGGGGCCGAATTTCGAATTCGCCACGGAAACCCGCGAAGAGCTGTTTTACGACAAGGACAAACTGTTGGCCAATGGCGAGCGCTGGGAAGCCGAGATTGCGCGCAATCTTGAACTGGATGCACCCTACCGATGAACGCCCCCAAAACCCCGCTAGAGCTGATGATGCAGCAGGCCCAAGAAATGGCCAAGGCGTTTAACCCCGCGCTCGAGTCGTTCTCGCCGCAGGGGTTTGAAAAGCTGTGGCCAACCATGCCCAAAGAGGTGATGGAAATGGCCTTTGGCCGCGGCATCA
>Ga0181560_10005832_pt1 | contig 10930 bp, 5 predicted proteins | sample 011ome_20_FD_133751 | JGI IMG/M metagenome (GOLD analysis project Ga0181560, IMG submission 133751) | Coastal salt marsh microbial communities from the Groves Creek Marsh, Skidaway Island, Georgia - 011509CT metaG (megahit assembly) | ecosystem: Environmental > Aquatic > Marine > Intertidal zone...
AAAGTGGCGACGAATCGCGATTCGGTTTCGCGCGCTCATTCCCCTCGCCCCGACGACACACCGACGAGCGCGTCGGTCACGGTCGAGCGGCGCGATGTCGTGGATTTACGGCGCCACCGGGGAGATGGGTTTCTGGAACGAGCAGATTCGCTCGGAGGCGCGGGTGAAGAAGCAGTGGGAGCGGACGTACGGGGTGTCGATTCCTGAGGAACGCGAGGCTGCGGAGGCCAAGGCGAGGGAAGCCGAGGCCAAGGCGGAGGCGCACAAGGCGTACATCGCCGAGGCGACCGCGCGACCGAAGCTGGGCAAGGTGGCACCCACCTGGAAAACCAAGTGCGGTCCCACGGGTATGACCCGGACGTGGGTCCCCACCACCGCGAAAGCGCCCAAGGTGGAGGATGAGTTCATGTGACGACGGAACGAAGTTCGCGCCGGTTGACGACGAGCGTTGACGACGAGCGCCGGCGCGCTCCCAAACCCGCCGCCGCGGCGGTGCCTATCACTCTACGTTGTATTCTATACGTACTTTACGAACTCGCCTTCGACGAAAGCGAAAGGACGGACCGGTCGGACCTGAGTCTCACGTCGTCGTCGTCGTCGCCGCCGCCGCCGCGTCCCGCGCGTCGGCGGCGAGCGCGGCGAAGGACACGCCGGAAAAGGGCACGTTCGCGTCCGTCTCCACCGCGCGGCGCGCGGCCGCAACGCCGAAGGAAACGGCGGAGGCCAGGTCGTGCCCCGCGGCGAGCGCTGCCGCGCTCCCCGCCACCAGCGCGTCGCCCGCGCCCACCAGGCTGCGCACGCCGGCGCTCGGCGGTAGCGCCGGGACGCGCGTGCGTACGAAGGGCGCGCGTTCGCGCGAGCGCGAGGCGTGATTCGTGATTCGTGATTCGTTCCCTTCGCGGCGACACAACACCACTCCGAGCGCGCCGAGCGTGAGCACGACGCTCCCTATGCCCGCGTCCAGGAGCGCGTCCACGTCGTCGCGCGTTTCGTCATTCTCGTCATTCCCCGGCGACTCGTTTTCGTTTTCGTTTTCGTTTTCGTGTACGTCGTCGGCGTCGGCGCGGCGCCCGTTCGCGCGCCGCGCGGCGCGCGCCATGGCCCGCAGCTCCGCGAGGTTGGGGGACACGACGTCCACCTCGCGCGCGACGCCCGCCTCGAACACGCGCGCGGCCTTCGCCACGGATACCGGCTCGAACCAGACGAGCGGCGTGCTTTTTTGTTTATTAGGAACGTCGCTCGGCGCGCGCGCGGCGGCGACGGCGGCGGCGAGCGCGGCGGGGGCGCAGTTCCCGTCCAGCACGACGACGCGCGCCGCGGCGATGCGCGCGGCGTGCGCCTGGATCCACGGCGGGTCCAGGAAGGCCTCGACGGTGTCGCAGTCCGCGACGCCGGCGGCCACCTCGCCGCCGGCGTCCAGGACGGCGGCCACCGCGGGTGTAGCGGCGCCCGCGCAAACGCGCACGCCCGCCGCGGAGAGCGTATGCCCCAGGTTTCGCCACGCCTCGAGCAGCGCGCCGCCCGCGAGGTCGTCGCCCACGACGGAGAGCAGGAACGGGGGGGGCGCGCCGGGAGGGGACGCGCGGAAGAGACCCTCGGCGATGTTGCGGCCCACGCCGCCGGGGGTCTGACGCACGGTGCCGGGCGTGGTGGTACCGCGAAGCAGAGAGGCGCCGGGTCCGGGGCTCGCCTGCACGTCGAGCACCATGCCTCCGACCACCACCACCGCGCCTGCCGGGACGTCCCGGCCGCGAGATCCCGCGCCGGACGCGTCGGAGGACGGACCCGGGGGCGCCGTGACATCCGCGAGGTGCGCCACGCGCCGGTGCGCCGCGGCCGCCCGCATGACACCCAGACCGCGGGCTGATGTGGCGCGGCCACTCGACGACGGTTGTCAATCGTGTCGTGGCGTGGTGCCGTCTCGTCCGTCGGCGAGCGAAAAATTGGGATTGTCCAGAAATCTCGCCTCGTCAAATGGAGATGATCTCGTCTCGTATGGGCATTGTGCCTGGCGGAAGCGCCAGATTTTCCCGAAGCATTTTGACCAATCGCTCTTCGCAGAGCGATCCGGAGCAGCTCTAACGCTCTTGAAAACGGCGCCGGTCGCGTTTGCGATTCATTCCCGCACACACACAGCACCATGTCCGCCCTCACCTTCTCCGCTTCCGTCGTCAAGGCCGCCGTGCCCACCCTCGGCGCGCGCCGCGCGTCCTCCAGGCGCACCGCCGTCAAGGTCCAGGCCAACATGTGGCCGGTACGTCCCCGCCCGTTCGTCGCTCGTCCCTCTCGTTTTTTCGTTCGCGACCGATACCGCGAACGTCGACCGTCGAGTCGATCGCGAGCGTTCGCGGGCGAACCCTGACCGCCGCCTTCTCTTCCCTTCCCGACCTCTGCAGGAGCCCGGCACCTACCCCGGCGCCCCCGACGCGGACATGGCGTCTCCCCTCGGGAACGACGACATCCTGTCCATGGAGAAGGCTGCCGAGTACGAGGTGATTCACGGCCGCTGGGCCATGCTCGCCATCCCCGGCATCGTCGCGCAGGAGCAGGCCACCGGCATCCCGTGGTACGAGACCGGCGCGCTGTGCACGCCCGCGTCGTGCCTTGAGAACTACACGTTTCCCGGCGCGCCCGCGCCCCTCGCGCCCGAGGGATCCGGCCTCCCCTCCTTCTACGCCGTCGTGGCGTTCCAGGTGGTCCTCATGGGCCTCGCCGAGGCGTACCGCGGCGGCTTGACGAAGCCCCCGAACGGCTTCCCCGAGCCCACGCTGTACCCCGGCGGGCGCTTCGACCCCTTCAAGCTCTCCGAGAAGGGCGACCTCGAGAAGCTCAAGCTGCAGGAGCTCAAGCACTGCCGCCTCGCCATGGGCGCGTTCCTGGGCTGCCTCGCGCAGCAGGCGTACACCGGCGTCGGCCCGGTGGCCAACCTCTCCGCGCACGTCTCCGACCCCAGCCACGTGTTCTTCGGGTCGCAGGCCTCGCTCCTGCCCAAGTGAACGAACGTCGCGTGACGCCCCTAGAAAAGCGCTTCGGCGAGACGCGGCGGAGGCACACGCCGCGTCCTGTGTATCATTTATGTAATCCGACGACAGACGACGTCTTTGTTACGCGTCGCGCTCGCTCGCGGGCTCGCCGCCGACAAAGATTTTTCACTAAAAAAAAAGAAAGTCTCTCTCCAGAAAAAACGCGCGCGTCACGCGACGTTGTTCTTGCTCCCCACGCGACGAATGGGCACGCCCGCCGCCCTGGCTGCCTCGCACTCCTCCGCGCGCGCCCTGAGGTTTCGCGCGGACTGGTCCCCGGTCTCCGCCACCAGCTTGGCGAACATGCTGTTCTCGTCGCGCAGCATCTCGGCGGGCGTCGCCTTGGCCACCAGCTCGCCGCGGTCCAGGCACACCACCGAGTCGTTCTCGATGATGGTGTTGATTCTGTGCGCGATGGTCATGATCGTGCGCGACGCGAACTGGTCCGCGATCACGTCCTGCATCACCTTGTCCGTCTCCAGGTCCACCGACGCGGTGGCCTCGTCCAGGCACACCACCTTGGTGTCGCGCAGCAGCGCGCGCGCGAGGCACAGCATCTGCCGCTGCCCGGCGCTGAAGTTCTCGCCGTACTCTGCCACCGGCGCCAGCAGCCCGACGCCGTGCTCGGCGACGGCCGGCTTGAGCTGCACCGCCTCGAGCGCGAACCACAGCTTCTCGTCGGAGTGCTGCTTGAACGGATCCAGGTTGTCCCGCACGTTCCCGCTGAACAGAATCGGGTCCTGCGGGATGCACGTCACGCGACCGCGCAGATCCTTGAGCAAGATGGAGCGCACGTCCACGCCGTCCAGAAGAATCTCGCCGCCGCACGGCTCGACCAGCCGCCAGAGCGCCACGATGAGCGTGGACTTCCCCGAGCCGGTGCGACCGCAGATGCCCACCTTCTCGCCCGCGCGCACGTCGAAAGAAACGCCGCGAAGCACCAGCGGCAAACCGGGGCGGTACCGCATCTGCACGTTCCGGAATTCAATGGCGCCCGCGCTCGGCCAGTCCGGGCGCACCGGCTTGGCACCACCGCGCGCCGCCGCGCCGGTGGCCTCCTCGCTTTCCAGCGCGGCGTACTCCGTGATGCGCTCGACGGAGACCATGTTGCTCTCGAGCTCGGAGACGATGCGTATGAGCCACGAGAGCAGGCCGGTCATGTCGATCGCGTACGAGAGCGTCAGGCCGACCAGCGCGGCGTACGTGCTCCCGCGCTGCCACACGCCCAGGCACGCGACGACGAACGTGATGGAGTTGCCGATGGTCTCCAGCCGCATGGGCAGCCACCGGTCGCACCCGCACTTCTGCGTGTAATCCGCGCGCTGGTTCACCGATATGCGAGACTCGTTCTCCGCGATGAACCGCTTCTGGTGCCCGAACGCACGGATGGTGCTGATGCCGTTCAGCGTCTCGCCGAAGTGCGCGTAGATGGGCGAGCCGCTGATGCCGTCCAGGCGCTTCGCCTCGCGGTAGCCGGGGCGGAAGAACCACTGCACGTAGTAGTACAGCGCGCCGATGGGCACCAGGCACGGCATGAGCACGGGCATGACCCACGCCATGACCACGATCGTGCCGAGCAACAGCAGCCCGAACGACACGAACGATGAGACGCTCTGTACCAGAGTGTTATCCAGCGTCTCCGTGTCCTTCGTGAAGCGCTGGATCACGCGCCCGAGCGGCGTGGTGTCGAAAAACGCGAGGCGCGTGTGCAGCGTCGCGCTGAAGAGCGCCAGGTGCAGCGAGTTAGCCGCCGCCAGGGACGCGAGCGCCCACGAGAACGTGCGCGCCCACGAGACCGCAGCCTGCCCGATGCCGATCCCGGCGAAACCGGCGAGGTAATCGCCGTTGCTCAGCTCCCAGTGCTCCTCCGACCAGAACGCCAGCCACACGCTCGACACGACGCTCAGGAACCGCTCGACGATCACCATGAGCATCAGCGCGGACAGGAGCAGAGGCGAGCCCATCGCGCGGATGTACGCCAGGTACGTGCGCCCGGAGATGGCACCCTCCTCGCGCTTCTCCTTGGTCATCGTGTTCGTCTTCCTGTCCCGCTGCTTCGAGTCGCGCGCGTCCATGGACGCCACCGACTCGAGCTTGGTCCGCGAGCTCGAGTCCCCGGTGCCCGCGAGCGCCGCGGCGACGCCCGTCGTCGGCGCCTCCCGCCCCGGGACGCCGCCCCGCTCCGCCGCCGCCGACTCGGTCACCTCGCCGATGCGCCCCTCCTCCTCGTTCCGCGCGTCCTCGTCTTCCGCCGCGTCGTCGCGCCCCGGAGCGGCGCCGGCGACGGCGGCGTCGGATTCGGCTGGCTTCCGCGCTTCCGCGACGTGGGCGTTCTGGAGGTTCGCCGCCGAGCCGCTCCGCGACTTGGGCGCGTTTTCGTCCTCGCCGTGGTACGACTCCATGAGCTGCTTGAAGGCGCCGCCCTCGCGCTGCACGAGCTCGTCGTACGCGCCGCGCTCGACGATGGCGCCGTCCGCCATGACCACCACGTGATCCGCCTGGTGCACGAACTGCAGCTGGTGCGTCACCAGGAGCACGGCCTTGTCCTTGAACGCGCCCTCCGACTTGGAGAGGCACTTGCGGAACAGGTCCTTGGCGACGTGCGCGTCGAGCGCGCTCAGCGGGTCGTCCATCACCACCAAGTCGGCGTCCGCGTACACCGCGCGCGCGATGGCCGTGCGCTGCTTCTGCCCGCCGGACAGCGTGATGCCCTTCTCGCCGATCTCCGTCAGGTCGCCCAGGGGCAACAGCGCCACGTCGCTGCCCAGGCACGCGCACTCCAGCGCGCGCGCGTACGCGTCCTCGTCCAGCGCGCGGCCGAACAGCACGTTGTCCTTGAGCGAGAGCGACTGCACCCACGCCACCTGCGCCACGTACGAGGTGGTGCCCGCGATCACGGGCGCGCCCAGGCGCGCGGGCGTGCCGTCGGGCGCGTCGCAGCCGTGCATCTCCCCGAGCAGCGCGCTGATGAGCGCGGACTTGCCCGAGCCCACCGGGCCGACCACCACGGTGAGCTCGCCCTTTCGCAGCGTCAAGTCGATGTCGCGCAGAAACGGACGATCGAGCTTCTCGGAGCTTCCCGAAGAAAGGGGCTTGAGCGCGGTCCAGTGGAAGTGCCCCCCGGCGATGCTCGCCACGACGCCATCCTCCAGCGCTCGGGGTTCAGAGTGTAGGGTCTCCTCGAGCTCGACGTCCCCGGCGTCCAGGGTTTCGCGCTCCGCGCTCCGCGCGCCGCGGGGCGCCTGTACCTCCGCCGGCAGCGACACCGTCGTGGCGAGCGCCTCGGGCAGCAGGAAGTACTTCTGCAGGCGTCTCAGCGCGACGAGCGCGTCCGCGACCATGGCCAGGCACCGGGGGTAGAACATCACCGGGAACCGCAGCAGCGAGAAGAGCGAGAGGGAGGGGAAAATCACGGAAGGGGTCATCTCGCGTCCCATGGCGCCGCTGTACAGCGAAAACGCCGCCACCGCGACGAGCGTCGGCCCCGTGTTCATGATCGCCGCGTTCAAGGCGTTCCGGTTCTGCACAGCCTTGGCCTTCTGCATCTCCTCCGCGCGCACGCCCTCCACTTCCTTCCGCAGCGGCTCCTCCCACGCGTTGAGCTTCAGGATCTTCACGCCGCTCAGCGCCTCGTTCTGTAACTTGACGCGGCGGTCCGTCAGCTTCATCTGCTCGCGTCGCAACTTCGAGATCATCTGGAAGAACGCCTTCTGCAGCGGGATGAGGATCACCATCACCGCGAACCCACCGAGGGAGGCCCACCCGATGTAGAAGTACAGCAAGGTCATGTACCCCACCGTCTGCAGGATCCCGGACCACAAGACGTTGATGAACAGCATCAAGTCACCGACGCGTTGCGCGTCGAGCTGCATGTGGTTCAGCACCTCGCCCGTCGTGCTCCCGTCGCGGCCGGCGGCGCTGAGGCGCATCGTCTTGCGGTACACCGCCGTCCCGAGCGCGCCCTTGATGCAGATCCCCGAGGCCTGCGCGTAGTAGAAGTACACCTGCTCGAATACCGTGCGCAGCACCGGGATGAAAAACAGCAGCAGGCAGTACGCCGCGCCGTACCCGTTAACGCTGCCGCCGTCGACGAAGAGCTCGAGCGGGTGGGACTTGCCGGCGATGAAGCGCAGAAAGCCGCCGAGCACGACGGCGGGCAGGAACTGGATGAGGTCGTTCAGCAGCTTGAAGAGCGAGCCGGTCAAGATGATGCCTCCGAAGCAATGCCAAAGCGGCCACATCACCGCGGGCAGGAACGGGTCTTTGGGTGCTTTGCCCTCGCCGTCCCACTCCGCCCCCGCCCGCAGGCGATCCCTCTCGCGCTCAAGGGCCCGTTTGAGACTCTCCTCGAAACGCTTGGAGTTGTTGGACGCGAGGTAGCCCTCGGGAAGGGGGAGCAGATCGTCCATCTGGAGCGTGCGCTCACCCCCAAGCTTCAGGAAAGGAGTGACCCACAGGTACAGGGCCTTGCCGATGATGCCGTGCTGCGCCCTGGACGAAAACGTCGTCTTGGACCCGGCTTTTTCGCCCGCCGCCGCCCTCCCATCTTCCGCGGTCGGCACCTTCGCGAACACCACGTCGATGGGGTCCTTCTTGTCCCTCTTGAAAGACCCGGAACGCCGGGCGGGTTTGGCGGACATCGCAGCTCGCACTCTCGCTCGATACCCACTCCGCGCGCGCTCGTAGGCACTGACGCGTCGGGAGCGCGTCGATAACGAATAACGAGATCGTGACGTTATATGTCACGTGCTGCGATGACGTTATTTTGCGACGTTTCGGGGAAAAGTGTTGTGACGTGTCAAAAGCGATGCGCGCCGCGCTTCGCCCGACCTGCCACGGCCTCGCGCGACTCTCCCGCGCGCTCCCCCGCTCGTCCCGAACCGCGACCGCGGCTTCCCGAGGCTCGGCCGTGATGGCCCCCGCCGCGCTTCCCCGCGTGCCTCTCGGCAACTCCGGCGTCGACGTGACGGAGGTGTGTCTCGGCACGATGACGTGGGGTGTGCAAAACACCGAGGAGGAGGCGCATGAGCAGCTCGATTACGCCGTGAAGACGCGCGGGATCAACTTCATCGACACCGCGGAGATGTACCCCGTCCCGTCCTCCGCGGAGGGGTGGAAGCCCGGCCGCACGGAGGAGTACATCGGGACGTGGCTGGAGAAGAACCCCGAGATTCGTTCGCAGGTGGTGATCGCCACGAAGGTTTCCGGGTTCAACCCCAACTCGGAGACAGGCGGGAACCGGTTCACGCCTCCCAAGCCCAAGGCGGACTGCCGCCTGGACGCCGAGAGCGTCAAGATGGCGTGCGATGCCAGTCTGCGCCGGCTGCGCACGGACTACATCGACTTGTACCAGCTTCACTGGCCGGACAGGTACGTGCCGGGGTTCGGAAACAACGTGTACGAACCGTCGAACGAGCGGCCGAACACCGTCCCGGTGCGCGAAACCGTCGCCGCGCTCGGCGAGCTGATCGCGGAAGGCAAAATCAAGCACTACGGATTGTCCAACGAGACCACGTTCGGGGTGTGCGAGTTTGTGCGCGCGGCGGACGAGCTGGGGGTGCCGCGACCGGTCTCCATCCAAAACAGCTTCTGCATGCTGCACCGCTCGTTCGAGACGGAGCTCGCCGAGGCGTGCGCGCCCAGTAACTACGACATCGGGCTGCTGCCTTGGACGCCGCTCGCGGGCGGCGCGCTGAGCGGCAAATACCTGCGCGGGCAGAAACCCAAGGACGGGAGGCTGGTGAAGTACCCCTCGTTCATGCAGAGGTACCTGAACGCGCCCTCGGTCGCGGCGACGGAACAGTACGAACAAATCGCGAAGGAGGCGGGCGTCTCGCTCGCCGCGCTGGCGCTCGCCTGGTGCCGCACGCGGTGGTACGTCTCGAGCACCATCATCGGCGCGACGTCCATGGCGCAGCTCATCGAGAACATCGACGCGTTCGACGCCGAAAAGGTCACGCTGTCGCCGGAGGTGCTCAAGAAGATCGACGACGTGCACTTCGCGTGCAGGGACCCGTGCATGATCCCGTGACGAGACGGCGACGTTTCCGTCGCGGATACTCTCGTGATAAATAAATAAAGGTAGCTACAAAGACTCCGTTCGCGCGACGCGCAGACTCACTTGACGTACCCCACGTGTATCATGAGCGCCAAGTACGGCACGGAGACGCAGATGGACAGGCACATCATCGGCCACCCGATTCTGAAGAAGCTCATGAACGACACCGGGTAGCCCGCCTCGGCGGCGACGCCCGCCATAACGACGTTGGCGCTCGCGCCGATGAGCGTCCCCATACCGCCGTAGTCCGCGCCGAAGCACAGCGCCCACGCGAGCGGCTGGATCGTGAGCCCTTCCACGTTCTTCGCCATGCGCGAGATGACGGGAATCATCGTGGTGGTGAACGGGATGTTGTCCACGAACGCCGACGCCACCGCCGCCACCACCTGGACGAGCACGCTGGACACGATGGCGCGCTTGTCCACGTCCACCACCTCGATGGCGCTCGAGAGCTGGTCGGCGATGATCCGCAGCAGTCCCAGCTCGGCGATGCCCTCGGTGAACACGAACAGCCCCGCGAAGAACAGCAGCGAGTCCCACTCCACCTTCTCCAGCGCGTGCTCGAAGTCCGCGGCGGAGCCCATGAGCAGAATCGCGATGGCGCCGAAGAGCGCCGCGTACGCGGGCTCGAAGTGCACCACCGGGTGCAGGAAAAACAACAGCAGCACGAAGCCGAGGATGATGCCGCACCGCGCCAGCAACGCGAAGTCGCGGATGGGGTACCTCGCCTTCAGCTCTTCCATGTCCACGTTGATTTTTTTGCTGTACACCTCTTTGCCGTAGTACCAGCGCAGGAACAGAAGCGCGGGCGGCAGCGTGAGCAGCACGCCGGGCGCGAGCACGCGCAGGAAGTCCACGAACCCCAACTCATCCGGAAACGCGTTCCCGATGATCAGGTTGGGCGGGTCGCCGATCATCGTCGACGTCCCGCCGATGTTCCCGAAGAGCGCCATGGGGATGAGCATCGGCCGCGGGTCCATGTCGATGGCTTTGCACAGCGATATGATCACCGGCCCGAGTAGGAGCATGGTGGAGACGTTGTCCAGAAACGCGCTCAACACGCAGTCGAACAGCATGAGCATCCACGTCAGGCGCCACATGTCCATGCCGCTGTACTCGATGAGGCGCACGGAGGAGTACTCGAAGACGCCCGACCGCGCGAGCAGCGCGACGATGATCATCATGCCCCACAGCAGCGCCAGCGTGCCGTGGTCCATCCACTGCATGATCTCGTACACGCTCGGGAGCCTGTGCTCGAGCGCGAGCAGGAAGAGCACCGCGGCCGCGCCCATGAACGCGATGAGCGTGCGGTGCACCACCTCGGTGATGATCAGCGCGAAGACCACGATCAACAAGGCGAGCGCGATCCAGTGCTGACTCACGCCCACCGCGCCGATGGAGAGCGCCTCGACGGAGACCCCAAGCGGCGCGGGGCAGTCCGAGCTCACCTCGACCACAAGATTCGAACCGGCGCCGCTCGGGTCGACGGTGAAGTAGAACGTCTCGTACACGTCCGCGCCCGTCGGACCCGACGCGCCGCCGCCAGACAAAAGCGCGCGCGCGCGGCGGGCGGAGGAAACCGCCGCGCCTTTGTCGTGGAGCTTGAGCGACGCCGCCTCGAGCGTCGTCCCGTCCTGCACGAGCGCGAGCTTCGCGACGTAGTAGTCCGCGTCCGTGTAGGTGTCGTCCGTCGGCGCGTACGCGTCGCACTTCCCGGCGCCCAGCGTGATCTCGTAGAGCCCGGAAAAGCGATGCGTCAGAGGCAGCGCCACGGGCTCGACGCCGTCCACCACGTACGCGCCGGCGGTGGCGCCGATGGCGGACTCGGCGTCGTACTGGTGCAGGATGT
>Ga0181560_10005833_pt1 | contig 10928 bp, 11 predicted proteins | sample 011ome_20_FD_133751 | JGI IMG/M metagenome (GOLD analysis project Ga0181560, IMG submission 133751) | Coastal salt marsh microbial communities from the Groves Creek Marsh, Skidaway Island, Georgia - 011509CT metaG (megahit assembly) | ecosystem: Environmental > Aquatic > Marine > Intertidal...
GCGATCTCCGGCCCGAACCGAAACGAGACGGAAAGCGTCCGGCGCGTGAGATGCTCCGCGGGCGTCGCCGCCGCCGCCGCGTCCATCGCGTTCTTCGCGCCGGCGAACCCGTAAATCTCCTGGTTTGGATCCCCCACGAGAATCTTCCCGCACGCGTCCTGATTCTTCACCACGCTCCACATCACCGGGCTCGCGTCTTGCGCCTCGTCGAGCATGATGACGTCGTAGTCGTAATCCAACCTCGGACGCGACAGCTGAGGGCCATTCCATAAAAAAGAAATTCATCGGTCAGTTGATTGGAGACGCGATCAAGTGTTGAAACCGAACGGTGGGTGAAAAACGTTTGAAAGAACGCACCTGATACAGTTTCAAATACCCCGCGTCCGTCATCGGCATCGTCGCGTTCCCCTTGTCCTTCATCGCATCCCACAGCGTGGTCGCGAACGACGCGAGCTCCTCGCTCGACGTCTTCACCTCGCGGCGCGCGGCGTGTGTGTTGGCGGGCCTGGTCGTCGCCACCCACTCGCGCTTCGGAGGGACGTGCTTGGTCGCGTCAACGGCGTCGTCTTCCGAGATTAAAAACGCGTTTAACGTTCGAAGCGCCAACGCGAGGCGATCGTCTGTGGACGCGATTTTCTCGGCGGCCGTCCCCGTCCCGCGGTGGTTTAGGTGGTGGTTCAACGCCGCGGCCGCGTGCGACGGCCGCAGCGTCCCGCGCAGCAGCTTCCCCGGCGTGTTCTGGTACTGAAACCCGCACTTTCGAAACGCGAGCGAGTGAAAGTTGACGCACGTCGTGTTCCCCGGAAACCGCGTCTTCGCGTCTTCGCACACGGCGCGGTTGAACGTGACGTACGCGAACGCGTACCCGGGCCGTCGCCGGGCGTACTCGATCAGCGTGGACGTCTTCCCGGTCCCCGCGAACGCGCTGACGATCATCGTCCGCGGCGGGCGGCGACGATCGCGCGGATGCGGATTTTTTCCTCCGCCGCCGCCGCCGCCCGCGCCCGTCAGCTCTGCGGCGACGATCGCGCGCTGCTCTCGCGTCAACGCGCGCGGCGGCGGTTTCTGTGCGATCTCCGCGTATGCCTCCGCGATCTCGAGCTGCGTCAGCTTGGCGCGCGCCGCCTCGCGGTTCCCTCTCCACGACGCCTCGCACCCCGCGGCGGCGGCGACGAGGGACGTCAGCTCGGTGACGTCTTCCACCGCGTCGGTTGACGTTCCATCTTCCGTCGTCGCGGTCAGTCGCGCCGCGTCCACGGCGGCGGCGAACAGCGTCGCGATCGCGCGCGAATCCTCCGCGCACGCGAAAAACGCGCACGCGAGCGTCGCCCACGCGTCGCCGCCTCGCGCGCCGACGTGGCGGCGGCCGCTGACGTGGCGTCCGCTGACGTGGCATTCGCCGCCGCCGTCGCCAAGGCCTCCGCTGCCGCCGCACAGCCGCCACGTGGAGACCTCCTCGACCGCCGCGGCGAGCCCGGCGCCGACGCGCGGCGCCGAACCGTCTTTCTCCTCCGCGCGCTCCAGCGCGGCGACCAGCGCGGCGACTGATGATGAGGGTGATGATTTCCCATACAGTAGATACGACGCGACGTCGGGGTGGCGTTCAAAGGCGCGTCAGTCGGAGTCGCGAGGGAGGCGTCGATGACGACCGTTGAAAGCGAGGGGTGGTGGGCGGAGAGAAACGCGCGCCGTGAAGAAAAGAAAAGTCCTTAAATAGGAACGGCGTTCACCGCGCCGATGGAGTCGTACTGTACTGTACTGTATGGGAACCATCAGTGCGATGAGATGGGACGCGCCCGACAGCGGCGAGCGTCTCGCGAACGGTCGCGCCGTCGCGAGGAACCGCGCGACGCCCGCGGGGGTCGTCGCCCCGCGCGCCGTCATCCACGCTGCCACGTCATCGCTGACGTGGCAGCCCGCGAGGAACCCCCGCGATTCCTTCACGCGCAACCGCATCTTCGTGAACGGCATGAACGTGGAGTCGCGAAGCGCGTCGTTCCACTCTTTGCACACGCCGCGCAACTCGCGCCAACTCTCCGGAGGCGTCATGGAGAAAATCCGTCGCGCGATCTCCGTCGGCCACGTCGCCGCGGACGCCGCCGCCCTCGGGACGTCCGCGCCGCGCTCTGAGGTGCGTTCAGCGAATGTCGGGGTGGAGTTGAAAGGCGTCAGAAGCGGAGTTGAAAGGCGTCGAGGTGTGTGCGTCGGGATTGAAAGCAGCGAGGGATGAGCGGAGAGACGCGCCGAGAGATAAAGTCCTTAAGGATCGGCGTTCACCGCGCCGACGCGGTCGTACGGGGACCAGTGTGAAGGATAGAACGCACCTGACTGCCGCGCGAACGCGTCGACGAGGCTCCCCTGCCGCGTCGCCTCGCGCGCGCGCTTCTTGCCCTCCCCCGCGCGCGCCCTCGCGAGTTGGCGCTCCACCCCCTTCGGCGCGCCGGCGACGAGACGCGTTCTCAACGCCGCCGCCGCCGCCGCCGCGACGGTCGACGTTCCGTCGTAGTCCAGCGTCAGCGCGACCTCGAGCGGCGCGGACGGCGCGACCCCGCGCGCGCGCGGGTCCCCGCGCAGCGTCGCGCGCGTCACGGCGACGGTGTCGTGTCCCCGCGCGTCCGCCGCCGACGCCGCCGCCGCGTCCATGACGGGCGCGAGCGCCGCCGCCTGCGTCGCCGCGACGTACCCGACGTCGGCGTGCGCTGCGTGGGTGAAGCGATCGGTCAGTCGAACGTCTTACGTACCGGTCAAACGTTGAAAGGGAAGCGCGGGTGAAGAGTGACGACGGGAAAAGTCCTTAAGGATCGGCGTGCACCACGCCAACGGGGTCGTATGGGAAGCAGTCTCACCGCCGTTTTCCTCCGCATCCGCGTCCGCGCGTCGCACGCGTATCGCGCACGGATCGTGCGCGTTGCTCGGCTCGCGCGTCAGCGTCAGCGCCGCGCCGAGCGCGAGCCGCGCCTTTCCGCGCGCGTACTCCGCGCGGCCGTGGCCGACGAGGTGCACGACGACGGTAGTCGCGGTTCCGGTTCCATCGCGCGCGTCGTCGTCGTCGTCGTCGTCGTCGTCGTCTAAGGGCCATTCCATACGAGCGAATGTCGGGGTGGAGTTCAAAGGCGTCGAGGGCGGGGATTGAACGCGAGGGATGGGCGGAGAGACGCGCCGGCAAAAGTCCTTAAGGATCGGCGTGCACCACGCCAACGGGGTCGTATGGGGACCAGTGTATAGAACGCACCTAAATCGATCTCGATCGGGGCGTCCTCCGCGCCGCCGCCGCCGCCCGCGGCCCGCCGCCGCTTCGCCGTCGTCTCGACGCGATTCTCGACGTCGTCGCGCGACGCCGCCGCCGCCGCCGCCGCCTGCTCCTCTTTCGCGGTCTGCTTGAACAGCGCGCCCGCGGTCGTGAACGCGCTGCAGCTGGAATTAGGGCCGTTCTATACGAGCGAAAGTCGGGGTGGAGTTGAAAGGCGTCAGAAGCGGAGTTGAAAGGCGTCGAGGCGCGTCGGGATTGAAAGCGAGGGACCCTGGGCGGAGAGAGACGCCGGGCAAAGTCCTTAAGGATCGGCGTTCACCTCGCGAACGGGGTCGTATGGGGACCAGTGTATAGAACGCACCTCATTCGAGACGGAGGACGCGGACGCCCGCAGCGCGACCGCCGCGGTGGTGAATCCGCCGCGCGCCGCCGACGCGGAGGGAACGCCGACGCCGCGCCCGAGGAAGCCTGCGGAGAGGAGGAGAGGGGGGCGGGGGGAGGACGGCGGGAGGGTGAGGCGCGAGGGCTTCGGACGCGCGCGAGATCCGCCGCGCGACGACGACGACGACGATCTGATGGCAGATCGATCTGGGCGCGCGCGGACGGGGAAGACGCGCGCGCGTCGTGGCGAGGGCGTCGACGCGACGTCGCACCTCCGATGGATCGCTGTCCGGGCGCCTCCTCGAGCGATCGTTTCGTCCCCATGCCGCCGCGCGCGCGCGTCGTCGCGCGCGCGCGCGTGCGGGGAGTGGACGACAGCGACTCGAGCGCGTCGTGTGCTCGTATCGACGACAGCGACAGCTCGCGGCGATCGGCTTTGAAAACTCAGCTTTGAAAACTCAGCTTTGAAAACTCAGCTTTGAAAACCCAGCCGTCGCGACTGAGCAACCCCCCGCCCGGTCAACTCACCCTGTTGAAATCGTCTTCATCGGAACGCCCAACAAAAATGCTTCAACAGAAAGTCGTTGTAGAGCGCGTCAGGTCGTTGACCATCACAACGCGTCGCTCGCCGCCATGCCCGGCTTCGACCGCCCCGCGCCGTCGACCGCGACGCGCCTCGGCCCGTCGTTCCCGTGGCAGGAAGAGAACGCCTTGCAGCGACATTGGACGCTCGCGGCGCGGGGGAAGGCGCCCGCGCGCGACGAAGGACCCGACGCCCCACTCGACTTGGACGCGTGGATCAGGCGCGTCCGCGGCGACGACGACGGCGACGACGGACGCGCCGGGAGCGCGAGCGCGCCGCGCGGCGCGGAGGAGGAGGAGGAGGAGGAGGAGGAGGCGCGCGTCGAGCCCGCGGCGCGCGGCGGGGACGAAGAAGACGGCGACGCGCGCGGCGCGAACGATGAGGATGTCGCCGCGAGCGGGGGCGCGGCGCGCGATTGGAACAACCCCGCGCCGCCGAGCTTGGAGGACGTCCTCGCGTCCGGGGCGATGAAGCGCGACGCGACCGTCGCGCAGAGCCTCGCGGGGGGGTACCGAAGGTTCTACTGCGAGGACGCGTACTAGTAGCTAGCCAGCCGCTCTCGTGTGATGTCGCGCTCTTCAAATCCGTGTATTACATTCATTCGCCGGGAACGACGCAGCGCCCGCTAAGGGCCGTTCTATACAAGCGAATGTCGGGGTGGAGTTGAAAGGCGTCAGATGGAGTTGAAAGGCTTCGAGGGCGGGTATTGAAAGCGAGGGGTGGGCGGAGAGAGACGACGGCAAAAGTCCTTAAGGAATGGCGTTCACCACGCCAACGCGGTCGTATGGGGACCAGTGTATAGAACGCACCTAAGGGATTGTGCTGAGCTCTTTCCTCAGCCACTTGTTCCCGTCCGGAAACAGGATGCCGTCGCCGTCCCACGTCCCGGTGAACTTCTCGCCGCTGCCGTCCTTCTGGTCGAAGTCGATCAAGATGCTCCCGTCGTCCTGCGACGGACGGACGGATTGGGTGTTCGCGGCGTCAGAAAAAGGTAATAAGCCGAGCCGCGCGGCGACGCAAGCTGTTTATCTTATAGCTGTACCGTCGCGCACGGCGGCGACGGTGAGAGGAACCGCCCAGAGAGAGAGAGAGAGAGACGGAGAGCGGAGGCGTGCCAAACTAAACCGCGCCGCGCCATCGCGCGCACCTTGGCTATCTTCCCTTCGATCCTCCACGGGTTGATCTTCCCCTTCGCGATGGCGTCCGCCTCGGGGTCGTTCCATCGTTCGAAGCGACGAATGTCGGGGTGGAGTTCATAGGCGTCAGATGGAGGAGTCGAAAGGCGTCGACGTCGGGGATAGAAACCGTGGGGTGGGCGGAGAGAAACGAACGCCGGGAGATAATAAAGTCCTTAAGGAATTAAGTTCACAACGCCAACGCGGTCGTACGGGGACCAGTGCGAGATGGGACGCGCCTCGTTCTTCTTCTTGTAGCCGCGGCATCCCGCGCCCTCGCGGAACGGCACGGGGTCGATGCCGGTGATGACGCCGTTCGCGTCGACGGCGCGCGGGCAGTGCGGGTGGTTCGGGTCGATGTACGCGCCCTCGAAGACCGTGGACGCGATCGCTGATGAGCCTGATGAAGCGAGGGAGGACGCGAGCGCGGTCGCGAGCGCGGTGGCGAGGAACCGCCGGCGCGGCGCGGCGGCGGCGTCGACGACGACGACGACGTCGTCGGTCGCGTTCGCGTGCTTCTTAGCCGGATCCGCGCTCGAGCTCGCGGCGGCGACGACGACGCGCGCGGCGCGGGGTGGTCGGCGCGACGCGCGGAGCGCCGTCCGCGGCGAGAGGGAGAGCGCGGAGGACGCGAGGACGTGCGAGGGCATCGCGCGGGGGGGGTGGAGTGACGACGGTCGCGACTCGAGAGGCGCGCGCGATCTGTTTTATCCACTCGCGCGAAAACGAAGAAACCGCGGGAAGAACTGAAAGAACCTGAAAGAACGACGACGATCCGATCGATTCAAACGCCACTGCCGTCTGCGCGCTCCTCTCCGCGACACGATGGCGGCGAAAGGAAAAGCGAAAGTGAAAGGGAAAGCGCCGAGCGCCGCCGACGCCGACGCCGACGCGACCGACCGACCGACCGCAACCGAGCCGACCGCCGCGAAGGAGACGGATCTGGAGGACGAGACTCCCCCTCCAATCAAGCGCACCGCTCTGGAGGACGCGGACGCGATCGTCGCCGACGCCGCGCTGACCGACGCGCAGAAGCTCGACGCCATGCGCGCGCTGCTCCTCGACCGCGACGCCGCGCACGACGCGAGGGCGAAGAAGCTGCGGACGAGAGAATCGCGCGCGCTCGCGGCCGCGGGCGTCGTCGCGGTCGAGCGCGACGCCGCGCGAGACGAGCTCGGAAAGGCGCTTCACCTCAAGGACAAGCTCGAAGCGCTGTGCCGCGAGCTGCAAAAGACCAACAAGGCGGTCGTCGACGGCGCGAAGATCGCCGCGGAAGAGGAGTCGAAGCGCCGCGAGGAGCTCAGCGCGAAGTTCGAGGGCGGGCTGACGGACATCAGGTGCGTTCATAGCACACTGGTCCCCATACGACCCCGTCGGCGTGATGAACGCCATTCCTTAAGGACTTTTGCCGGCGTGTCTCTCCGCCCAGGGTCCCTCGCTTTCAATCCCCGCCTACGATACCTTTCAACTCACCCTGACGCCTTTCAACTCCACCCCGACGTCGCTTTGTATGAAATGGCCCTCAGCGCGAAGCTCGAGGCACACGGCGCCGAGCGCGACGCGCAGACGAAAGAGAACGCGACGCTGCGCGGGCATCTGGAGAGTCTGATGCAACGCGCCGAGGCGCAGCAGGCGCGTCCTGGTTCACACTGGTTTCCATACGACCGCGTTCGCGTGGTGAAGGCCGTTTCTTTAGGACCTTTGCCGTCGTTTCTCTCCGCCCACCCCGCGCTGCTTTCAATCCCGACACGCCGCGACGCCTTTCGACTCCGTCGTCTGACGCCTTTCATCGACTCCGCCCCGACGTCGCTCGCTTCGTACATTCTATGGAACGGCCCGCAGAAGCACTTCGAGAAGGCCAAAGAGGCGTTTGAGCTGGAGAAGCGGCTGTACGAAGCTCGGCTCGAGGAGAGCAACGAGCGACTCAGGGCGATGGAAGCGCACGCGGAGGAGCTGCGAGGGACGTGCGTCGCAGCGGGGAAGAGAGAGAAGGAGGCGCTCGCGCAGCTCGTGGAGTACGGCGAACGTTTCGCGACGTTTCAGGACACGATCAAGCAGTCGAGCGAGACGTTCGAATCGTTTCGCGTGGACATAAAAGATCTGCGAAAGCGCCTCGAGAAGAGCGAAAAGGAGAAGCGAGAGATGGAGGTGAAGACCGCGAAGAGCGACGTCGTTCTGATCGAGACGACGCAGGAGCGCGAGGAGTGGCGTCGACACGCGGAGGCGTATAAGCTGAAGGCTGGGAAGTTGGAGGCGTTGTGTCGGACGCTCAGCAAACGCGCGGGCGCGGAGGAGGAGGGGGGGGGGCTCGCCGCGGACGGCAAGGAGAACGACGCCGTGAACGCGTGAGTGAGATGAGATGGATGCGTTGTATTTTTTTGATCCGTACGTGTGATGAGTTGCTATCGACATCACCGCGCCACGCCGCGCCGCAACTGACTCCTACGGGGTGTCTATTCGTAATTAATTAAGTTGTTCCTACTGTAGGCTACAGGTACTGTTTATCGCTCGCGCGATTCGCGCGCCTCCGCGGCGATCGCCGCCGCCGTCGCCGCGTCCCTCCGCCCCGCGTCGATCATCCTCTGGACGATCTCGTTCGCGTACCGCCGCCTGCTCTGCTCCTCGTCCTCGCCCGCGCAGTCCGCGTCGTCGTCCGCGACGCCGCCGCACACTTTCCCGCGCGCGCCGGATCCTTCGTTGAGCGCGAGTCGAACGCCCTATCGAAGACGCGTCGGTGGGTCGGTCGGTCGGTCGGTCAGTCGTCGAAGTCCTTAAGAAATGAAGTCCACCGCGCCAACGCGGTCGTATGGGGACTAGTCAGGCGTAAACGAACGAACTCATCGCGCACCTCCGGGGTGAACCGCGGTCCGCCGAACCCGTCGACGCCGACGAACGACCCGACCACGTCCCGGTCGCGGTACACCAACGTCGTCGGCAGGTTTTTATCCGGATACCCGGGCACGCACTCGCGCCCCGGGATCTTCACGAATTTGGTCCGCGGGTGCTTCGCGGCGAGCTCGTCCATCGCCGTCGCGAGCGCTTCGCTCTGGACGCAGTGCCCGCCGGGGCGGTACCTGAGGGCGAAGCGACGATCGGGGAAGCGTCGGTCAGTCGCGCGGGTGAAGAGCGTCGCCGGGAGATTCTGAAGTCAAGTCCTCGAGGAACGGCGTTCACATCGCGAACGGGGTCGTATGAAGTGAGGACCAGTGTGAAACTCGACGACGCACATGAGGACGACGACGTGGTGCGACGACGACGCGTCGGTGACCTCCGACAGGAACGCGTCTCGAGCGATGTCGCGGACGGCGCCGAAGCGCGGGACGGACGCGGAGGCTTTGAGCTCCGCGAGTCGCTCGCGCCTGGCGGCGTGGGCGGGAGGAGGAGGAGGAGGAGGAGGAGGAGGAGGAGGAGGGCGGGTCAGCTGATTGAAAGCGAGGGGTGGGCGGAGAGATGCGCCGGGAAAAGTCCTTAAGAAACGGCGTTCACCACGCCAACGCGGTCGTATGGGGACCAGTGTGCAGAACGACGACGCGACGGTCGAACGACGGACGGATGGATGGATGGTTCTCTCGGCGTCGGCACCCTCCCCGCCGGGGCGTCGTCGCTCGCGTCGCGTCGCGTCGCGTCGCGTCGCGTCGCGCACCTGTACGTCTCCAGGAACGCGTCGTCCGCGAACGCGTCGTCGTCCTCCATCTCCTCGAGCGCGTCCGCGCCGAGCGCGTCCACGCGCGCGGTCGCGACCGATCGCGACGGCGCGGCCGCGATCTCGCGCGCCTCGTCCTCCTCCTCCGCGCGCGGCGCGAACGGCGCGGGCGGGGCGCGCGGCGAAGCGCGCGGCGGCGCGTTCCCGAGCCGCGCGTGGATGTCGTCCCACTCCGTGGTCTCGCCCTCGGCGCCGCGGTGGACGACGTGGCCGTAGTCGGCCGGCATCGCGCGCGGCGAGGGCGAGGGAGCGCGCGCGTCGATCTGATGAGCTGCGAGCGCTGCAGCTGAGTCGCAAGTCGTAAAACTGGAAAAATGTTTTACCCTTGGTCATCGACGGGATGGGAAGGATGTGCAAGGAGTTCTTGGCGTTCCAGAAGCAGGTCGCGATGAAGCAAACCCGGCGTTATGACAGCTACTACGTCGGGGGTTTGAGCGAGAAGGACGCTGCCGCGTACGTCGCGAAGATAAAAAGGTACAACATCGCGCGCATCCAAATTCTACACCGTAGCCCTATATGGGTCGTGAGACGTGCGTTGGGCTACACGCACGTCAGCGAGAGGATGCGAGGCGAAGTGAACACCCCCGGAGCAGGAGCACTCGTCTTCACTCAACCGCGTTAAGGGGTGTTCGCGTTGTACAGCGAGAGCTAGATAAACTGACTTACAGTCAGTCACTGTAAATACGATCAACCTTTCTCGAAAAATGTTTAATGTCGTGGCTTGATGAGCGAAATCTCTAGAAATCATCGGCGGCGGCGGCGTTCCTCCGCGCACGTCTACGTCTACTCGTCAATCGAACTTCACCCCCGACGTGACCCCCCGCTCAGTCTGCTTCTTCCGCACGGCCATCGCCTCCGCGCGCGCGAAAAACTGCTCCTTCGCGAGCGTTCGCGTGAGCCGCAAATAATCGTCGAGGTCGATCTTCTGCCTCTCCAGATTCTGAGGGTCGAGGGTCCACGCGAAGCGACGAACGTGGGGGTGGAGTTCAAAGGCGTCAGTTGGAGGAGTTGAAAGGCGTCGCGTAGGTGTGTCGGGATTGAGAGCGGCGAGGGGTGGCGGGCGGAGAGAAACACACGCCGGGAGATAAAGTCCTTAAGGATCGGCGTGCACCGCGCCGACGCGGTCGTACGGGAACCAGTGTAAACGTGGACGCGCCTCGTCCAGGCAGTCCATCGCGTCCTCGAGCGCGTTGTCCCTCGCGACCGCGCGCAGGATCTGATCGCTCCACGCGTCTTCGGTCGGAAAGGCGGCGTCGCACGCGGCGGTGGCGGTTGACGTTCCATCTTCCCCGTCCCCGTGGGCCCCGTCGTCGCTCAGCCCGACGAGCTTCGACTCGTTCTCCTCAAGCCACGCTCTCAGCGCCGTCGTCGCCGCAGCTGTTCGCCCGACCCTGCTCTCGCGCTCTCTCCTCTCCCTCCGCAGCGACTCTAACCCCTCCTCCACGATCGCGCGTCGCCGCGCGATCTCCGCCTGAAGCGCGAGAAGCCGCTCCGCCTCCGCGTTCGTCGCCTCTCGCGCGCGCTCGAGCTCTCCGCTCAGACGCGAAGACAACGCGGAGACGGCTCGGGATTTAAACGTCGCCTCCGCCGTCGCCGCCGCCGCCGCCGCCGCGGTTCGATCCCCGAACGAGTTCGCGCGCGTCGGCGGGGAGGGATACGCGGAGGAGGCTGAGGCGGTCGGCGGCGGCGGCGGCGGCGGCGGCGGCGGCGGCGGCGGCGGCGGCGGCGAGGGGCCCCCGGCGCCCGCGCCCGCGCGCGCGGCGTCGCGCAGCAGCGTCTCCCGCTCGCGCGCGACGTCCGCGCGGAGCTGCTCGCGCTCTCGCTCCTCCTCCGCGC
>Ga0181560_10005841_pt1 | contig 10916 bp, 10 predicted proteins | sample 011ome_20_FD_133751 | JGI IMG/M metagenome (GOLD analysis project Ga0181560, IMG submission 133751) | Coastal salt marsh microbial communities from the Groves Creek Marsh, Skidaway Island, Georgia - 011509CT metaG (megahit assembly) | ecosystem: Environmental > Aquatic > Marine > Intertidal...
AGAGCGATAAGAAGCATCTCGCGCGGAGCGACCGAAACCGATCGCGATCGTCGGCGGTCGCACCTCCTCGAGCGTCCATCGATGCAGCCCGCCGTCGACGAACACGCCGTCGTCGTCCTCCACGATCTGGACGACCCCTTGCGGAGGCTCGTACCCCTCGTCGACGACGAACACGCACCGCGCGTCGACGACTCGGTCCGGCTCCGACGACGCGCCGACGCCGCTGAAGAGCTCCAGTCGCAGTCGCCACGTCGAGGAGGCGTCCAGGGACGGGAGCGCGTCCGAGGCGGCCGCCGCGCGCGTCGCGAGCGCGCGCCGCGCGTCGCGAGCGTCGCGGGCAAAAGGCGAGGAGGCGACGCGCGTTGGGGCGACGCGCGCGAGCGACGGCCGCGCGGCCGCGGCGGCGTGGTGCGACAGCGCCATCGCGAGTGCGATGCCACCCTGTCCGCGTCAAGTGCTGGTTCCGAAAACGAGCTCGTCGCGCGTCATCGGAAACGTCCGTTAGTTCGCGGGCGCGGCGCACTGTCCGCGGCGCGGCGCGGCGCGGCGCGCGCGAGGGCACGATACGGATCGGGGGATGTCGCAGGCGTCCTCGAGGCTGGCGCCGTGGCGCCCGAGGCCGAGCCCCGTCGTTGACGCGCTCCTTCGCGGTGCGCGCGGCGGCCGTTTGACCGACGACCATTAAATCTCTTCCACGACGACGACTCGGTGCCCACTCTCCGCGCGGACCATCCCGCCCCGTTGAGACTCGCCCTCACGCGCGCGCTTCGTCCCCATCCCGGCGACGTCTGTCTCCCACTCCCTCCCAGGCGACGCGCATCCGCCCCCCGGGGACATGTTCCTCGTCCAGCGCGTCGGCCCGACGTCGTTCGTCGTGCGCGAGGACGGACGGAGGCGCGCGTGCAAAGTCTTGATCGGCGCGAAGATGACGTGCGGCTGCGGCGGCGGGTTCGGCGGTTCGAACACGAACCGCCGCGTCGGTTCAAATTCCGCGCGCGCCGGCTCCGGGCTCAGCGCGACGACGAGCGCGACGCGGCTGGCGATCATGGAAGCCGCGGGGATTCGAACCGACGCCGACGACGCCGCGACGGTTCACGCGACGCGAGACCTCCCGGAGGTCTGCGCGCACATTGTCTTCGTGATGCGAAAGGTGCTCGGCGTGCCGCGGTCCAACCCGCTGACGTGGCAGGTGTCGCTCATCGACCGCGAGCTGGACGAGGTCTTGCGGTGCGAGCCGAGGGCGGTCGCATTCGCCGTGGACGCGGGGCGACGGCGGGGGGAACGATCGACCGACGCGAGCGGCGGCGGCGTCGGCGACGCGTCCGACGCGCGCGAACGCGGCCGCCGCGCGTTGGAAGCGGACGAGGCGTGTCCGATCTGCTACGAGCCCATGCGCGCGGCGGCGTCCGCGTCGTCATCAAAGCGCGATTTCGATCACGGCGACGATTTGCTCTGGTGCGAGCGCGGATGCGGTCGCAACGTCCACGCGCGGTGCCTCTCGCTGTACGCGCAACATCAGGCGCGTTCTATACACTGGTTCCCATACGACCGCGTCGGCGTGGTGAACGCCGATCCTTAAGGACTTTTGCCGTCGTCTCTCTCCGCCCACCCCTCGCTGCTTTCAATCCCCGCCCTCGACGCCTTTCAACTCCGTCTGACGCCTTTGAACTCCACCCCGCCATCGCTTTGTATGGAACGACCCTCAGGCGAGCGTCGACCAGCCGACGACGTGTCCGCTGTGTCGCGCGGCGTGGGGGGAGGTGGAAAGATGGAAACCGAAACCGTCGCGTCCGGGCCGTTTTCGAGGGGTGAACGCCGCCGCCGCCGCCAACCCGGACGCGCACTACGGCGTCACGTGCGGCGCGTGTCGCGTCGCGCCGATCCTCGGGACGCGGTTCAAGTGCGTCGTGTGCGAGAGCTACGACTTGTGCGGCGCGTGTTTTGCGCGCGGGGAGGCGCGCGTTCTCCTTCACACTGGTCCCCATACGACCGCGTCGGCGTGGTGAACGCCGTCCCTTAAGGACTTTTCCCGGCGCATCTCTCCGCCCACGCCTCGGTTTCAATCCCCGCCCGCGTTGCCTTTCAACTCCGACTGACGCCTTTGAACTCCACCCCGACTTCGCTTCGTATGGAACGGCCCTCAGGCGCACGCGACGCACCCGTTCGAGGCGCGGGAACGCGGAACGTCAACCGTCGCGACATTGGCGGACCGCGACGACGCGATGCGGCGGAGAGCGTCGGCGGAGGAGAGCGTGAGAGAGGGAGAGGGGTCGACGACGACGTCGGCGGAGGAGGAGGAGGAGGTTGAACCGCGGAGAGACGCGAGCGGCGGCGGCGGCGGCGGCGCGGCGGCGGCGGCGACGGCGCGGGGGGTCGCCGCCGCCGCCGCCGCCGCCGCCGACCGATCGACCCGGCGCGAGGCGAAGGCCGCGGGGCGGGCGACCGCGACGACGGCGCGGAGGGAGCGCGCGGACGAAGGGAAGACGGACGCGCTGGATTTTAGCGGGCTGATGCGGATATCGAGCGTCCGAGCGCGGCGGCGGGAAGGGTGAGAGGCGACTGCGTTTTTTGTGATGCTGACCGACCGCGGCTCAATAACTTATGAATGGCGGCGGGCTGTGAAAACGCGACCAAGACTCTTTGAACTGTCGCGTCCCGTCTCGCGTCGCAGAGAGAGCCGCGCCGCGCCGCGACGAGCGCCTCCTCCGACCTCGCTCGCCATGTCGGACATCATGGAGAAGATCGCGTCCATCGAGCTCGAGATGAGCCGGACGCAGAAGAACAAGGCGACGGCCGCGCACTTGGGGTCGCTGAAAGCGAAGCTCGCGAAGCTCCGGCGCGATCTCATCGAGCCCTCGAGCAAGGGCGGGCCGAAGGGCGAGGGTTTCGACGTCACGAAGACGGGCGACTGCCGCGTCGGTTTAGTCGGGTTCCCGTCCGTGGGGAAGTCCACGCTTCTGAATAAGCTCACCGGGACGTTCAGCGAGGTGGCCGCGTACGAGTTCACGACGCTCACGTGCATCCCTGGGGTGATTCGCTACCGCGGCGCGAAGATACAGCTCCTCGATCTTCCCGGGATCATCGAGGGCGCGAAGGACGGCAAAGGCCGCGGTCGCCAAGTCATCTCCACCGCGCGGACGTGCAACGTCATCGTGATCGTGTTGGACGCGCTGAAACCGCTCACGCACAAGCGTTTAATCGAGCACGAGCTCGAGGGCTTCGGCATCCGCCTCAACAGAGAGCCCCCGAAGATCACGTTTCGAAAGAAGGACAAGGGCGGGATATCGTTCACGCCGAACAACAACGGCGAGACGACCTTCCTCGACGAGGAAACGGTGAAGAACATCTTGAGCGAGTACAAGATCCAGCACGCGGACGTGAAGCTGCACGAGGACAGCACGGACGAGGAGCTCATCGACGTGATCGAGGGGTCGAGGATTTACGTCCCGTGCATATACGCCATCAACAAGATCGATCAGATCACCGTGGAGGAGCTGGACCTCCTGACGAAGATGAAGCACTACGTCCCGGTGAGCGCGCACAAGGAGTGGAATCTCGATGGACTTCTCGAGACGGTGTGGGATTACCTCGACTTGGTGCGCGTGTACACGAAGCCGCGAGGGGTGAACCCAGATTACGACGACCCCGTGGTGTTGCCGAGGAAGGCGTGCAGCGTGGAGGATTTCTGTAACCGTTTACATAAGGGGATCATGCGGTCGTTTAAGCAGGCGCTGGTGTGGGGGTTGAGCGTGAAGCACCGGCCGCAGAAGGTTGGGAAGGAGCACATTTTGGAGGACGAGGACGTCGTGCAGATAGTCAAGAAGGTGTGAGCGACGCGACGAGGGGGGGACGATTTACGCCCGGTTGTGAACAAAACAATTCACGACGACGATACCGTACCTACTAATTAAACGCGCTGCTAACACGTCGTCGTCGATCTAATACATCCCGAGCTCGCGTCTCAGCGCGGCGACGACCTCGACCGACCCGGCGTCCACGCCCTCGTCGCCGTCGTCGTCGGACCGCTCGTCCGCGCGAGCTCCGATCCACGCGACGTGACCGTCCGGTCGAACGAACGCGTCGGCGCCCCCTGCCGCTCGCGTCCACGCGCCTTTCTCGTCCACGGCGATCACGAAACGGTCGTCGCTCGGGCGTTTACCTCCCTCATAGTAATACCTTTCGACCCCGCGCGCGATCGATGCCGTGGGAGCGACGATCGCGAGTCGAATCGACACCCCCGCCGGCGCGGCGTCTCTCAAGCGCTGAATCGTATCGTTCGCGAGCGTCAACCGCATCGAGTGCGAACGCGGTTCCTCGTCGTCGCGCAGCGTCTTGATCAGCGTGAACACGACCCCGGGTGTGGACCGCAACTCTTGCGTCGCCCACGCCGCGTGCGCGTCGTCGCCGCCGATCGCGCCGTCGAGGACGCTCAGCTCGAGAAGGTCCAACGAGGAAATATGTTTCGCCGATTTTCGGTCGTCGTTCGGACCGAGGTGAAGCGACAGCCACGCGTGCGGGAGCCGTCCGCCGACGACTAAAGTCCCGGGGGGCACGAGCGTCGCGGCGGTGCCGAGGCCGTCGTCCGATTGGCCGCGGTCACGACGCGCCCAATCACCCGTTGCCGCGTGTTCAGATCCCGGTCCGTACACGAACCCCAGATCCTCCGTGGGGAACTGCAACCGCAACGTCTTCCCGCCGCCTTCTTCGCACATCCTCTTCACCGTCGCGCGTCTCGCGTTCCCTATCGCGTTATCCGTGAGCAACAAATCACCGCACTGCGCCCGGCCCAACGCCAGCCCAGCGTTGAGCGCAGCCTTCGCCGCGAACGACGGCAACGCGGCCGTCGCCTCGGTCAGCGCCGCCGCCGCGTCGGGGGGCAACCCCAACGCCGTCGGTATCTTCAGCACCTGGCGAAAGTTGCTCACGCTCAGTCGCGTGTTCCCGACCGCGACCGGGCGGCGCTCCGCGTGATAGCTTCGCAGAAGGTTCCGCGCGCTCGGCGCGCCGGAGCCGCCGTCGCCGGCGCTCGCGACGGCGACCGCGAGTTTCCATGCGAGGTTATGCGCGTCCTGTATCCCCGTGTTCATCCCGAACCCTCCCGCGGGCGGGAACCTGTGCGCGGCGTCGCCGCACAAGAACGCGCGCCCGCGACCAGCCACGAACTCGTCCGCGACTTCCGCGGACATCGTCCACGCGCGGACGCTTCTCACGTCGACGTCGTCGAACGAATCGTTTTCGTTTTCGTTTTCGCCCGCCGCGGCGCCCCCCGCCGCCGCGCGCGCGAGCCCGACGCACGCCTCCATCCCGAAGTCCTCCTCCGCGCTCTGCGTCGGAGGGAAGTACGGCACCTGAGCGACGAACTCGCCGTCGCCGCGCACGTCGTGCGCGACGACGACGGCGACGACGGAGGGGTTAAACACGAAGTATAGCATCGCCGCGCCGTCGCCGCCGTCGTCCTCTCGCAGCGCGCGCGCGAGTTTCCTCGATCGGAAGTGCACGTTCACGAGGTGCTGCATCTCCGGCGTGCCTCTGAGTCCGACCCCGAGACGCTCGCGCGTCCGCGACGACGCGCCGTCCGCGGCGACGAGGTACGACGCGCGCAGCGTCCGCTCTCGTTGAGCGTTCTTCTCGTCATCGTTCTTCTTCGCTCCCGCCATCCGCGGCGACATCGCGTCGCGCACCGTCGCGGTCACCCCGTCGTCGTCGCACGTCGCGCCGACGCACTCCGTCCCGTGCGCGAACCCGCGGATCCCCCGCGGATGCGCCGCGATCGCGCGGTCCAGAAGCTCCGGCTCGAGCCGGTGCTGCCCGAAGTGCGCGACGGACGTCGGCGACGCGGCGTCGCGGTTTTCCTCCTCCTCCTCCTCGCCCTCGCCCTCGCCCTCGCCCTCCCTCCCGCCGCCGCCGCCGCCCGCGAAGTGATCCACCCTGCCGAGCTCCATCCCCCCCACCATCTGCGTCTTGTACAGAAACTTCCTCCAGTGCTTCAGCGGCGGCTGCGATCGCGTCACGACGCGCTCGAGCCCGCTCACGTGACGGAAGATCTCCATCGTTCGGTTGTTCACGAAGTGCGCCTGCGGGTGCGTCGTCGCTCCGTCCGCGCGGCGCTCGATCAGCGTGCTGTCCACGCCCGCTCGCGAGAGGAGGTACGACAGCGTCAGCCCGACGGGGCCGCCGCCGACGATGAGCACGGGGACGGGAGCGGCGGACGTCTCGTCGTCGTCGTCGTCGCGCGCGGTGGAGAGCCCGCGCGATCGCGACGCCGACCCTGCGACGGTTCGATGACAACGACGACGACGACGAAGACGCGACGCGACGGCGACGACGTCCTGAGTCGCGAGGACGCGCGGGGGGGGCGACGCCGCGGCGGCGAGCGCGCGCAGCGCGCGCGATATCGCGCGCGACATCGTGCCCGCGCCCCGGCGCGCGGCGAGTCGTGAGGGTCGAGGGCGAGAGCGACGAGGTTTGGTGAGATGACGAGCGCGTCTGTCGCCGAGCGTTCTACAGGTACGTATGGGATTTTACACGTCGTCGCCGAGACTACACCGCGAGTCCGAACACGGTGACTATGCAGTACATCGACTTGTTCTCCCACCGCACCGTGCGGCTCCCTGTGCGGCGACAAACGAGAGAATACCAGAGCGGAGGAGCGAACGTCAACGCGGGGACGGGGACGGGGACGGGGACGGGGACGGGGGAATCCAAAAACGAATCCAAAACGTCGCCGCCGCCGCCGCGCGCGTCCGCCGCGCGCGCGACGAACGACGACGACGCGTTCGCGACCCGAAGCGACGACGCACCGTCGGTCTCGTTATCCCAGTAGCACGACGACGCCGTGTGCAACCCCGCGCCGTTCTTCTGCATGATGACGCACGTCACCACGTACTTGAACGGCTTCTTCAGCGCGGTGAGTCGTCGCAGCGTCGTCTCCACCGCGCTGCTCGTCCACTGACCAACCTTCGCGTGCGAGTACGCCGCGTTCTGTAACACCGCGTCGATGGACTCTTTGATGATCTCGTTCACGTCGTCCGCGACGAAGATCGCCTGGCGGGAGGGGAGGGGACGCGCGGGGTGGACGAGACGGACGACGACGCGTCAGCGTCGAGGGGGCGCGACGCGACCACGATCGATCGAGCGATTTCCGAGCGAGCGAGCGAACGAAGAAGCCTAAACCGGGCATCCGCCGCGACGACCACGATCGCGGTCGTCGCCGCTCGGGAGCGCGCGCGCCTGCGTCGGGTCCTCGACCTGGACCTCTTCCTCTTCTTCGTCCATCTCGACGGCGCGTCCGCGCGAGCGCTGTTCGCCCGCGACGCGGGTGGGCACGGCGCCGCGCCTCCGCTCGCGCGCGGCGGTCTCCCTTCCGCGGGGGGAGGGGGAAAACGAGACGCGAGCGAAGGGTCGCAGACGCGACGGACGCCTCGCGCGCGCGCGGTCGTCCGACGCTCGCGGGGAACGCCGCGCGTGTGCGGGTTCGAACGCGCGCGACGCGAGTTCGACGCCGGCGCGTGGACGCGCGCGCGGTTGTGGCGGGCGGCGGCGCGCGGACGGACGAGAAGAGGGCGCCGGGGAGTAGGATTCCGCGCGCGAGACTGCTGATGACCGATGACTGCGGTCTCTTCTTCGAAATACAATAATACCATTCATTGAACGCCCGCGGGGCCTCCTCTCCTCCTCCTCCTCCTCCTCACTCCTTGTTCCAGGACAACTCCACCGCGTCCCCGCGCCTCCGCGGCGGGTGCAGATGAAAGTACGCGAACACGAAACTCGCGACCCAGCACCCGCACCCGATCCCCAGGTACGCGCCGCCCAAAAACATGTTCTTCCCCCCGAGCCAGCTCGTCGTCGACAGCACGATCCTCTTCTCGCCGCCGTACTTGTACGAGTTGAATCGATTCGCGATCGTCACCGTGATCGTCTCCCCGCTCGCGATGTCCGTCGTTATCCGCCCCCAGAGCTTGCGGAACGTGCTCAGCGCCGCCGTGCGCATCCACACGATGAAGTGTTCGTCCTTATCTAAGGAAGCCGCCGTCAGTCCGGAGCCGCCGCGCGTCGCGACGTCGTCGTTGAAATTCGCCGGCGCGACGTTCTGAGGTGTGGAGTTGAAAGGCGTCAGGTGGAGTTGAAAGGCTTCGAGGGCGGGGATTGAAAGCGAGGTGTGGGCGGAGAGATGCGCCGGGAAAAGTCCTTAAGGATCGGCGTTCACCACGCCGACGCGGTCGTATGGGGACCAGTGCGAGATAGAACGCACCTCGCCGAACCTCAGGTCCACGTCCGCGTCCCACGCGATGTCCGTCTCCGACACCGCGATCGCGGCGCCGCTGCCGTCCGTCAGCGCGAACGTGTCGTTGAAGTACGACCACGCGACGAGCCCGCACGGCGTGATCTCATCCCCGGACGCGTCGTAGAGTTGCGGCTTGCAAAAGTCGTCGACGCGAGCGTCGCCGCTCATCTGCTCGTCGCTCCTCGAGTTTACGTACCGACGATGGTTCGCGTAAAAGTTCTCGAGCTCGTAGTATACGTATATCGGCGCGGTCATCTTCGCGGGCGCGGTCAGCGTCACCGTGCACGTCGTCCCCGCGCCCAACGTCTGCTGCGACGTCGCGAGCTCGACGTCCGAGGAGAAGAACCCCGACGTACAGCTCGCGACGTCGTCGTATCGAGCGCTCACTTCCACGACGCCGTCGCTCGCGACGTAGCAAATCACCCCTAGGGGGATGAACAGCGCCCCGAGCGCGAACAGGATGCACGCGATCTGGGGTGGAGGGAGGGGGCGCGAGCGTGGTGGGGATGGGGTTGAGTCGCGCGTTCGCGCGGGCGCGCGGGGCGGCGTCGCCGGTGCGAGACCGCCGCGAGAAAAAAATAAGGTTACCAAAGAAAAACATTTCGGGGAACGGAGGGACGCGTCGACAATCGCGCGGGGTTGACCGCGCGGGGAACGGCGTCGCGCGCGCGCTCGCGCGCGGGTCGCGGAGAGGCGTCGAGCGGAGAGACGCACCCATTTCGGCGTGAGGATCGGTCGCCACGCCGGGAGATCCTGCTGGGTAAACTTGGAGCCTGTCGGTCGACGCGCGAGGCGCGGAGGAGGGAGGGAGAAGGGACGGACGGCGCGTCGGCGTCGGGTCCGCGATCGCGCGCGCGAAGCGAGGCGGCGGTCGCGTCGACGCGCGGCGCGGACGCGGGGGCGCGCGCGAGGAGGAGCGGCGCACCCTTGGGCTCGTTCGTGACCGGCTCGTCGCTCGTCGCGTCCGCGGCCATCGCGTCCGTCGCGCGCGGACTGTTCGATGACTCGAAGTGTCTGAGACAATCCCTCGTTCCGTTCTCGGACGCGCCTCGACGCGGCGCGCTCGACGCGCGCGGGCGAGAGCGGCGGCGTCGCGCGACGCGGTCGGCGTCGTTCGCGCGCGTGCGATGCGAACCCGAGCGTCGAGGTGTCGACGTGCCGCTCGCGCGCGTGCGCAGTGCGCGGCGTCGACGCGAGCGTTCGGACGTCGACGCGCGTTTTGACTTCGCGCGCGCGCGCGCGACGGGAGGCAACGAAGAGACGGCTTGATGAGTTCTCTTCCTGTCGGCGGTTCTTTCGCCGCGGCTATCGAGCGTGACAGTACAGAAGACAGCACCACGCGCTAAAATCCATCCACCCGTCCATCAGCACGTCGCGCCGCGCTCACCACGCCTCCACGGAATATTTCCCCGTCGCGTCCATCCTCGCGAAGTGCGCGCGCGCGGCGGCGGCGTCGAGCCCGCCGTGTCGTACCGCCACCGCCTCGAACGCGTCCGACACGTCCTCCGGCATCCGCCCGGTGCTCCCCGCGACGTACACGCTCGCGCCGGCGGCGATCATCGCCCACACCCGCGCGCCGTGCGCGATAATTCGATGCGTGACGTAGTCTTTCGACCCGTCCGGCGCGTCGCGCGAGAACGCGGGGACGAACCAGCGGGGTCCGTCGGCGGGCGCGTCCGCGGGGGGCGCCGCGCCGGGGACGTCGACGTCGCCGGCGAGGACGCCGCGAGGCTCGTCGAACACCGCCCACTCGCGCTCGTACAGGCAATCGTGCTCGCGGTGTCGGCACCCGAAGAACACCAGCGTCGGCGCGAGTTTATCGCCGCGCGCTCGCATCGCCGCGCGCTCGTGCGCGAAGGAACGGAACGGCGCGACGCCGCTGCCGGTGCAGACGACGATCATCGGCGTGGACGCGTCCGGCGGCGGTCGCAGCGTCCCGGGGACGATCCACGTCGCGACGCTCGCGCCGGGGGCTAACCTCGCGAGGTAGTTGGAGCACAAGCCTTCCCGTGCGCGTCCGTAGTGCGTCTTCCACTTCACGAGCGACACGGTGCAGTGGAGTTCGTTCGCGTGCGACGACGGCGACGACGACAGCGAGAAGAGACGCGCGCGGAGTCTCGGGGCGACTCGAAACGCCCACGGCAACGGCAGGTTGACGGACTTGAAGTCGTCCAAGAACTCGATCACGCTGCGGCGTTCTCTCTCGTTGTACCGGTACAAATCGTCTCTGCCCTCCGCGGAGGCGAAGTACGTCAGGCGTTCCTTCTCCGCGGCGTCCGATGCGAAGTGCGCGGCGACTTCGAAGAAGTACCGTCGCGGGGACGCGGAGGTGAGATCTAACGCCCCCATGATGAGCGTCATCGCCGGCATCGCCGGTTCGAGCGCGTCGCCGCCCCCGTCGACGTTCGGTCGCACCGTGATCCACGCGTCCGAGGGAACGCCCGCGCGCCGCAGGAGCTCCTCCGCGGCCGCCGCGCACGCTTTTTGCCCCCCCGTCGACGTCCCGGGCGTCGGCAGCACCGCGACCGAGTCCCCGGGGGAGTACAAACACCCTTTCGGGGAGCGCCCCCCTCCTTCTCCTCCTCCCGTCGTCGTCGTCGTCGTCGTCCCCGCGTCCCCCATCCCCGACGCG
>Ga0181560_10005843_pt1 | contig 10915 bp, 10 predicted proteins | sample 011ome_20_FD_133751 | JGI IMG/M metagenome (GOLD analysis project Ga0181560, IMG submission 133751) | Coastal salt marsh microbial communities from the Groves Creek Marsh, Skidaway Island, Georgia - 011509CT metaG (megahit assembly) | ecosystem: Environmental > Aquatic > Marine > Intertidal...
GCGGCGGCGGCGGCGGCGGCGGCGGCGACCGCGGCGACCGCGAGATCTTTCAGCTCTTCCATCACGCGCTCGATGCCGTCCGTCGGGTCCGGCGGCGCGCGCGCGTCGTCGTCGTCTTCCTCGTCGTCGTCTTCCTCGTCGTCGTCGCCCTCTTCGCCGCGCGCCATCCCTCGCAGCTCCGCGGACGTCGGCGCGTTGGCGCGTATCGACGGCGGCGCGTCGTCGTCTTCCATCTGCGCGCGTCGCTCGCGCGCGGCGTGCTCGTACGCCTTGCGCAGGCTCGTCTCGCAGTGCGCGACGAGGCTGTCCGGGAGCGTCGTCGTCGTCGTCGCGTCGTCCGCGCGCGGCGGCGTCGGCGTCGTCATGGCGGTCGTCGTCGTCGTCGTCCTCCGCTCCGCCCGCCGACTTCGCGTCGCCGCCGCCGCCGCCGCCGCCGCGCGTCCGCCGCGCGTCCTCGCGCGGCGACGAAGGTTCGGCGCGAGCGACGCGAGCGCGCGCGATCGGGGAACCGCCGACGCGGCGCGGTGCATGCGCACCGCGGAGTGACGACGACGACGACGACAGGACGACGACTGCTCTCTGAGATCTGATTATTGTTAACAGCAGACGAAATGCCCGACACCGACCACAACGCGTCGTCGCGCGGCGACGATGGCGTTGCCGCCGCGCCTGCGCAGAGGCGTCGTCTGCGCCGCGCTCCTCGCGATCGTCCTCGCGTGCAATCACTTCTGCCGCGACGCCCCGGGAACGATCGAGGAGCAACTCCGCGCGGATCCGTCGCTCGACGTCACGCCCACGCGCTTCAGCATCATGACCGCGTTGTACTTCGCGCCGTCCGCGCTCGTTCCTCTCGTCGCCGGCGGCGTCAGCTCGCTCCCGAAACACCACGCCGCGTACGTCTCGCCGCAGCGCGCGTTCGCGACCGTCGCCGCGGTGGGCGCGGCCGGGAACGTCCTGTCCGCGGCGGGCGCGTCGAGTGGGTCGTTCGCCGCGCTCGCGTGCGGCCGCGCGGTCGCGGGAAGCGTGTACGAAGCGATCGACATGACCCCGCTCGGGTTCGTCCCCGCGCTGCTTCCGGGGCTGTGGGGGACCGCGAGCGGGTTCATCAACGGCGCGCTGCGGTTGGGGTCGGTGTTGGCGTTCGCGGCGTTGCCGAGGATCTACGAGCAGTCCGGCGGAGGCGCGGACGGCGGCGGCGGCGGCGTGGTCGCGGTGTTCTGGTTCGCGGCGTGCGTCGGTGTGGTGATGTGGCCGCTCGCGGCGATCGTTCGCGAGGTCGCGACGCGCGCGGCGTTCGACGCGTCGCCCCACTGGGGCGGGGGGTCCCTCGGCGCGCGTCTGCGCGCGTGGCTGAGCGACGGCGGCGACGGCGGCGACGACGACGACGGCGGGGGAGGAGGAGCCGCGAGCGGCGGCGGCGGCGGGGGAGAAGCGCTCAGGTGCGTTCTATACACTGGTTCCCATACGACCGCGGTCGCGTGGTGAACGCCGTTCCTTAAGGACTTTTGCCGTCGTCTCTCTCCGCCCACCCCTCGCTTTCAATCCCCGTCCTCGACGCCTTTCAACGCCAACTGACGCCTTTCAACTCCACCCCGACGTTCGCTTGTATAGAACGACCCTCAAAGCGCTCGAGTCGTCGACCGGCGGCGGCGGCGGTGAAGCGCCGACCCCGCCCATCGCGTCGTCGATCGCGACCGCGGTCGCCGCGGTCGTCTCCGCGGTCAAGACCGTCCCCGCCTCGTTCTGGCTCTACGCGCTCTCCGGGACGTGCATGTACAGGCGCGTTCTATACACTGGTTCCCATACGACCGCGTCGGCGTGGTGAACGCCGATCCTTAAGGACTTTTGCCGACGCATCTCTCCGCCCAGGGTCCCTCGCTTTCAATCCCCGTCCTCGGCGCCTTTCAACTCCATCTGACGCCTTTCAACTCCACCCCGACGTTCGCTCGTATGGAACGGCCCTAACGTACAGCGCGGTGGTGCCGTTTTTTTTTTACGGCGGCGGGTACTTGCAGCGGCGCCGCGGTCGCGACGTCGCGGAGGCGGATGAACTGATGCTTCTCCCGGAGCTCGCGCTCGCGGTTCTGTCCGTCCCGATCGGCGTCGCGGTCGACCGCGCGAAGCTGTCGTTCCGCGCGCAGCAGCTCGGGTTCTCCGTCTGCGCGCTGATGATAACGCTCGCGCACGCGGCGTTACTTTTCGGCGGGGACGAAGTCGCCGCGGTGTTCTTCCTCGGCGTCGGGTACGCGTGTTGCAATCAGGTGCGTTCTATACACTGGTCCCCATACTGTACGACCGCGTTGGCGAGGTGAACGCCGTTCCTTAAGGACTTTTCCCGGCGCGTCTCTGCGCCCACACCTCGCTTTCGATCCCCGACCGCGTTGCCTTTCAACTCCGCTTCTGACGCCTTTCAACTCCACCCCGACGTCGCTTTGTATGGAACGACCCTCAGCTCATGTGGGCCGGGTTCCCGAGCGTGTGCCCGTCCGCGATCGCGTCGCTCGGCGCCGGGTTCATCGCGTGTTTCATCAACCTCGGGAGCGCGCTGACGCCGCTGACGATCGGCGCGATGCGCGCGTCGATGCGCGAGGACGCCGCCGACGACGGGATGTTTTCGCTGTTCGCCGCGTTGAGGTACGGCATCCTCGTCGCACTGGTTCCCATACGACCCCGTTCGCGTCGTGTACGCCGTAGTTCCTTAAGGACTTTCGCATCCGGCGTCTGTTTCTCCCCGCCCACCCCTCGAGTTCGATCCCGACGCACCGCGTGTTGCCTTTCAACTCCGCGCCTGACGCCTTTCAACTCCGCCCCGACGACCGTCGCAGTCTTCTCGCCGCCGCGGGCGGCCGGGCGCTGTCGATTGGTTGCCTCGGCGGCGGGACGGAAGGGACGACGGAGACGGGGGCCACGTCGGGGGGGTACGTCGCGATGGAAGAAGACGAAGACGAAGAGCGCGGCGCGGCAGAAGGCGCGGAAGTACCTAGCTAGACAGTAGCGCGATAGCCACGACGACGTATTAGTCTACGTATTAGATAGTTAGGGGAGAAGGCGCCAACAGTTGGAATTAGAAACTCTCAGCAAAAAACGCGCGCCCGCCTCGCCTCGCCTCGCGAGATGAAAAACAGCACTCAGAGAAGTCCGCACGCCGCCGCCGCCGCCATTCGTTCGCCGCGCGCGCGACGGCGGCGGTCGCGATGGCGAAGAAGAAGCGCTCCCGGCGCGGGAAGAACGCGGGCGAGCTCCCGCAGGCGGCGCCGCTCGCGTCCGACAGCGACGACGAGCTCGACGACGACGACGTCGCGTTCGTGAGTGCGCACGCGTCGTACGCGCGAGGCATCGCGAATCTCGCGGTCGACGCCATCCGAGCGGGGAAGAAGCGGAAGACGCGTCCGAGCGGGGGCGAGGACGACGAGAACCGGACGACGGCGTACGAGCGCGAGCACGTGGCGTCGAGAAGACGCGCGGAGGAGGAGGAGGAGGACGCGAAGAAGAAGAAGAAGAAGAGGGAGCCGGGGGACGACGACGACGACGACGCGGACGCGACGCGCGCCGCCGATCGCAGAGATGGGCATCTTCATCGCGAGCCGCTGCCGCTGCCGGTGAAGCGTCTCGACGGCACCGTCGTCCACGCGCCGACCGCGCCCGCGCCCATCAGCGGCGACGGCGTGGACGACGTCCTCGACGCGCTCCCGAAGGCGGCGAGAGCGGCGCTGGAGAAGGCGAGGGAGGGCGCGCGCGACGCGGAGGAGGAGGACGGGAAGATGATGCCCGGTGCGAAGAAGGGGAAGAAGGCGAAGCGCGCCGCGGAGATGGCGGAGGAGATGGCGAGGACGGAGTACGCGCAGCGCGCGTCCGAGAAGTGGTGGGAGGGGAAAGAGAAAGAAGAAGAAGACGCGGACGGCGGCGGCGGCGACGACGGCGGCGGCGACGACGACGGCGGCGGCGACTCCGACGACGACGACGATGATCCCGCGGCGGCGGCGCGACGCGCGCGATCCGCCGCCGCCGAGGCGCTCGAGGCGGAGCTCGACGACGAGAACCGGCGCGTCGCGATTCGCGAGCGCATCGCGACCGCGTGCCGCGGCGTCCTCGAAGACCCGGAGAGCAGGTGGAAGGAGCTGAGGGACGTCGCGAAGCTCGTGGAGGACCGCGACGGCGACGTCGCGCGAATGGCCGCGCTGTCGATGGTGCTCGTGTTTAAGGCGCGTTCGTTCTCCTCACCGACGCTGGTCCCCGTACGACCGCGTCGGTGTGGTGAAGGCTGATCCTTGAGGACTTTCTCATCCGGCGCATCTCTCCGCCCACCACCCCTCGGTTTCAATCCCGACACACCTCGACGCCTGCCTTTCAACTCCACTTCTGACGCCTTTCAACTCCACCCCGACGTTCGCTCGTGTGGACAATTCCTCGACCCTCCCTCGACGCTCAGGACGTGTGTCCCGGGTACCGCATCCGGCCGCCGACGGACAAGGAGCGAGAGATGAAGGTGTCGAAAGAGCACAAGAAGCTGAGGGACTTCGAGCAAGGGCTCCTGAAGATGTACCAAGCGTTCGTGAAGATCGTCGTCCGCAGAGGCGGCGGCGCGAAGAAGTCGCGGTCGCAGCGAGGCAAAGGCGGGCCAGACCCGGGGACCGCGTTGAAGTGTCTGTGCGCGTTGCTCGAGGCGCGTTCTATCTCACACTGGTCCCCATACGACCCCGTCGGCGTGGTGAACGCCGATCCTTAAGGACTTTCTCATCCGTCGTTTCTCTCCGCCCAGGGTCCCTCGCTTTCAATCCCGACACACCTCGACGCCTTCCAACGCCAACTGACGCCTTTCAACTCCACCCCGACGTTCGCTCGTACGGAACGACCCCAAGGCGTTGCCGCACTTCAACTATCGCACCGACGTCCTCTCCGCGCTCGTGCCGCACCTCTCGAATATGGACTCCGCCGCCGCGCCGGCGGTCGCGCGCGCGATCGGCGGCGCGATCAGAGCAGACCTCTCCGGGGACGTCACCCTCGAAGCGCTGCACATGGTCGCGCAGCTCGTGAAGCAGGATAAGTGCGCGTGTCACCCGGAGGCGTTGGCGCCGTTTTTGGAGATTCGATTCGACGAGGGCGTCCTCGCGTTGGAGGCGGGGAAGAAACCGGAGACGCTGTCGCGCAAGCAGACGCGCAAGAAGCGCGCGGAGGAGCGCGAACAGTGGAGGAAAGCCAGGGCGGAGAAGGACAAGAAGAAGGCGGAGAAGGAGCGACTTAAGAGTTTCGGGCACGACCCCGACGACGACTCGGACGAGGACGACTTTGAGAAGTCGCTCGAACGCGACATGTCCGAAGCCGCGGGGAGGATGGACAACGCCGCGAAGCGTAAGCTCCAATCGAAGATGCTCTTGGCGACGTTCGAGATGTATTTCCGCGTCCTCAAGAACGCGGCGTCGCCCGTCCCGGCGAAACGTTTGCCGCTGATGACCCCGGCGTTGATAGGCCTCGGAAAGTTCACGCACCTCATCTCGGTGAACTTCATGGAAGATTTGATGGAAGTGTTTCGTAAACTTCTCGCGGGCGACGCGCTGAGCGCGGACCAAAAAGCGAGGACGCTCCTGTGCGCGTGCGAAATCTTGAGCGGCCACGGCGAAGCCCTGCACGTGGACACCGGGGAGTTTCACCGACAGCTGTACGCGATGTTAGCCAAGCCGAGCGACTGGACCGGCGGCGGCGACGACGACGCGAAACTCGACGCCGGCGCGTTGCGCATCAAGACGCTTCAAAGGTTTCTCGCGGGGTACAAACAAGTCGACCAGAACCGCGTCGCGGCGTTCGCGAAGAGGCTCGCCGGGACCGCGCTCGCATCGGAAGCGGGCGAGGCTGTCGGCGCGCTGGGCGTCGCGCGGCAGCTCCTCGCGGCCTATCCCAAGACGCGGTGTCTCCTCGAAAACGAAAAAGTCGGCGTCGGCGCGTTCGATCCAAATCTGGACGACCCGGAGACGTGCGTCGGGCTCGCCGCGGTGCTGTGGGATCTGTCGCTGCTGCGGTCGCACTACCACCCCGCGGTCGCGGCCGCCGCGAGCGAGGTGGCGGGGATGCCGCTTCAAGGCGCGGTGGCGACGGCGCTCGGAAGCCACGCGCCCGCCGAGTTGGCGCGACTGCATAGCACGACGCGGGGGACGTTCCGACCCGCGATTCCGCCGCCGAGGGTTGGGAAAAAGGCGAAGACGTCGCCGCTGGACCGCGCGTCGGGGAAAGGGGGGAAGCGCGGGGAACGTGCGGTGCTGGATTTAGGGCCGGAGTTGAGAGCGCTAGTGGAGGGGACCGCGCACGACGAAAACGCGAACGCGAAGGGGAGCGGAGGCGGAGGAGGCGGCGGCGGCGCGGACGAGGCTGTCGTCGACGCGTTGCGCAGGCACTTTCTCGAGACGAAAGCTTTCGCGGTGAACGGTGAACTTCGAAAGGAAGCGACGCGGTTGCGGCGGATGACGCAGAAGGCGAAGGCGCACGCGCATGAGCGCGCCGCCGCCGCCGCCGCCGCCGCCGCCGCCGCGAAGAAGAAGAAGAAGGAGACGAGCGCCGCCGGAGGAAAGAAACGATCGAAGGCGGCGAAAGCGGCGTAGTAGGCGTCGTAAGGTACACGTACGGTATCCGTACTTCCTAGCTAGAGTTCTTCACGCAATCGTCGGTCGTGTCCTGTTCGCGTTCGATCATCGTCGTCATCGTCTTTCGTTCGTTCGCTCGCTGCTCATCGCGCGCCTCGCCCCCCACGCCATCTCGCCCTCGCGTTCCATCGAAGGTCCCACTTCGTTTCGACGCTCCTGCGCCGTGATCGGTCGAGGGAAGATACGCGTCGGCGAAAGTCCTTAAGAAACGGCGTTCACAACGCCGACGGGGTCGTATGGGGACAGTCACGCGTACCGGTGGATATCATACAGTAGACTATACTCACCCCCCGAGTCACCTTGCGCGCGCGCGCCCGCGCCACCGCCACCTCCACATCGCGTTCGTCCTCGACAGCTCGAGGTCAATCTCGGAGACGAGCCCTTTCGCGACGTCGAGGAAGCCTCGCAGCGCGGGGACGCGGGTCAGCTCCTCGATGTCCTCGAAGAGCCCGCCGGCGCGCAGGGAATCGAGGAAGAGCGTCGTCGTGCACGACAGCCACGCCGACACGAAGAGAAGACGCGCGAAATCGGACGCGAGAAACCTAAACGACGGCGACGACATTCCGCGCAGCGCTCTCGCGGCTTTCCGCTCGATCGCCGTCGCGACGAATTGCAAAAAGAAATACGACGTGTTCTGCCCCGGCGTGAACGGGCACGCGCGCAGACCGTAGTACCCGTAAAACGTCGTAGACGTCGTGTACTCGTGAAGCGCCGCCGACGCGAGGTACGTCGCCGCCGCGGCGAGCGACGCGCTGCCCGTGACGTCCCGTAACGGATCATACGCCAGGCGTTTTAAAACGCTCTTCGCCGGGTAGTTCCACCGGTTGCTCCAAAAGTCTCGGAGGCTCCGCGAACGCGTCAGCGGGCGGAAGAAACACCGCGCGGGCGCGGGGCCGCGCAGGATCGCGATCTGAGAGTCGAGGGGTGGAGTTCAAAGGCGCCAGAAGCGGAGTTGAAAGGCGTTGCGGTATGTCGGGATCGAAAGCGAGGGACCCTGATGGGCGGAGAGAAACAGACGCCGGGAGAGAAAGGCCTTAAGGATCGGCGTTCACCACGCGATCGCGGTCGTATGGGGACCAGTGTATAGAACGGCGCGCGCCGCGCGAACGGGGTCGCGCTGGGACCTGCGTTACTACTCAAAGAACGCGCCTGAAACGCCGCGACGAGGTCCATCGCTCCTTCGAAAAAGATCGACAAGAACCACGCGGCGAGGTACGTGTCGATCGGGTCGATACCCGTCGGCCGCGTGAAGTCCTTCTCTCGAGGCACGGGCGGGGGTCTGACCTCCGTGACGTCCGTCGCGAGCGCGTTAATCACGACGACGCAAAAGAGAAGTTTCGCCGCCGCGCGCTTGCAAAACGCGAGCGCCAGCCTCGCGTCGCTTCGCGTCGCGTCGTCGAACGGAAACGACCGGTCGTTGAACTCCGCGGCGTCGTCCACCCTAACGCCTCTTCTTCCATTGCCGTTACTGACTCCATCGCCGGTACCCGCGCGTTCGCTCCACTGCGCCGCGAGCGGCTCGATCGGGGACGCGAAATACCCCCGCAGCGTACCCGCGTGGACGACCCCTCTCGGCGCGTATCCTCGCCGCGCTTCGATCACCTTGCACGCGTGCTGGAACGCCCCGAGCGCGAGGAGGATCCTTCCGAGGAGCCCGAGCGGGAGGATCGCGGGCGATGCGAGCGCGACGACGCACATGAGCGTGGAGAAGAGCGCGTTGGCGCGCGGTAGCGGACGCGACCGCGAGAGTTGTGATGACCGCGTCTCTTGTCCTCCTTCTCCTCCTCCTTCTCCTCCTCTGACGCGTCGCGTCGCGCTTCGCGTCGCCATCCCCGGCGTCGTCGGGTCCGAGCGCGATCGCGGCGAGCGCGGCGGCGACGACGACGACGACGACGGCGCGTTCGGCGGCGTCGGCGCGCGTCGGCACGTCGCGCGCGCGCGCGCGCGAACGTCGAGTCGGAGGAGGCGGAACTGCGCCTCGCCGAAGAGCGAGCAGAGTGGCAGCGCGACGGCCGCGCCCGCCCATCGCCACGGCGCGGACGTCGGGTCCGACGCGAACGCGGGCATGCCCGGCGGCGGCGACGCGACGCGACGCGACGCGGCGGCCGGCGGCGCGGGGGGAGAGGGCGGCGTCGGGCGGCGCGGCGCGACGGCGGCGCGTCGTGGTCTGCGAGCTTAGTAGTCCTCCGAGAAAACTCGTCCAGTGCGCTCTTCATCTGGCACCCAGAAAATAAAGAAGCCGGCGTCGCCATTCTCTCCGAGCACCGCCCTGCCGCCGTCGTCGCTCCGAGCGGGTTCGACGTGACCAGCGATGTCGCCCGCGTCCTCCGCGTGGTGCGTCCCGCCTCCTGATCGCCCCCTCGTCGTCGTCCCTCGCGCGCGGTCCTCGCGTCGCGTCCGATCCTCCTCGCCGGGGTGCTCGAATTTTCCCTCTCCGCGAGATCTGTCCGAATCCGCGCCACCTTCCTTCGCGCCACCTTCCTTCGCACCGGGGGCTAAGAAGCTGCGCCGTCTCGAGATCAACGACGACCGCGGCGATACTCCCCCCGAACATCATACCGGGTGATATTTCTTGAGCGGCGGCAGAGCGACGGCCGTCCGCTTGTAAAAGGCGGTCCGACATTCGTTCGTTCGTTCGTTCGCTCGCTCGCGTCAGCAACTCGAACTCGAACTCGAACTCGATCCGATCCTTTCTGACGACCTCCTCCATCCCTGCCCGCCCCCGCGAAGATCGTCGACACCCCGACGAAGCGATGGGCACGCCCCCCCGCTCGAAAGTCCGCGGCGTCGTCGTGACCGACGAATTCGGCGGCGCGTACGTCGCGGACGAATACTCCGCGTCCGGTTCCGACGACGACGACGACTTCGATCCCGACGATGCCGACGCGTCGTTTCCGCCCGTGTCGCAGCAAGACTACCAGGACGTGTACGGCGACACCGTGTACCTCACCGAGTCGGACGACGACGCCGACGACGACGACGACGCCCCGGAGGTCATCAGGGAGATCCTCGCGGAAGCCGCCGCGGGGAGACGCGATAGCTTCGGCGCGCGCGGCGGCGGCGTCGCGCCGGCGAAGAACGTCGCGCCGATCTTCGCGCGCGCGGCGGCGGCGGCGGCGGCGACGACGACGGTTCGGCGACCGAACGGTCGCGGCGGCGGCGGCGCGGGCGGGCCCTCGGACGACCCCGAGCCGCCGAGAGACCCGAACGACGAGGTCGCGCGTCTGATGGACCTCTGCAATAAGGAAGTGTTCGGGAACGAAGCGTTTCGATCGCCGCAGTTCTCCGTCGCGTCGCACGCGATTCGCGGCGGGCGCGGCTACGCCGGCCGCGACTGTTTCGTGCTCATGCCCACGGGCGGGGGCAAGTCGCTGTGTTATCAGCTCCCGGCGATCATCACGGGAGGGGTAACCGTCGTGTGCTCGCCGTTACTATCGTTGATTCAAGACCAAGTCAGGCACTTGGTGCACGACTACGACGTTCCGGCGACGTATCTCTCGAGCGCGCAGACGGAGACGGACGCGCGCGCCGCGTTCGCCGAGCTCCGAAAAGATAAACCCACGATACGACTGCTGTACGTCACCCCGGAGAAACTCGCGAGCAGCGACGCGCTGTGGACGTGTCTAGAGGCTTTATACGACAGCGGGCAGCTCGCGCGGTTCGTGATCGACGAAGCGCACTGCGTGAGCAGCTGGGGCCACGACTTCAGGCCGGATTACAAAAAGCTCGGCGCGTTGAAGAAGCGTTTCCCGGACACGCCGGTGATGGCGTTGACCGCGACGGCGACGATGACCGTCCGCGCGGACGTCCTCAAGTCGTTAGGGATCGCGCGGACCGCGCGGTGCTTCACCGTGACGTTCAACCGGCCGAACATCTCGCTCATCGTGAAGCATAAGAAGCGCATGAGGGACGTGAGCGCGTTCGCGAAGTGGGTCGCGGATCGATACGGCGACAAGAAAGCGGGCATCGTGTATTGCCTCTCCCGGGACGAGACCGCGACGCTCGCGGCGGCGATCAACGCCGAGCGCGCGCGGCGATTCAAAACGGGCGAAAGGCCGGGCCCGGCCGCGGCGGCGTACAACGCGGGGGTGCCGCAGAAGGAGCGCACGCGGATTCAAAACGCCTGGACCGCCGGCGACGTCCGCGTGTGCTGCGCGACCATCGCGTTCGGGATGGGCATCGACAAGCCGGACGTTCGATACGTCGTCCACTACAGCGCGCCGAAGAGTTTAGAGGGGCTGTACCAGGAGATCGGGCGCGCGGGGAGGGACGGGAAGGAAGCC
>Ga0181560_10005844_pt1 | contig 10913 bp, 5 predicted proteins | sample 011ome_20_FD_133751 | JGI IMG/M metagenome (GOLD analysis project Ga0181560, IMG submission 133751) | Coastal salt marsh microbial communities from the Groves Creek Marsh, Skidaway Island, Georgia - 011509CT metaG (megahit assembly) | ecosystem: Environmental > Aquatic > Marine > Intertidal zone...
TCGATGGCTCCGAGACGCCAGAATAGCACCGCGCTGCAGCGCCCGTGCGCGCGCGCTCAGCGTCCCGACGAGCCTGAACCTTTACCAGACGCGTCAAAGCTCGAACCTCACCGGTGGCACGTCCAACCTGACCCGGGCGTAGGAGGGACGGACCCGGAGACACCCGCGGCGGGAGGCACCAAAGTAGTACCCCTCTGCCGAATGTCGTCCGACACGCCCCCCGAGCCGGCCACCGCGCAACCGCCCTCGGCTGTCCCCTCGCCCGCAGCCGCAGATCCGGTCGCGGCGATGGTTTCCGGGGCGCTCTCGAACGTGATGAGCGGCTCCGCCCCCGCCCCAGACCCCGCCCCCGTCACTGAGGCTGCCGCAGAGGTACGCGCACGTCGCACATCCGCGTTCGGTCAATTTGCGGTCCCCTCGGTCCCGATGACCTCGGAAGAACCACCGGGTGTCGAGATACCCCGACCCTTCGCTGACCCCGAAACGCGCTATATTTCGCACTTCTCATCGAACACAGCCCGTGGCGTCAGGAACACCCTCCCTCGCGATTCCCGCGGACGCGGCGGACGACCCGGCCGCGCCCGTCCCCTCGCACGAAACGCCCCCCGCGGTGGCGAACCCCGCGGTGTCCGGCGCTCCGGAAGTCACCCCCGACGCCGCCCCGGAGGCCGCGGCGCCGGCCACCACGGACCCGCCCGCGACCACGAACGCCCCGGTGGCTCCCTCCACGGGACCCGCGGACCCCGTCGCGGCACTCATCGACGGAGCGCTCGCGAAGGCCGCGCAGGACGCCGCCGGCGGTTCGGGAACCGCCGCCGAAGATGCCGGCACCGTCGGCGCGGACCCCGGCGTCCCCGCCGCCCCCACGCCCGTGGAGCAGGACCCGCCCGCTGTGGTTCCCGCCTCCGCGGCGACGGAGCCTGCGACCGCGCAGGAGGAGGACCCCGTCGCCGCGCTGGTCAGCGGCGCGCTGCGCAAAGCGACCGCCGAGGCGGAGCGCGCGCCCGAGGCGCCCGCCGGCGCGGCGGAGCCCGGGTCGCCCGGGTCGCCGGAGCCGACGTCCCCCCCGGACGACAAGAAGCTGAACGCGAAGAAGTCGTTCAAGAAGGCGGGAATCTTCGGGCGCATCTTCGGCACCAGCAAGGGCAAGGAAGGGAAGGAGGAAGAGGAGAAGGCACAGGAGAAGTCCACGGCGTCGTTCGGCCAGTCAAAGGATGGGTTCGGGAGCCCTGTGGCGAGCGGCGTGGCGAGCCCCGAGGCGCTTTCGTCCCCGGAGGCTGAGAAGGAAGAGAAGGCGGAGACGGGCGAAGGTTCAAAAACCCCGACGGACGCAGGAGCGGGGGACGCGGCAGTATCTGCCGTGCCCGCTGTTCCCGAGGGAGGGGAGGCACCCACCGCCGCCGCGGAACCCGCGGCGACGACTATCGCCGCCCCCGCCGCCGCCGCCGACCGCGCGGCGGCGGCCTCCTCGTCGTCCGCGGGCGCGCCCGCCGCGGCCCCTGCGCCGGCGGCCGCCGTCCCCTCGCGCAAGATGAGCGCGCACGAGAAGCAGGCATCCGCGAACATCGTGTCTCTGCTTCAGGGGAAGCCCGCGGCGAGCCGGGGCGTCGCGAAGCCCGCGGCGCCTCGTACCCTTTCCCGGGCGGACGCGTTGTCGCTCCGGGTCCACGCGAGCTCGGCGTTAATCCCCAACGCCGCCGTCATATCGCCCGTCGTCCGCATCCACCTGGTCGACCCCGAGGCGGGCTCGCCCGTGCGCCCCTCCGGCGAAGCCACGACCCCGATTCAGACGGCGCCGTTCGACCTGACCCGCCGCCGCGCGGCGACGTTCGCGGCGGAGTGGGAGGAGGCGCTCGAGGTGGAAGAGGCGCTGGGAGACGTGCTGAGCGCACGCGCCGTCGTGCTCTTCGAGGTGCTGCAGCTCCCCCCCAGCTTCACGTACTACGAGGAGCGCTCGGCGTCGTTCCCGGACGGACAGCCCATGCGCGTGGCGTGGGGCTTCCTGAAGCTGCTGCGCGGCTCGGACGGGAAGCCCAACATGGGGCGTCTCAAGGTGCAGCTGTACCGGTGGGACGACCGCGCGGGCGCGCTCGGGTTCGGCGGCGCCGCCGCCGTCGCCGCCGCCCCCGACGCGCCCGCGGTGTTCACGGAGTGGAAGCGCGCGCTGCAAGTGGTGCCCTCCATGCGCAGGCTCTACCCCGCGCACCTGGACGTCACCGTCGCGGCCTCGCCGCGGTCGGACGTCGTGGCGGCGCTGCTCTCGGCCCCCCGCCCGGGGGCGGGCGCGCCGCCGCTGGCGATCGCCGCGCCCCCCGCGGCGCCGAAGTCGCTCTCGGGCGCGGGCGACGACGAGGACGCGCCCCGCCCCACGCGCCGCGAGCGCATCGACCGCGAGCGCGCGATGGGCGGCGGCTGGCGCAACGCCGAGACGCGCTTGGCGCGCGCGCCCGTCTCCGAGCGGGAGGAGGTCGCGGAGAAGCTGGGACGTCTCCCGCACGAGACGCTGTGCTACGGCGTGAATCCGAAAGCGGCGGCGGCGGCGCGGGACGCGCAGATCGCCGCCGAGGCGGAGGCGGCGACCCCCGGTTTGTCCGGGTCCACCGCCTGGAAGGGGATGGCCGCGAAACGCTCCGTGGTGAAGCTGCCGCACGCCCGCGCGAAGCAGGAGGAGTGCCTCATACCCAACGCGGACGCCAGAACGCAGCCGCACCTCCCCGCGGCGGCGAGCGAGGCGACGCTCGCGTCGTTCGACCCCATGGGCAGACGGCTCGCCGTCGTGAGCCGTGAAGGGGCCATGTACGCCGTGCGCGTCTTTGACGCGTCCACCGGCGCCCTCATCGCGGAGTTCCCGGGGCACGCCTCAACCGTATACGACGTGCAATGGGCCCCCGAGGGTGCCGGGGGGGCGCACGCCGCCGGGGACAACAGCCTCGGCACTGTGGACTTCGCCGCGCCGGCGACGCGCGTGCTCACCGCCAGCGCCGACGGCGCAGCGCGCGCCTGGCGCGTGCCGGCGATGGGCGAGGACGCCAGCGGCGAGGCGGCGGCGAGCGCGTTCGACGTCGTCGCGCAGCACGCGTGCGGGTGCTACTCCGCGGCGTGGCACCCCACGGCTCCCGGCGTGCTCGCCACCGGCGCGCGCGACGGCGGCGTCAGGCTGTGGGCCACCGAGAACGCCGGCGGCGGCGGCGGCGCGCGCAACGCCCGGGTGGTCGCCGCCGTCGCGTCGGCGCCCGGCGTCGCCGCCACCGCCATGGCCTTCGACCGCACGGGCCTGCGGCTGTGGGTGGGGTTCGCGGACGGCGTCGTGCGCGAGCACAGAGTGGACATCGCGGGCGGCGGCGCGGGCGAGGGCCCCTCCGTGCGGTCGCTGCGCGAGTGCAAGGACCTGCTGGGCGAGCCGATCACCTGCCTGCGCGCCGCGCCCACCGACCGGCGGCTGTTTGTGCGCACCGCCGCCGACCGCGTCGCCGCCGTGGACGTGAGCTTCTTCGCCGCGACGCACACCTTCGACTGCGACGGGGGCGCGCGCGGAACCATGCGCGCCATCCGCGGCGCCGGTGGCGCCAGCGGCGGCGCGCTCAGGAGCGCGGAAGGCGCGTTCGCCGGCTCGGCGGCGAGCGGCGCGGCGTCCGCCGGGCGCCCGCTGGCGCGTTTCGCGCTCTCCCCCGACGGCCGCTGGATGGTTGCCGGCGCCGCCGACGGCTCGGCGCGGCTCTTCGACGTGGACGTCGGGGGCGTCGGCGTGGCGCTCCCCGCCGCCGGGGCGCCCCCGGGCGTGCGCGTGAACGACGTCGCGTGGTCGCCCGCGGCGCACTGCGTGGCCGTCTGCGCCGCCGGCGGCGCGCGCCCGCTGCGGCTCGCCGCGCACGCCGAGCACGCGCGCGCGGTGGCCCCCCCCCCGCGCCCCAAGCGCCTGCTGGCGCTGAGCGACTCGGAGGCGAACCGGGGCGGCGTGCCGCGCGCGCGCGTGGCGGCCGCCATGAAGCAGCAGCGCGAGAGCGCCGGCTTCGGCGAGGAGGCGACGCGCGCGCGGAGGCCGCAGCTGCCCGCCAAGCTCACGCCGGAGGCTGTGCGCGAGATGCTCGCCAAGGTGCGCGTGGAGAGTGCCGCGCAGCGCCGCGGCGCGCTTGACGGCGTCCGCCGCGCCAGGGCGGCGACGCCCTCGCGGCGAGCGGAAGCCAGCGCGGCGGGCGCGGCGGGCGGAGCGTACGGTGGTGCGGTAACGTATCACGGCGGCGGAGAGCCCGCGGGGGGCTTTCAGGCACCCCCCGCGCTCGGCGCGCCGGGGGCGCCGTTCGCGTCGGGGGCGCCGGAAATCGCCGAGTGGCAAAAGGAAAACGCGCCGGGAGCAGCCGGCGGGGCGGCGCTAGCGGCGGCGCCCGCGGCGGCGCCGGCGCTCCCGAGCTTCGACCCGTACGGAGGGAGCGTCGGGGGGGGGCTCGCCGCTGACGTTGGAGCGGGTGCGCAGCCGAGAGCGCCCTCCCTCGGGCCCTACTGATAGCTTTAGTGTAACGTATACGTAGTTACAAGGTAGTAGGCTACCTACCTGCAATCCTTGGGGGGGTCGTGTGATGACTGTGATATCGTCTCGGCCGAGACTTGGTTCATGAGATGTCTCGTCGCTCGTCTCGGCCGAAGTCAACGACGCCGACAACGGCCGGAACGCACATTGCGTGCCGCACGAGTGCGCGCGCCGCGATGGGGGGTAGGCCCCCGCTGGCGCGCGTGTACGTGCACGACGCGGACCTGGGGGACGGCGGAGGGGGGGGGGAAGCGGGCATGCCCTTGGATGACTTCAACGACCCGTACGCGCGCAAGCAGGCCATCTTGCGTGGCCTCGGACTGGACACCGGGGGACGCGCTCCCGAGGGGTACCCCAACGCCCAACTCGTGACTGTGCCCGTGCCCCGCACGCGCGTCGAGGCCAGCCTGGCGGTGCGCGGGGACCGGGTGTCCTTGGAGCTCGAGTACCTGGCGCACGGGGACATGGACGCGGCGCTCGCCGTGCACGGCGCCGCGTACGTGCGGTACCTGGCCACCGCTTGGGACAGATGGTGCCGCACGCCTCCGGAAAACCGGTGCCGGTTTTTCCGGAGGCCCCTCCCCGAATCCGCGTCGCGCGCCGTCGACGACCGCGTCGGCGGGTGGTCCGCCGGCGTTCCCGCGCTCGTGCCTTCCAACTTCGTCAACCGCACGGACAGGAACGCGCGGCCGGGCGTGGACGTGCACGCGGAGACGTGCTGGTACCACACCGACGGAGACACGCCCGTGTTTAAGGGGTTGGCGCCTTCGCTCGCCGGGGACATGCGCGTCGTCGCGGCGATCGTCGCCTCGATGGAGACGGAGTTGCGACGCGGGCTCCAGAACGACGAGAACGCGTATTACTACGCGTTAATGTCTCACCCCGGCCATCACGCGGGTTTCTCAAACGCGGGGGGGTACTGCTACCTGAACAACGCCGCGGTGTTGGCCAGAGCGCTGGCGGCGTCGTCGCTCAACGCGACGCGCGTCGCGATTCTGGACGTGGACTACCACGCCGGAAACGGAACCGCCGCGCTGTTCTACGACGACCCGGACGTGCTGGTGTGCTCCATACACGCGGACCCGAACGGGGACTACCCCTGGAACGCCGGCTACGCGGAGGACGTGGGGTGCGGCCGCGGGCAGGGCAAAACCGTGAACGTCCCGTTGCGAAAGGGCGCGACGTGGGCGAACGGGTACGAAGCGGCGCTGGAGGCGTGTCTGCGGAAGATCGACGCGCACGACGCGCAAGCGCTTATCGTGTCCCTCGGCGCGGACGCGCACGAGGACGACCCCGTGCAGGAGCGCGCGACCGCCGGGATCGCGCTGACCCTGCGGGACTACCAGCGGATGGGTCGCGCGATCGCCTCGGCGCGCAGTGTACCGACGGTGTTCACGCAGGAGGGCGGGTACGCCCCGGAGACGGCGGGCGCCGTCGTCCGCGCGGTGTTCGCCGGGATGGAGGCTGGGTTCCGCCGGGCCGACCCCGAGCGCGGCGCGTCCGCGGCGTCCATCGAGCGGGACGTGCTGGCAGACCTGGGGCGAACGTTCCCGCGCCGCGGGTACGGCGGCGCGAAGGCGCCCCACGCCGACTCGGAGTCGGAGTCGTCCGAGTCGGAGTCGTCCGAGTCGGCGTCGCCGTCGGCGACGGCGCCGCGCGTCAACGCCCGGGGCTCGCCGGGGGGCGCGAAGAGCCCCAAGTCGCCGAGCACGCCGAGGCAAGCGGCGGCGTCGCCGAAGTCGCCGAAAGCCAGCGCGAAGAAGGCGCCGACGCCGGCGCAGGCGAAGAAGGAGCCGGAGAAGAAGAAGAAACGGGGGTGGTTCGGGTGACCGAGGCGAGGCGCGCGCGTTTTTATGATTTTTAACACTCGCAGCGAATATGATACACGCAGCCTTTTGGGCACTATTTTCAAAAGTCTTGGTGTTTCGCGCCCCTCGGGCCCGCGTGTCCCGACGCGGTCCGCCATCGGCACGTGCGCGGTGGTGCCGCATTCGCGCCGATCGCGCGGACGAGCGTACCGAAATGGACGATGCCGTGAGGGTGCGTTCCGGCGACGAGACGACATCGGGGAAACGTCGGATGTATCATCATCCTGCGCTTCCCATCCGAAACACGCCCTTTTTCACCTCGCGCCGAGCGCCGACCCGATCCTCCGCTCGCCGCTGACCACTGTCACTGCGCGCGCCCTGTCCCATCGCGACGCACGCAGGCGATCAAGTCCGCGAAGGACCACCTCGCGGGCCTGGATAAGGCGCAGAAGACCAGCGTGGTGGACGATCTGGATTTGACGGGCATTTTGGCCAAGGCCAAGAGCGGGGCTTTGGCGTCGCCGAGCGACGTGCTGATGGCCATCCGCTCCGCGTGGCAAGCTGTGCACACCTCCAACGTCACTGCGAGCCGCTCGGGCGCGGACCAGTTGGCGTCCGCCGCCGCGGTTGCCTCGGAGTCGCGCCTGGCGGACGCGCTGCTGCACGTGCACCAGTGCTGGCTCGAGGAGCACCTCGCCGGGACGGTCGTGGACGAGGATGACTTTACCGCGCACGTGGTCGCCGTCAACTACAAGTGCGTCAAGACGGCGTTCTCGTCGATGGCCCACTGGTCGCAGCGGAACACCTGGGAGGGCTTCGTGCCCGCGGTCAAGGCGATGCGTGAGCACGCCGCGGCGAAGGCGGAGGGGCCCTTCCGCACGTACGCGCAAATCGAAAGCGCGATCACGCGCATGACAGAGGAAGCCGCCGCCGCGGCGCGCGCCGACGAGGACGAGGACGACCCCGAGCTGTTCCTGGCGGACCTCGAGCACTGGGTGCACGAGAAGTGGGCGGAGAACGGGCTGCCCGAGCTCAAGGCGCTCGGGAGCGCTCGAGGCGGCGCGAACAAGCCCGGCAGGCGCGACAAGCGGGCCAGGTACAAGGAGGCGTCCTCGGACGAGGACGACGAGGACGACGACGGTACGCCCGGCGCGAAGAAGGCGAAGGCGGACGACGGTGATTTGAAGACGGAAGGCCGATCGACGGACGACGGGCCGCAGCTCGTGACCGTCGCGCCCGGCGTGCAGCTCGGGGGGCCGCTTCCCGCGGGGGCGGCGGTGTGTACCACGACGCCGAACGCGGCGGTGGTCAAGGTGAAGTGTCACGGGCTCCCGGCCACCGTGATGGTCGTTCGGCCGCAAGTCGCACCCACGGAAGCCTCGGCGTTCGAGGCTCTCCCCCCCCCGCCTGCCCCGTCGCCGCCGCCGACGCCGCCGTATCCTCCCGGGGACGCCCCGGGCGCCGGGGCGTCGGCTTTCGGGGGCGAGTCCGAGTTCGCGCCCCCCCCCCCCCGCGCCGGAGTCGCGGTACGTCGGGCCCCCGACGGCGCTCCGAGTGCTCACCGTCGCGGGCGTCGCCGTGAACGAGGGCACGACGCAGGCGCCTCTTCTGGAGGCGCGCGCGTTCGAGGCGCACGCGTTCGACGTGGCCGGGCGCATCGCATCCGCCGGCGGTGCGCCGGCGAAACGCCTCCACCCGCCCACCGCCTCGACGTCCGACGCCGACGGCTTCGACGCGCTTTCCGAGCCCGACTTTTTCCGCGCCAACGCGCTCGTGTACGAGCGCGAGGGCGTCTGGACGCGCTTCTACGCGTTCGAGGCCAGGCTGGTCGCCGCGGCCGCGGCCGCGATGGCCGTCACCTCCGAGACGCCGTCCACGAAGGTGGTCGACGGGCGCGCCATCCCCGGCGCGCGCTCGGGCGCGGTGGGCGGCCACGTCGTCGGGTCGGCGGCGTCGGCGCGCGCGGCGCGCGGGGACGTCGCCGCGCGCGTCGCGGAAATGCGCGCGCGGGCGCCGACGCCCGCGGGACTGGCGCGCGCGGCGGCGCTCCGCGCGCAGATCAAGGCGCTGGATGTCGCGGTAGCCGAGACCGCGGCGGTGGCGTCGCGGGTCGCGCGCGATGCCGCGTCGTTTGGCCGAATCGGGCGGCGGCGACGCGGCGCGAGCGCGAGCGTGCCGCGCGACGCGTACGGGGGCTACTGCGACGCGGTGGACCGGGCCGTCGCCGTCGCCGGCGAGTCGTTCGTCGAGACCGGTGAGAGAGAAGACACGGGGTGAGAGCGGTGAGAGCGGTGAGAGTTGTCTAAAGCGAAACGACTCACAGAGAGTACTACACAAAAAAACGCGCACGATTTTTTTTTAGTGAAACAGCTTCCGTGCGTTTTCTCGTCGCGCTCGTGCATCCGCGCATCGGACCTGTCAAATGACCGTTTCCGAACGCGCCAAAACCAAAAAAGCGAACGCTAACTGTTCGCCAACTGTTCGCCCAAGAGGGTGCCTTTCGCTTCGAAACGGGAGCGTGTGACTTTCCAGTCTCAACTTTATGCGCGAAAAATGATCTCGGCACCCCGGATCCGCCGCGCCTGCCAGCGCTTCCCAAAAGGCGCGTACGGTCGTTTCTGAGTCAGCACCGCCCCCCCACACACGCAGGCGCAGGTCTCCTCGGGTTCCGAGTTTTCGACCTCCACCCTGTCGACCCTGCTCCGCGCAGCGCGTCGCTTGACCTCCGGCGTCCGCCGCACCTCCGCCGTCGCTGCAGTCAGTGCGTTCGGTATCGAGACGCGCGTCGCGAAAACCCAGATCCGCACCATGAGCGGCATCACCATCGACACCATCAACCCCGCGGTGAAGGACATGCAGTACGCCGTCCGCGGAGCGATCGTTTCCAAGGCGGGCGAGATCGCGGCGGCGCTCAAGGAAGACCCGTCCAAGTACCCGTTCGATAAAATCGTGATGTGCAACATCGGCAACCCGCAGAGCCTGGGGCAGAAGCCCATCACGTTTTATCGGCAGGTCCTCGCGCTGTGCGACTTCCCGGACATGCTCGACTCGAAGGAGGCGGAGACGCTGTTCCCCGCGGACGTGCGCAAGCGCGCGCGCGACATCCTGGACAACACCAAGGGCGGCACCGGCGCGTACTCCGAGTCCAAGGGCGTCGCGTTCCTGCGCGAGATGGTCGCCGCGGGCATCGAGAAGCGCGACGGGCACCCCTGCGACATCGAAGACTTGTGGCTCACCGACGGCGCCTCCGTGGGGTGCCATTACCTGATGAAGACGCTCATCCGCGACGCGAACGACGCCATGCTCGTCCCCATCCCCCAGTACCCGCTGTACAGCGCGACGCTCGCGCTCTACGGCGGCACGCTCCTGCCGTACTACCTGGAGGAGGAGAAGGGCTGGACGCTGGATGTCGCGGCGCTCAAGAAGACGTGCGCCGACGCCCGCGCCGCCGGCAAAAACGTGCGCGCGCTCGTGGTGATCAACCCCGGCAACCCCACGGGCGCCGCGCTGGACCTCGCGAACCAAAAAGAGGTGGTGGCGTTCTGCGAGGCGGAGAACCTGCTTCTGGTCGCGGACGAGGTGTACCAGGAGAACGTCTACGCGGAGGGCAAGAGCTTCACGTCGTTCAAGAAGGTGATGCGCGACGCGGGCGCGAAGATTGCGCTGGCGTCGCTTCAGTCCACGAGCAAGGGGTTTTACGGCGAGTGCGGGCGCCGCGGCGGGTACATGGAGCTCAACGGGTTCGACAAGGAGGTGATGGATCAGCTGTACAAGCTCGCCTCCGTGGGCCTGTGCCCCAACCTCAGCGGGCAGATCGTCATGGGGCTGGTCATGCAGCCCCCCGAGGCGGGGGACGAGTCCTACGCGCTGTACAAAAAGGAGCGCGACGATATCCTCGCGTCGCTCAAGCGCCGCGCCGCGACGCTCGTGGACGGCCTCAACGCGCTGGAGGGCGTGACGTGCAACCCCGCGCAGGGCGCGATGTACGCGTTCCCGAAAGTCACGCTGCCCTCGAAGCACGTCGAGGAGGCGGCGACCTCGGGCATGGCCCCTGACGCGCTGTACTGCATGAAGCTGCTCGAGGCGACGGGCATCGTGGTGGTGCCGGGGTCGGGGTTTGGCCAGCAAAAGGACACCTGGCACTTCCGCACGACTTTCCTCCCGGCGGAGGCGGACATCGCCGACGTCGTGGCGAAGATCACCGAGTTCCACGGGAAGTTCATGGACGCCAACAGGTGAGGGGCGTCCGCGAACGCCCGCCGGCGCGTAGGCGCACGTAGTCGCATGGGCGCGCGAGACGCGGGGGGATCGTTGTGTCTCCCAGACGCAGAGCGCGGAGCGAGACGGAGCGTGTCTTGCAAAAAAAACCGAAGTTGATTTTCGTCGCGTACCGAACCGCGAGATTCGCGTCTCGCGATGCGGGGAGATTTCGTTGGGAATCTTCAGTCCATCCCGGGATGTGTTCCCGGCGCAAGAGCCTGCCTTTGATGTGCGCTCGGGGCGACATCACGCTGGTGTCTGCTACATCCATGTCACGCGCCGCGTACTGCGCCGAAAACAAGAAGAAACGCGCCAAAAAA
>Ga0181560_10005849_pt1 | contig 10907 bp, 10 predicted proteins | sample 011ome_20_FD_133751 | JGI IMG/M metagenome (GOLD analysis project Ga0181560, IMG submission 133751) | Coastal salt marsh microbial communities from the Groves Creek Marsh, Skidaway Island, Georgia - 011509CT metaG (megahit assembly) | ecosystem: Environmental > Aquatic > Marine > Intertidal...
AGATTACAGAGCCGTGGAAGTGCTAACAAATATTGCGTCTGGCAACGGTCAAAAACTCAGCTTTGAGCATGAAGAGGCTGCACAGTCGCATAGTAAGAATAAAGGGAAATCGTGGCTGCTTAGCCTGCTTCGTTCGGCTCCCAGAGGCCTGAGAGTATTTCTAATGAGAAGTCTCATGGCTTCATCGGCAGGGAAAAGAATTCTTAGGTCATGGAATTTCGATTGGAATGATCAATGAGGCCGTTCTTAATAGAATTTGCACGAAGGCTCAAGGGCGACATGCCGACTTCATCTACCTCAGTTGTGAAAGTGAATGAATTTATCGTCACCGGATCCCTTACTAATGAAGATTAACAATTCGTCCGTGAGGTTCTGAAATTGCCAACCTAGGACCGGTTGATGTCTGAAGGTGCTGAGAGTTGGTGCTGTACTTTTCGTAAACGGGCGCGAGGTGGTGACACCAAAACATGCAAAAAAGAATTGTCACGCAGATCGAAAAGATAATTTAGGCGGTTAGTACTGTGCGGAATCCTAAATCGGGATGGCCACAAAGTTGGACAAACTGCAGGAGGAGCTTATCGACGAACAAACGAGCCGTTCTTGTCAAAGAAGATAATTGGTCCTTTATTGCCGATTAACATCTCTGGATCGGTGCCGCAATTTCTGGCAATGATTCGACAGCCGATGTTCCGAGTAATAGTGGGTAAAAGTCCGTTCTGGAGACACCACTGTACATCATGGTTAGTTTCGTTCGTGCTCTTCTCTCCAGCACATTGGAAAGTCTTCAAGGTGAAGACTGGGTTCTGACTTCTTGGGAGCCCTTTCTTGGCACAATACAGGATGTAGTTGAGATTGATGGCAGCTATGAAGTCATCTTGGCCATTGAGCCCAGCTGTTAGCAGGTACCACAACAATTTTTGGTGCAAAGTTTGCAAGATGTGTTCCGGTCTTTTTGGGCCAGACTTCAGGTATTTCGATATCACTGAAAATCCTTTTTGGAAGTAGCCCGGACATTGATTCCGCGCAAGATATCGTAGATCTGTTGCCTAAATGAAAATATTCGAAGTCTAGGAGGAGCTAAAAACTCCCTGCCTATAGGCTGGGCACTCGAACTTCAAGCAGATTCAGCAGAGTCAAAGGCACTGCCTGAAGCGACGACAACTAGTAGCGCCAGTTGAGTTTCTCTGGTGAAACTTTAGCCCCAGATAGCAGCTCGTAGTCCCGAGAAGCCATTATTTGAGCGAGTTCTTGGAAGAGTACACCTGGCTTCCAAGACAACTTCCGTTCGGCTTTGGAGAAATCTCCTATGAGAGAATCGACCTCTGTGGGCCTAACGTAACGTGAGTCAAATTCTACGTGCTTACTCCAATCCAGGCCGACTGCATCAAACGCTGCTTGAAGGAAGTCCCTGACGGTCGCGGGCTCGCCAGTCGCTACAACGAAGTCGTCAGGCGTATCTGCCTGAAGCATGAGCCACTGAGCCTCTACGAACTCTGGTGCATAGCCCCAATCTCTTACAGCATTCAAATTGCCAAGAAACAGCTTGTCCTGCTGGCCGTGCTTGATTCTAGCGGCCGCTCGCGTGATCTTACGTGTTACAAATGTTTCACCCCGGCGGGGTGACTCATGATTGAACAGAATTCCATTACAGGCGAAGATGCCATATGCCTCTCGATAGTTCTTGGTAATCCAATATGAATAAACCTTTGAGGCACCATAGGGGCTTCTGGGATAAAAGGGCGTTTCCTCGTTTTGGGGTGGAGGTGAGGCGCCAAACATTTCTGAACTGGATGCCTGGTAATACTTAGTCTCTGGGCTGACCAGCCGAATGGCCTCCAGAAGGCGAGTGGTACCCAGTCCTGTAACGTCTCCAGTGTTCTCAGGTTCATCAAACGAGACTCTGACGTGGGACTGCGCTGCAAGATGGTAAAGCTCGTCAGGCCGAACTGTCGACAGCAAAGTAGTCAGTCGAGACCCGTCTGACAAGTCACCATAGTGTAGGTGAAGCCGGGAACCTGAAACGTGGGGGTCTTGGAAAATGTGATCTATCCGATGAGTGTTAAATGTGGATGCTCTCCTTATCAGTCCGTGGACCTCGTAACCTTTGTTGAGCAAAAACTCTGCCAAATAGGAACCGTCTTGTCCGGTAATCCCAGTGATAAAGGCCTTCTTCAACAACACTCTCTTTCGCAGGATTTGCGTTAAGACTACACTCGCAATTCGGGCCTAGGGAGACGAATCAAACATGAAGATCTTGGTAACTGGCGCAGCAGGAATGTTGGGGTCAGCCCTCGTCAGGAAATTTTCATCGACGGAGCCACGTGCAGAAGTAATTGGTTTTTCTAGGTCTGATGTTGACTTGAGCTCGAGCTCAGCTCTATCGGCGAAACTTTCTGAAGTCCAACCTGAATTAGTCATTCATACGGCAGCTAAAGTCGGCGGTATTCAGGCCAACATAAGCCAGCCCGTCGAATTCCTTGCTCGTAACCTTGACATTGACAGGAACGTGATTCTCAACTCGCTGGAAATAGGTATCCCGCAACTGATTTACGTTGGCAGCAGCTGCATGTACCCAAAGGATTATCGACAGCCACTTCATGAATCCGATCTGCTGATGGGCCCTCTGGAACCGACAAACGAGGGTTATGCGTTGGCAAAAATCGTTGGAGCAAAACTTTGTGAGTTTGCGAGCTCTTCCGCTCCGGTCTCATATAGAACAGTTATTCCATCAAACCTCTACGGACCAGGAGACAACTTCGATCCAAAAACGAGTCACCTTCTGGCCTCGGTAATCCGTAAAGTGCACGAAGCCAAATTGTCGCGCGCGAGGGCTGTCGAGGTTTGGGGCAGCGGAGAGGCAAGGAGAGAATTCACGTACATCGACGATTTGGCGGAATGGATGGTAAAGGCAGCAACCAAGGTTGAGATGCTTCCTCAGTACCTGAACTTAGGTTTTGGACAAGACTATAGCGTGACTGATTTCTACAAGGCGGCAATGAGAGTAATTGGTGTACAAGCTGAGCTCGTTTTCGATACGACTAAGCCTGATGGAATGAAGGAGAAACTGCTTGAATCCGGGTTAGCCAGGGAGTCGGCAGGATGGGACCCTCAAACTACGATTGAAGAAGGTATCCGAAAAACCTACCGCTGGTATCAAGAGCAGCACCGAAACGAAAAGGTTTGAGATTTGAAGATTAGATATCCCCTCGCCACTAGCACTTGGGGTAAGTCTGAGCTGCAGGCCATGCAAGAGGTTATCTCTTCTGGTCACTTTACGATGGGCGAAAGGGTCAGGCAGTACGAAGGGGCTTTCTCTAAGCACTTTGGGACAAAGTTTGGGGTTATGTCTAATTCCGGTAGCTCGGCAAACCTTCTGGCTGCAACCGCAATGCGTTATTCATCCTTTGCGCCATCAGATAGGCAAGACGAAGTGATTGTTCCTGCGGTTTCATGGAGCACCACTTACTACCCACTTAGCCAAGCTGGCTTCAAGCTCAAATTTGTAGATATTGACTTGGACACCTTAAACGCTCCGCTTGAAAACATTGCCTCGGCAATAGGTTCGAAAACTGCTGGAATTATGGTGGTTAACCTGCTGGGAAACCCTTCTCGTTTACAAGAGATTCGAGAGCTTGCAGATGCTCACTCGTTATTCATGATTGAGGACAATTGCGAGTCATTGGGTGCAAAGTACAACGGCAAGTACGCCGGAACATTCGGTGACATCGGCACATTCAGCTCCTTTTTTAGTCATCATATATCGACCATGGAAGGCGGGGTATCAGTCACGGACTCACTTGAGCTAGCTCAGGTTATGACAAGCCTCAGAGCACATGGCTGGACACGGGAGCTACCGCAATACAATCATGTCCACTCAAAGACAGGTGACGAGTTTGACGACCTCTTCAGGTTCGTGCTCCCTGGATTCAACCTGCGACCGCTAGAGATAGCGGGGGCAATTGGCTCAGAGCAGGTAAAGAGAATTGCCGCTATTGTCGATGGCCGAAGACAGAATGCTGATCGTTTCAGAAAAGTCATGGCGGACTTCCCCGAGTTCACCATTCAAGAAGAGCTCGGTCAAAGCTCCTGGTTTGGTTTCTCTCTAGTCATAAAAAATCCAGAGGTTTGGTCTAGGTCGGATCTTGTTCGAGTAATGAGACAGACTGGCATCGCTGTTCGTCCAATAGTTGCGGGAAACTTCACCAGAAACCCAGTGATGAAGCACTTAGCTCACGCTCCTCTGTCTCCTCTGCCAAACGCAGATAAAGTACACGAAAATGGATTTTTCATAGGAAATCACCACTACGAAATGAATAAGGAATTTGAGCTACTTCACGACACACTCTCACATTTCTTGCGAAGGGCCAGCTGAAACTAGTCGGGTCTACTTGTCTCTTACCTCGTGAAAACCTGCCCATTGAGAGTTAAGCGATGATGTGGAAAATAGAAATCGAATGACTCTTTCTGAGAAATCTCTGACCTCATATCCTTCGGGGAGCCCGGTCCCGTGGCTCGTTGTGGCCAACTCAATTGACCTAAGGAGATTGTTAGAGTCCAGTCCAGTCAAAATAATAGAGCCGGTCTCCAGCGCTTCCGGCCGTTCAATAGAATCCCGTATAGACACAGCGGAAAATTTGAGAATAGCGGATTCTTCGCTTATGGTTCCCGAGTCCGAGACCACACAAAAAGCATTCATTTGCAAGTTGTTGTAATCCAAGTATCCAAAAGGCTCATGAAAGGTGATTCCATCTATTGAGGACTTGTTTGCGGCTTCCAGCCTCGCTCGCGTCCTTGGGTGTGTTGACACCAAGACCGGTAGTTCGAAGTGCCTGTGAATCGAGCTGAGACCATGGAGAATCGCGTCTAATCGATTGGGTAAATCGACATTTTCTTGCCTATGGACGCTTACCAAAATGTACTGTTGTGAAATGAGGCCTAGCTGATCGACAATCTTACGTGACGTTATTTTCTCTCGGAATTTGTCAAAAATCTCCGGAATTGGGGAACCGGTTTTCGAGATTCTTCTTGGGTGAATTCCTTCTCTCAGAAGGTTCCTTAGTGAGTAGTCGTTGTAGGGAAGATTGAAACTTGAGACATGATCCACCATCCTCCGGTTAAGCTCCTCCGGGACGTTGGCATCAAAAGATCGGTTTCCAGCTTCCATGTGGTAAACAGGAATGTGCATTCTCTCCGCCACGACAGCCGCGATAGCTGAATTTGTGTCGCCTAGAATCATGACTGCGTCAGGTACCTCTTTCTTGAGCACCTGCTCGCACTTCTGCAGGGTGTCTCCCATGACACTTCCCATCGATGAGGTGTCCACATCGAGATAGTAGTCGGGTTTTCTCAGCTCTAAATCTCCAAAAAAAACGTCGTTCAGCTGCGGATCGCTGTTCTGTCCCGTGTGAACGAGAACATGATCGGTGAATTTGTCGAGTTTAGGGATAAGTGCGGAGAGCCTGATTATTTCAGGCCTAGTGCCCACAATCGTAATGACCTTTAACTTCCTCATGCTTTCAACTCTCTTTGAACTTCGGGAAGAGAAAGTAGTAGGTCTACAACTTCATTTTCGTTTAGTTGGGTTGTGTTATGGGATGTGTAAGCCACCAGGCGCTCGTCTCTGACCTCGCCATTTTCAAAATAGAGTTCATAGTTCAAGTCTCGAGCATCGAGCGGAACCCTGAAGAAATCGCCAAGGTCAACTGCGACAGCTCTTTCTTCAGTGCTCAGAAGCGATTCGAATAGCTTCTCTCCGTGTCGAAAACCAATTGACTCCACTTGACTCTCATCTCCGCCAAATATCGTTATTAGAGCTTTGGCGAGAGTTTGAATTGTGGCGGCAGGAGCTTTCTTAACCAGTAAATCTCCCGAACCAGCATTCCTAAATGCAAATTCAACTAGCTCTACAGAATCAGCCAATGACATGAGGAACCTGGTCATAGTTGGATCCGTGATCGTGAGTTTGCTGCCAGACTTGATTTGCCCAATGAACAGAGGTATCACAGAGCCTCGGGAAGCCATGACGTTTCCGTAACGAGTAATCGCTATTCTCGTCGTCGCGTCTTGGTAGTCCCGGGCGAAAGCTTGCGCAGTCTTTTCCATCAGGGCCTTGGACATGCCCATGGCATTAATTGGATAAACGGCCTTGTCGGTACTGAGGCAGACCACGCTCTCGACCTCATTGTCGATGGCTGCACGGAGCAAATTTTCCGAGCCGTTTATGTTTGTCTTGACAGCTTCCATGGGAAAAAACTCGGCTGAGGGCACTTGCTTGAGCGCTGCCGCGTGGAAAATTAGATTGCTCCCCCTAACCACGCGCCTTACCGAATCTCTATCCCGCGTATCACCGAGGAAAAATCGAACTCGCTTATCCTTCAGTTGATGGCGCATTGCATCCTGCTTCGCCTCGTCACGACTGAAGATTCGAACTTCGCCAACATCTTTGCTCAAGAGGTGGCGAGCCATGTTGGATCCGAAGGAACCGGTTCCTCCTGTGATGAGGACACTCGCATCGGAAAAATTCTTCTTTTTCAAAACCAACTTTCCTTCAAATCTTCCCAAGGAAGCTCCTCCATCATTTCACGAATAGTGGGCACTCGCTCATATCCACCACAGAAAAATAACCTGCTGTTTGTCTCAGGCTTGTTTGTCGCGAGCGTGCGGTCGACGGAATTATCAGTTTCAAAAGCATTGAGGTGCACATCTGCACGGTCTAGCAGTTCGAGTTCCATCCGAACCAACTCATATTTGGTCAGTGCATCAGCAGGGACTAGGTGATGAACGTCAGGATTGAATTTGTCCCCTTCGATTATCCCAGTGACAATCCTTGCGAATGCTCGCGATGTCAGGCCGTTCCAATTATGGTTGATGTAGCCATTTATCTGGGAGTTAGGGGGAGTGCCCCGAACCCATTCAAAGAATAGACTCTTTTTGCCTCGAGCCTCAGGTCCAACCAAGGAACAACGTAAGTGCATAACGTGATCGGACTTGACCTCCCCAATACTCTTCGACTTTCCGTACACGTCATACGCATCGTGTGCACTTGATTCCAAGTAATTACCTTCGCGCCCAGAGAAGACGCAATCTGTCGCGACCTGAATTACGCGAAGACCAAGTGACTCCGCTGCTTTTGCAAGGGCTATTGGAAAACCAATGTTAAGCGAAACGGCTCTTGCTACCGTGTCAGGTTGCTCTTCGACAATGTGACATTTTGTTAGGCCAACGCAGTTCACGACGTAGTCTCCTGGCGCCAAGCCTGCTGTTTCAAGCAACGCCTTTGTTGAATCCACCTCTGCATCGAAAATCAAACCGCGGGACCTAGATGCCTCGAGGAACTGCATGTCACTTTTGATCAGTTCACGGCGGACTGCGCCACCAAGCATCCCCGTGGATCCAATAGTCAGAACCCGTCTCGGTTTCATTTCGAGCTCCCAACTTGAGTCAGCAGCTGCTCAAAGGCTTGGAGACTCTTTCTCTTCTGAAACGTCACCTCTACGAGCCTCCTATTTGCAGCCCCCATTTGCGCTCTAGTTGGACTCGCCACAACGGAGATTGAACGTCTCAGAACCTACTCCGGTGTCGAAACTAGACTTAGGCCTTCTGTACTCGGAAACAATGATGAAAGACCCTTCAAGTCAGTGCTCACCACTGGAAGTCCAGATGCCATGTATTGAAGCACTTTATTCGGTAGTGCAGTATCTGCCACGAGCGAAGGAAGCATCGGATTGATGGCTACGTCTGCAATGGAGAGATACTCTGGCAACTCATCAAATTCAATGTAACCAGTGAAAGTCACGAAGTTTCCCAAGGCTAAGCCGGCAACCATTTCCTTTAGCTTCGCTTCTTGCTCGCCGCCGCCAATCAACACAAGCTGGGGCTTATCTTCCTCTTTGCTAAGTTGCTGCAGAACTTTGTCTAGGCCGGAGAAATAAAAGAAGCTACCCATGTACAGAACAATTTTGGCATTTTGCGGTATACCAAGCCTGTCTCTGAGGTCCTTACCCACATGGTTCTGACGAAGAAAATGGGCTAAATCCAGGGGTGGTAAGTCGACAGAAGACTTTCCTTCTCTAGCGCCCAGAGTCAAACAGTAATTTCGCATTGCCGCATTGTTGCATGACACCCAGCTCGAATTGCGGTAGATGAAGCGCTCGGCTAACTTGACGAGCGGAAAGAGTGCTGTTTTTCTAATTCTATGGCTTACGTCAAGCGCTCGAAATACGAATGGGATTCCGGCTAGTTTGCAAATTATCAACGCTTGCCATCCGGAAGTAGGAACTGCATAGCTGACAACTAAGTCAGGCTGAAAATTTCTGATGGCCTTTGTCATAACTCTGGGAAAGGAGAATACTGCCATCAGGCGGCCAATTATGCCTGGCAGAGCCATCTGCTGGCTGAAAAGTCGCACTACTGAATTTTGCTCAACTCTGCCGTTAACAAGTCCACCGAAAGTATCCGCTCGGAAACTTCCTTTACGTTCGCATAAGTCTAAAAAAGCTATCTCATGACCTAGAGAGGCAAGCTGTTCGGGAAATTCATGCATTTCGAATATTGGTTTTTCGAAGTATCCGACTTCATGCAGAAATAGGATTTTCACTCAGGCACTTCACTTGCGACAAAAAACTTAAATGCGTTTGAATTGGCCAAATCCTCATGATTCGGGCTAATCAGATCGAAATCGCCAATTACCAGCACAGAGGAGTAGCCCCCATCGAAAAATTGGTCAACAACTAAAGGGGATCCTGGGTAGTAAAGCTCGTACCTCAAGAACGGACTATCTCCCCACATTGCTGCCAGAGTCGCATCAAATCTATTGTCAGAAACGATTAGTGTTCCAGCCTTGGTGGGCTCGTCCATGTTGTCCCTGATATAAAACCCGGCTTGATCTGCATTCCCATAGGCGGCCCTGAAATTCTGATACTGGCCCTGAATCTCCCAGCCTAGGCTTGCGGATGTAACCGCGAAAGTTGCGACTAATGCGTACTTTGCACTCCTTGGAAAGAAAGCAAAACTCAAGAGGCCCGCAAAAGCCAGTATTCCGACGGAATTGTAAACGGACTGATTTACTACTAATCCCGCCAAGGTTGGGGCATCCGCTATCTGAATTGTGAGCCCTGAAAAAAGACCGGTTAGACCAGCACTGAGAGCCCACAACCCAGCAACGGAGCTGGCAATTCTGATTACCAAGTGAGGCTTAAAGGTCTTGTGCGTTTCGCTCGCCCAGGCTAGTGCAGCCAAAGGAACAAACAAATATAAGTACTCGTAATAACGCAAAAGGACTCGAGTGGTGTGGTCGTCGCCATTGCCAGTTATGTAGCCCGTGAACAATACAATTTCGATCAGCAAGGCGAAAAACCATACAGTCACGACCAATGTAAGGTGCGCAGCAGGACCAATGTGACCGCGGAGTAGAAGTGAGGCGTTTGCTGCTATCAAAACGACAAGCGGAACAGCCATAACAGCGACCGCAGTAAGAAGGTGCACGTTTAACTGTGACAGAAATGTCCCTTGAATCCCAGCAATTGGACCAGCACCAACAACGGATCCTCCCCCCAATTGAGAGGTACTATCAACTGAGCGCGTTACTCGATCTATCACATCCGCTGAGATATACTGCCCAAAAAAATTGACAGCTTGGGGACCTGCGACGAATATTCCGAGGACAAGCCTTGCAGCTACCGCACTCCCAAAGATTAACCCACCAGAGGCTAGATAGCTTTTCCACCCAACCCGATTGCCAAGGGCAAGAATTGACACCGAGATTGCAATTGGAATTGATATTAGCCATGCGTGAGGTTTCACCAATGTCGCGACTCCAATAGAAGCTCCTAGCAGTGCCCATGCGCTTATTGACATCTCCCGTGAAGCCCGGAGGAAAGCCAGCAATACGAGGCCCGCGAAAAAGTAGAACATCGACTCTGGAAGGAACATAGATGTATACACGGCCAACGGCGAGAGAGACGCAAAGATAAGAAAAACATAAGCCCACCAAAAAGGCATGTATCTCAAAGCGATTACGAATAGCGTGAGAGTGAATGAGAGAAAAAACCCAATGTTCAAGAGCTTCGCACACTGGTAAAAGGAGTCTCCGCAGAGAGTTGTAGTTGAATAAAGAGCATTAAAAAGATAATTTGAAAAATCACCTGCGGGCGGGGTGCCCCAAAAATCCCAGTTTCGAGCATTCGTCGAGTAGATGTACTCATCACCGAGAATTGCCGGGTTGACCATCCACACGCGACTGTATATCCAGGCTCCTAGCAACGGTAGGGTGCCTAGAGCCAAGAGATTTTTCCATGAACCTAAAAACTCTCGAACTTTGGAAATTGCAGGTGCAAGCATGGGTTATCTTCTTTGTCTAGGAATTCGTGGTTCTGACTGAACATCATAGGAGAGGAAGGACAGTAGTAGCTGTACACCGAGAATCAAAGCTACCGCGCTTCCGGTGACCTGTCCCGCCGTTGTTGCTAGCCCTGCAGCCGCAGCGCTCAGGTAACTGCTAAGACCGAACCAAGCGCCGAATGCCACTAGGAAGAGTCCGAGTGGCAGCTCAAAGCTCCCCACGTTCCACTCGCGCAGGTAGTAACGATAGAAAATTCGCTTCCAAAGATTCACGGTGTGCCGCCAGGGAAACTCAAACATCACCTTCAAGATGCTCATGTTGCTCTTCTCGGATCCGTAGACAGCGGCCATTGGAACATCTGCTACAACGCAGTTTGCAATGTTGAGCCGAAATAGAATGTCCGACTCGAAGAAGTAGCTCTTGCGAATCTTGTCTAGGTTCATGGCCCCAAGAGCCATGCGGTGTATTGCGGTAAAGCCGTTGGAGGGATCGGTCATCGACCAGTAGCCGGTAGAGAACTTCGCCCACAGGGAAAGCACAGCGTTGCCAAAAATTCGCACCTTTGGCA
>Ga0181560_10005859_pt1 | contig 10896 bp, 9 predicted proteins | sample 011ome_20_FD_133751 | JGI IMG/M metagenome (GOLD analysis project Ga0181560, IMG submission 133751) | Coastal salt marsh microbial communities from the Groves Creek Marsh, Skidaway Island, Georgia - 011509CT metaG (megahit assembly) | ecosystem: Environmental > Aquatic > Marine > Intertidal zone...
CCGCTTCCTTTCCGTGATATCCGGCTATTCTTCAGACAACGCTTCCTGAGCCAGGGATACGATATAGGCTCTGATTGCTGTCGTTTCTTCCTCGCCGATATATTCCCTGAAACTGGCCATGCCATTGGCTGACAGTTGTCCACCCAGCACAATATTGTCGAACAACTCCTGGCTGTGCAGGGCCGGTGTCCTTCTCAGGTCCGGAAAACTGGAACGGGCCCGGGCAATACCGTGGCCGTGACACATGGCGCAATTTTCCTCGAAGACACGCCCGCCCTGGTTAATCACCTCTTCTGAAGCAAACTGCTGCGGTGGATTGATCGGGCGCTGGGTAAAGGCCGGCAGTTCGGGCAGCGTTGCATTACCGCCCAGTTTGAAGGTCAGCAGGCGCGCCCCATTGGGCGCATAGTAACCGCCCTGGACAGGACCTCCCACGGCGATGGCCAGATACTGTTCCCCATCCACCTGGTAGGAAATGGCGCCGGGGAAAACCGCTGTTTTGGCATCAAAGCTCCACAGGCGTTCCCCGTCTGTGGCACGGTAAGCGACAATTTCCTGTTTCGGCAGATTACCATTGAAAACCAGGTTGCCCGCAGTGGCCAAAGCACCGCCGATGACCTGCACACCGCCCCGCGGATTGACCAGTTCCTCTCCGCGCCAGACTTCACGCTGATTGACCGGATCCCAGGCTACCAGTCTGCCAGTGAAACTCTGGCGGGCATTGGGGTTTTCTTCAAGATGCGCCGCCCTGGCATCAAAATCACCGACCAGGGTCCAGTGGGTGGTTGATGGAATATAAACCAGTCCCGTTTCCGGACTGTAGCTCATGGGCTGCCAGGCATGCCCGCCAGCGGGTCCGGGGGCCAGGTTGTAGACCTTTCCGGTCACGTTGTATCGGGCTTCGGGCACAATGAACGGGCGGCCGGTTTCCTTGTTGATGCCGGTAGCCCAGTTCACTTCAGTGTAGGGCTCGCCATTGAGGAATTCGCCAGTGGCCGCATCCAGGACATAGAAAAAACCGTTCTTGGAGGCCTGGGTCACCACGTGACGCATTTCTCCGTCAATCTCCATGTCCATCAGCATCAACTGTTGGCCAGTGTCATAGTCCCAGGTTTCCCAGGGAGTTTCCTGGTAGTGCCAGGCATAACTGCCGTCATCGGCATGGACGGCAACAATGGAAGACAGGAACAGGTTATCGCCCTGCCCCGCATCACGATCCACCGCATCCCAGGGCGCACCATTACCCGTACCGAAAATCACCAGGTCTGTCTGCGGGTCATAGGTAATGGCATCCCAGACAGTACCGCCTGGCCCTTTGTCCCACCAGCCGGCCTCGATCCAGGTCTGGGCAATCATTTCCTGGGTAGCATCCTCGAATCCGTCTGCCGGATTGCCGGGAACCGTCCAGAAACGCCACAGACGCTCGCCGGTATTCACATCATAGGCATCCAGGTGACCCCGTACATCGAATTCACCACCGGCCGAACCAATGAATACCTTGCCATCTGCAACCCGTGGGGCACCGGTAATCGAATAACGCCCTTCCGGTGTTGCCTTGACTGACCAGACTTCTGTGCCAGTGGCTGCATCCAGGGCAATCAGACGCCCGTCCAGGGTGCCAAAAATAATTTTTCCTTCATAGGCTGCAGCACCCCGGTTATCCAGGCCGCAGCAGACGTTGATATTCCACTCGCCCGGTACCTGGGGATCATAGAGCCACAGCTGCTCTCCGGTTTTTCCATCCACAGCAATAACACGGCTCCAGGGCAGGGTCAGGTAGAGCACCCCATCAATGGCTAACGGTGTGGATTCCACGTTCTGGTTCGTGGGCAGTTCCAGCGACCAGGCCAGTCCCAGCTGGTCGATATTGCCGTCATTGATCTGGTCAAGCGGGCTGAAGCGCTGCTCCTGGTAAGTACGTCCATAGGTTAGCCAGTTACCAATGTCAGCATCTGCATCAAGCAGCCGTTCATCATCCACTGCCGCAGGCTGCGCCTGCAGGCTCGACAGCAGCGAACAAAACATCACTGCCAGTGCGGTTTTCAAGCACTTGCTATCCAGCCATGTAGTCATTTCTCTCCCCCTTGATTCTCAGTTTTTCTATTTAGCCCGTCCGGTATAACCCTGCGCAATGGTATCTATACCGACAATGGCATTACGGGCCGCCTGTGTTCCCCAGGTGCCATAAAAGACAATGCCATATAATGTGCGTTTGTCTTCACCTCCGAAGAAAACCCCGTGCATACCCCGGGGACCTGGTATGGAACCCAGAAATTCACCATCAGGAGAAAACACATCGGCTGACTGCCCGGTTGCTACGTACAGTCGACCTTCTTCGTCAATGGCTGAGCCATCCCCCCCGGTGCCGCCCTGCAGCATGCCAAAGGTACGCTGGTTCTCCAGGGCCCCATCTTCCGCTACATCGAAAGCCACTACTTCAGCACCGTTAGTCGCATAAAGCGTTTCCTCATCCGCACTGAGAATAATGCCATTGGCCCCGGGGACTTCACCATACTTGGTCACATTGCCTTGTGGATCGGCATGAAACACACCACTGCCTGACACCGAAAAATATACTCCACCATTCGAAGCCGCAGCCAGGTCATTCATGACACCACCGGCACATTCCAGCGGTTCACCATTGATCGTATTCGCCAGCACTCTGCGCTCGGGTTCCAGCTGGTAAATGCCGGTACCGATGCCGCGAACGGCTACAAACAAGTCTCCGTTCTTGTTGCGGGATACCGCTCCGGCTGTATTGATATCTTCATAAATAATTTCTGCCAGGCCGGTTTCCGGGTCGAGCTGCATGACATTGCCAGCATCGTTATTGGCAAAAATCAGGGTGCCATTGTCTGCAGCTATCGGGCCATCGGCATTATTCCCTTCCCAGGACCATACCACCTGCCAGGTTTTACCGCCCTGGATAACTCCGGGAATACTGGAAGCCACGGGCAAACTCGGCATGGGGGGCGTAGTGTTGTCTTCAGCGTTACCGCCGCCAATTCGAAATGCAGCGGGAGGGGTAGAGCACGTCGCAATCACATCCTCAAAAGCTGGATCCTGCCAGGCCTGCAGACTGGAACCGCGATCGAAAGTAGAGGCCGGGGCCTGTGCTAAAGCCACCGAAGCCAGTATTGACGGTGCAAGGGCAATCAGTTTTTTCATCTTCCATTTCCCTTAGTTTTTTTATTTCAGGTTCGAATAATCAGTATTGCTCATCATGAATACTTCCGGGCGTATCAAGGGCACATTGTATTTTTTGCGCAAAACTTCCCATGCTGGATCAGCAGCAAATCCAGCCCAGACCTCGTCGCGATGATCCCGATCGCGATAGGCAAGCATCCAGATCAGGGTATTGGGCCTGTTGATATCCTGCCAGACGCCGATGACTTCAGCACCATGCTTTTCAAATATGGCGACTTCCTCTTCACGGAAGCGTTGATGCAGTTCATTGATACCACCATTGAAGTCATCGGAATTGATACGTTCCGGATCAACTGTGTACATGCGCAGCTCAAAACAGCGGGCATTTTCATCCACATTAGCCGCTATACCCCCTTCCAACTGCGATTTGGGTCCACACGGTGGCAGGGGAGCATCGTTACTGGCTGCCAGACCGGACACAGATAAAAGGATTGTTATAAGAGCGGTAAAATGTCGAATCGTTTTAGTAGATGGAATCATGGGTTTTCTCCGTTGGTAACTTGATCATGCCGAACAGGTTAATGGCACTCTATAAAGACATTTCAGTATTTGATGTCACTACATCCACCAGCCGGCAGTAGTGCCAGGCTTCATCCTCCGCTGTCCAGCTACCATCATCATAGGCAGTGCAGTTTGGGGGAATAGCCAGCGGATACTCTTCCAGTGGATCTTGATTCAGGTCATAAAACTCACACGCTTGTTCATTAACACCACCGATACAGACAATCTTGTGGCTGCCATTACGGGCCCCCAGATGCAGGGTGCCGCCAGTCATGAGATTCGACGTCTCTGTCATCAGGTAACCCTCATCCGGGTCACGGACATGCGCCGCCTGGTTCTTCAGTATCGGTGCCAGGGAGACGGAATCCAGTGGAATAGTGGCCGTGCCAGCACTGTTATTTACCATGGCCGGAGACTGCAAACCAGCCAGGGACAACGTGGTGGGAAAGATATCCGCGGCACTGGCAAACTCCTTCGATAATCCCGGAATGATACCCGGGCCTTTCACCACCATGGGCACACGTACTCCACTCTCATAGGCTGTCCCCTTGCCGCGACCATCACGGGTAATATACATATTGTCTATAAAATCCAGATTGGGACGCTGGTACATTGGCGTGCCATTATCCCCTACGTAAATAATCACGGTATTCGGGTCAATTTCATCCACCGCTTCGAACAGTTTTCCAACTACTGTGTCCAGGGCATTGGTCATGGCACGCATGTGGACCTCTCCCGGGCAATTGCCGAAATCCTGGGTGCCGAACTGCCCACCACAGGCTTGTATTTCGGCAATGGTTTCGTTGTTGAGGGTATCGCGATCCGGCACAGCCATCTGGGTGGGTTCGCTCAGGCGGGTGGCATGAGAAAGATTGAAGGCTACCCAGGCGAACCAGGGCTGATCCGGATTATTGCTCTCATTACTCCGAATCCACTCGATTGTATCTGCAATTTTTACCACCGGAGCAAACGTGGTCGGTCCTATACCGGGCAGTGACTTTTTCGGAGCCTGTTCGGTGCGCCATTGACTGGCCGAAGTACTATCATCCTGTACTTCATAATCGTATTCCCAGAATGTCTGCAGCGCGGCATGCATATTGCCCTTGAACAGATCAAAACCGGCCTCTTTGGGCTTCATGCCGGGATAGCTGACATCTTCAGCAGGTAAACCAGCCATGTGCCATTTGCCAAATGCGGCTGTTTTGTAGCCCCCGTCTTCCTTGAGCATACGAACAAATGAATCATGGTTCTGTGACAGTGCATCTGCATAGGTAAAGACATGGGTAGCTGAATAGAGCCCGGTCAGAATGGATGCGCGCGTGGGAGAACAGAAAGGGTGGGCCCATACGTTGGTAAACACCATGGACTCACTGGCAAAGGTATCCAGAATCGGGGTTGATGCAGGGCTGCCGGCGATGGCGGAATATTGCGGGTGATTGAGACCATCGGGACCATAACGACTCACCAGGCCATCAATCATGCCTGGGGACATACCCGTAGTGACATCCATGCCAACGTCATCTGAAATGATGAGCAGGATATTGGGGGCAGTACTGTTTATTGGATTGTCAGCAGGAACATCCCGGGCAGGCATATCCATACTGACCTGTTCGTCACTGGAACAGGCAAGTAATCCTGTCAGCAAAAACACAACTGACAGTCGATTGAACAGCTTGCGCAACATGTTGTCCCCCTCCTCACTGGATTGCCTTGATCATTTTCAGGGCCGGTCAGTGAGTATATGAAGCTAAGGGGACAGTGTACAGACGAGGGAAAAGGAAAATGATCAGACAGGGATACAGGGAGAGCGGTTCAGGTAAATCAGGGATGCAGGAGACAGGATCCAGGATGCAAAGAAGAAATATCTGGAATTGATGGTTGCAGGAAGAGTCCGGCGACATCCGGCCTTGGAACTCTTGAATTTATTGATAGGCTCGAATAACGAACCTTGATCATAAATCCCGAGCGAACCATGCTGCCTTGTATCCCTGTATCCCTGTATCCTTACATCCTTGCATCCTTGCATCCTTGTATCCTTGTATCCTTTTTTCTTCTATCCCTATTTCATTACTTTCAGTTATTTCATCAACTCAAGAATCTCGGAGGTCTTCGCTTCCATCAACCCGATATCTCCTCGCGACTCCACATTCAGCCGAATCACAGGTTCTGTATTGGACATTCGCAGATTGAAGCGCCAGTCATTAAAGCTGACACTAACGCCATCCGTGTAATCCACATCCATGGCTTCATCCTGATAATGGGCAAGCACATTATCAATGACCGCTTTGGCATCGTTCACTTCACGATTGATTTCACCGCTGGCAGGGAAGCGGGCAATACATTCTTCGACAAGTTGCGATAATGGCTTACCGGATTCACACATTAATTCGAGAGCCAGAAGCCAGGGCACCATCCCGCTGTCACAGTAATAGAAATCCCTGAAATAATGATGGGCACTCATTTCACCGCCATATATTGCATCTTCCTCCCGCATCTTTTCCTTGATGAAGGCATGGCCAGACTTGCACTGCACCGTAATGCCCCCATTCTTTTCCACCACATCCTGGGTATTCCAGACTAGCCGTGGATCATGAATGATTTTGCTGCCAGGGTGCTTTTTCAGGAAGGATTCTGCCAATAACCCGACTATGTAATAACCCTCAATAAAGCCGCCCTTTTCGTCAAAAAAGAAACAGCGGTCAAAGTCTCCATCCCACGCAATGGCAACATCCGCCCCTGTTTCCAACAGCTTGTCTACAGTGGGCTGACGGTTTTCCGGTAACAGTGGATTGGGAATACCGTTAGGAAAATTACCATCAGGCTCATGAAACTGACGCACTATTTCGAAAGGCAGATGTTCGGCCAGCATATCGACAATTGGCCCCGCACCACCGTTACCTGGATTTGACACCAGCTTGATAGGTTTCAGCTTCTTGAGATCGATATAGGACAGCAAATGCTTGATATAGTCATTCTTCACATCCACCTGGGTGTTGCTGCCCTTTTGTGGTGCCAGGTCAAACTCATTGCGTTCTGCCAATTTTCGAATATCTTCCAGCCCCGTATCCCCACTAATCGGCTTTGAGTTTTCCCGCACAAACTTGATGCCGTTATAGTCTTTCGGGTTATGACTGGCAGTTACGACAATACCGCCATCCACATTGAGAAAACTGGTTGCAAAATAGATTTCCTCGGTACCACACTGACCGATATTCTGGACATCCACGCCAGCATCATTGAGGCCTCTTGTCAGGGCAGCGCAAAGGGATTTACTGGAAAGCCGGATATCATAGCCAACCACAACTTCCTTGGGCCTGATAAATTCTGCGTAGGCCTGGCCAATGCGGTAGGCAACATCCTCATTCAACTGGTCAGGAATGCGCCCTCGCACATCGTACGCTTTAAAACAGGTAATTTCTTGCACGGGGTACTGCTCCTTTAGTCTTCCTGTCAGTGTATGTATCCGTTTCAGTAGAGATCGTTGTCGAAATAAAAACGTGTCGCTTCCATGAAGCCCGGCACAGATCCGCAATCGAATCGACGGCCCTTGAATTTATATCCAAGCACACCCGCCCCCTCTTTAGCCTGGGTTAGCAGGGCATCAGTAATCTGTACTTCATTGTTCCTGCCTGGAGGGGTCTTGCGGATAATATCGAAAATATCCGGAGTCAAAATATAACGACCGATAATGGCCAGGTTGGTGGGCGCATCTTCAGGATCCGGTTTCTCTACCATGTCAGTGATCCTGATAACACCAGGTTCAATTTCATCACCAGCAATGACACCATACTTGTTGGTTTCATCCCTGGGTACTTCCTCGATAGCGACAATACTGCACTGGTACCTGTTGAAAAGCTCCACCATCTGTGACAGCACACCCTTTTCCGGGGAATAACACAGATCATCGGCAAGGATCACCGCAAAAGGCTGAGGACCAATAAGGGTTTCACCCGTGAGAATAGCATGTCCCAGGCCTTTCATTTCAATCTGCCGAGTGTAGGAAAAAGTACAGGTATCAATGACATGGCGAACCTCATCCAGCAGTCCTTCCTTGTCAGAACCGGCAATCTGATGCTCAAGTTCGTAGTTGATATCGAAGTGGTCTTCAAGCGCCCGCTTGCCGCGGCCCGTGATGATTCCCATCCCCGTCATTCCAGCTTCCATCGCTTCTTCAACACCATATTGGATCAGGGGTTTGTTGACCACCGGCATCATTTCCTTGGGCATGGATTTGGTCGTGGGTAGAAAACGGGTACCGTAACCGGCTGCCGGGAATAGACATTTTGTTATTGGTGTTTCAGACATATTGATCCTTTATTTTTTACTCATAAAACTTCGTTTCCAATTATCCGTTCTGTCTTTCGATACAAGGATACAGGGATACAAGGCGGTGAGCTTTGCGCCTTATGCAGATGCCTGCCTTGCATACTTGCATCCTTATCATGCGTTTATCGCTCTTTACCCCTGAACCCTTCCATACACATCATCAAACCGTACGATATCATCCTCACCCAGGTAAGAACCGCACTGCACTTCGATCAGAATAAGCTCTTCCTCACTCCTGTTTTCAAGTCGATGTTTTGTTTCTATCGGGATATAGGTTGATTCATTCTCTTTCAGCTCTATCTCACTGTCACCGTTAACGACAAGGGCTGTACCCTGCACCACAATCCAGTGCTCTACCCGCTTATGGTGCAACTGCAGGGAGAGGGATGCACCCGGTTTGACACGAATACGCTTTACCTGGAAACAGTCCCCATTCGCCAGGCTCTCATAGGAGCCCCAGGGCCTGAAAACCCTGGTATGGGTATCTGCTTCAGTACGTCCGCTTTTCTTGATGGAATCAACAATGTCCTTCACTTCCTGCACCCGGTCTTTCGCGGACACGAGCACAACATCAGGTGTTTCCACTACCACAGCATCTTCCATGCCAATCATGGAAACCAGCCTGGATTCAGCATGAATATAGGAGGATTGCACATCCTTGAGAATAACATCACCACGGCAGACATTACCCTGGGCATCACTGTCACCCTGCTCCCAGAGTGCAGACCAGGCACCCAGGTCATTCCAGCCAGCATCCAGGGGAATAACCACCCCGTCACTGGTGTGTTCCATAACGGCGTAGTCAATGGAATCTGAAGGACAGCGCGTGAAAATATCCTGCGGGATTCTCTTGAAGTCCAGATCGTTCTCGCATTGTGCCCAGGACTGCTCACACACACGCAAGATCTCGGGAGCATGGACCATCAGGGCCTCAGTATAGGTATCGGCAGAAAACATGAACATGCCACTGTTCCAATAGTAATCACCACTGTCCAGATAGGCCCTCGCTGTTTCAAGGTCAGGCTTTTCGACAAAGCTGTCGATTGCAAAACCACTATCCAGTGCATCCCCGCGGCGTATATAACCGTAACCGGTTTCAGGCTTGTCAGGCACAATGCCGAAGGTAACCAGCTTACTGTCAGCCGCTTTGGCCTTGCCAGCCTCTATGGCAGCATGAAAGGCAGCAACATCATCAATAAGGTGATCTGCTGCCAGGACCAGCAACTGGGGGGCATCTGAAAGCTCTCTTGCAGCCAGAGCAGCCAGGGCTACAGCCGGAGCAGTGTTTCGTCCCTCGGGTTCCAGCACAATAACTGCCTTATTTTCACCCATGTCCATACCAAGTTCACGCAACTGTTCTGCCACCAGGAAGCGGTGTTCCCCGTTACAGACAACCACAGCAGGGCCCATATCAGGCAGCCCGGCAAGCCGCTCCAGGCTCTGCTGAAACAGTGAACTGGCATTTTCATCAAAGGTAACAAACTGTTTTGGCAATAACTTACGGGATACCGGCCACAACCTTGAGCCTATCCCTCCTGCCATGATGACTGGAATGATCATTGAACTTTTCCCTTTTACTGCTTTTCCACGGGCCAACGACAAAGTTAGACAGGCCAAATTTTCAGGAGAAGTGATTATATCGGCTTTATACGCAAATAATTATGGTTTCAAAGCAGTTATCTCTATAATAGCGCCTTTTTTCACGGGAAACCGGCCAAAACCGGTAATTTGAGATGTCTTCAAGCTTGTTTACACCCCAAAACAGTTATACCAAGGAAGAACTTATCGCCTGTGGCATGGGCGAATTGTTTGGCCCCGGCAATGCGAAACTCCCCATCGAAAACATGCTGATGGTAGACAGAATTATCGAAATCACCGCCGACGGTGGTTCTGATGGTAAAGGCCATATCGTAGCCGAGCTCGATATCCATCCTGACCTGTGGTTCTTTGACTGTCATTTTCGGGGGGACCCGGTGATGCCCGGATGCCTGGGGCTGGATGCCATGTGGCAGCTTGTGGGCTTTTTCCTGGGCTGGCGTGGTAATCCCGGCAAGGGACGGGCGCTGGGCTGTGGTGAAGTCAAATTCACCGGTGAAATCCTTCCCGAGAGCACCAAGGTAGTCTACGAACTGGATATCAAGCGGCTGATTGAGCGAAAGCTGATCATGGGTATTGCTGATGGCAAGGTTTCAGTTGATGGTAAGGTCATTTATACTGCGAAAGGGCTGAAAGTAGGCCTGTTCAAGCCGGATGAGAAGCTGGGTACATAAATCCGCCGTTTCCGGGCAGATGAACTATCAGCATAATAAATTAATAGTCAGAATTTCAGATCCGCTCCCCCAAAGAACTTTCGGGGAGCAGGCAGTTATCGAGGGACAGACATATGCGACGAGCTGTCGTGACAGGCATGGGAATCGTTTCCTGCCTCGGATTGGATAAAAACTCCGTAACCGAATCACTCAGGCAGGCCAAAAGCGGCATTGTGCATCGTCCAGCCTATGAAGAAATAGGCATGCGTAGCCATGTAGCCGGCGCTGTCGACATGGACTTTTCCGATTACATCGACAGGAAGGCCCTCCGATTCATGGGGGATGCCGCTGCATACGGTTATGTCGCCATGGACCAGGCCATCAAGGATGCAGGACTCGATGAGTCCGATGTTTCCAATATCCGCTCCGGAATTATCATGGGTGCTGGCGGTTCATCCACAGAAGACATGGTCGATGCTGCTGATATTCTCAGGGAAAAAGGTCTGAAAAGAGTCGGTCCCTACCGTGTTACCAGGACCATGGGCAGTACGGTATCTGCCTGTCTGGCCACCCCGTTCAAGATCAAGGGAGTTAACTACTCCATTTCCTCTGC
>Ga0181560_10005862_pt1 | contig 10893 bp, 9 predicted proteins | sample 011ome_20_FD_133751 | JGI IMG/M metagenome (GOLD analysis project Ga0181560, IMG submission 133751) | Coastal salt marsh microbial communities from the Groves Creek Marsh, Skidaway Island, Georgia - 011509CT metaG (megahit assembly) | ecosystem: Environmental > Aquatic > Marine > Intertidal zone...
ATCGTTCGAATCGTTCTATACACTGGTCCCCATACGACCGCGTTCGCGTGGTGAACGCCGATCCTTAAGGACTTTTGCGGGCGATTCTCTCCGCCCACTCCTCGCTTTCAACGCCCGCCCTCGACGCCTTTCAACTCCAACTGACGCCTTTCAACTCCACCCCGACGACGCGTCCCTCGTCATCACGCGGCGGTGTTCCTCTTGTACTTTTTCATCCGCGCCTCCATCGCGCGCTTCTTCTTGATCCCGTCCACGAGCTTCCTGTACTCCTGCAGCGACGCGCTCTGCGCGTCCGAGTCGACGTCGATCCCGAGGTCGTCCAGAAGCTTCTTCTTCGCGCCCTTGACGCCGCCGGCCATCGAGTCTGATGCGGGCGTTCATCGGTCAGTTGAAAGAGGACGCGATCAAATGTTGAAACCGACGACGGGAGGTACTACTGTATGTACGGGTGGAAAACGTTTGCAGAGTGCGAAGGGAGAACGCACTCACGATGACCTCGAACACGTCGTCGAACCCGCGCTTCCGCTTCCCCCACAGCTCGACGAGGTTCACGAACGCGTCCTCCGCCTTCTTCATCTCCGCCGGGGAGATCTCCGCGCCCTTGCTCGCGCGCAACGGCGCGAGTTTCGTCTCCAGATCCCCGTTCTCGGTCGCGAGTTGCGTCGTCCGCGCCTTCATCTGCTTCACCGTGAGCTGCGTCGCGTACGCCGAGAGGCGCGCGCGCTTCCTCGCCGCCTCCGCGCGCGAATTCGCGAGCTCCTCCGTCCTTCGCTTGATCGCGCACTCCGCCTCCGCGACCTCCTCCGGGGTCATCACAGACGCGGTCTGCGGCGCGAAGTACACCTTGCTCTTCCCAGCCTCTTTCACCGCGATCGTCCCGCGCTCGCTGAGCGTGTCGAGGTACTTTTGCGCGAGGCCCTTCTTTATTCCGTGCCGCCCGAGCGCGTCCGCGACGTTCTGCGCGTTCAGCGGGCGGTTCTGCGCGAGCATGTACTCCGCGACGACGTCCGCCATGACGCCAGTCTCGAGGAGGGGAGCGCGTTTCGCTCGAGGTGCCCAGATTTGTGAACGTCGGTTTTCGTCGTCGGACGGGTGAACGAATAATTTTCAAACCGTTCGCGCGCGCCTCGATCGGCGCGCCCGATCGGCGGTCCGGGGTTCATCGTTCGTTCGACACGCTCATCGCATCGCTCAAACCAGTGCGGTCGGGGTCGCGGTCGTTTCAGTTTTTCGCGTCGAGGTCGCGGTTTCCCGTTTGTCGCACGAGCGCAGTAAAAAGCGCGCCTGGCGGGGCGCACGGACTCGGTCCAGGGCCATCATGGCGACCCTCAACGCCGTCGTCGAGCGCGGGTGCACGATGCTCGTGCACTTCGACAAAGGAGTGAGCGCGTCGGAGATCAAGGAGGCGCTCGAGACGGGCGGCGAGCACGAGAAAGCGGACGCGCTGAAGAAAGCCATCGCGATCCTCCTCAGCGGGGAACAAATGCCGCAGCTCTTCATCACCGTAATCCGCTACGTCCTCACCACGGACTCGAAGCTCGTGCAGAAGCTGCTGCTGTTGTACATCGAGATCATCGAGAAGACGGACTCCGCGGGGAAGCTCCTCCCGGAGATGATCCTGATCTGCCAGAACCTGCGCAACAACCTGCAGCATCCGAACGAGTTCCTTCGCGGGTCCACGCTCAGGTTCTTGTGCAGGATAACCGAGCCGGAGATCATCGAGCCGCTGATCCCGAGCATACTCGCGTGCTTGGAACACCGGCACGCGTTCGTGCGAAGGAACGCGGTGCTCGCGATCGACAGGATCTACCAGCTCCCGGGCGGCGATCTCCTCCTGCAGGACGCCCCGGAGACGATCGAGCGCTTCTTAGAGCAAGAGGCGGATCTGAGCGCGCGAAGGAACGCGTTCCTGATGCTGTACAACAACGCGCAGGATCGCGCGGTGTCGTTCCTCATGGCGAACCTCGAGCAGGTGGCGAACTGGGGGGACATCCTGCAGAACGTCGTCCTCGATCTCATCCGCAAGGTGCGCGATGGCGACGAGAGCGCTCCTCGCCCCCCGTCGCGGTCGCGCGCCCGTTCGGTTTTTCATCTCTCTCCATCGTCGCCGGGCGAACATCCCTAGAGACGTCGAACGCGCGCGAGGGCGCGCGTCCGCGCGCGCGATCGATCGCGACGCGGCGACGCGCGCGCTCGCGGCGACGCGCGATCGCGGCGACGCGCGCGCGGGGGTACGAACGAACCCGGCGGCGACGCGGCCCGCGCGACGTCCCGCGGCCTCCCCCCCCGTCGTCGCTAAAGATCGAACGCGCGAGCGAACGGAAGAAAAACGCGAACGAAACGAAATGATCGACGACGTTTTTCGCCGACCCGACCTGACCGCCTCCCTCCCGCCTCCCTCCCGCCTCCCTCTCATATGCCCCCCGCCCATCCCCAGGTCTGCCGCACGGACCCGACGCAGAAGGGCAAGTACATCAAGATCATCCTGATGCTCCTCGGCACGAACAACACGTCCGTGATCTACGAGTGCGCGAACACCCTGACGGCGCTGTCGTCGGCGCCGACGGCGGTGAAGGCGGCGGCGAACTGCTACTGCCAGCTCCTCGCGTCCCAGAGCGACAACAACGTCAAGCTGATCGTCCTCGATAGGCTCGCGGAGCTGAAGAACGACCACAGGCACGTCATGCAGGAGCTCGTGATGGATATTCTGCGCGCGGTGTCCACGCCGGATCTGGACATTCGAAAGAAGACGTTGGACCTCGTGCTCGACTTGGTGTCGAACCGAAACATCGACGAGGTCGTCCTGACGCTCAAGAAGGAGATCACGAAGTCGCAGGGCGACGCCGGGGAGAAGAGCGGCGAGTACAGGCAGATGCTCGTGCAGGCGACGCACGCGTGCGCGGTCAAGTTCCCGGCGGTGGCGGGGTCCGTGGTGCACCTGTTGATGGATTTTTTAGGCGACGTCAACTCCGCCGCGGCGTTCGACGTCGCGATGTTCGTCCGCGAGATTGCCCAGACGAACGACGCGCTGCGGGACTCGATCCTCCAGAGGCTCCTGGACTCGTTCTACACGATTCGCTCGTCGCGCGTGTGCGGGACGTGCCTGTGGATCATCGGCGAATACTCGCAGAGCGCGACGCAAGTCGAGGAGGCGTTCGCGTGCGCCAAGGCGTCGCTCGGCGCGACGCCCTTCTTCGAGCCGCCGCACGCCAAGGCGAAGCGAGAGCGCGTGCACGACGACGGGTCGGACCGCGACGACGACGACGGCAGCTCGCGCAGGGGCAGCCTGGAGAGTCCCGGGGGGGGTAATTCGAAGATCGCGGCGGTCACCGCGGGGGTGAAGAACGTCGTCTTGGCGGACGGCACGTACGCGACGCAGACGGTCGTGGCGGACCATCCGTCTGCCGCGGTCGGTAACGCCGTCGGCGCGGTCGCGCCGAACCTCCGTTCGCTTCTGCTCGCGGGCGATTTCTTCCTCGGGAGCGTCGTCTCCACGACGCTCACGAAGCTCGCGCTGAGGTACGTAGAGACGGCGCCGGCTGCGGGGATCGAACCGGAGGCGATCAACAAGCTTCACGCGGAGTGCATGCTGTACATCGTGTGCATGCTGCGGCTCGGGAAGGAGGGCGGCCTACCGACGACGATCGACGACGACTCCTACGACCGCATGATGCTGTGCGTGAAGACGCTCGCGGAGCCGGAGACGCAGGACCGCGACGTGTGGCTGCGGTCGTGCAAAGCCGCGTACGAGGGTCTCATCGTCGATCGCAAGCGGCAGGCGGAGGCGCTGGACGGGGATAAGCTCGGCGAGAAGATCGACGCGCAGGCGGACGACCTCATCGACTTCACGCATCTGAAGTCGCGAAAGGGTTTGTCGCAGGTGGAGATCGAGGACGCGGTGGCGACGGATCTCAAGCGCGCGACCGGGTTTCGAACGGATTCGGACGCGCCCGAGGAGAAGAAGCTCAACCGCGTCGTGCAGCTCACCGGGTTCAGCGATCCCGTCTACGCCGAGGCGTACGTCACCGTGCATCAGTACGACATCGTCATGGACGTCACGGTCGTGAACCGCACGCAGGAGACGTTGCAGAACGTGTGCTTAGAGCTCGCGACGATGGGGGACTTGAAGCTCGTGGAGCGGCCGCAGAATCACACGCTGGCGGTGGGCGAGACGAAACAGATTCGCGCCAACATCAAGGTGTCTTCCACGGAGACGGGCGTCATCTTCGGGAACGTCGTGTACGAGAGCGCCAAGTCCGACCGCGAGGTTGTCGTCCTGAACGACGTGCACATCGACATCATGGACTACATCTCCCCGGCGTCGTGCGGGGACACGGAGTTCAGGTCGATGTGGGCGGAGTTTGAGTGGGAGAATAAAGTCGCGGTGAACACGTCCATCACGGACGTGCGAGAGTTTCTCGATCACGTCGTCGCGTCGACGAACATGCGGTGTCTGACGCCGCCGAGCGCGCTGGAAGGGGACTGCGGCTTCCTCGCCGCGAATCTGTACGCGAAGAGCGTGTTTGGCGAGGACGCGCTCGTGAACGTGAGCGTGGAGAAGGACCTGAACGACGGGAAGGTTGGGGGGTACATTCGGATTCGGAGCAAGACGCAGGGCATCGCGCTGAGCTTGGGAGACAAGATCACGCTGAAGCAGCGCGGTCCGGATCCCAAGGACGGGAAGTAGCAGAGTACTGTAGCGACCGGATTCGATTTCTCACACGTTGCCGTATAGTGCGCAAGCGACTTTCAAGCCAAGCCCTGGGGTCAAAGTCGCACCCCTTAAGCGTACGAACTTAGGGCACCCCACTGTGCTCTAGCCCAAGAAGACGTTCACTTGCTCGTGATCTTGATGTTCCCCGTGAGCTCCGGGACGCCGAAGTTGCGCTCGCGGTACTCGGGAAAGACGTCGAGGCACTCCCCGACGCACTTGGGCGCGAACCGCACGTACCCGCACACGCGATCTGCGCAGAACTGCACGAACCCCCACAGGTCTTTAAACGCCGCGTCGCGCGTCTTCTGCTCCTTCTCGAAGAGCTTCGGATTCTTCGCGAGCTTGCCGAAGTCCTCCGCCGGCGCCGGCGCGAACGACGGCGGCGGCGCGTTGAGGATCGGAATCGCGATCGCTGCGGTCGCCTCCCCCCTATTACCGCCGTACACGCCGCTGGCCGCGAGCCGCCTCGCGTTCGTCTCCACCTCCGCGCGCTCCTCCGCGTTCGAGACCCAGATCGCGGGGCGGTACCTCGCGCCGTTCTCCTTGAACTGCCCGTCCGTCCGCGTCGGGTCCGCGCGCTTCCAGTACACGCGCATCAGAACCTCGTGCGCGGACGTGACCTGCGTCCGCCCCGCCTCTCTCTTCGCGAGCCTGTCCGCGTCGTACGTCACCGCGACCGCCTCCACGGGCGTCCCGTCGTCGTTCACGCCCGTCGCGAGCCCGGGGACGACGTCCAACACGCCCGCGTATCGCAGGTCGTTGAACTCCTTCTCGAGGAAGACGTTGGCTCCGCCGGCGACGTACATGGTCTGCGGCGTGGCCGCGAGCGACGGCGACGCGAGCGTCACCGCGGCGGAGAGCGCGACCGCCGCCGCGACGCCGCCGCCGCGCGACGATCGCGGCGGCGGCGCGGCGGGAGGGGTCTTCTCGACGCGCGCGGGGGTCGACGCGCGCGCCGTCGCGGGCGCGCGGAGCGCGAGGACCGCGCGCATCGTGCCGCGCGCGCGCGATATCTGCCACTTCTGTTGTCGCGGTGCGGTCAGGTGATGTCAGAGGTGACGAGGCAAGATGAAGCGCCCACTCCCTCGCGCCGCCGCGCCGCGCCGACGCGAAGGACGTCGTCGCGATGCCGCTGCTTGAACGACGATGGGGTCTATACTCCCTCGCGTTCGCGCTGACGTCCCTCGTCGCGGGCACGGGTGCGTCGCGTCGCCGCGTCCTCCGCCCGTCGCTTTCTGTTCGTGCCGCGATGTCGCGTCACCATCTTAGTCTACTTTATCTTCGCCGCTGACCTCCCTCTCCCCTCTGTCATCTCTCCTCTCTCCTCCTCCTCCTCCTCCTCCTCCTCCTCCTCCTCGTCCGTCCGTCCGTCGCAGTGTACGGCTGGCCCGCGCTGCGAAGGGATCTCGTCCGCGAGGGCGGCCTCACCGAGAAAGAGCTCGGCGCGGTGTTCCTCGCGGGATCCTGGAGCGTGAACGGGTGCCGCCTCTTCAGCGGCCTCGCGCGCGATCGATTCGGCACGCGCGTTACCGCGTGCGGCGTCCTCCTCCTGTGCCTCGTCGGCGTCCTCCTCGTCGCGTTCTCCTCCAGCGGCAGCTTCTGGGGTCTGTTCTTCGGGATGCTGCTCCTCGGCGTCGGCAGCGGGTGCCAGCTGTGCGTGCAGCCGGTGACCGCGCTGTTTCGCAAGGCGTCCTCCACGGCGATGGCGACGCTGAGCGGCGCGTTTCAGATCAGCGGCGTCGTGTTCCTGTGGCTGAGCGCGATGTCGACCGCGGGCGCGGGGAGGTCGGGCGCGTACGGGTTCCACGCGTGCTGCGTCGCCGTGTTGTTCGCGCTGAGCGCGGCGTTCTTGCCCTCGGGCGGGACGTTCGCACGGAGGAAGAAAAATTATGAGCCGGGGGGGGCGGGAGAGAAGGAGGGCGGCGGCGACGACGTGGAGAAAAACGGCGACCTCGCCCCGGCGTCGGCGGCGTCGGCGACGGCGGCGACGACCGGCGGCCTGACGCTCGCGAAGATCGAGCTCGTGAACCGCGTCGAGAAGCGCGCCGCGCCGCGCGACGACGCCTCCGACGACGCCTCCGACGCCTCCGACGCCTCCGACGCCCCATCCCCCTCCCCCTCCGCGCCGGCGTCGCCCGGTCGAGGACGCGCGCGGCGCGAGCTCATGACGAGCGGCGAATACATCCTCCTCCTAGCGTGGTTCTCCGTGATCATGCCTCCGATGCAGTACTACATCATGAGCATCGGGTACCAGCTCGAGCGTAAGGGCGACGACGACGGCTTGTACACGAGTCTGTTCGCGGTGCTGTACGGGCTCGCAGCGGCGCTCGCGCCGCCGGCAGGGATGATCGCGGATCGATTCGGCGTCGGCGTCGGCCAGGGCGTCGCGACGTCGACGCTCGCGATCTCATTCCTGATTCTCCTGTCACCGTCGCTCCCCGCGCAGGTGGTCGGGATGGCGTTTTACAGCGTGGGGAGGCTCTTCGTGTTCGCGATGTACTTTAGTAACCTGGGGAGACGATTCGGGTTCGAGCACTACGGCGCGCTGGCGGGGACCGGGATGCTGTGCGCGTCCTTCGCGTCGCTGCTGCAGTACCCGATGTTCACCGCGGCGGTGGACGGAGGGACGGAGGGAGAGAACGCGGTGAACGCGGGGTGCGCCGCCGCCGTCGCGGCGGTGTTTCCGTACACCGCGTGGCTCGCGGCGAGGGAGCGGAGGAAGCTACTGTAGTAGTCTAGAAAAAGTTGGCATCAGAACTTGGAGAGCTGCGAGTGACGACGGAAGAGAGACGGCGGGGGGGGGCGGGAGGGTTATGGGTTCTTTTCTTTTCTTTCGTCCGCACGGTATCATACAGTAGATGCGTTAGAAGGCTGGCGTTGTTGTCAAAAATGTCGTAAACATTAGAAATCGATCGCGTTCGGTCGCCGCCTCGAACGTATCTCGAGGCGGCGACCGTCCGCGCGCTACATCGTTCTGGAAATTTGCGTGAGCACACCAGACGCGTCGCCCGCGTCGGTCGACGCCGCCCACACTTCCTCGCCCGCCGCAACTCTTCTCTTCATCACTCAACAAACTCAAACAAACGCCGCTCGAGCCCCCTACGCGAGGAGGGAGTTCACCGCCGACTGCTCGGTGTTGGAGGAGCCGCCCTCGCCCGCGAGGACGGCGCCGTCGAGGTACGCGTCCGCGAGCTGCACGCGCTTCACGTTTTCCTGCTCGCCCTCGAGCGCCTTGCCGTGCTGGAGGAGCACCTCCAGGGACATCACGGGCGGCTCGAACTCGAGCTTGCCCTTGTCGCGGCTCGGGTTCACGAGATAGGAGCCGATGTTCTCCTGGCCGACCGTTTGCACCCATTCGCGGACCTTTTGGTCGTACACGCGCGCGCGGAGGGCGCCGAAAAAGTCGATGGACTGGCCGTCGAAGGTTCGCACGAGCACCTCGACGTCCTTCTCGTTCACGCCGTCCGCTTTGAAGATGCCGCACGCGACGCCGCAGCGGTCTTCGAACGTGGGGGACCAGTAGAACTTGTCCATGCGTCCATCGCGAATGAGCGGCGCGTACAGCGTGGAGAAATCGTTACCCGTGGCGATGATGGGCACACGCGGGATCTCCTCCACTTGGTACTGCCCCGGGAGCTGCACGTTCGTCGGGTTGTCCGCGAGGTTCATGAGCGTCGCGTTCACCATCTGGTTGTTCACGGTGTACTGCGTGGAGCCGCCCATGCGCCCAGCGCCGGCGTCGAGATCGTTGATGAACAGCGTGGACATCTTACCCTTCTTGATGATGTCGGAGGCTTCGCGGTAACGCTGGCGAATGAGCTTGGCGGGCTCGCCCGCGTTGCCGGATTCGAGCTCGCCCGCGGACATGATGATCGGCGCGATCCCGAGGCGCTTGAAGATGAGCGTGGACTGGAACGTCTTACCCTGGCCCTTACCACCCCAGATGCCGAGGATGAGCGGCACCTTGATCTTCGGGAGGTCCATGAAGTTCTTCGCGACGTGCACGGTGATCTTGTCCATGTACGATTTGGAGATGTAGTAGCCCTCATCCGACATGTTCGAGAGATCCTTGAACCCGTCGGAGACGTAATCGGAGCCCTGCATGATCGCGTTCTGTGGGACGGCGGAGGTTCGGGGGTGGTGGGGGCGACGATATCGTCAGCGAGGGGGCGCGATCGCGGGGGCGACGGCGGGGAGGGCGGCGCGCGCGATCGATCGCTCGCTCAGTCGACCGAGATCGATCGTGACAGCTGTTGTGTCGCGGTTTATCCACTTCCAGCTGGCGGTCTCGGGCGGGGGACGAATTCGCCGTGCGAAAATGCGCGACGGGCGCGCGGAGAAGCGCGCGTGCGGTCGCCCCGCGCGGATCCGACGCCAATCGCGGATGGAAAAACGCGCTCAAAGTACGAACCTGGGTGCCGCCGAGACCGAAGCCGCCCTGGAACTTGGAGTCGACCATGCCGCGGCCGCGCGCGATGTCTTGCTGGTCGTCCGAGATGTCCTCGTCCATGCCTTTCCAGCGGGACATCTGCACCTTCATGCCGTTGCCCTTGCCGAGCTGGTTCGGGACGGAGCCGAGCTGGTGCCTGGCGACCTTGCCGACGGCGCCGATCTGAGCGAGGGAAGCGGAGTGCGCGGGGAGATCGTCAGCGCGCGCGATGGCGCGGGGGGAGATTCCGGAGACGCGCGGGTTTCGTCGTCTTCGCGAGTGTGGGAAAAAAAACAACAAAAGCGGGGCGAGATCGACGCGCGGAGAACGCGACGTCGCGAGCGCGCGATCGCGTAAACGTCTCGCACCTTGGCGACCGGGGCGATCATGGAGCTCATGGTGACGGCGGACATCGTGCGAGAGCTGAACAGGGAGGTACGTGCGTACGCGCCGAGTGTTCTGGGCTGCGCGATCGCCCGAGAAACGATTGTTGGTGTTTTGCCCTAAGCCTATCTGCTATCTGCTAAAAAATGCTGACGACCGCGCACAACGTGGTCCAGGCAGGGTGACACCTCAGCACGCGTGACTATCGCGTGTGTCACATTTTGTACGCACGCATCGCGTACGCTTCTAACTGAAACACGTACGCGATATGTGCGTACATAATGTGACACACGCGATAATTACGCGATGGGCACCCGCGGCGATCGCGCGCGTGAACCGTGACGCGTGAAGCCGTGACGCGCGCTCCTAAAAACCCAGGGTTTGTTACTTCGTCGCGCGCGTCGGACCGCGCGCGTCATGGCCGCGCCCGCGACGTCCCATCACGTGATGCGCGCGTGCCCCGTCGCGCGAAGGCGCGCGTCGTCGTCGTCGTCGAGCGCGACGACGACGACGGCGCGACCCCGCCGGACGACGACGACGCCGCCGCCGCGCGCGTCGTCGTCGTCGTCGTCGTCGTCGTCGTCGTCGACCGATCCGTCCGCCGCGAGCCTCGCGCTCGCGATCGAGTACCCCGCGTCCGCGCCCGGCGACGGCGACCGCGGCCGCGGCCTGTTCACGACGTCCTCGGACGTCTCCGCGCCGCTCGTGCGCACGCCGCTGAGCGTCGTCCTGTGCGTCCCGGAGGCGACCGGACCCGCCGCGAACGCCGCGTGCGCGGACGCCGTGCGCGCGATGTACGCGGGCTGGACCGACGTCCTCGGGCGATCGCCGCCGCCGGCGGTCGTCGACTTCGTCGTCGCCGCGGAGGCGCCGAAAGATCTCCGCATCGCGATCGCGCTGATGTACGCGAAGCGGCACGTCCCCGCGTGGGCGGCGTACGCCTCCGACGTCATGCCGCGCGCGTACGAGTCCCTGTACCTCGCGACCGAGGACGAGCTGCGCGAGCTGCAAGACGAAGGCGTCGCGCGCATGGCGGCGGGAAGCAAGGCGAACTACGCCGCGGGGTGGACGCACGTGTTGGAGAATCACCCGGACGTCGTCGACGCGCTGAACGCGGAGGGCGGCGGGAGCGTCGGGTGCGACGCGACGCAGGAGGAGTTCGACTGGGCGAGGGCGACGGCGCACACGCGCGCGATGGGCGCGCCCGTGAAGAATCAGCCGTGCGCGTTCATCGGTGCGCGCGGCGCCGCGACGACGATCGACGTCCCCCACGCGAAACCCTACCCCCGCACCCCGCCGCTCGCGCGCCGTACCCCCACACCCCCAACCCCCTAACCCTAACCCTAACCCTAACCCTAACCCTAAA
>Ga0181560_10005863_pt1 | contig 10893 bp, 8 predicted proteins | sample 011ome_20_FD_133751 | JGI IMG/M metagenome (GOLD analysis project Ga0181560, IMG submission 133751) | Coastal salt marsh microbial communities from the Groves Creek Marsh, Skidaway Island, Georgia - 011509CT metaG (megahit assembly) | ecosystem: Environmental > Aquatic > Marine > Intertidal zone...
GCACTCGACGTTGCTGCACTTCCACAGCGCCTTGTAGTCCGACCCTTTCGTCACCGCCGTCGGTGGCTTGTCCTTATCGACGTACTCGCGCGACAACTTCTTCCCGAGCTCGCCGTTCTTCTCGCACCACACGAGGAAGTTGCTCGTCTTGCTCGGCGGCCTATGTATCGCGCACTTCGAACACCCACGGGGTTTGACGCTCTTCGTGCGGCTGAACATCTTCGCCCGCCACACGTGCTTGCACTCGACGTTGCTGCACTTCCACAGCGCCTTGTAGTCCGACCCTTTCGTCACCGCCGTCGGTGGCTTGTCCTTATCGACGTACTCGCGCGACAACTTCTTCCCGAGCTCGCCGTTTTTCTCGCACCACACGAGGAAGTTGCTCGTCTTGCTCGCCGGCATGCGATTCGCGCACTTCGGACACCCGCAGGGTTTGTCGCTCTTCGTGCGGCTGAACATCTTCGCCCGCCACACGTGCTTGCACTTCAAACACTTCCACTTCGCCTCGTACTTCGACCCTTTCGTCAGCTCCGTCGGCAGCTCCTCGCGGAACTCGTTGGCGAGCCTCTCGCCGCGCTCCCCGTTCTCCGCGCACCACTCGAGGAAGGGCTTGCCAGGTCCCTTCTGTCCCTTCTTCACCATGATCGTCGTGCGGGGACGCGGCGCGTCGGCGGTAGTGACCTCGAAAAGCTACGACGACTGACGTGGAAGGCAAAAAGCCTGGAAAAAGCCGACTTCGGTTTGAACCGTCCGAGGCTCGGCTCGACCGCCGACGCCCGTCAGATCTCGTCCGCGCGAGGCGGGCAGGCGGGCGATGACGGCGCCATCGCCGCCACCGGCGTCACCGCCGCCGCCCTCGCCGCCCCCACCACCCGCGCCGCCGCCGCCCGCGCCGCCGCCCGCGCCCGCCTCCGCGCTGCGAGACGTCCTCCCGCCGCTGATCGATCGATGCCTCCGCGAGGCGCCGTGGACGTTCGCATCCATCGCGAAGAAGGATCCGCTCAAGGAGGCGTGCCGCCACTTCATCGCCCTCGCCGCCGCGGAGAGCGCGCTCGGGAGCGTCGTCGCGACGGACGACGCGCTCGTGGACGCCGCGATCGAGGTGACGCGGCTCGCGTGCGGATGCGGTGCGAAGGCGGCGAGCGAGCCGGCGCTGGACGCGCTCGACGCGATCGCGGCGAGCGGCGACCTGCGCGGCGCGAGCGTCCGGTGGGCCAAGGCGCTCGACGCGCGCGGCGACGCGGAGGACGCGGCGGAGGAGGACGCGGCGTCGCCGAGCGCGAGGGAGGCGGCGGTGAGCGAGCTCGTCGCCGCGGTCGCGAAGTGCGCGGAGGGCGGCGCGGCGAGCACGCAGCGCGCGTGCGTGAGAGCGTTGACCTCGACGGCGACGTCGGACGTGTTGCATCTCCGCGGCGACGCGTTGGCGACGGCGACGCGCGCGCTCGTGCACGTCGCGGTCGCCGCGGCGGGGGGCGACGCGGACCAGTGCGCGGCGAAGGCGTCGCTGACGCGGCTGATCAACGTCGTGTTCGAGCGCGCGGAGGCGCACTTCGATCCGACGCCGGCGGCGGCGGCGGAGAAAGGATCCGAATCGTCGTCGTCGTCGCCGCCGCCGCCGCCGCCGCCGCCGCCGCGTCACGCGCGCGTCAGCGACGCCCTCCTCGTCCTCCTCGTCCTGTGTAAGATCGCGTCGCGCGATCTCGAGGGCGCCTCCACGGCGTCGGACGTCTACATCGTCAAAGCGCGCGTGTTGACGCTCGACATACTCCGACAGCTGCTGGAAGGGCCGTCCGCGAATAAGTGGTTGGCGACACTCAAGCCGCGGCTGTCCAGAGCGCTCGGGCTCGCCATCTTACGCGGCGCGCGCGGCGTCGACGGCGCCGGCGAGACGTTCGAGGTACTTGGAGGCGACGGCGACGGCGGCGGCGGCGGCGGCGGCGGCGCGGGAGGGGGCACCGGGACCGGCACGAAGAAGCGGACGAAGGCGACGACGCCCGCCGCGGCGACGACCAAGGCGGCGGCTCCGCTGCCGTCGCTCGCGCGCGGCGCGTTCGGCGTCCTCGTCCTCCGCGCGCGCGCGCACTGGAAGCCCGAGATCGCGGCGTTGTTCCCTCCGCTGGCGTTGGAGCCGCTCGAGGCGGCGGCGGGGTCGATCGACGCGGGGACGCAGATCGTCGCGTTGCGTCTCGTGCGGAAGGCGCGTTCTACCATCTCACAATGGTCCCCGTACGACCGCGTCGGCGCGGTGAACGCCGTTTCTTAAGGACTTTTCTTCCCGGCGTGTCTCTCCGCCCAGGGTCCCTAGCTTTCAATCCCGACACACCTCGACGCCTTTCAACTCCATCTGACGCCTTTCAACTCCACCCCGACGTCGCTTTGAATGATGGACCCTCGACCCTCAGCTCGCCGCGAACCCGCAAGTGCTCGTCGACGTCTTCGTGAATTACGACTGCGACGAGAGCGCTTCGAATTTGTACGAGCGGACGGTCGGCGCGCTCGGCGGCGTGATGCGGCCTGGAAGGGGCGATAACGCGCAGGTTCGTAACGGCGCGGTGCAGTGCGTTTTAGCCGCGGTGCAGTCGCTGCGGGCGTGGCACGCGAAAGGCGAAGGCGACGTCGCGGGCGGCGGCGGCGGCGTCGAAACCGGAACCGGAACCGGCGGCGGGTTCGAGCTCGACCCCGGCGGGGTCAACCGCGACGCCGGCGACCCATCGACGCCGGGCCCGTCCGCGCGCGACGGTGACGCAGCAGCGTCATCCTCCGCTTCGAAATCCACGGACGCGTCGAAATCCCCGATCACGGAGTCGCAGCGGTTCCACATGGCCAAGGCGCGTTCTCCTTACACTGGTCCCCATACGACCCCGTCGGCGTGGTGAACGCCGTTCCTTAAGGACTTTTGCCGGCGCATCTCTACGCCCACCCCTCGGTTTCAATCCCTGCCCGCGATGCCTTTCAACTTCAACTGACGCCTTTCAACTCCACCCCGACGTTCGCTCGTACGGAACGACCTCAAGGCGAGAAAAAAGTCGATCCAAGCCGCGGTTGAGCTCTTCAACTCGAAACCGTCCGTGGCGGCGCTGACCGGCGTCGGCGGCCTATCGAACGAGAACCCCGACCCGGTCGATGTCGCGAACTTCCTCCTTCGAACGAAAGGGCTCGACAAGGCGGCGGTCGGCGAACTCCTCGGCGGGCACGACGACGAATCCGTCGCCGTCGTGCGCGCGTTCGCGCGGTCGTTTGATTTTTCTAAACTCGATTTCGACGTCGCGCTGCGCGTGTTCCTCAAGCCGTTTCGCCTCCCCGGGGAGGCGCAGAAGATCGACCGGCTCATGGAAGCGTTCGCCGCGCGGTACTGCGCGTGCAACGACGGCGCGTTCGCCAACACGGACGCCGCGTACGTCCTCGCGTTCGCCGTCATCATGCTCAACACGGACGCGCACAACGACGCCATGGACGTGAAGATGACGAGGGACGAGTTCGCGGCGATGGCGCGCAGCGCGGAGAGCGGCGGCGACGTCGACGACGCGATGCTGCACACGCTGTACGACAGGGTCGTGAAGGATGAGATCAAGTTCACGGACGAGGAGAAGGGCGGCGGCGACGCGGGCGCGGGCGCGGGCGCGGGGGGGACGCAAAAAAAGAACGCCGCCGCCGACGGAGCCGCGGAAGACGCCGCGTCGACGAGACGGCGAGATTCCAAGGCGCTCAAGGAGGCGAAAGAGGCCGCCGCGGCCGCCGTGGACGAGCTCGCGAAGTCGCTGAACCTCGGATGGAAGCGCCGCGACGCCGCCGCGGTCGCGGACGCCGCGTCCGAGGAAGTCCTCCGCGAGACGCGCGGCCTCTTTGAAAACGCCGATCCGTCGTCGGTTTCGTCGTCCTCCTCCTCCTCCTCCGCGTTCCACGCCGCGTCCGAGCCCGGGCTCGCGCGCCCGATGCTCGAGGCCGCGGCGGCGCCGCTTCTGCGCGCGCTCGAGGGCGCGTACCACGCCGCGGACGACGCCGCGCACGCGGCGCTGCCGCTCGAGTGCGCGCGCGCGTCGTTGCGCCTCTCCGCGGAGCTGCGGCTTCCGAAACTCAGGCGCGTTCTATCTCACACTGGTCCCCATACGACCGCGTTGGCGTGGTGAACGCCGATCCTTAAGGAATTTCTCTCCCGGCGCATCTCTCCGCCCACACCTCGCTTTCAATCCCGACACGCCTCGACGCCTTTCAACTCCATCTGACGCCTTTCAACTCCACCCCGACGTTCGCTCGTACGGACCCTCGACCCTCAGAGACGACCTCGCCGCGTTCTTGACGTCCGCGCCGGGGCTCGGGGACGCGCGAGGGATGGCCCCGCAGGGCGGCGAGGCCGTCACGACGCTCTTACAGCTCGCGACGGTCGACACCGGGGTGTTATCGAACTCGTGGAGGGCGGTGTTGGAGACGGTGAGTCGTTTGGACGAGCTGCACGCTGCGGCCATCGGCGTCGGCGCCGCGCCGCCGCCGAACGCGGAGACGCCGACGCCGACCGTCGCGGCGGAATCCGAACCGTCGCCGGGACCGGGACCTACGACGCCCGCGCCCGCCACCCCCCCGCGAGGAGGAGGAGCGTCGGACTCGAAGAGACGCGGCAAGGGCGCGAAGAAGACGAGGGCGGGGGGCGGCGACGACGACGACGTCGTCTCGTCCCCGGCGATGGGCCGCGGCGGCGCGATGTCCTACGCCGGCCGATCGACGCTGAATCCCGCGGAGATCGAACTCGCGCGATGGCTCTCCTCCGCGGCCGGTCGCGACGTCCTCGACCGCGTCTTCGCGGAGAGCGCGCGTCTGGACAGCGACGAGATAGTGGTCTACGTCCGCGCGCTCGCGGACGTCGCGCGCGCGGAGCTCTGGGCGCGCGACGGCGGAGCGAAGTATCAGGTGCGTTCTATCTATACAAACGTTTTTCACCCACCGCTCGGTTTCAAGATTTGATCGTTCCCCCTTTCAACTGACCGATGAATATTTCATTCTTTACGGTGGCCCTCGTCAGCCTCGAACGTTTTCGCTTCGAAAGCTCGCGGTCGTGAGCGCGATCAACACGACGACGCGTGCGCGGCTCGTGTGGCAGCGCGTGTGGGCGGTCGCGTCCGACGTGCTCGTCGCCGCGAGCGCGCACGCCGACCCGTGGGTCGCGTCCGCGGCGGCGGAGGGGTTGGGCGAGACGGCGGCGCGGCTGTTGCGGCGTGGGATCGAACGCGGCGACGACGCGTTGCGTCCGTTTCTCGTCGCGTACGGCGCCGTGTCCGGTCCCTCGCGCGCGCACGCGCACGCGCGGGTGTTGCTCGTCGGCGCGTTGGGTCGATGCCTTCGGTCTGCCTGCGCGAGGGACGACGGAAGCGGCGGCGGCGGCGGCGGCGGCGGCGGCAGGGCGGGGGGGTTCGGTTTCGTCGGCGAGGGGTGGTCGGTCGCGATCGAGGTGCTTCGTCGCGCCGCGCGCGACCCCGCGGGCGAAGTCGCCGCCGCCGCGCACGACGCGTGCCGCGCGTCCATCGCCGCGGGCGTCCGCGCGTCCTACGCGTCGTCGTCTTCGAGTGGTGACGGGAACTTCGATGACACGTCGGATAAAGGGGTGCCGAGTGGGGTGCCGAGCGCGCTGACCGCGAGCGCGATTCGCCTCGTCGCCGAGCTCGCGTTTTCGTCGCACGGAAAGGCGCTGGCGGGGAAGACCGCCGCGGCGCTTCGCGAGATCGCCATGGACGCGGGGACGCAGCTCGCGATCGAGCACGCGCGCGCGGAGGACGGCGATCTCGCGGCGGCGGAGGGCGGCGACTCTGCTGGGGCGTCGCCGGCCGCGTTTCTCGCGTGGCGCGCGGCGCTTAGAGCGCTCGCGGAATGCGCCGCGGGTGACTGGCCGGGGGACGCCGCCGACGACGTCGTCGTCGGCGCCGCCGCCGCCAAGACCGCGGGTACCAACACCGTAACGCCCGCGCCCGGGACGTTATCTTCGCCGCCGCCGCCGCCGAAACCCGCGCTCGACGCGCTGTTCGGCGTCCTCGCGTCCTTCCCCGACGGCCTCCCCGCGCGCGCGTGGGCCGTCGCCGCGGACGTCGCGGTGAAGCCGCTCGTGGACCTCGAGTCGCGTCGGAAAAAAATTAAGATGGACAGCGGGAAGATCCGATCCGGCGCGATCGGATCGCACGCCGCCGCCGCGGATTGGGCGTCGTCCAGGGTCGAGCCCGTGCTCGTGTCGCTGTGTACGCTGTGCTCTGGGTCGCGCGTCGCGCGCGCGGCGCTCTTAACGCCCCTCATCGAGGCGTTACCGGCGATGACCGGGAGCGCGCGCGAAGAACTCGCCGCGCACGCGTTGTGCGCGACGCGGCACGTCGCCGCGACGCTCTCCGCCACGTCATCCGCCACGTCATCTTCCACCGCCGCGCCCGAGTCGTCGCCGCTTCGATGGGCGTGGGACGGGATCGTGCGCGCGCTGCGCACCGCGATCGAGAGCGGCTCCCCGGGGACGTCGAAAGCGGGGCCGTCGACGATTTCGAAATCGTCGTCGAAATCTTCGTCTGACGAATCCGGCGGCGCCGTCGCCGCGCTCCTCGCCGTGCAAATCACGTCCGACATCCTGCGCGAGTCCCCGCCGTCGACGACGCCGTGGGCATCGCGGCTCGCGCTGTTGGACCTCCTCGCGATCGCGCACGCGGCGGCGGCGAGCGGAAACGCGGCACGCGGCGGTCACGCGCGGCACATCCGCCTCGAGATCTCCGCGGGCGTTTCGTACCTTCGGTCGTTGGAGCGCGAGCTCGACGAGGCGAACGGCGCGGCCGGTCGTTTGGACCCGGCCGAGGTTTCGACGCGCGTGGACGTCCTCAGCGCGCGGCTGAGGGAGCACGTCGTGCGCGTCCTCGCGGACGCGGCGGCGTTCGCGAAGGAGGAGGATCTTGACGGCGCCGACACCGACGCCGGCGCCGGCGCGAACGAAAACGCGGCTCCGTCGAACGCCGACTCGGTAAATTACGGAACGACGTCGAACAACATCGCCGCCGTCGACCCCACCGACGACGGGTCCGCGTGGCTCGCGCGCGCGGCCGCGAACCGCGCCGGGCGCGCGTTCCGCGAGCCCCTCGCCGCGGCCGCGATCGACGCGCTCGGTGACATGGAGGACGGCGACGCCGAATCCTTCGCTCGCGCGATTCGCGACGCGCTGCCTTCGGCGACGACGTTGATCGCGGTCGGTCGGGCGCCGATGAGCGGCGCGCTGGCGCGTTTGTTCGGTGGCGCGCTGAAGCGGCGGTTGGGGCCGACGCTGCGGGGGGAGAAGACGGCGGTCGAGAAGAAGAAGGAGGCGGCGGCGGCGGCGACGGCGGCGGCGGCTGAAGCGCCGGCTGTCGCGGAGGAGGAGGACGCTCCCGCCGAGACCGAACCGGGCGCCGCGGCGGTCGAGGAACCCGAACCGGCGGCGGCGGAACCCGAACCGACGCCGCCATCGGAGGAGAAGGAAGAAGACCTCACGTGACGACGCTCGCGCGCTTCGTTCGACGGCGACGTCGGTTCAACCAACAAAATTACAACCTCTACCGACGGACGGACTATCCTCTCCGTCGCTCCTCACTTGAACACGTTCGTCGGCGCGTTCGGGTCGTCGCTCAGGTCCACGAACCCCTCGATCGCGTTCCTCGGCACGCTCGTGAAGAAGAAACTCGCGCCGAACAGAACGATCAGCAGCACCGAGATGAAGAACGTCCCCACCGGACCGACTTTCCCGCCCTCTGCGGTGTCGAACCCCGGCTCGATGCGATCGGGCTCGCCCGTGGACGTCCCGAACCCGAACGGGTCGGACTTGACCGGAGGCGCGGGCGTTGGCGTTGGCGCGGGCTCGTCGGAGGAGGACGCGCTCGCGGGCGGCTCTTCTGCGGGGTGGGGGTGGGTGGGTCGGGGATCGGTGAGCGGACGTCTAGGACGCGCGGCCGCGAGGTAGGCGTCATCGTCGTTCGGTGCCGAGCGAGAGAAGACGAGACGGAATGAATGACGACGCCGCAATCGCCGCGCGCGCGCACCTCCCGCGCGGAGAACGATCGCGGCGCGGCGCGTCGCGGCGCTCTTCCCGCGCGTCGCGGCGACGCGGTGGACGCGGCGAGCGGCGGCGGACGCGCGAGGCGCGGCGCCGAGCGCGACGCCTCGGTGGACGAGCGTAGTCGCCATTCGTTCAGAGAAGTGAGGCTTGACACGTCGGCGCTCGCTTTTTCACTGGGAGCCGAGTTTTGTTTTTTTCGGCGTGCCGTGTACTGTAGTACGTGACGTCATCACGTAGGACGCGTACGCGCAGTTAGTCTAAAAAAATCCGTATTCGATACGGTGCCACGCCAGCGTTCCACGCTGTGATTGGCGGCCGCCCGGCCACGCCGCTGCTCGCCGCGTTATCGCGTTTTATCGCGTTCGCCGCGACGTCGCCGTCCATCTACACGCGCACGGACTCGTCCACACCGCACACCTTCACACACCACATAAAAATGGCCGCCATCGCTTCCTCCTCCATCACCGCCAAGCGCGCCGCGTTCACCGGCCGCGTCAGCCTCCGCGCGAAGTCTTCCGCGCCGGTCGCGATGAAGCCCCGCGGCATGACCGTGATGGCGTTCAAGGTCACCCTCGAGACCCCGGAGGGCGCGCAGGAGATCGAGTGCGCGGACGACACCTACGTCCTCGACGCCGCCGAGGTGCGCGCGCGTTCTTCGAATTACATCGAATCACATCGACGGCGTGCATCGCGCGCGTCGGCGAACGCGCGATACGCGCGACGCGACGCATTCGCGGGGAACGAGCGTCAGGGTTTTTTTACTCGCTCCTCGCGGGACCTCGCGGCGATTGCGCCAATCCGTCGCCGCTCCGGTCTCGACGCGCGCGCTGACCGTCCGATCCCCCAATCGTCCCGCGCTCGATCTCGCAGGAGGCCGGCATCGACCTCCCGTACTCTTGCCGCGCGGGCGCCTGCTCTTCCTGCGCGGGCAAGGTCACGGTGCGCGCCCGCGCCGTCCCCGCCGGATCGATGCGATTCCTTCCATCAATCATCTGTCACGACATCGATCGGTTTTTCCCGAGAGCGCCCCAAAAGCGCGCGCGGTCCCCCGGACGACACCACCGCGTCGCCGCGCGCGATCCCCGCGACTGACGCTCCCCCCCGTTCGCGCTCCCCTCCCCGCGACGAACGACGCAGGCTGGCACGATCGACCAGTCCGACCAGTCCTTCCTCGACGACGACCAGATGGGCAACGGCTTCGTCCTCACCTGCGTCGCGTACCCGACCTCCGACTGCACCATCAAGACCCACATGGTGCGAAGCGCAGTCTGCGCTCGGCCCGGACACGAGACTGTTTAGACGGTCGTTGACGAGTTAACGCGCATCCTTATCCGCTTTTCGATGGCGGTCGGTCGTTTTTGGTTTTTGGTTTTTGGTTTTTGGTTTTTTTTCTTCGATCGATCGCTGACGACGACTCTCCCTCTCTCTTCTTTCGAAACTCCGCAGGAGGAGGAGCTCTACTAAGCGGCTCGTTCGCGGAGCCGCGCGCGAGGAACGCGCGCGAGTCAAGGATGGGGTGCTGCGCGAGTCGACGCGTCCGTCGTCGTCGCCGTTCCGAGGATGGAGACGAGCGGCGGGGTCGCGGCGGCTCGAAGCGATCGCTAATTTTTTTCATCGGTCAACGCGGTGTTATGTAATAATTCACGGCTGACCAGCGATGCACAAACGAAACGAAACGAAACGAAACGATACGATACGATACGACGACGAACGCCGCGCGACCTACGTTCCGAGACGCGACGACGAAAATCGAATCACAACGCGCGGCGGGCGGTCGCGTCTTCTCTCTCTCTTCTTCGTTCCTTCCTCTCGCTTGCGCGTTCGCTCGCTCGTTCTTCGCCTCCTCGCGCGCGCGGAAAGCAGTCTCATGATGAACCTCCCTCCTCACGCGTACGTCGCGCCGATGTCGTTAACGCGGAGCAAAATCTTGGTCCCCTTGCCCGCCTCCGCGGCGTGCTCGCACGCCTCTTGGAACTCGGCGCTGAGCTCGTACTCCGTGAAGTCGATCTTGAGCTTATCCGCGTTGACGAGCTTCGCGACCGTGGACATCATCTTCGGCGTCTTTTTCTTGTGCTCGGTCATCCAGCGGCGGAGGGAGAATCCGCGGACGCTGAGGCCGCGCGCCACGAGCGAGTGCCACGGGAGCGACACCGGGCGACCGCCGAGGCATCCGAAGCACACGAGCGGGCACCCGTCTTGCAGAGAGTCCACGAGCCTCGACGCGGAGACGCCGCCGACGCAATCTAGCGCGAGCTTGGGCTTGGCGAAGAAGTTCTTCGCCTCGAGCGCGGCCCTGAGGGTCGTTCCATACAAGCGATTGTCGGGGTGGAGTTGAAAGGCGTCAGAAGCGGAGTTGAAAGGCGTCGAGGACGGGGATTGAAACCGTGGGGTGGGAGGAGAGATGCGCCGGGCAAAGTCCTTAAGGAACGGCGTTCACCACGCCGACGGGGTCGTATGGGGACCAGTGTATAGAACGCGCCTGAGGTTGCCCTCGTCGGGGAGCACCTCCGCGGCGCCGAGGTTCTTGAGCCGGTCGGAGACTTTATCGAAGTCCGCGTTCGGGCCGCGCTCGTGACGCCTCACGACCGCGACCGCGCGGAGCTTGAGCAGAGAACACAGCTGGATGACCGCCGCGCCGACGGTGCCCGTGGCGCCGTTCAGGATGACCGCGTCCCCGGGCTTCAAGTCGCCGTTGTCCTCGAGCAGCCGGTACGCGACGCAGAGCTCGCGCAACATCGCCGCGTGCTCCACGGGGAGGAGGTCGGTCGGAATCTTGATGACCTCTTTCTCCTTGACGCACGCGAGCGAGCGCCACGCCCCGATCCCGGGCTTCGCGGGGATGACCCAGTCGC
>Ga0181560_10005867_pt1 | contig 10888 bp, 10 predicted proteins | sample 011ome_20_FD_133751 | JGI IMG/M metagenome (GOLD analysis project Ga0181560, IMG submission 133751) | Coastal salt marsh microbial communities from the Groves Creek Marsh, Skidaway Island, Georgia - 011509CT metaG (megahit assembly) | ecosystem: Environmental > Aquatic > Marine > Intertidal...
GACTTTCGCTCGTATAGAACGGCCCTGAGAACGCAGAGAACGCCTCCTCGAGCTCCTCTTCCTCCTCGAACGCCGGGTCGCCGTCCACCGTCCTCCCGCGCGGGTCCTCCGGGTCCGCGCGACGCGACAAGCCGGGAAGTCGCGAAGACGGCGGAGGACGCGGGTCGAGGATCGCGCCGGAGGCGGCGGCGGCGGCGGCGCTCGCCGCGGACGCCGCGCGTGCCGCGGCGTCGGACCGCGTGCGACGCACGCTGCCGTTCGAGCTCCACGCGAGGATTCAGAGCGAGGCGAGGGTCGCGCTGAAGAGGGCGCTGCTCGCGGCGAGAGAGGCGACGCGCGCGGCGACGCGCGCGGCGCGATCGGGCGCGGAGGAGGAGCCGGCGGCGGCGGCGCCCGCGGCGGCGCCCGCGGAGGAGGAGGAACGCGAGGAAGAGGAAGGCGAACGCGTTCGTCGTCTCGTCGCGAACGTCGGCGACGGCGTCTGCGCGCGCGCGAGGGCGTTGCTCGACGCGTGCGTCGCGCTCGCGGACGCGTCGTCGTCGTCGCGCGATGCCGATGAAACCCTCCTCGATGAGACGGCTTTCATCGAGGCGTTGGACGACACGTCGCGCGCGGCGTTGACGCTCTCCGACGCCGACGCCGCCGCAAACGCCGTCGCGTTTCCCAGCGCGCGCGTCGCCGACGCCTGCGTCACCGCCGCGGACGCGCTCGCCGCGCTTCTCTTCGCTTCGCCGCCGAACCCGAAGGCGAACAACCCGAACGCGAACGTGAACGAGCGCCTCGGTGTCGGGAGGGACACGCTCTGGGAGGTGACGTCGCGCGCGGTGCTTCAGGCGTGGCGTCGGGCGGCGGCGGCGGCGGCGGCGGCGGCGGGCGCGGGCGCGGGAGACGGCGACGGCGACGGCGACGCGATCGCCCTTCTCTCCACCGCGTGCGCGCGCGCGTTTTTGGCCCCCGATCGTTGGCTCGCGTCGATGACAGACGTCGCGCCCGCGCCGTTCACGCAGCGACGCGCGGAGGCGTGCGCCGCGCGCGTGGTGCGTTCGTTTCCATCCGCCGCCGCCGCCGTCGAACGAAACGAAAACGAAAACGGTCGCGACGTGACCGTTTCCGTCGTGTCCGCGTGCGCGTCCGTCGCGGCGGCGGCGCCCGCCGCGCTCGCGCTCGTCCGCGCGGCGATCGACTCCGAGCTCGTCGGCGTCGTCGGCGTCGCGGTCGTGTTGCGCGCGTTTGCCAACGCGCTCGACGCGGCTGGCGGCGGCGGCGACGGCGACGGCGACGCGGGAAAACTCCGAGCCGTCGTGTCCGCGGACGACGCGGCGGCGCTGGGGAAGCTCGCGCGCGGGCTCGCGTCCATGTGCGACGAAGCCGGGGAGAAGCGCACGCGTCGGCGCGTGGAGGCTTCGCCGTGGATGGACGTCGGCGGCGTTTGAGCGGTCGGAATCGACGCGCGACGCGACGCTCGAGAACTTTTTTTATCATAGATAGCGGACGAAGTACACGTAGTCGTTCTCGTAGACTTATTATCGCGCGGGCGCGCTCTCTTCTTAATATGAACAAAGCGAGCGCTACCGCGATAAAACGAAATGAATGTGTGTGCTTCTCGCTGCTAGTGCGTCCGCGCTACTGTTGTATCGGAGGTTCGCGACGGGCGATCGATTCGATTTGCGTCGACTCGCGCCGTCGACTCCCCCTCCTCGCCTCGATCTTTCTTCTTCGTCCTTCGACGCGGCTCGCCGAGCCGCGCTCGATTCGACGCTCGCTCGACGCGCGACGCGCTATTACCTCCCGAAGAGCCCCTTCTTCTTGCCGCCGCCCTCCGCAGCCTTGCGCGCGGCCGCGCGCTTCGCCTCGAACGCCTTCTTGTTCTCTCTCTTCGCGGCTCGGATCCCGGGCGCGTTGAAGCCGTCCTTTTTGTAGTCCATCTTCTTCTCCGGACGGAACGCGTTCTTCCCGCTGCCGCACGGCGGGCACTTGTAATCCTTCGGGAGGTCGTTGAAGTCCGTGCCGCGGTAGACGTACCCGCAGTCGCGGCAGACCATGGCGACGCCCGGGGGTTGCTTCGCCGCGCCCATTCCGAAGAAGGCCATCGTCGTCGTCGACGTCCGGCCGGCGGGAGTTCGCGCGGCGGATTTGGAGGACGCGCGGAGCGCGCTCGCGCCGCCGAGGAACGCGGGGCGCGCGGAGGTGACGGGAGCGGAGACGGCGAAGGACATCGTTCGTTGAGACGCGAGACGGCGACGTGTGCGCGCGAGGCGTGAAGTGACGACGCGGCCGCGCGACGTCACGACGACGGTTGATGAACGCGAGCGAAAAAAATCCCAGAGGCTGAAATTTTCCCCGGCTGGGACGTCAGCCAATCACGTGCGAGCGTTCCACGGACAAGTGGCGGTGTCGCCGCTTTTTTTTATCGTCGCGGCGCCGTCGCCCAGACGTGCACGAAAACGTGCCGCGTCGTCGCGTCGACGGTCGCGGCACTCTCGCCACTCTCGACGCGCGCGCCGAGACGTCTCTCCTCTCTCCCCGCGTCATCGAAATGTCCGCCCTGTCGTTCGCCTCCGCGGTCGTCCCGACGCGCGTCGTCGCCGGCGCGGACCGCCGCCGCGCGTCCTCCGCGCGCGGCGACGACGACGCGCGTCGCGCGTCGTCGCGCATCGCGACGCGCGCGTTCTGGAAGAAAGAGGCGCCGCCGCCGCCGCCGCCGCCGCCGCCCGCGCCGAAAGGCCTCGGCGCGCTCTTCGGCGGCGCGAAGAAGGCGTCATCGACGCCGCCGCGGCAGCAGCAGCAGGTCAGGGACGTGGAGTACGTCCCGCAGGAGACCATGACCGACGCGTACGCGCGCATTAAAAAGTCGCGCGAGCAGAAGCGCAAGGCGTACGAGGCGCAGGAGAAGGGCGGCCTCTCTCTCTTCGCGTTCAAAGCGCTGAGCGCGATCAACTTCGAGGAGGACATCGAGTCCGACCGCGGCCTGCTCCGCGCGGCGAAGAGCATGAAGAGAGGGGACAAGATGTCGAGGGAGCAGTACAACGCGCTGCAGCGAAAGGTGGGAGGCACCAAGGGTGGTTTCTTCGGCGAAAACGTCTTCGCGAAGGGGGAGTATCTGGACAAGGGGTACGAGGTCAGCGCGAAGGAGGAGCCGGTGAAGCCGCTCGGGAACGCGTTCCTGTACGGCGTGTTGGTCGCCGTGCTCGCGACGACCGGGTACGTGTGCTACGCCGTCGGTCAGGCTGGGGCGATTTAGGACGCCGCGCACTGCACTGCATCGCATCGCATCGCCGCCGCGTTATCACATCGCCGCCGCTCGGGACGACGGCGCGGGATTTGTTTATTTGTTTTGTGTAATACGACACGACACGCGCTTCGCTTCGCTTCGCGTTGGCGCGCACGTCGCGTCGCCGCTCACCACTCGTCCGTCCGTCGTCGCGTTCGTTCGGCCCGTTCGCCGGCGCGTCCCCCCCCTCGCTAATAGCCGCTGCCGCCGCCGCCGCCGCCCGGACCCTGCCCCCGGCCGTTCATCCACTGATGCCGGCCGAGGGCGTTCCGCTCGTGCGCGGCGACGAACGCGGCGTTGGCGTCGGACCCCCGCGCGTCACCCCCTCCTCCCGCGCCCGCGCCCGCGCCCGGCGGCGCGCCCGCCGGCGTCGGCGGCGCCCCGGCGCCCGCCGCCGCCGCGCCCCCCATCTGCTGGGCGTACGCGGCGTGCGCGGCGTATTGCGCCTGCGTGGGTGAAGCGATCGGTCAGTCGAACGTCTTACCGGTCAAACGTACGTTGAAAGGGAAGCGCGGGTGAAGAGTGACGACGGGAAAAGTCAGTCCTCAAGGAACGGCGCGCGCCGCGCGAACGGGTTTTGTCGTACGGGAAGCGGTCTCGCCTGCGCCTGCGCCGCCGCCGCGGCCATGTACGCGCCGGCGTTCTGATCCCCCGCCGCGGCCGCGGCGGCGTACATCGCGTACGCGTTCGGATCCATCCCACCGTACATCCCCATCCCCATGCCGGGATTCCCCATACCGAACGCCATTTGTGGGGGGTACCCCGGATACCCGCCGTACGCGCCGCCCATCGGACCTCCCATCCCGGGTCCGCCCATCGGTCCCATCGCGCCCATGCCCCGCCCGGGGGCCATCCCCATGCCGCCCATCATCCCCATGCCGCCGCCGCCGCCGCCTGGGTTTGAGCGCACCCACGACAGACGAACGCGCGAGGTGCCGATCAGAGCGTTGTTCAGACCCGCGATGGCGGCTTCCGCGCACGACCGCTGCGCGAACTGCACGAACCCGCACCCTTTACCGTGCGGGATCTTGATGTACACGAGCTCGCCGTACGGCTCGAAGTGTATCCGGAGCTCCGCGTCGGATATCGATCCCAAGCCGCCGACGAAGACGGTGCAGTTGTCGTCGCCGTCGTCCCTCGCGCCGCCGCCGCCGCCGCCGCCGCCGCCGCCGCCGCCGCCGTCGCCGCCGCCGCCGCCCTGGTACCCCACGGTCATGTTCTTCCTCGGGATCGCGAGCGATATCCGCATGTTCCGCGACCCGCACGCGAGACCGTTCATCTCCACTAGCGCGCGGTCCCGCTGGCTCTCGTCCGCGAAGCGCACGAAGCCGAACCCTTTCGAGCGGCCCGTCGCCGGGTCCGTGACGACCCTCGCGTTTCGCACGCTCGCGTACCTCGACGAGAACACCTCCTGGAGCATGAAGTCGTTCACCTCGGGGGGCAGGTCGCCGACGAAGATGGAGTGGTCGTTGGAGTTGGTGGCGCCGCCGTCGCCGCCGCCGGCGAAGCGCGCGCCGACCCCGAAGGACGCCCAGTTGAGGCGGTAGTTTTGCTGCGCGTTCGGCATCTGCGTGCCGTTCAGGGCGCGCAGCGCGTGCTCCGCGGTGGCTCTGTCGCACATCTCCACGAAACCGTAGCCTTCGCTGTACCCCGTCTGTTTGTTTCGTATGATCTTCACGCTCGCGACGCCGCCTGGTGAGAGGAGGGAGGGAGGGAGGGAGGGAGAAGGAGAGGGGTCAGTCGGGGGCGATCAGTCGACGTCCCATCTTTTTTTTTTTTCGCGCGCTCTTCTGCAAGCTGTCGCCGCCGAAGTTTTCACCGAACGTCGATAAAAAAAACGATCGGGGCGCTTCCGCCGCGGCGCGGGCGCGGCGGCCGCGACGCCCGTCGTCGCGGTGGACGCGAGTCGAGAGCGCGCGTCGGTCGGTCTCTCTCCCGCGAGCGCGCGACGGCGTCGCGCGAGGGGACGCGAGACGCGTCGAGGCGAGACCGATCGACGACGGATGAGATGGGATGGCGAGGCGCGCACCGACCGAGGCGAAGCACTGATGAAGATACGACTCCTCCATCCAGTACCCCTGCGACGACGCGAGGAGGGAAGGGAAACGGGGCAGAGAGGGATGGCGTCAGCGACGTCGTTCGCGAGAGGGAGAAGACGTCGTCGGGCGCTCGCGAGCGGCGACGCGAGCGACGGGCGGCGTCGCGCGGCGTCGCCGCGACGCGAAGCCATCCATCCTCCGCGAGATCGATCGACCGATCGTCGTCGTCGTCGTCGAAGCCTTCGCTCCTCGGGCGAAGGGAAGAAAAAATATCTCTCCGCGGCCGCGCGGCCGTCGCGTTCGCGCGTCGCGCGACGCACCAAATCGCCGATCCACAGCGTGGACCCGCCCGCCTCCTCCGCGCCGCCGTTCTCCGCCATCTCGCCCGCGGTTCCGCGCGCGCGCGTGAACGCCGCGCGCGCCTCGCTCGCGATGGGACGCGCCCCCGACGCCGGTTCGCTGGTTGGCTTGAACACGTTTATCCGCGGGCCACGCGCGATCGCTCGCTTCGCTTCGACGACCGGTCGCGGCGCGCGGGCGCGCTTCGTTCTCCGGCGCGACGACGCGACGCCCTGCGCTCGACGATACGACGCGAGTGGGACGACGATACGACGCGGACGCGCGATGCGTGTCTCGCGCGTGCGCGTCCCGCGTGCGGGTATGCCGCGCGCGGTCATCGTTCATCCTGTTTCGAGACGATATTCGAAGCGCGTACTACGCGCGCGCGATGAAATCGTACGAGCAAACAGTTAGACCGCTTCGGATGTCGTTGACAGGTCAGCTCCGCGTGCGACGATTGACGACGACAAGTAAGAAGCGCGGACGACAACTCACTTTTAGGCTCGAACGTGACTGGATGAGTGGGTCGAATGAACGTTGCCGAGCGGTGTGCGGGGTGAACGAATCCGATGAAAAATAAAGACCCGGTCAAACGCCGATCAAAAAATTAACATCTCGGACGACAAGGAGTCGCAGTCGTAGTCGCGCGCGGCTCTCGAACAGAACGATGGCGACCGCGGCGTCGACCGCGTCGTGCGTCGACGTCGCGCCATCGCGCGCGCGCCGCCGCCGCCGCGCGTCGTCGCTCGCCGCTCGACGCGCCCCCTCCTCCTCTTCTTCGCGCGTCGACGCGGCGGTCGGCGGCGACGCGTCGTCCATCGCGCGCGAGTTCGTCTTCGTCCCGTACGGCGATCCCGCGCCGCGCGACCGCGCGTCGCTGTCGTGCGACGGCAAGGTCGACGGCGCCACCCTCGACCTGACGCACTGGACGAACAACGCCACGCCGGAAGCGCTCTACGCGGACACGTCCACGGAGATCGCGCTCAACTTGGCGCGCGCGCGATTCGACGACGCCGCGACGTACGCGCGATTCGACGACGCCGTCGTGCTCAACAACCACTACGACGTCGACGGCGTGCTGTCTGTGTACGCGTGCGTCGACCCGACGCGCGCGCTGCGGCATCGCGAGGTGATGATCGCCGCCGCCGCGGCCGGGGACTTCGGCGAGTGGGCCGGCGACGGCGACGACGGCGTGAAGCTCGCGTGCGCGTTGGACGCGTTCGCGGACGACGACGCGGACGACGAGGGGTACGCGGCAGCGTTGGCGGCGATTCGCGATGGGTTACTCGACGACATCGACGCGCGCGAAGACCTGTGGCGGCGCGGCGTCGACGAGATGCGCGCGTCGTGGAAGTTTCTAGAGGACGGCGTCACGACGGTGGAGGTGATGGAGGTGGACGGCGCGCGCGTCGCGGTGGCGACCGCGCCGGCGACCGCGCCGCGTTTGCATTCGGGCGCGTCGTCCTCGTCCTCGTCAGCGCGCTTCCCGGACATACGACCCCGTTCGCGCGGCGCGCGCCGTTCCTCGAGGCGTTTGCGTTTGCGTTTCGCCGCCGCCTTCTTCCTGTCGTCGCGCTCGTCCAATGAAACGTCCACGTCATCAAACAACTAACCAATCACATACCTTCCCCATTCACGTCGCCCGCCGATCAATTTAACAGCGGCGGTGCATCGAAAGTTGAGAGCGTCGGGCGCGTGCGGGCACGCGGGCGCGTCCCGCGCGGCGACGCGCGTGCTCCGCGTCGTCGCGAAGGACGGTCCGGGGCCGGGGTCGGGTTCTTCGGGCACGCGCGCGTACGCGTACGAGTACGAGAAGCCCGGGCACGGGTGGGTGGCGCGGTTGGTCGAGCGCGCGGCGGCGCCGCCGACGCCGCGCGACGTCGCCGACGTCGTCGCGAAGATGAACGCGTTGGCGAACGGCCGGGGCGACGGCGGCGGCGCGTGGCGCGTCGGGGGACGCGGGGGGCTCGTGGCGATATGCGAGAGCTCGGGCTGGACGACGTGGGCGCCGGAGGAGGTGGCGAGAGCGCTCGTGAGGAGCGAGCGCGAGTGCCGCGAGTAGAGCGAAGGACGACGTCGTCGATCGATCGATCGTCGGAAAAACAAATTAGGGCCGTTCTATACAAGCGAATGTCGGGGTGGAGTTCAAAGGCGTCAGTTGGCGTTGAAAGGCGCCGAGGGCGGGGATTGAAACCGGGGTGTGGGCGGAGAGAGACGACGGCAAAGTCCTTAAGGAACGGCGTTCACCACGCGATCGCGGTCGTATGGGGACCAGTGTATAGAACGCACCTTAAAACAAAACGCCACCTACGCTCTCGCCGCTCGTCGACGTCCCCGCGTCAGTCCAGCGCTTCTAAATCTCTGTACGCGGACTTGGGCATCTCGCCGTCCGCGTCGAGCATGTGCGCCTCTTTCTCCGCGTCCGTCCTCCCCCGGCGCGGCTCCACGCCCACGGAGGCGTCGTAGAGGATCCGACGCGGCGGTCGCGTCGACGTCGACGTCATCGCGCCTTCTTCGTCTCCGGTCCGGCTTCGGCGACTCGTCAGACCGCCGGTCGGCGCGGCCGCGATCGCGACCGCGACCGCGCCGCGCGCGGCGGTCGAGGGGAGCGGCGGCGGCGGCGGCGGCGCGCGCGCGGCGGACGTCTTCGTCCGACACACACTGTCCGACACGCGTCCGACGCGTCCGACGGCGTCCGACGGCGTCACGAGCGGCGTCGCGGCGATGACGTCCTCCGTCCTCTTTCTCGCGGCGGCGACGCCGACGAGCGCTCTTTCGCCGTCGTCGTCGCGCGGCGGCGGCGCGACGCGGTCGTCGTCGTCGTCGTCGTCGTCGTCGTCGTAGTGGCGCTCGGCGCGCTCCGGGTACGTCAGGTACCGCGTCGACGCGCGCGGGCCGATCCCGAGTCGATCCATCTCTCTGAGGAATGTTTTTTTCATCGGTCAGTTGAAACGGGGCGCGATCAAATGTTGAAACCGGACGATGGGTGAAAAACGAACGTGTGTGAATGCTTGCAACGAACGCGCCTTAGGCGCGCGACCGCGCCGGGGGAAGTGAGGTCCGCTACGGTGTCCCCGACGTCGATCTTCGCGTAGACGCGCGCGAGGCGCTCCTGAGGGAGGGGAGGGAGGGAGAAAGAGCGAGGCGGTGAGGTCGCCGCGGACGGACGGCGGACGGACGGATGCGTTTTCTCTTCCGAGGACGCGACGCGCGCGCTGCGTTAATCACCTCGAGATCGTCCATGTCGCGTCGCTCCTTGTGCGCGCGCGACACCTCCAGCTTCCATCCGTGATGCTTGCTGGAGCTCGTCGCGGCGTACTCCTCGTACTCCATCGCCATCGCCATCGCGGCCGTCGGACGCGCGAGGTCGAGTCGCGGGCGCGTCGGTCGTCCGCGCGTCGCGAAGTGACCGCGACGCCGAGGAGGCGGACGGTCACGCGTGATTATTGCTGACGAGAGTGCGCGTTCTAAACAAAAGTTTTTCACCCATCGCCCGGTTTCAACAATTAATCGCGTCCCCTTTCAACTGACCGGTGAACTTTTTTTGAATGGAATGGCCCTTCGCTCGCCGATAAACTCTACCTCGACCCCCCGCTCGCCCTCGCTACCACGCGGTCGATGAACGTCCCGCTCCGGTGCGTCGCGCGCGCAACCTCGCACGCCTCCACGACGCACCCCGGTTTCTTCCCCGACGCCACCTCCATCGCCGCGCACGTCGCCTCTCTCACGCCGTCGTCCGCGTCGTCCATGTGCACCAAAAAGCCCTGCGGGGTCGTTCGGGGGTGAAAGGCAGTCGAAAGGCGTCAGTGGTGGAGTTGAAAGGCATCGCGGTGTGTCGGGATTGAAAGCAGCGAGGGACCCTGGGCGGAGAGAAACGAACGAACGCCGGGAGAGAAAGTCCTTAAGGAATGAAGTTCACAACGCGAACGGAGTCGTATGGGAACCGGTGTAAGGATGACGACGGATGACGACGCGCCTTCAAAAAGTACCCCGTGTTCGTCTCGTCGTAGTCCGGCGCGCACGTCTCGAAGAACGCGGCGACGACGCCGCACGTCGCGATTCGAATCTCGTTCCGCGAGTCGTCCATGCGCTTGAGCAACTCCGGGTAAATCTGGCGCCGCTCGTCGTCGCTCAGCCGGTCGCCGCAGACGAGAAAGAGGTGACGAAACGCGTGCGCTGAGGGTCGTTCCATACATAAAAATGTGTGTTCTCCGGTCAGTTGAAAGGGACCCGCGCGATCAAATGTTGAAACCGGGCAACGGGTGAAAAACTTTTGTGTAAACTTTCGCACCCGACGCCGCGCGCGTGTCCGCGTAATAATCCTCCTCCATCGCGCTGATCAGCGACGGGAGCAGGTCGCCTTTCCGAATCACGGAGAGTAACGCCTTTCCGGAGACGGTTTTATTCCGCAGCATCGTCCCGAGCGCGACGACCGCGGCGTATCGCACCGCCGCCGCCGTCTTCCCAGCGCGCCACGTCAAACCTTCCAAAACCACCTCCTCGATCAGCGCGCCCGCGACGCCGCCGCACGCCGCCGCGCGTTTAACGTCCTCGAACAGCGCGTCGAGCGCGCGCAGCAGCGCGAGCCGGAGCGTCGGCTCGCGGTGCTGTCTCGCCGTCGACGCGAAAATCTTTCGAATCGCGGCGGCGTTTGAATCGTCGGACAGAACCTCGGGAGGCGCGCCCAGGAGCAACGCGCCGAAGACGCGTTGCCCCGCGCACTCGCCGTCCCACCCCGCCTCCTCCTCGGCGAGCGCGGAGAGAAGCGACGAGGCGTGCGCGAGGAAGAGCGCGTCGGGTCCCGAGGCGTGGCCGCACGCGGCGGCGAGCGCGGCGATGGCGCGCGCGGGCGCGGAGCTCTCCGCGGGGGGTAATCCGATCCCCCGCGGCGCCGCCGCGGCGCCGCCGCCGGCGCCGGCGCCGGCGTCGACGCGTTCGCTCCCGCCCTCGCCCTCGCCGAGGCCGCCCGCCTCCGCGGCGCGGAGCTGGAGCAGGACGCGGAAGAGGTTTTCGGACTCGCGCGCGACGTCCGCGCCGGCGGCGGCGACGGCGTTGACGACCACCGCGAGCAGCTGCGCTCGCGTCGCCGCGTCGTCGCACGCGCGCAACGATTCCGACGCGAGGCCGCGCGCGAGCGTCGCGATGGGCTCACCCGCGAGCGACCCGGCCGGCGCGGACCGCAGCGCGGCGGCGGCGATCACGAGCGCCGACGCGCGCTGCGCGGGCGACGCGCGCTCGC
>Ga0181560_10005871_pt1 | contig 10885 bp, 10 predicted proteins | sample 011ome_20_FD_133751 | JGI IMG/M metagenome (GOLD analysis project Ga0181560, IMG submission 133751) | Coastal salt marsh microbial communities from the Groves Creek Marsh, Skidaway Island, Georgia - 011509CT metaG (megahit assembly) | ecosystem: Environmental > Aquatic > Marine > Intertidal...
AGGCGCCGAAGGACTTCTTCATGTTCAAGGCGGAGTCGGAGATGACGAACGGCCGCGGCGCGATGATCGGCCTCGTCGCGCTCCTCTTCGCGGAGAAGTTCACCAACGGCGCCGCGCTCTTCTAAGTGCTCGGAGCTACCGAAGTAGTACTTCTGAGACTACGCGAGAGACGGGATTTTTTTGAACGACGACGGCGGGGGGGACCCGCGGATAGGACGCACGCACTTAGGACCTTAGACGATTTGTTTTAGAGCACGCACGCCGCGCGGCGTTTGTATTAACAACGAGAGGTTGCACTCACTCGAGAACGTATTAAATGTCGTCGATCGCCACCTGCTGCCGTTCTTTCCGCGGCTCCGGCGCGGCTTTCGCGCCCCCGCCCCCCCCGTCCCCCCCGCCGCTACTCACGACGCCGTCCACGAACGATATGATCTCCTCGTCCGTGATGTCGTCCAGAATGCTCCTGAGCGTGTGCTTGTACACGGTCTGAAAGTTTGGCGTGTCCTTATCGCTCCGTATCCGCAGATACTTCCACGCGCCTTGGTTTTTGTTCCCGGTTTTATCCCACGTGCACTCCACGATCTTCCCGTCGAGATCCCTCAACTCCGGACGCGTCCCGTCCGCCGCGCGCCCGTCGTCGTCCAACCCGAGCTCGAACGCCGCGCTCGGCTCCGCGATCGGCCCGACCTCGATCCCGCGGTCGCCGCCGACGAACAGCTCTGGACCGCCGTGCACGTTGACCCGCAGCCGGAAATCCACGCTGTTCAGATGCGTAAACTTCCACTTGAGCAACCCGTCCAGCGTCCCGACGACGTACTTCTCTCGCGACGGTTGGAAGATCAGACCGTCGCACTCGTGGCACAGCTTCGGGATGAAATCGCGGACGAACTTCTCCGTGCCGGCCAGCGGCGAGAAGTCTTTCGCGCGCGTGGAGAACGGCTCTTTACTGAAGTCGTACGCGCCGCTCTTACCCGCCTCGAGAAGGAAGACGTTTCGCGGCTTGACGACGTACTCGCCGATGAACCCCAACCGCTCCGCGAACGGTCGGTCGACCAACCGCTCGCCCATGAGCGCCATCATGTCATACGCCAAGAAGCGTCGTCGCTGCTTCCGGGGCGTCGCGTTCGCGTTCGCGTCCGCGTCGTGACCATTCGCGTGACCATTCGCGTTCGCGTGACTGTTCGCGTTCACGTCGTCGATCACCATCTCGCCGTCGAGCAACGTCGCGTGATGCGTCGCCACCCCGAACCGTCTCAGCGGCGCTGGAAACCGCATCGAGACTCTCCGAACGTCAAACTTGCGATCGATCAAGTACGTCCCGTCCTTCATGAGCAACAGCATGTACCGCGTCCCGTCCGCTTTCCACGTCACGTGGTACTCCCGCCGCTTGATGATCTGCATGTTATCCCGCGCGAGCGACACCGGCTGCGACCCGGGGAAGACGGTCGCGTTCGGGTTAGCGCCGCAGAGGTACGCGACGACGCGTTTGATCTCGTCCGCCTGGTCTTCGTGCACGGGGGTCCCGAGGACGTCGTCGTGGTGCATGGGGGTGCCGTCCAGGTTGCCGTCGGCGGTGGTGCGGAGCATATTTTCGCTCCACCCGCCGGCCGCTCCTTCCCCGCCGCCGTTTCCGCCGCCGCGGGTGCCTGGTCGGTCGATGATGGACTCGGCGCGCGTGCGGACGTATTCGTCGTTATCGTCGCCGAAGAGGTCGCCCGGCGGGACGTCCGCGTCCTCCAGCGGCGGCGCGTCGATTGACGTTCCGTCTTCTCCTCCTCCTCCCGCCGCCGCCAACCATCCGCGCCGCTTCCACTCCGGGAGCGGCGGGTCCTTGGTCGTGCTGAACCGCCGCTCGAGGTACTCCGCGAAGAGGAGCTTGAGGTACTCGGGCTTGTAGATGCCGGGGGGGCGGTGCCGCGCGAACTCCGCGACGTGTTCGTTGAGCTTCGGCCACTTCCGCGCGCGTTGCATGTAGTGCACGAGCATCGCGCCGGTCCGGTTGAACCCGTGCGTGCAATGGACGAGGATGACGCCGGCGGCGTTGGGCTTTGGCGCCGCGGCGGCGTTCGGGTTCGCGTCTTTCGCGTCTTTCGCGGCGGCGGCGGCGGCTTGGTTCGCGATGAACTTTTGCACGAGGTGGACGAAGTGCGACACCGCGACGGGATCCGGCGGCTCGTCCTTCCCCACGCACGGAACCTTGACGTGCGCCGCGCCGTGAATCTCAAAGTCCACCGGGTCGTAATACCGCGAGCTGTTCGTCAGGTCCACGACGAGCTTCACCGGTCGTCCCGACGCCGCCGCGCTCGCGGCCGCGAGCGCGTCGGACGGAAGGTACCGACGATCCGGCGGGACGCGCCCGCCGTCGTGCCATCGCCGCGACAGCGGCGTCTTCGACGGGACGAAGACGTCGCAGGTCAGCGTGCCGCACGGCGGCGCGCCGATCCAGCCGTGCGGGGGCGCCCACGGGTCGTGCCCCGGGATGAGCGCGGCGGTGTCGACCGCGACGGGCGCGCGCGGATGTTGGGATCCGCCGCTTGAGGCGTCCGGCGCGGCGGCGTCGCCGCCGCCCGGCGTGGCGTACTTTCCGATCCCTCTCGCGCGCATCTGCTCGATCCGCAGGCGCTTCTGCTCCGCGAGGGTCTCCATCGCGGCCGCCGCCCGCGGTCGTTCGTTCGCGCGCGGTCGACGACGGACGGACGCGCGGTGTCGCGCTCGAGTCGCCGCGGCCGCCGGCGCGCGCGGGGTCGTTGTGGCGTCTCCTTCGGTCATCGAACGCATCGATCGTTTTAGGTCGGGCGATCTGATGCGATCGGTCGTTGTTACGCCGGCCAAACCTCCGCGCGCGCGTCGCGTCATGGGACGCTTCGAGTGGACGCTCGACCCCGCGTTCCGCGCGTCGAACGCCGCCGCCGCCGCCGCGTCCGACGCCTCCGCCTCTTCCGCGCCCCCTCAACCCCAACCCCGCGCGCGATGGCGGCTCGGCGCGCTCGCGACGTCCGGGACGTGGGACGCCACCGCGCCGTCCGTCTTCGAGACGCCGATGCTCCTCTCGCGCACGCGCCGCGGCGAACATCCGCACCTCATGCCGGACATCATGGACCTCCTCCCCGCGGAGGCGCGCGCGTTCCAGGTGTCCCTCGGGCACTTCCTCGATCGCCTCGGGCCGGACCACGTGGGGAATCATCCGAACGGCGGGCGCGCGTATTTCGGCGTTCGACCGACGTGCGTCGTGCTGTCGCCGCGCGATCCCATCGCGTTCGAGACGAACGCGCGGAACGCCAACGACGACGGCGTCTTCGTCGCCGGGCCGGACGGGACGAAGCCGCTCACGGTGGCGGAGTACGCGCGGTGGATCAAAGCGCTGCAGGTGGACGCGTACGTGTCGCTGCCGGACGAGCGGCCGTGCGTGGAGGTGGAGGAGGTGGATGACGACGCCGACGCCGACGCGGCGGCGGCGGCGGCGGCGGCGGAGACGGCGAGGAAGAAAGTCGTCACCGCGGTGAAACGCACCGAGCGGTGGCTCGAGGCGTGCCTCGGCGCGGACGTCGGCGGCGCCGCGTGCTTGGCGTCCGTGCAGGGCGGGTCGGATCTCGCGCTGCGAGCGGAAGCCGCGAGGAACGCGGCGGCGCGCGGCGACGCCGTCGCCGGGTTTTCCATCGGCGGACTCGGGTGCGTTCTATACACTGGTTCCCATACGACCCCGTTCGCGTGGTGAACGCCGATCCTTAAGGACGTTTGCCGTCGTCTCTCTCCGCCCGCCCCTCGCTTTCAATCCCCGCCCTCGGCGCCTTTCAACATCAACTGACGCCTTTGAACTCCACCCCGACATCGCTTCGTACGGAACGACCCTCAGCGCGGGCGAGTCCCCGGGGCCGACGCGAGACGCGCTGATCGCCGCGGTGATATCGCAACTCCCCGAGGATAAACCGCGGCACGTCACCGGCGTGTCCACGCCCCTGGACGTCATACGCCTCGTCGAGCTCGGCGTGGATATCATGGACGGCGCGTTCGCGCATCAGTGCACGGAGAACGGGTACGGGTTGTGTTTCCCTTTGGCGCCCAAACGCGCCGACGGCGAGAAGGAGTTCGAGCCGATGCACGCCATGAACGAGCACCCGGACGCGACGCGGCACTCGCATCAGAGCGAGTTCGTGGAGGAGACGGATAAAGACCGCGCGATCCAGGGCGGCGACGCGTGGAAGATTAACTTGCTGTCGCTCGCGTTTAAGGTGCGTTCTATACACTGGTCCCCATACGACCCCGTTCGCGTGGTGAACGCCGATCCTTAAGGACTTTTGCCGGCGCATCTCTCCGGCCACCCCTCGGTTTCAATCCCCACCCGCGTTGCCTTTCAACTCCAACTGACGCCTTTCAACTCCACCCCGACTTCGCTTTGTATGGAACGACCCTAAGCTGGACGCGCGGCCGATTCTCCCTGGGTGCGACTGCTTCACGTGCGCCAACCACCACAGGGCGTACATACATCACCTGCTGCAATGCCACGAGATGACCGCGCAGATACTCATCGACGCGCACAACGCGCATCAGTACTGCAGGTTTTTCCGCGCGATGCGACGGGCGATGCGGGAGGGGACGTTCGAGGCGTTCGCGGCGTTTCACCGGGACCGCGCGAGACACGTCGCCGGCGGCGGATGACCGTTTTTGCTCACGCGGCGAGCGGCGAGGCGTCGTCAATTAATCAGTCGCCGGGGGCGGGTACCGTAGTATTTTGTAGACGCGTACGTATCATAGAACAAGCGAATAAACGATGAACGCGTCGTTCACGTATTCATTCGCGTCGTATCGATACAGTAGTCTATCGTATCGGTAGACTAAGACGACGTCCCAGCCGCGCGTCGCGCTTTTCTCTCCAATCAGTCGCTCATCACTGCCCCGAACCCGGGGCGACCCTCTGCTTGATGTACTCCCTCAACCTCTCGTCCGCGACCGCGCTGTTCTTCATCCCGAGCGTGAGCTCTTCCCCCGCGGGCGACGACGCGAGCGCCACCTCGAACGCGGCCTCGTCGATCCCCTCCGGAACGTCCGGGCACCCGGCGTCGTGGAAGTTGTGCGCGACCCACGCGCTCTTAGGGTCGTTCCATACGAGCGAATGTCGGGGTGGAGTTGAAAGGCGTCAGTTGGCGTTGAAAGGCGTCGCGGGCGGGGATTGAAAACGAGGAGTGGGCGGAGAGATGCGCCGGGCAAAGTCCTTAAGGATCGGCGTTCACCACGCGAAAGCGGTCGTACGGGAACCAGTGTATAGTACGCACCTTATCCGCGCTCGGCTTTTCGTTCAATGCCGCGATGACGCGCTCGTTCAAGAGCAAAAAGTCGCACCCCGCGAGCGCGATCGCTTCCTCTCGGTTCCTCACGCTCGCGGCGATGATCTTCGTCTTCCCCTTGTGGCACCGCACGAGCGCGTCGATCTGCCGCGTGAGCTCGACGCCGACGAGCGAAGGGTCCACGCCCTCGCCGAGGCAATTCGCCTTAGTCTCCGCCGCTCGGCTCGCGTACCACGTGTTCGTTCGTCCGACGTACGTCTGCAGCAGCGCCGCGTTCGCGCGTATCGCCAGCGCGGCCTGCTCTAAGCAGTACACGTGCGTGACGTGGCAGTGGATCCCTTCTTCTTCCAAGCGCCGCACCGCCTCGATGCCCTTCCACGTCGCCGGGACTTTGAACAAAATCTTGTCCGAGACGGCGATCGCGAGCTCCTGGAACATCGCCTTCATCCGCTTCGCGCGCGCGACAATCTCCTCCACCGTCTTCGCGCTGTGGACGTCCACCTCCACGGACACCTTCCCCTCGACCCTGTCCGCGAACAGCGACGCGAGGTTCACGAACGTCTTGTCCACGACGCAGTCGAGCCGATCCGCCTCCGTGCCGCAGTTTTCAACTGATGAGGGTCGAGGGTCCGTACAGAGCGACGTCGGGGTGGAGTTGAAAGGCGTCAGTTGAAGTTGAAAGGCGTCGAGGGCGGGGATTGAACGCGAGGGATGAGAGGAGAGATGCGCCGGGAAGTAAAGTCCTTAAGGAACGGCGTGCACCGCGCGAACGGGGTCGTACGGGGACCGGCGTGAGCAGACTATGAACGCGCCCGAGCACGGCTCGTACACCATCGCGCCCTCGAGCGCGCCGACGTCGCCCGTGGCGTTCTCCGTGAGCACGTGCAGCACGATGGACGCGCTGACCGTCGCCGCCTGCGGGCCGAGCTGCCCGAACTCGTTCACCGCGGACTTGGTGTCGAAGACGAGGTCGGAGACGGTGCGGAGGCCCTCGAGCTCGCTCCCCGGGTGGATGTCGATGCGCGTCGGCGTCGCGACCGCGGAGGCGCGGACCGCGGGCTTCGGGACGACGGACGACGCGCGGGGGACGATCGCGAGGCGTCGTCCTCGGAGAACCGCGGCGTTCAACGAACGCGCGGGCGGCTGCGGTGGGAGGCAGGGAGGGAAGGAGGAGGAGGAGGAGGATGAGGAGGAGGAGGAGGGAGGCGGGAGGGCGACGTCGCCTCGTACGCGCCAAAAAGCAGCATTCATCATTCCGCGAATATCTCGGACGCGATCGATCTGATCGGGGCGCGGTCGCACCTTGGCGCGGGGGCCGAGCGCGCGGAGCGACGCGGGCGCGAGCAGCGCGTTGTGCGGCGGCATTTCGAGGAGGAGACGGTCTGTTCGCCGCGTGCGTGGGGCGCGGCGTGCGTATTTGACCCTCGCGAGCGCGACGACCGCGCGGAAAGCGATTACCACGACAAGACCGCGCCGCTGACTCGGCAGTTGCCGAGCGAATCCGCCGAATCGCGATTCGGAATCTTATCGGGTGCGTTCTGATCAAACGGTTTTGACCCACCCTCGGTTTCATCACGTGATCGCGTCTAGTTTCAACTGACCCTTAACTTTTTTCGCACGGCCCGTCAGTCCTGTCTCGGAGTTTTTGGTTTTCGGCGCTCTATTTTCGCGCTCTCGTCGGTCGTCGCGGGGCTCAGAGGCGAACGACGCGCGCGATCGACAGGGCTACCGACGACGCGCGCGATTCGATTCGATTCGATTCTCGCCGTTACATTATCCCTCGCTCGCTCGCTCGCCCGCCGACGAAGCCGCGTCATCGCAACGTCAATCACATCGCGCCGCCCTGCAGCTGCTCGTCGAGGAGTTCCTCCTCCGTGACGGTCTGAGGGTCGTTCCATACAAGCGAATGTCGGGGTGGAGTTCAACGGCGTCAGGTTGAGTTAAAAGGCGTCGATGGCGGGGATTGAAAGCGAGGGGTGGGCGCAGAGAATCGCCGGCGAAAGTCCTTAAGGATCGGCGTTCACCACGCCAACGCGGTCGTATGGGAACCAGTGTATAGAACGCACCTGAATCACGACGCCGTCGCCGACGGGCACGGCGCAGCACAACAGCGCGAACCCTTTCTCGACGACGTCGTCCGACAGCATCGCGCCGCCTTGGTCCACCTCCCCGGCTTTCAATCGACTCGGGCACGTCATGCACACGCCCATCTTGCAGTCGTAGGACAAGTTCTCCACGCCCGCGTCCAACGCGGCTTCGAGCACGGATTCGTACCCGTCGCACTCGACCTCGATGGACTTGCCCTCGTGCTCGAGGATGACGATCGTCGCGCGCGTGAGGACGGGCGCGTTTCGGCGCGGGGCGGCGCCGAGGGGGCTAGACGCTTTCGCGAGGATGGCGCGCGCCTGCGGGGGGACGACGTCGACGGACGGACGGAAGGACGGACGGCGTCAGATGGGGTCGGCGCGCGCGCGGAGCGATCGATCGGCGACGAGATTTGAGATTCGACGCGCGCGGGCGGCGGCGGCGGCGGTGGCGGCGGCGGGGGGGGGGAAGAATCGCGACGACGCGCCTGCTTCGTGAGGCGGCGGCTGGAGAGCGTCACGCCGCGGGAACCGACGCGCGCGGCCATGGTGCTCGCTGGCGCTCGTTCGGGGTGCTCGCGGTTGTGACGTCGTCGTCGAAACCCTCCTCCGCCTCCTTATCTGTGACAAGTGGCAATGAGTGCGTTCACACAAACAAAAATTCACCCACCCCATAGTTTCAACATTTGATCGCGTCTCCTTTCAACTGACCGATCGCCCGCAGACTGTGGACTCACGTGTACAACTTCCGGGAGCCGAGCGAACGCACCGGAAAATAACGCCGACGTACGTCGTGGTGCGCGCGTCACTCGCGACCGCACGTCGCCGCCGCTCGCCATGCCGTCGCAGACGCCGCTGCTCGATTGCCTCGAGGAATGGGCGCCGTTCGGGAACTTTATCCATTTCAAGGTGTTCCCGCACGGCGTTCTGCCGTCGACGGCGTGCACGAAGGTGTTCGTCAGCAAAGCGTTGGTGCGCGGCGGCCCGCACGCTTTTTTCGCTCTTTAGATTCTCGTCCTCGTCCTCGTCCTCGTCCTGACGGCCTCCTCTCTCTCTCCACCCCTCTTCTCCCCTCCTCCCCCATTTCAGTCCCTCGGCATCGTCTGCGGCGCGGCGATGGTGAAGGTCCCACAGATCAAGCGCATCGCCGCGAAGAAGTCCGCGCGAGGACTCCGCCTCCAGATGTTCGCGACCGAGATCCTCGCGGGCACGATCGGCATCGCGTACTGCGCGTCCAACGGCGTCGCGCTCGCGGCGTACGCGGAACTGTACTTCATCCTCGTCCAGAACCTCATCATCCTCGCGCTGATCGGCGTGTACGGCGACGGCGACGGCGACGACGCGCGACGCGACGCGCCGGCGGCCGCGGAGGCGGACGAGGACGACGAGACTACGAAGGATGAAAAGGAGGCGAGAAGACGCGAGCGTGAAGACGACCGCGCGTCGGCGAAGAGAGCGCGCGCGCCGTTCTTCTTCCTCTCTTACGTCGGCCTCCTCGCGTGCCTGCGCAACCGCGCGATCCTCCCGGAGCACCTCGCGCTCCTGTACAACTGCACGACCGCGTTGTTGTTCCTCGGCCGCGCGCCGCAGATCGCGCAGAACGCGCGGACGCGGTCTACCGGGGAGCTCTCCGTTTCGTCGCAAGTCGCGATGACGTTCGGCGGGTTCGCGCGCGTGTTGACGACGATCCAGGAGAAGGGCGGCGCGTCGATGATTGGCGCGTACGCGCTGAGTTTTGGGACGCAAGCGACGATGTTGGCGCAGATGGTGATGTACCGCGAGAAGAAGAAGAAGACGGAGTGATGTCGCGTTGGGGGAGGGAGAGGCGTACGCGGCGGCGGCGTTTGCGTTTATTTATTCACCACGCTTGAGGCGCTCGTCCGGCTGGCAGCAGCAGCAGCTCTTTATCCGCATCCGATCGATCCGCGTCGTCGTCGTCGTCACACGCCGCCCGCGCGCGCCGCACGTCGTTCCACTCCGCGCACGCGATGTCGCTCGCGTCGTCCGCCGCCGCGGCGACGAACCCGCTGCGCGCGATCCCCCGCGCGCCGCGCCGCGCCGCGCGTCGCGCCTCTCGCGCGCTGGCAGGCCGCCCCCGCGCTTTCCTCGGCGGCTTGTTCGGAGGCGACAAGAGCGACGACGCGCCCGAGCCCGCGAACGCGCAGGTGGCGTCCACGGAGGTCAAGACGCGCGTCACCGTGACGATCGCTCGACCGATGGGCATCACGCTCGAGCCGGTGACCGACGAGAGGAAGGGCGCGATCATCACGGAGCTCGTGGAGGGCGGGAACGCGGACAAGCTCGGCATGCTCGAGGTTGGCGACGTGCTCGTGTCGTGCGCGTTCCCGGGGCCCGGGAGCACCGGCGAGACCGTGGACCTGGACGACCGGTGGTACGAGACCATCTTGGACGAGCTGGGGGGCGAGCCGGACTCGGAGACGATCGCGCTGACGATCGAGCGCGTGCTGCTAGAGGACGACGCGGACCTCCTCGGCGTCACCGCGGACGCGAAGCGGTATTGGGAAGAGAAGCGAGAGGCCAAGCTCAGGCGCGTGCGGTGCATCTCTTTCGGAACGTTTCGTTTTTCACCCGCCGCTCGGTTTCAACGTTTGATCGCGTGGGTCCCTTTCAACTAACTGACCGATGAACGAACTTTTAATCGCCCCCGCCGCAGGGCGCCGAAAGTGTTGCGAAGGACGCCGGGGGTGGAGCCGGAAGACATCCGCGTGGACATCAGCAAAGGGCCGCTCGGGCAAGGGAGCTTCGGGACCGTGTTCCGAGGGACGTTCAAAGGCGACACCGCGGTCGTCCTGAAGACGGCGAACAAGAACACGATGGCCGCGGAGGAGCTCTTGGAGTGCGAGATGGAGGTGCGTTCTATGCAAACGTTTTTCACCCATCCTTCGGTTTCAACATTTGATCGCATGGGTCCCTTTCAACTGACCGGAGAACTGTTTTTGTATGGAATGGCCCTCAGTTGAACGAGCAGGTGCACTTCAACGCGCGCGGGACGTGCGCGCGGTACATGGGCGTCATCGAGATCTCCCCGAAGTGCGCACCCACCGTATCTCATTTATTTCTCCCGCCCGCCCGCCGCGCGTGTCTTCGTCTTGTCTTCGCGCGCCCCGACCCGACCAACGACGACCGCACGATGTACCGCGTCATCATATCTTCGCTCACTCCGCCCGCGTCTTTCTTCTTCTTCTTCTCTTCTCCTTCCAGGGACGGCGGCGAGCTGTACAACGGGACGTTGACCGACGGCCTGTGGCTGATGTGGGCGAACGAGGGCGAGCGCACGGTCGAGGACCTCATGCGCGAGAGCACGACCGCGCTGAGCGAGAGGATGAACTGCTCGAAGTATCAGTGCTACGAGTTCCAGCCCGAGGGCGGCGACGTCGGCGAGACGGGCGTGACTCGCAAGGCGATGAAGGAGCTCCTCGGCGCCCTCGCGCGTCTTCACGCCGCGGGGATCGTTCACAGGGACGTCAAGCCCGCGAACTTGATCGTGTCCAACGTGGA
>Ga0181560_10005876_pt1 | contig 10881 bp, 10 predicted proteins | sample 011ome_20_FD_133751 | JGI IMG/M metagenome (GOLD analysis project Ga0181560, IMG submission 133751) | Coastal salt marsh microbial communities from the Groves Creek Marsh, Skidaway Island, Georgia - 011509CT metaG (megahit assembly) | ecosystem: Environmental > Aquatic > Marine > Intertidal...
AGCGGCGGAGTAAGCAGCTAGCACAACCGGATCTGCCAGAAACCAGACCTAACATCAAAAAGCCGCCCTCTACCGACCCGGTAAACTAATAGTGCGCAGGGTCCGCACCTCCGACTACACTAGGCGTATGTCCTCTGCCAGTCGAGAGCCCAAACATGCGCCTTGCCAGCCCAATTGTTGCCGCTTTATGCACCTCGTTTGCCCTTTGTTGGGTTAGCGCAGGGCTAGTCGCTCAGGAGAAGTCCCTATCAAAGGCGTCCGCGGTCGCCGTTTACGAAACCGAGCAAAAGACGGCTGAACTACTGAACGCAAAGAGTGACCGCAAATTCTATCCCGCAGCCGCACGAACCCCCCTCGAAGCATTACTAGGCTTTCGGAAATACATGCAGGACGGGGATTACGAGACTGCCGCGGAATATCTGGATCTACGCTATCTCCCCAAAGAAATAGCCGATGTTGAACCGGTAAAACTCGCACGAGCGCTGGCCTTTGTCTGGAATCAGCAAAATGTGCTCGACCTAACAATGCTCAGTGACAGTCCATCCGGTCACGTCGATGATGGCTTGCCGAGCTACCGCGATCAGCTTGGTCAGGTAGAAATGTCTGAAGGCACCGTCCCCATTTACATTCAGCGAATTCCCGACGGCGAGGGCGCCTTTGTTTGGCGCATATCCAATGCCACGGTGGCACTGATTCCCAAAATGTGGGAGGAACACGGCTTTTCGGAGCACGCTATTTGGCTCTCCAACCAGCTTCCGGGGTTTACGTTCCTCGGGATGACGAATTGGCAGGTGGTGCTGACCGTCATAGCACTTTTTGTACTGTGGTTTGTCTCCAGCGCGATAGTCCGCGTATTAACCTTCCTAACCCTGCGAATTCCCAACCAATTTCCCAAAGGTATTCGCCGTTTTTGGGCGATACCCATGCGCCTCATCATTTATGTCCTGCTGTTTCGGCAGGTCATACAGCATCTTGGGCTTTCGGTGTCAGCGAAGGTTTATCTGCAGAGTTCGCCCCTTGAGTACATCGCGATCACCACATTGCTAACTGGGTTAATTACCCTTTGGCGGGATTACAAGTTCCGCCAACTGGAAGCCAGCGGCGATACCCATCTAGTCGCCCTGCTGAAGCCCATGGTGCTGATTATCAAAATCATCGTCGTGGTAACCGCCGCGCTGATGTGGGCCCACAATGCTGGCTTTAATATCTCAACGCTCATTGCGGGCCTAGGTGTCGGCTCTCTGGCAGTTGCCCTGGCGGCCCAACGCACTATGGAAAATGTCATTGGGGCGGCCACCCTCTATGCCGCCCGACCGGTGCGGCCCGGCGATTTTTGTCGCTTTGGCGACCTTAAAGGCACCGTTGAAGAAATTGGCCTGCGCTCCGTGACCCTGCGGACCCTCGATCGAACCTTGGTATCGATCCCCAACGCGAAGTTTTCCTCGGATCAGGTTGAGAACATTTCTGTTCGCGACCGAATCCGATATTTCAAACAGCTGCAGCTACAAATGTCTACCGCAAATCAGCTGCGTGTGATTTTGGGCGAGCTAAGAGCCATGTTTAACGCCCACCCCAAAGTGAAGCAGGATACGATCAGCATTAGGTTAGAAAACATAGAGGCTGCAACCGCCATCATCCGCGTTGATGCGAGCATTATGACCACTGACTTTCAGGAATATTTGGCGGTGGCAGAGGACTTAAATCTTCGGGTCATTGAACTTGTCCATTCCAATGGCGCCATTTTCTCGGGTCCAGGCCAAGTGCTACAGCTCCGGGATTTCTATCAAGCGAGCCCAGAAACACTTGCAAATATTGAGTCGAAATTAGAGACCTGGAGAGATGAGCAGCAGCTTCCGTTCCCGGATTTCTCTGCAGAGCACAAGGCGGGCATCAAGGATTCGCTGGAATATCCGCCCAATGGTTCAGCCACAAGACAGACCGGTGACTAATCCATCGAACTCCTGAGCCGTATCTAGCCCACCGCAGTCCGCGTCATATTTGATGAGACGGTGTTATTGTCTCTAAAGGAAGCCACACCTCAATGAGCAACGAGAATACCCAAGAAGCGGATAGCCCCACGCCCAAAAAACCTCCAAATTTTCGCCCGCTTAGAACGTTGCTGCGCTTTTTATGGCCACATCAGGGGCGACTAATTGCCGCATCGACGGCGCTTATCTTCACCACGCTGGCGCAGCTGTCTCTGGGCCACGGCGTGAAATTGATGATCGACGAGGGCTTTGCCGGAACTGACGATGCGGGTTTACAGCGAGCGGTGATGTTTTTACTGGCCGTTGGCAGTGCAATGGCCGTCGGAGCTATGGTTCGCTTCTATCTCGTGTCATGGCTTGGGGAACGAGTCAGCGCTGATTTACGGAGCGCGGTGTTCCGCAATCTGGTGAAGCTTCACCCCAGCTACTTCGAAAGTAATCAGGCGGGGGAAATTATGTCGCGCCTGACAACCGATACCACCTTGTTACAGACGCTGATTGGCTCGTCGGTGAGTATGGCAGCTCGGAACGCGATTGGTTTTGTTGGCGCGCTGACAATGATGATTGTCACCAATCTGAAGCTCAGCTTAATTATTTTGGTGGGCGTACCGCTCACGCTGCTACCCATCCTCATTTACGGGAGGAGAGTACGCACGCTATCCAACCGAAGCCAGCAGAGCATTGCCGAAGTTGGCAGCCACGCCGGCGAGATCCTACAAGCCATCAAGGTGGTTCAGAGTTACAACCGCGAGGCCATGGAGCAAACCGCTTTTGATCGCGACGTCATTTCCGCGTTTGATATCGCGCGCGCACGTATTAGACAGCGCGCCCTGCTCACGGGTTTTGCCATCTTTCTTTTGCTCGGTGCCATGGTGGGGATGATGTGGAGTGGCGGTCAGGATGTCATCTCTGGCCGCATGAGCGGTGGAGAGCTGGGTGCTTTTGTGTTTTATGCGGTGATGCTGGGTTCTGCATTCGCGACCCTTTCCGAGGTATGGGGAGACCTTCAGCGGGCCGCCGGAGCCGCCGAGCGATTGGTGGAGTTACTCAATGAGACTAGCCAAGTGCCCGATAACGGAACCGTGAGCCCCGGGGAAAAAGAGTCTATTAGCTTTGATTCGGTATCCTTCGCGTACCCGAGTCGACCCGCCCAAACAGCGTTGGACGGCCTTCAACTCACCATTGCACCAGGGCAGTCGCTGGCCCTTGTCGGTCCCTCGGGCGCAGGGAAATCTACAACTTTTGAATTATTGCTGCGCTTTCATGACCCCGACGAAGGCATGATCCGTTACGGCTCCACAGCCCTGACGGACATACCGCTAGAGGCTTGGCGCGCAAAAACAGCGTTGGTGCCCCAAAGCCCGGTCTTGTTTACAGGGGATGTGCGCTACAACATTGCCTATGGCAACCCCGATGCCAGCGAGGCTGCCATTGAAGCAGCTGCCGAGGCTGCCAATGCCCATGAGTTCATCTGCAAGTTACCCGAGGGATATGCCAGTGCCCTTGGTTCCCAAGGGGTTCGTTTATCGGGGGGGCAGCGCCAGCGTATAGCGCTGGCTAGAGCCATCCTCAACGATCCAGAGATTCTGCTCTTGGATGAAGCCACCAGCGCCCTCGACACGGAGAGCGAGTATCTGGTGCAACAGGCCCTAACCAAAGTGATGCAGAACCGCACCACCATCATTATTGCTCACCGGCTTTCAACCATAATCAACGCAGATCAAATCGCTGTGATGGAGAACGGACGAGTGATTGATGTGGGCCGACACGGTGAGCTACTCGAGCGCTGCCCTCTCTACAGCCGTCTAGCTAGCCTCCAGTTTCGGGACGAGGATGATCAAAGCAGCTAACTCTCAATCATCCTTATTGTCACGGTAACGAAACTGCACCTTAACGCCCTCTAGAGCGGCTGCTTCCAACTCCGCTCTCCGCTGGGCTTCCTGTGCTTCCGTCAGCATTCGTGCCCGCTGATAGCTTGCTTCCCTCACACGCAGCCCACGAGCTTTACGCGCTTCAACTTCCCGCCATCCGCTGTCATACCGGTTCTTACGCCGCAATGCGGTTTGCGCGGTAGTTTGCTTAAGGCGATAGATGAGTAACCCCACGCCGGCAAAAATAGCAAAGCCCCACAGGTTAACGACCCAAGTGAGCCAAGCCCATCGCTGAAACAGAATGGGCTCTAGTAGGCTTAACAAAAATAGTGCAAAGCCCACGCCATAAAACAGCGTTAAGCCGGCAACTATTACGATATTAGGTCCCGAGCGCGTTTGCATTTGAGCACCCTAACCCCGCGGGTCAAAAACTTCATCACAAAAACAAAAAGCCCAACTACAAGTTGGGCTTTTTGAGTTACCTGCCGCGGTCGCCGTTAGCTGCTGAGTTCAGACACCAAGCGGCTGATACTTTCTTTAGCATCACCAAACAGCATACGAGTATTTTCTTTGTAGAAGAGAGGGTTCTCGATACCCGCAAAGCCAGAGGCCATTGAGCGCTTCAGAACGAATACCGTCCTTGCGTCAGCCACGTTAATCACGGGCATGCCGTAGATTGGGGAGGATTCAACTTCACGCGCAGCAGGGTTAACCACGTCGTTGGCACCGATGACGATGGCCACATCCACGTTTTCCATGCGTGGGTTGATCTCGTCCATTTCGAGCAGCTGGTCGTAGGGCACGTCGGCCTCAGCAAGCAGGACGTTCATGTGACCGGGCATACGACCCGCCACGGGGTGAATACCAAACATCACCTCTGCACCGTTGGCTTCCAGTAGGTTGGAAAGCTCTTTTACCACGTGCTGGGCTTGCGCTACCGCCATACCGTATCCAGGGATGATGGCAACCGTGCTGGCAGCCTCGAGTATGTAGTAAGCATCGTCGGCACTGATGGGCTTAATTTCTCCCTCGATCTCGGTGACCTCGGTTGAAACCGATGCAAAGCCTGAGAAAAGTACGTTGGTCAAGGAGCGGTTCATAGCCTTACACATGATTTGCGTCAGGATGATTCCCGAAGCACCCACCAGCGAACCGGCCACAATAAGAACGTTGTTGTCGATAGCAAAACCCGCGGCACATGCAGCCAAGCCGGAGTAAGAGTTCAACAGTGAGATAACCACCGGCATGTCTGCGCCGCCAATGGGAATAACTGCCATAACACCAAACACCAGAGACAGGCCTATCACCATGTACAGCCAGTTGGGGTTGGTTGGTTCCATGACAAACAATGCAGCACCGGCAACAACTCCCAGAATGACCAGGGTGTTAACAATTTGCTGACCAACAAAAACGATCTGGCCGCTGCCCAACTTTTCGCTCAACTTACCCCACGCTATTAGCGAGCCAGTGAGTGTCACGCCGCCGATTAAAATAGACAGCACAATAGTGATGAGCGTAAACGCTGACGCCGTAGGGCTAATGGCGGCCCAACCCACCATCAGTGAAGCAGCGCCGCCAAAACCGTTAAACAGCGCGACCATTTCCGGCATGGAAGTCATAGCAACGGCGCGAGCTGCAATGGCACCAATGGCACCACCGACAATCATGCCTCCAGCAATATAGGTGTAGTCAACGATGCCCTGATCGAGCAGAGCCACCACAATGGCCACAAGCATGCCAATTGCCGAAACCATGTTGCCCTTGCGGGCGGTTGCGGGGGAACCCAGCATTTTCAGACCAAAAATAAATAGCCCTGAAGCAACTACGTAGCCCAATCCAATGATTAAAGACGTATCCATGATCAGCTCTCCTTCTTCTTGAAGAAGCCGAGCATGCGATCGGTCACCATATAGCCACCCACCACGTTAATGGTGGCAAGGGCTACAGCGCCAGCACCAAGCCATTGCGCCAGATCTTGTTGGCCGTTACCTGCCAAGGCAACCGCACCCACAACAGTGATGCCAGAAATTGCATTGGCACCCGACATAAGCGGCGTATGCAAAGTGGCGGGGACTTTGTTGATCAGCTCGAAGCCTAAAAACACGGCCAGCATGAGAATAAACAGGAGGTATTCAGCACCATTCATGATCAACCGGCTCCTTCAATGATGTTTTTGATGGTGGCGTGCACTATGGCGCCGCCATGGGTGATAACGCAGCCGGGCAAAATGTCGTTTTCCAAATCCAGGACAAACTGTTTGGCTTCGGTATTCCAAGTGTCTTCCACCAAATTAAACAAATTGGAGGCATACATTTGCGTCGCATCTCTGGGGACTAGATTGGCGAGATTACCCGTGCCGATAATGGTGACACCATTAACCTCTACCACCTCGTTGGGAACAGATCCCTCGACGTTGCCACCGGTATCCGCCGCCATATCGACAATGACAGATCCGGGCGCCATGCCCTCAACCATGTCTTTGGTGACTAGGACTGGCGGCTTACGGCCGAAAACCTGAGCGGTTGTGATCACCACATCAGACTCGGCAATAACATCCTTCTGGGCCTGCCGCTGGATCTCAACCTGCTCGGGGGTAAGTTCACGTGCGTAGCCATCGGCTGTCTGCCCAGTGTCGCCCAGGTCGATCTCTAGAAATTTGCCTCCCAGAGACTGGACTTGCTCTGCCACCACAGGTCGCGTGTCAAAAGCAGTGACCTTCGCCCCCAAACGCTTGGCGGTTGCGATAGCCTGCAAACCCGCTACACCCGCACCGATGATGAATACCTTGGCGGGCTTCAAAGTGCCGGCGGGGGTCATCATCATGGGGAAAATGCGCGGAAGGTTGGTGGCCGCCAACATGACCGCCATGTAACCCGCAAGGTTGGCCTGTGAGCTCAAGGCATCCATTTTTTGGCTGCGGGTCGAGCGTGGAATCATTTCCATGCTCAGCGCAGTGATATTTTTAGACGCAAATTCTTTAATCAGCTCGTGCTCATTAAAGGGATCAAGGTAAGAAACATGAATGCAGCCGGGCTTTAGCTTGGACACTTCAGCCAGCTCGGGCTTACGTAATCGCAGCACCATATCCCCGGACGCCAGCAGAGCGTCTCGATTGGACTCAATAGAAGCGCCTTCGGCGGTGTAGTCCGCATCGGTGTGACCAGCACCTAGGCCAGCTCCCGCTTCAATCACTATTTCAGCTCCAAGACGGACCAACTTTTTCACGGTGTCTGGAGTTACGGACGCACGGTTTTCTCCCGGGTGCGTTTCTCGGGGTATCACAAGTCGCATAATGGGCAAGCCTGATTAGTTTTTTTGATATTCCGCGCGCATATTACACAACGGGAATAGTTACGTCTCGCGCATTCAGCTCTTGAATAACGCCTATTAGTGTGCTGCACCAAGGGATGGAATAATCAGCTGGCGCGCAACTGCATAAAAGGATTCATCCACCGATGCTGCCAGCGAGTGAACTTAAGGGGTGCGTCGGTGACCGCCAGACAAATGCAGTGCTCTCCATCCAAGGCCACGGGGGCGTGGGTATCGTCTTGGCTACGGAACACAAAATCCCCCGGGTGATAACTGCCATGACCGTCACTAAAGCCGCCTTCTAAGACCAAGGTCATCTCGCTGCCACCGTGACGGTGCTCGGGAATACGTCCCCCTGCGGCTATGCGGAACAATGCAAACTCGTAATCAGTGTCACCGGTGCTTAAGTAGCTGACACTCAACGACTTGGTAACGCGCTTCCACACTAACTGACTAAAGTCACCGTTGATGATGCGCCGTAGTAATCCTGGCAGCGCTTCATCCTGAGTGGCGGGGGTAAATGTCAGCGGAGCGGGATCGTCCAGTTGCGCCAGTATTCTCTCCAGTAGTGAATCTGTAACAGGAACAGGTTCCAGCGCATCGAACAGCGTCCCACCAATGCTTTGAAACTGCTCGTGGGCCCGACGGCATTTATCGCAATAATCGATGTGCGCTGAGACGCAAGCAGCTTGGGCGACAGGAAGGGTTCCTGCGCTGTACTCCATCAAGAAGTCGGTCGAAGGGTGATGATTGACCATAGGTGGTGCCTCGAAGCGCTGCGTACTCGCGTTTTGCGCCAAAAAGTTGAAAGATATCTCAATTACGCATGTCTAGAGCAATCGGTTTACAGGCGATCCATTTGGACTTGTAATTTTTGGATAGCCAGCCGAACCCGGGACTTAACCGTGCCCAGAGGGAGGTCGAGCTCTGCAGCCGCCTCCGAATGGGATTTACCCTCCATGTACACTTTGGCAAGGATCTGAGCCTGATCGGGGGGTAGTTGTCCCATGAGTTCCCGCACACGATCCGCTCCACGTCGGTTGTGGAGCACTGCGAATGGCTCTTCTTCCTCTAATTCAATATTGAGATCTTCCGCGGCGAGCTGGGTATCGAACTTCTGCAGTCGCCTGAACATATCGGTTCGGCAGTTTCTGGCTATGGTGTATACCCAGGTGCTTGCCGCCGCCTTTTCGGGGTTAAAGCCCCCGGCTTTTTGCCAAACTTTGATCATGACTTCCTGCACCAGCTCATCCGCGTGGGCTGCAGAAAGTGAAGAGCCCGACAGGGCAAAGGCTTTGATCAGAGGTCCGAAATGCCGGAAAAATCGCGTGAAAGCGGCTCGATCTTGCTTATTACCGATGAGCACTAAGCATTCGCTCCACTCGTCTGTCCGACGGCCAGAGGGAATCGTCCACCCGGTATTGGGGCGGTTGCTCTCAGTACCACTATCGTTATTTTGCTCAATCATTGTGGGATCTCAGCCCGCTTTGCGGCTTCCAGCATACACTAACGGGACTGCCGCACCACCTTGTACTTCATATTTCTGCTTCTATATACACTAACACTATAGCTACGGTATCTGATCCACAGATTACACGTGGACGTATGCTTAATCGAACACACTTAGCGAGGCATTCCCTGTGAGGATTGCGATTATCGGCGCCGGCATCTCTGGCTTGGGATGCGCCCGTCAGCTTTCCGCTTACAACCACGAAGTGAGCGTGTTTGAAGCAGAGAAGCGGATAGGCGGCCACACAGCCACCTACGACGTTAAGCTCGGCACCCGCCGATATGCCATTGACACCGGCTTTATTGTCTACAACGACAACACGTACCCAAACTTCATCGAGTTGATGAAGACCCTAGGCGTTGCCACACGACCCACATCGATGGGCTTCTCCGTAAGCGACGAAACTACTGGGTTGGAATATGCCGGCGAAAATTTGAACACGCTGTTTGCCCAGCGGCGCAATTTGGTGTCGCCGCGGTTCCTGCGCATGGTGCGCGACATATTGCGCTTCAACAAGCAATCGGTCGCTGACTTAGAGGCCGGGAGGCTAGCTACCGATCAAACCCTTGGGGAATATTTGGACCAACACGGTTACAGCGAAGCATTTGCGCGCCAGTATCTGCTGGCCATGACCTCCGCCATCTGGTCGGCGGACTTCACGGATTCCCGGGACTTTCCGGTGGAATTCTTCATTCGCTTTTTCAAAAACCACGGCCTTTTGCAAGTTAACGATCGCCCCCAGTGGCGGGTGATCGAGGGCGGAAGCAGAGAGTACCTGCGCCCACTGGTAGATAGCTTCAAAGGCCAAATCCACGTTAACCACAAAGTGGCTAGCATCAAACGCAAGCCTGAAGGTGGCGTGGAGATAGCCTTTCACAACGGCAATACCGCACAGTTCGATCAAGTGGTCATTGCCACTCACTCAGATCAGGCCCTCAGCATGTTGGGCGATGCCACACAGCTTGAGCGTGAGATATTGGGCGCTATACCTTATCGGGATAACGATGTGGTGCTGCATACCGACGATCGCCTCCTGCCTAGAAACAAAATGACCTGGTCAAGCTGGAACTACCGACTAAAGCCCGATACCAATCGCGCGGTTGTGACGTACAACATGAACATACTCCAGGGTATTGAGGCGCCAGAGACCTTTTGTGTCACCCTAAATGACACAGATTCAATTAACCCCGCGCGCATTTTGGGCCGATTCAACTACGCCCATCCCCAGTTCACTGTGAACGGAGTCAAGGCTCAGCAGCGCTGGGAAGAGATTAACGGTGTAAACAGCACGTGGTTCTGCGGCGCTTATTGGCACAACGGCTTCCATGAAGATGGGCTTTCCAGTGGTTTACGGGTCGCTGAAGCCATTGCTGAGGTGCGGAAAATTGCCGCCTAGTGGGGTCGGTTTTTCTAGGGCCAAGCAGTCAACGTGAGTTCGCGCATCTACCACGGCACTCTGCACCACTGCCGGCACAGCCCCAAAAGACATGCCTTCAGCTACCAGGTCTATATGCCCTATGTGGACCTATCGAAGGTAGAGCAAGAAGTGGCCAACATACCGTTCTGGTCAAGCAAACGATGGGCTCCCGCGCGCTTTAAACGCTCGGACTTTTTGGGCAACCCTGAGATACCGCTCATCGATGAGGTCCGTCGGCGAATTTTTGAGGAGACGGGCTGCAACCACAGCGGCGCTATTTATTTACTGGCAAACTGGCGCTACTTTGGCTTTCAGATCAACCCCATTGCCTGCTACTTCTGCTACGACACTAGCGGAGAGACGCTGGAGTTTCTGGTGCTTGAAGTTACCAATACTCCCTGGGACGAGCGACACAGCTATGTCATTAAAGCGGCCAGTGATAATGCCGTAACCGACGTTCAGTTTGCCAAGGCCATGCACGTATCCCCGTTCAACCCCATGTCAATGACCTACCACTGGCGAAGCACGGTGCCCGGTGAATCCTTGGGTGTAAAGTTGAGCAACTTCGAGCATGACAACCGCATTTTTGACGCCACCATGGCCCTCACCGCCGTGCCCTTCAACCGCACCAACCTGCTGCGGGCGCTGGGGCGGTTCCCATTCATGACCCTAAAAGTGGCGTTCAGCATTTATTGGCAAGCACTAAGGCTGTGGCTCAAAGGCGTCCCCTTCCATCCTCATCCGAATTCCGGTTAAGGTTGCAAGTAGTTTGGTTAACGCAGGCAG
>Ga0181560_10005879_pt1 | contig 10875 bp, 4 predicted proteins | sample 011ome_20_FD_133751 | JGI IMG/M metagenome (GOLD analysis project Ga0181560, IMG submission 133751) | Coastal salt marsh microbial communities from the Groves Creek Marsh, Skidaway Island, Georgia - 011509CT metaG (megahit assembly) | ecosystem: Environmental > Aquatic > Marine > Intertidal zone...
GAACAGACACGCGCGCGCTCGTCACTTGAACATGGCCTCGTTGAGCCCCGCGCCGGTGTTCCCGTCCATGAGCAGCATGGTGCTGAGCAGGATGGACACCGCCACGAACGCGAGCTCGAGCGGTCCCCACCGCCAGGGCTCGGGGCGCACGCCGAGCAAATCCCCGACCGTGGGCACCTCGTCTCCGGAGCCGCTCCCGGCGGGCATCGCCGGCACGGGCGGGATGACTCCCGCCGCCGCCGAGGCTTTGGCGACTGAGTCGTACGCCGAGTCGTACGCCGCGTCGGGGCGAGCGCCCCCCGCGATCTTTTCCCCGCGCATGCCCGCGAGGCTCTCGAGGCAGGCGTCCGCCAGGTCGTCGATGAAGGTCTGGTCCGTGTCCAGCGCGGGCGCGCGTCCCCAGCGCTCGATCCCGCTCTCCTCCGCGAGCTCCCGGTACTCCATGTCGATCTCCTCCAGGGTCTCGATGTGCTCGCTCACGAAGCTCACGGGCACCGCCACCATCGCCTTCACGCCGTCTTCGCCCATCTGCCGGATCACGTCGTCCGTGTACGGCTTGAGCCACTCCACCGGCCCCACCCGACTCTGGTACGCCAGCACGTGCTCGTTCTCCACGCCCATAGCGCGCAACTCCTCGACGATGAGTTTCACGCACCGCTCCATCTCCTCCTTGTACGGGTCACCCGCCGTCTCGACGTACGAGACGGGAACGCCGTGCGCGGAGAAGAACACGACTGGTTTTTCACCCGGTTCAAACCCGCGCGCCGGGTTGTTCAGCTCGTTTTTGATGAGCTTCGCCATGCTCTTCACGTACCCCGGCCGCTGATACCAGGACGGGATCACCACGTGCTCCAGCTCGGCGCCGAGGTACTCGTCGTCCTGGAACATCTGTTCCAGCAAACGCAGCGAAGAGCCGCTCGTGGAGATGGAGAACTGCGGGTACAGAGGGAGGACGACGAGTTTCGTGACGCCGTCCTCTTTGATCTGCGCCACCGCGTCCTCCGTGAACGGCTTCCAGTACCGCATGCCCACGTACACTTTGGCGCTGCGCTCGCCTTTTCTCGCCATGGCTTCGCGAATCGCCGCCGCCTGCTCATCCGTGATGCGCCGCAAAGGCGAACCGCCCCCGATGGACTCGTACGCCTCTCTGGACTTGGGCGCGCGGTTCGTGCTGAGCAGCGCCGCGAGGGGCTGTTGCAGGAAACGCAGGAACGGCGGGAGGCGGATGATGTCGGGGTCCGCGAACAGGTTGTACAGGAACGGCTGCACGTCCTCCAGACATTCGGGACCGCCCAGGTTCAACAAAAGAACCCCGACGCGCTCATCCTTCGGGCCCCGGTCGGGCCCCTCGTCTCTGCCCGACCCCCGGTCTGTCGGTTGGTTGCCCACCGCGTCGCCGGGCGCGGCGATGGCCTGCACATGGAAGGGCGCGCGGCGGCCGGGCGCGCGCGCGCCGCGCGCGGTGGCGTCCGCGGACGCGCCCCGCGCGGCGGCGAGCGCGCGTCCACTTCGGCGCGCCGACGTCGACGCGGAAGAGGCGCGGCAGAAACGCGCGGTCGCGTCGGCGGCGGGCGCGCGCGCGGTGCGCACGCGCGCGCCGCGCGTCGCGAGCGCGCTCGCGACGGCGCGATCGGATGCACTGGCGCGCGCGCCCGCCGCCCCGGCGCGCGTCGCCGCGGACATTCCGGGTCTTTGCGGTCGACGAAACGTCGGGCGAATCCTGCCAAAAGCCCGCCACGTCGCCGATGGATAGAGTGCGCGCCGCTTTACGGTCGCTTTATGGTCGCGGCGCCGATCGCGCGCGCGGTGGGTCGCGTCCGACGGGGACGGCGAGCGCGCGAGACGATCGCGACGATCGAGGCGCGCGACGAAGTGGCCGAGTCGACGCGGAGGCGCGCCGCGAGATCGTATCGGGCGTGAGCCTTCGTCTCGTCCGCCGTCGGGCGGTCGGGAAACGAAGTGCCTCGCAAAGTGCTGCTGCAAGTGGGTATTCAGTCTACGCAATGTGTTCGTCCATAATGTATGACTGCGGATACATACATAAGTTCGTCAATAAGAAAAGGGGATTTTCACAAGGAACGAAGGAGGTTTGTGTTCGTTGTCGCGGATCGAAGAATTCGTTCAGCGACGCGCGCCACTCTCGTCGACGCGCGGCGAGAGACGGGCGGGTTCTCGTCAACGCGCGCGCCCGATCGTCGCAGCGTCGTCCTCGGGAACGCCCCCGGCGCTCGCGATGGCGGTCGCCGCCGAGAGCTCGCGGCGCTTCACGCCCGGGGCGTACCACGGCTTCCGCGCCATCAAGCTGGCGTGCAAGTCCGAGCGCGTCCCCGTGGACTGGGACGGCTCCTACGCGGACCTCGCGCGATTGTTCACGGAGGAGTTCACGCAGAACGAGGAGCCCGAGGGTTTAAAGCTGCTGGACCGCGCGAACGAGGCGGGGGGGTGCTTGACGGAGGCGAAGAGGGCGTTCCGCCTGTGGGACCCGAAGACGCGATTGGCGTACGAAAACTTCGTCCTCGACGACGCGCGGGACGGGGACACCGTGCAGGTCAACTTCGAGATGTACGACCGCATGCTCGTCGCGCTGGACGCGCGGTGCTTGGAGCGCAAGCAAATCGCGAGGAGAAGAAAGTTTGCCGCGACGTTGGCGCCGCAAAACACCACGCGCCAGCTCGCGCAGCCGAGCGGATCGCTGCGATCCTTCGCGCGCTCGTCGTCGATGAGCCCGCGGGATGGATTATCGGCGCTCGCCGCGGGACCCTCCTCGGGTCTGCGCGCGATGGGCAGCGTGCTGTTGAGCAGGGTCCAGTCGTTGAAGGAGAACCAGGCGATGCGCGCGCGCATGTACGCGGAGAAGAAACGGCTCTCGGACGGGTACGGGTTCGATTCCTCGCAGTGGGCGTTTTTGTCTCGACGCGAGCGTTTGTGGGTCACGCTGGACGACCCGAGCAGCGGGCCGGCGGCGGCTGCCATCGCGGCGCTGTTCCTGGTGCTGATCGCCTTCTCCACGGCGACGTACTGCTTGCAAACGGTACACGGCCTGTACGAGCACGACATGCCCAAGACGAGCTTCTGGTTCGTCTCCGAGGCGTTTTGCATAGCGTGCTTCACCGCCGAGCTCGGCGCGCGCCTCTACGCGTGTCCGAACCGCTCGGCGTTCGCGAAGCAGTCCATGAACTGGGTGGACGTCGTCGCGATCCTTCCGTTCTACGTGGACCTCATCGCCGAGGCGGCGTCGAACGGAAACGCCGATGAGATCCCCGGTTTGGCGGTCATCAGGGTGCTGAGGCTGGCGCGCGTGTTCCGCTTGTTGCGGATGAGCCGAGGTTCGGTGGACCTCTTCGCCGAGACGATGGTCAACTCCGTCAAGGCGCTCAACATGCTTCTGCTCCTGATCGTCATCGGCCTGGTGATGTTCTCCTCCCTGGCGTACTTCATCGAGCGCGGGCGCTGGAACGCCAGCGCGGGGTACTGGGAGCGCGTGTCGCACTACACGTGCGACGTCGTCGTCGCCGCCGAGAGCTACTCGCAGCCCAACGGGTTCGACGTGGCGGGGCGCGAGCTGTCGCTCCCGGCGGGCGCCTCCGTGTTGGACGCGGCGGCGACGCCCGGGGACGTCGCCACGCTCGCGTGGAGCGCGGGCTCGGGGAACCCGTGTTCGTTTAAAGCGCTGGCGGACGACGAGCGCTCCGCGACGTTCGCGTGCGCGTTCCCGTTCCGCAAGATCGGAAAGGGCTGCGTCGCCGAGTACGAGCAGTCGCCCTTCGACAGCATCGCGCGCGCGTTGTGGTGGACCTGGGTCACGATGACCACGGTTGGGTACGGAGACGTGAACCCGCGGTCCGTGCTGGGCAAGACGTTCGCGGGGCTGGTGATGTGTTTCGGCGTGCTCGTGCTCGCGCTCCCGGTGACCGTCATCGGCTCGAACTTCTCCGCGGCGTTCCACCGCGGGCTCGCCGAGGAGAAGGCGTATCTGAAGCGACAACGCGTGGCGGAGCGAAAGCAAAACGCCTCGGCGAAAAACTCGGAATCGTCGTCGCCGTCCTTCTCCAGGCTGGTGTCGCTCAACGAAAACAGATGACGACGTCGTTCGTTCGCGACGTTTCGGCGCGCGACGCGGGGAGTCGACGCGAGGACGTGTCGTTCCGAGGGTGACCTACGTTTAATAGCATGGTATCTACGCGAACGACGAATCGCGCGACGACGCGCGTCGCGGTCCGAACGCCGCGTCACCCGGCCCTCAGCATCACCCGCCGCAATCCTCGGTTGCGTTTTTTTTTCCCCGCCGATACGGCACGGACCGCTGCTGGGCCTGCGGGGAGCGTCAACCGTCAAAGTCAACGATGTGAAACGGCTATTTCCTCGACCACGACGTCCGCGTTTACCCGGACGCGCGTCACTCCGCGCCGCGGTGTCGTCGCGATGAGCGAGAAGAGCGTCGCGAGCGGCGGGTCGCGGGGCTCCAAGGTTTCCAAGGCGTCCAAGTCATCCAGGGCGTCCAAGGCGCGCGAGCGCGTTGACGTCCCCGGGGACGTCGTGGGCATCGACGAAACCTCGAAACCGTCGGCGAAGATGAAATCGGTCTCGCCCGCGGTGAAGGCTGCGCTCGGGGACCTGGCCGCGGACGCGCGCGCGATGGCCGCCATCAAGGCGGCGCAGACGGAGATGCGTCTGCTGAAGGAGGCCGAGGCGATGGAGGCGGAGATCGCTGCGGCGCAGAAACGTTCGGGTACGCTCAAGGACGCGTTCGAGCGGTCGCGGGATCCCGAGACCCTGTTGCGCGAGCTCGCGGAGACGCGCGCGCACCTCGACGCCTCCGACGCGAAGCAGCGCGCCACCGAGCGCGACCTCGACCTCGCCGGGCGCGCGGTGCGCGAGGCCGAGCGCGAAAACGACGAGCTCAAGAGGCGCCTGACGTCGCGCGACGCGCGCCGTGAGTCGGACGCGGTGGCGGCGAAGGCGGCGAGATCGCCCGACGCGCGCGCGATGCCGAACGACGAACCCTCCGGAGCTCCGGCTTCCACTTCTCCCACTCCCGGCGCGAACCACGAGGAGATCTTCGAGCTCCGCCGGCGCATCTCCAACCTGAACGCCGAGCTGCAGCTCGCCGAGATCGACAAGGAGAAGCTGCGGCAGTTGCGCGAAGCCGCCGAGAAGCGTCGCGGCGAAGCGGAGGCGAAGCACGCCAACGCGGAGGTGGAGGTGGCGCGCTCGCGCGCGGCGATCAACCGGCTGGCGTCGCTGGAGTCGGATCTGCACCGAGCGCTCGCGGCGAAGGAGGCATCGGAAGAGAAGCACCGCGCGGAGATCCGCGCGAGCACGAGCGAGGCTGAGCACCTGAACGCCAAGCTCGCCGCGGAGGTTGCGTACTACAAAAAGCAGCTCGACCGCAAGCGCGACAAGAAGCGGCAGCACAAGGCGCACGCGTACGAGCTCGCGACGCGGCTTCAGGAGGCGGTGGCGATCGCCAAGGACACCGCCAGCGACTGCGAGCGCGCGATCGCGCGCGCCAAGGCGGAGGCGGCGCAGAGCGTCGCGAGCGCCGCGCGCGAGAACAAGGATAAGATGTCGCGCGACGCCGCGTCCGCGGCGTCGGCGACCGCAAACGCCGCGGCGTTGTCCGAGGCGCTCGAGAAGAAACGCGGGAAAAAGAAGGCGTACAAGTCGCAGCTCGAACACGTGGAGCAGCAGTTGGCGGAGAGCCGCGCGGAAACCTCGCGGTTCCGAACGGCGGTGGCGAACGCGCGGAAGCTGTACGAGAGCGAGCGCGCCGCCGCGGAGGCGAGCCTGGCGCGCGCCGACGCCGAGCACGCCTCGAGCGCCGAGCGAGGGCAGAGCCGCGTGCGCGAGCTGGAGGAGGCGCTGAAACGCGCAGCGCGGGATTACAAAAAGCTTGAGCGGGATAGGGTCGCGGTCGCCGCGAACGCCGCGAGAGAGGGTGACGCGCTGGGTGCTGTGAAGCGCGAAAACGCTCGCCTGGCACACGCGGCGTCTCGTTTGGAGGACGACGCGAAGCGTCACAAAGAAACGGCGGCGCGTTTCGAAAGCGACTTGGCGGCGACGCGCGCCGCGCTCCGGAAAGCGGAGGAGGAGTTCGCGCAGAGGCTCGCGCGTGACCGACGCGCGTGGGAGCAGGCTGCGGCATCCCGCGGCGAGTACGTGGAGTTTGACCCGTACGGCGATCGGGGCGATCGGGACGGGAGGCCGAAACGACCGCCGAAGGGCGGGCGGGACGAGAACGAAGCGGAGAGACGCGGCGACGATCCGGCAAAGATCCCTCTCGGAGACTCGCCGAAGAGACGCGACGCGACGGATCGGGAGATGCGGCCGGCGGGCATGAGCTCCGCGCACCTCGAACGCGTCGCGATGCGCGAGAAGAACAAGTACGCGCAGCGCCAGCGGGACCTAGCCATGGGTGTGCGCGCGGAGTATCTCGTCGATTAGCGGCGCGCGGCATGGGCGCGCCGTTTTTTCTTTTATCTGTGAGGTTCCCGAACACTCGAGCCTCGAGGCTCGGCGTCTTAAAACGGGTACCTCTTTCCCTTTTTCATCCACTTGATCTCCGCCGGGACGAGCTCCATGCCCTCCGGGATCGCCTGGTCCATGTCCACGGGGTCCGCGTACGGGTCCTCGAACATCTGGATCACGAAATCCTTCTTGCCCGTCATCTTCGGATACAGGCGCGCCACCTCGCCCATCAACACCTCCTTGCGCTGCAGCAAAACCGTTTTCGCCACGTTGTTGGATTCCTTGTCGTCCACGCCCTTGGGGACCTGCAGCATCCCGACGCCGTTCCAGGTCACGTTCAGAGGCCCCGTCTTCTTCACCAGGATGTTATACGTCGCGGGGTCCTTCTCCTTGTTCTCTGCGTGGAGGCGGAAGCGGAACCGGAACCAACCGCGGGGAGGCGTCTTCGGTGAGCGAACGAGCGGGTGAACGCGCGTGGGTCGAGCGCGGTCGATCGGGAAATCTCGATCGCGCGCGCCTTTTTCTTTGACGGACGCGAAATCGGCACGCCGGTCGGGAGCAGATAAGGGACGATCGGCGGATGGCGCGGAGGCGACGCATCCAGACATCGATCGAAAGCGTCGTGGAAGCTTCCACGGTGTCGCGAGCACGCGGCCCTCGGACGCGTCGAGAGCCGGCTCGACCGCGTCTGGGTCGCGTTCGGGAGATACGGGCGTACGCACTGTCGAGACCGGGCCATTTGGATTCGTCCACCTCGACGGGCGCGTTCTTTTTCTCGAACTCGGGATCGAACTCCTTGGCCCACGCGCCCTTCTTGCCGGCGACGATCACCAGCCCGCGGCGGGGGGCGGCGCGCGAGGCGCGGGGGGTCGCGAGCGCGGGGGCGACGCGGACGGAGGCGAAAGAGGCGAGCGCCATCGTGTCAGTCAGCGGAGAGCGCGGGGGCGAGTGAACGCTCGTATTGCCAAGCCACGTGGCTCGTCCTCGACATTTTTCCGAGCGTGTCACTGCCTTTTCGTCGAGCTTTTTTGAGGGCACTTCCGAGACGGACGAGCCTCTTCGTGTTCCTGTGGTTCACTGTGATGTGAGCCCTTGAGGGCGGCGGAGTGGCGCGCGCGCGCGGCCTGGACGATGGGTGCCGGCCCAGGCCAGAGCGCTGAGACCGACTCGGACGAGGAAGACGCGGAGGAACGCGCGAGGCGGCGTCGCGACCGGGCGCCCGGATCTACCCCGAGCCACGCCGGACCGGACATCGGCGCGCTGACGCTGGATGATGTGGTCGGCCCCCCGCCCGGAGCGCTGGACCCCAGCGGGTTCGAGTTCAGCCCCGACGACGAGCACGTCGCGTACCTTCACGCGCACCTCCCCCACGACCCAGCTTCGGCGTGGACGGCGTGGACGCTGCTGGTTCTGGACGTCTCGTCGGGCACGAGGCACGCGTGCTTCGACCCGACCAGCACCTACGGCGCCGGCGGCGCCACCGCGACGGACGTCTCGCGGGAGCGTGAGAGTGCCATGGGCGTGACTCGGTACGAGTGGGCGCGCGAGGCGACGAACCCCTCGCGGCTGCTCGTGCCTCGACCGGAGGGGGCGTACGTCGTGGACGTCGAGAAGATCTTCTCGCCGCGCGGCGACGACGCGGGACTCGACGCGAAATCCCCTCGCGCGAAAACCGAAAACCGAAAACCGTCGCGGTTTGGGGCGACGACGCGCGTCTCCCCTCCCCGTTGCGTGGCTCGCGCCTCGCGCGACGCGCCCGTCCTGGACGCGAGCGTGTCCCCCGACGGGCGCTGGGTCGCGTTCGTGCGCCGCTCGGAGATTCACATCGCGCCGTGCGACGCCAGTTGCGAAGATCAAGATAAAACGAACGCGGCGCACACGCACACGATAAAACGATCGCGTCTGCTCGAGGCGCGCGCGACGCACGGCGCGCGCGGCCGCCCGTTCGTCACGCACGGTCTCGCGGAGTTCGTCGCCGCGGAGGAGATGGGCCGCGACCGCGGGTTCTGGTGGCGGCCGGACAGCGGCGCGCTCGCGTTCACGCGCGTCGACTCGTCCCGCGTCGAGACGGTGGACGTCACGCGGGGATACGCGCTCGGCGCGGGCGGCGAGGCGCAAGGCGAGGCGGACGACGCGGCGGCGCGCGACGGCGAGCCGACGTTACGGCGCCCTCGCGTCGACGACGACGACGCGACGCGCGCGAAGGCTTTTTCGCAAAAAAGACACGACGCCGAGGCTAAGCCTCGTACTCGCGATGAGAAACACTCGTACCCGCACGCCGGCCGCGAGAACGCTCGCGTGACGCTGGGCGTGGTGGACGTGTCGTCGTTGACGCTCGAGCGGGACGCGGCGAAGCGAGACGCGACGTTACGGCGCGCCGCCGACCCCGAGGTTCCCGACCCCGAGCTCTTCCCGGTGACGTGGATGGACGTCGACTGCGGGTCCTCCTCGCGCAGCCTCCTCGCGCGGGGGGAGCAAGAGGAGTACCTCGCGTCCGTGGCGTGGGTGCCCACGCCGTCGCCGCGGGACCGACGCGAGCGCGCGAGCGATGAAAGCGCGAAAGAAAGCGCCGAGAGCGCCGAAAGCGACGCGAACGTTTCTCGAAAACGTTTCTCTTTTCTGCCTCTCGGCTTCCCAAACGCGAGCTCGCGACGAACGCTCGAGGACGCGTCGGACTCCGACGCGTCCTCGAGAGAGATGTCTCGTCACGCGCTTCTCGTGCGCGTGCAGAACCGCGCGCAGACGCAGATCACGTCCATCTTCATCGACGCGGCGACGGGCGAGCGCGCGACCCTCGCGCGCGACGCCTCCTCGATGCTCGAGCGCGTGGACGACGACTCCGACGCGTGGGTCAACATCACGCAGAATCCGATCGTTTTGAAAAAAGGCGATCCGACCGGAGGCGATCACGCCGCGCCGGGCGACGCGGTGGTGGTCTCGGAGCGCGACGGGTACGCGCACGCGTACCTCGCGCGGGTCGGCGAGAATCGCGGGCCGCCCACCCAGCTCACCGCCGGCGCGTGGTGCGTCCACCGCGTGCACGCGGTGGACGAAAACCGCGGCTGGGTGTACTTCACCGCGAACGAGCGCGGGCCGTTGGAGCGACACCTCTACCGCGCGCGGCTTTGGCCGAGTACTTTCGCGAAAGCGACCGCGAAGGAGGCGCGCCTGGAAGTCGCGCCCCCCACGCGCTTGACGCGCGCCGCGGGGTGCCACACGGTATCCCTCGACCACGCCTTCGCGCGGTTCGTGGACGTGCGCGAAAACCTGCGGACGCCGCCGGTGGCGGTGATGCGCGCGATCCCGCGGTCGAGCGAGGACGACGACGTCAGTCACGAAACCGACGCGGAAGACGCGGAAGACGACGAGGCGCTCGCTGTCGGGGAGGAAGAAAACCAAACCCAAAGACCCCAAAGAAACGAAGGTTCTCACGACGAACCTAACGACACGGCCGAAGAGACGTTCGCGCGCGTCGACGCGGCGTTGCGCGCGACTGTCGCCACGTACGCGGCGACGTACGCTTCGTACAAGGCGCCTTCGCTGGTACGCGTCCCCGCCGCCGACGGCGTGTCCACGTTATACGGCGCGCTTTATTTGCCAGACAAAGATGTGTTCGGGAACGGCCCGTTCCCGTGCGTGGTGGCTGTGTACGGTGGCCCCGGCGCGCAGTGCGTGGTGGACGCCTGGCGTCTCACCGCGGACGCGCGCGCGCAGCGCTTGCGCGGGCGCGGCGTCGCGACGCTCAAGCTGGATAACCGCGGCACCGCTAACCGCGGATGCGCGTTCGAGCGCGCGATTCGCTCGAACGGCGCGGTGCTCGGCGAATGCGAAGTCGCGGACCAAGCCGCGGGTGTGCGATTTCTCGTCGAAAAAAAAATCGTGGACCCGAAACGCGTCGCCATCGTCGGTTGGTCGTACGGCGGCTTCGTCGCCGCCGCCGCTTTGTTGCGCGCGCCGGAAACGTTCGCGTGCGCGGTGGCGGGCGCGCCCGTCACGTCGTGGCTCGCCTACAACGCGCACTACGCCGAGCGGTACCTGGGCGCGCCCGACGCGGCGGGGGGCGCGTCGCGGTACCGGCGGTGTGACCTGCTGACCTTCGTGCGCGAGCGCGCGCGGCGGGATCCCCGCGGGTGGCTCGCGTTTCGAGGTACGTCCGGGAAAAAAAAAATGCTCCTCGCGCACGGCGCGTCGGACGAAAACGTGCACTTGAGCCACACCGCGCGCCTCGCCGACGCGCTCGACGCGCTGGACGCCGCCGCCGCGCGTTTCAGTCACGAAGAAACGGAAGAAACGGATTCGGAAGAAACGGAAGAAGAACCAGAAGAAGAAACGTCTGATGAGAGAAACGATGATGCTTTCGTCTCTTCTTCTGTTTCACGTGATGGAAGAAGAAACACGCGAAGAGAC
>Ga0181560_10005882_pt1 | contig 10873 bp, 7 predicted proteins | sample 011ome_20_FD_133751 | JGI IMG/M metagenome (GOLD analysis project Ga0181560, IMG submission 133751) | Coastal salt marsh microbial communities from the Groves Creek Marsh, Skidaway Island, Georgia - 011509CT metaG (megahit assembly) | ecosystem: Environmental > Aquatic > Marine > Intertidal zone...
GTCCCTGGCAAAGCACCATATGTGCGCGCGGATCCAGAGACCGGCGCTTCGAGCGCCGTTTCCAAGCACAGCTGGATAACGGTCGCCACCAAGTCTGGCGGGTTGGCGTACGACACGCCAGCCACGGAGATACGCGACGCATCGCGCGACCTCAAACTCGTCCTGGACCCCGCTGCGGTCAAGAAACCCAAGACAGTGTCGCCGCTACAATCATCCGACTTGGTGACCAGGCCGATGAAGCTGACGCGCTGGAGCACCCCCCGACACGGTAACACAGGCGGATGCCATGTGCTTACGCTGAGAAGCGCCCGTGACCTCCCGACGCAGATCAAGTTCGAACGAGGGACGCGCAACAGACTCTGGCCGCCCAACCCTGAGTTTGGCGAGTGGATGATGGGCATGCCGCTGGGGTTCACGACATTCGATCCCGAGGCGGCGCCCGAGGAGAGATGACATCCTGCTGCATATGAAACGATGGGTGATCAGGTGTACTGTGAGGGCGCAAAGTTTTCCTCTTGGGGCCTGTCGCGCGACGATGAGAACAACCTCCTAGACCTCTTTGCGACGGGCTGGGCTGACCTGGCAAACGCCTTCCGCACGGGCACGCGCATCGCCAAGCGGTACGAACCGAGAAAGCGAGTGCTTGTGGACACCGAACTCATGAAAACGGTTGCGAACGCGAGGAAACACGCCGTCGACGCACTTTTCCGGTGCGCTTCGGGGCCCGGCACGCAGCGCTGCATGCAGACCTTTGGAAGCGACAACGTCACGTCCGACTACGATGTTTCCATTCTGGGACCGGGGGCATGCGATGTCTGTTGGCAGATGTTTGTGCAATTCGTGCGCATGTACGGCGCCCTGGCCCCCAACGCCTGCGACACGAACCTGTATGCAAACGGCACGTATCTGGCCAGTCCCGAGGACAGAGCACCTGCGCCGGAGGGCGTGGCTACGTTGGGCCTGAGAGACGAAGCCCGGAAATTCACCTACGTTCCAGACAACAATAACCCGCACGCCCAAGACGAGTACGTTCGCGCATGCATGGCATGGGCTGCCGCAAAGTCTCTGATGGGCGATGTGGACGAGGCGAGCGTGCGTGGAGTCTTGGGTGACGAGGTTGTCGATGATGCGCTCGCGCGTCTTGATGCCGCGGAAGCGATCCTGGCCGCTGCGCGTGAGCCCATCGCGCGCGCAATCGAGCGCGGCGCATTTGGATCGTCATGGCGCCCCCGCGCAGATGAGGTCGAGGCTGACATGGACACGATCGCCAAATACGCTCTTCAGACAGTGTTTGGCCGCCGCATGGAGCGGGCCATATACTCCGCAGAGCCGCAGGGCGTGGGCATGGATGCGGAGGCCGCCCGCGTGCTAGGCGAGGTCGCAGAGGCAATTGCTGGAACGACTTGGCTCGCAGATGACGAGGTCTCGTTTGCGGATATCTTGTGCGCAACGATGTTCTTTTCCGTCGAAGCTGCGTTCACGCAGAGCGCTGTGAATGTGGTGGTACTCGAAATACAGGGTAAGCGCGTGTCCGCACTTCCGGAATCAGACTACAGGTGCGCACTCCTAGAGAATTTTGGCGAGCTCATGGTCCATTCTCGAGGCGCACCCGGCGATGCGTTTGACGCTGCAGCGGCACTGAAACTCTCCAAGTACGTCTACCGCATGGCCTACTCGGCGTCCAAAGCGTCGGACGACGCAGACTTTGCCTCTGCGATGAGCGCAGTGGTTGACACCATCAAGACCAGTGTGCTCGATCTGCGCGGCAACACCATGCCCGGATCGCAAGCCCCTTCCGCCACCGCTCTGTCGCTTGTTTGTCTGGACCCTGGAGCTGACCGCGCCGCATACAGGGCCGCCGCAGAGAACATGTTCACGTCCCTGTGGGAAAACCAAGTGCCGGACCGCTGGCGCGTGCCCGCGGAGGAGGAGTGGGAGCAGGATATGAAGGGAGGAGCCACCGATCGCCCGGGACCGCTGGCGAGCGTTGCAATCACTGCTACTGCGATGACAATGGTGTTTGTAATGTGTTTGATGGGTCGGTGACTCCTTGACCGCCAAACCTACGCCGCATCAAGGCCCCCTCCGGGTGCCAGAGTCGAGCCTTTATCTGTGACAGGTTGGCTTCGACAGACCTGGCTACGATGGAGCACGCGCGTCGGTGCATGAAGTCCTCAATAGCGCGCTGGCGAAAGCATTCGACCACTCGTCGCCTGAGCCTGATACAGAGCCTCTGCTCAACCTCCCTCAGGCTTGCCTGCTGCAAAGCCGCGCTAAAAAGCGGCGCTGACACCTCGCCGTCCTGGCTCGCTGGCGGTGCTCCACCCAGTTCGCCTTGCACGGCCTCCCCGAAGGCCTTTTCCAGCAGCGGCCAGAACTCCGAGACCATGGTGTCCGCGTCCACCTCAGACTCCACCTGAACGACACACACCGTTCCATCTGCGTACACGAGAACGCGTGGAGACCCTGCGCTCTCGCCGTCCCCACGCCTGGCTCGCGGGAGTTGAGCCGCAGGGGCAAACACCACCACGCACCGCGTGGAAGGGGCCATGCGCGACGCAAGGTTGGCTCGGACGCTCATGGACTGGAAGCGCGTGCAGCGCCTGTGCGACGCAGCCGCGGACGAGGACAACTCGACGAGCCACGGACTCGCTGCGGACACGCACATCCACTGCATCTGCCCGACACTTTCAGATGCTGAGCGGAAGAGTTGCGTGGGCTCGCTCAGCAGTCAGTAAGCTCCCACTCCCTGGCGCGCTTGGGGGCTCTTGCCAGCCGAGATGAGTCCTGTTGGGAGTCACATGCCAGGTTAGCTGGCGCATCGAGTGACTCACATGACATGCCGCATGACATGCCACACGACATATCCCATTTCCGGGCCAAATCGGCAATGCGCTTGCGGCAGACGGCGAAATTTGGGTCGCAGCGCGCACGCGTCCACGCCCGCTGGATTCGCATGCACGCTGCCACTTGCCGTGATCGGTGCTTCCTCCACGCGCACTGTACGACCACAGCTGCCTGGATCCGTCGATGCGCGCCCGCGCTCAGTCGGCCAGGGAAGCACATTCTGCGGGGATCAAATAAATCGGGCCGGTCCATGAACCTGTCCAGACTGGCATGGATGGAGACGATTGTCCAGTCCCATCCGATGGCGGGGAACTCGATGGCCAGGTCGTGCAGCTCAGCGCACGAGGAAAGTTTCCGGAAGTTGAATGGGAGATGCAGATTGCGCCGGACCAGGTCGGGGTCCGCTCGGCCAATATCGGCGCGCATGTGCACGAAGTTCACGATCTCTTCTGGCGAGGCGTCTGAGCGGATCCCTGTGTGTGCGTTCAGATCAATACGCGCGCGCCTCGCTTGTAATCCAAGAAGCGTGCGACCCCACGGGATCCCCGGATACTTTGCGGGCGTCGTGCCTGTCACGTCCGCGCGCATGCTGAGCGTCTTCCAGTTCCACGGCAAAAGCAACGCCGTCTCCTCAATGAATGCCAAACTCATTGCCGGATTGCACGACAGCTTGTCGAAGTCCCAGCCAGCGTGCGGGTACTCGCGCACCGCCCATGCGGGGACCCATGAGCGCACTGACCAGGCCTTGGCGACCTCCGGAGTGCGCTTGTGCGACTCATCGCCCAGAGTTTGCCTGATCAGTCGCTCGAGCATACTCGCCGCACTTTGAGTTAACATCTCCGGGCGCAGCGTTGGTAGCGCAACCATTGCCTTGTCAACCATCACTCACTTTCACCAGCAGAGTTCACGTCCGCGCGCTCGCCATACCCCACCGCCTTCGCCACTCTATGTGCGTTTGCGACCAGAGACGGCCACGCCCCCTCATTCTGCACAGTACGCTGCACCAACGGCCCTCCCGGGCGCCACAGGTACGCCTTCAGCTCGCACAGTTTGCGCTCGATCGCGCGCGCTATGGTCACGCTTGCCCTGTGGCGCTCGCGCCGGATACTTTCGAGCTCCCACAGCGTCTCCTCGTTCGGGAGCGTGACGATCCAGTCCGGTGTGGAGTGGAAGTCCAGCCCGGAGTCGCCTCCCGACAGGCGGTCGTAGATGAGGTGCGCCATCGTGGCGACGTGAGCGACGCTCACGCCTGCAACGAGCATCTTGGGGTCTTCCCCGTCCCCGGCGTCCTGCAAGATCACGCGTGAGCACGTGTCATCCGGCAGCGCGTGCATGTGCTGCGCCACAAGAATCTGTATGCCTGCTCCAGTGGCGGACAGGCCCGCTTTTGAGCACGCCTTGCTCAGCTCGGTGTCCTCCACGTGCGCAGCCCACTCATCATCATCCTGTCTGTCGATGAAGTCCAGCTCGTCCCCCATCTCCATGACGCGGAGCGCCGTGGCGCTGTCCACGATAGCCACTGCGACCTTGCCGCCCGCAAACGTGACTGCTGACGTGGGCGGCTTGGTGTCCGCGGCCACGGGTTCCAGGCTCTGCACCGCGGACACCGGCATGGGAGCGCGCGACCCGAAGAGTCGCTGAACATCGGGCTGACACGGCCCATCGGAAACCTCTGGCCACGATGCGGCGATGGCTCGCACGCCGTGGTGAACTGCCAGCTCTGACACGATGTGCGCGTCCCGCCGAATGGCGCGCACAGCGTCTCGAGCGGCCAACGCGCTGCAGCTGTGCGGCACTGCTGACTCGAGAGAGTCTGCGTTGTCTATGACACGACCGATGGACGTGAGAGTCTTCATCAGCAGGTCCACAATGCGGTACAGGCGCCCTGCGTTGAGCCGCACGTCTGCGATCGTTACGCCCCACACCGGCTTCTGCGCAAGGGACGATCTGGTTACTTCGTAGGGGTGGGAGTGTGCACTCAAGACGCACGCGCACCGCCCAAAGACGCTTTCGTCGCAGGTCGCAAACACGCGTGCTTCGATGACTGGGCCCGGAGCGGGTGACCGCAGATTTCGGAAGGCTACCGGACGCCTGCTCGCAAAGAAAGTGTCGGGTTTCGAAGCGATGTCTGCACGGTGGTCGAACATGACCTTGACTTCCGCAACCGCCACTGACACGCTGGCGAGCGACGTCGACCGGCGGTGGTGGGAGCACCACCCAACATGGTCCCCGCGATTGCGCACCGGGGCACCATCGCAATGCTCGCTGGCTTCGAACTTGAAATCGGTCGCTGAAATGGTGTGCACTGGTGGTGGCATGGTGACGATAACCCGCTGAGGTTGTAGTGATATTCCGAAAACCCTGTCTATATGCGATACGCGATAGCCCAATCATTCGGCGAGGCCCATCGTGTGCGCGAGGTATGCGAGTACAATCGTCTCAATGCCATGGATCTCTTCGGCCTGTGCGTGCAGCATATCGACCACGTCTTGGGGGACAACGTCTCCCTCGCCACTCGCTGTGTCCGTGTCAAAATCTCCGCGAGCGTCGCTGGCGTAAGCATCGGCAGCCTGCTCTGCATCCGCGTCTCCGATGTCAGTGGTATCCTCATCAGTATCCTCCTCGTAGACCTGCTCCCAGTGCCCTTCGTCGAGGTACCCATCACCGGGAACGAAGACGCTTGTGCCAACTCGCATTTCACTGTCTGGGGACCCACCTAGTTGGTATGGGTCGAGCTCGCGAGCTTCAGCCTGCCACCCCTTCCTTCGGACAATAGCACCCACCAGGACGGTGATGACTGGAGCTGGTGAGTTTACCCACGACCGATGGCTCTCCATCATCGCGGTCACGGACAGCGCTGGCAGGTACTTGTCGATGTGGTTTGTTTGTGACATCTGTTCTCTCGGGAGGAGAGGACGCGCACCTCCGGACTCCGCAACGAACACATTCCCGCTCTCGTCCCTGCTCAGACCCACGGAGTGTCTCATTTCCCCGTACGCAATGTCCCCAATGCCAGCATCATACATCAGCATCGTGGACTGTGCGCGAAGTTGCTTGGGCACACTTTCGCTGTGGGCTTCCCACCCACTGTAGTCCTGGCGCTCCTGCAGAAATATCTGGTGATTGGCAAGATCGACCACGTTTACTGCACTTTTATAGCAGGCCGCATGCAAACTCATGGCGTCGATCACAGACGTCAACCCAGTCAAGAAAGTGTGAGCTGACCTGGAGGGATAAAAGCCATCCCGCAAAATAGTGTTGGCTATGGCTCGATTGTATTGCGATGAGACTCGAACGTACGCCAGATCCATCGCAACCTCGGATGTTGACTGGAAAGAGGAGAGCGCTCCTGTGCTCTCAATGATGGCGAGCATCAACACGCATCGAGCCACGTTAGATGGCATGCCACGCGTGGCGGAGGTCAAGCCCGCACTGGTGCGCTCGAGAGCGTGGTCGATGCCGTTTCCTATCGTGTCGCGGATGATGTCCGCGGCTCCTGGCATCGTTTGCCTGTTGTCGTCAGCCCAGGTTTGGGTCACCACCTGGCAGTGCTCCCGAACGACGTCGCGGAGCGAACTGCCAAGGACCATGTTGATGGTGGCGTGCAACCAGCACGTGGGCCCGACTTGTGGCCATACCGGCACGTCGGGGTACCTGTAAGCATACTGGAGCGGGAGCGTCATTGCGAGACTCAAGTTGCGCGCATCCCGACGTGCATGCGGCTCCTTGCACTTGATCACCATGCCGGCGTAGGAGCGCCCGTCCGCGTCACCCCTCTTTGCGTCCATCATGATGTTCAGGCCCTTATAGGGTGCAGACCTGCCATGGGTCAGCGACACCGACTCGGTGACATCAACGAAGGTGGTGGCAGACCCGGATGGTGCATACTTTTCCACAGCATCCCGAACGAGGAAGTCGCCCAAAAAGCTCTCAAACTCGCGCCCGCACTCTCGAGCGTACTCCCGCAAACTCGCTGAAACCGCTAGTGGACGTGCGTTTTGCAACACTTTTGGCCTGCGCTTGTCCAAAAGCTGACAGTACTGATCATGTGGATGGGTTCGCTTGGCAAGATAAAGTTTGTCGGACCCATCCGCCTCTAGAAATTTGATGTCAGACGCCTTTACTTCTGGCCAGGCGGTGGGTGAGAGCTTGAGCTGTTTTCCCTTGTCGATTGGTTTGGCCTCTTCCTTGCCACTCGACAAATCGTCATCGTACAGAAAAGTTGGTGCGCCACCAATCCCTGGCTCGTGCTCAACAATGTTTATTTCGTCGTTGTCGTAGTTGAGAAGGTAAGATCGGTTGAACAGATCCGTGCAAATCTCACCATCCATTCGCCTGCCCCTCATCCGCAGGCGGACGCCCTCTGTGGCAGCCTGCGAGCCAAGAGTGATTGCAGTGATTCGGGCATCTGCCGCTTTCAGCCTCCCAAGCCGCCCTGGATAGATCGTCACGTACACTTGCACCTCGATGTGGGACGCATCGCCCGCAATTTCATCCGCAACCACGTTCCAGAAGCTCCCCTCAAGTGTTTCGACCGGATCAGACGCATCCACTGCCCAGATCGCTGTGATGGTGGACGTGTGGCCAGACCTTGATGCGTACTCCATCGCGCTGAGAAGCTGGTTCGGTTGATTGCTGGCGGAGTACAGCAACCAGTGCTTGGCCACGACGTCCGCACGCATCACCTCGTCCATTTCTGCGGTGTTCAGCCACCCCACCACACCATACGGCTTCGGCGGCTCGGAGGGCGCGATCGGCGAGAACGGCCCCGGAGTGTTCAGGAAAGACACCCACCAGACATCCGGCTGAAAGTCGTCATCGCTGGCGCTGGAGTCTGCCACCCGAACTTCGGCCATTGCGTGCGATAATCGGTTGTTTCGGTGGTCTTGGGATGGTCGCCACGCCAACTGGCGCCCAACCAGAAATGTCCAGGCATTGTTCGGGCCAGGGGCGTTGGGATTCATGGCAATTGTCAACAGACGCGCCTTGTCGGGTTCGTCAAACAGCTTGCCGTGAACTCCGGATGGGATGAAACGCTTCTTTGGACGAGGAGTCACGGTATTGTTTCTGGGTGTTGATCGCTGGGGCACAGATTTGCCTGATTTGTGTGCGGGCGCACTGCGCGCATGGCCACTTGGCCCAACTGCGCGAGTCAGTGGCTTTGTAAAGCTTGGTGGCGGCTGGTAGGTCCTCTCGTTGGTGATGTCGTTGTAGTAACAGCGGTTGCCATGCTCGTCGTGCCCGCGCCTCCACAAAGCACCCCCCACAGACTCGCGCTCGGACTCGGCTGGCAAACACAGCGCCACGCACACGATGGCTGCGCTCATCGTCATCACAAAGGCCACGAGCTCGGAATCCACGCCCATCGTGGCAGTTTCACTTGCAAGGCCAGAATATCCAGCATCGGGTCTGCGGGACCAGAACATCAACTTTCAACACTCAACCCTGCGCGGGATCATCCGGTCGCCTGCGCCACTTTGAGAAGTCCTCGTCCCTGGCGTGCACCGCCCGTACTCCCGAGTTGGCCAAGAACGATCTCCAGGAAGCTTTTGAGCGGTCGATGCTGGGTTGGCGCGATGACCAGTTCCCCGCTGCTACCCCAAGCATCCGCACGATGTCGGCGAAAGTTGTCATCAATGACACGGACGCGGAGACATAGTCCGAGCGCCGCATGGACCCCATCACATCGCGAACAGCCTTGTAGGCAGCCCCGCGAACCTTGTCCTTCGATGCGGAATGACCGCCAAGCGCCCGCCCTGCAGACCCGCCTGCCGCCGTGCTGACTTTGATGTATCGCTCGCACACGAACAGTGATGCGAGGCCTAAGCACTGGCTTGAGAACGCCCTCCGGACCGCTCGGCGCACCACCCAGTGCCATGGAGATCGCCAGTGGTTTGCGGAGACGATTTCCACCAAACGCTCTTCGGCGTACGAGCGGTTGAGCCCTGGGACGTACAGCCTGTACCCCTTTTCGTCAGAGTACTTCGCGAGGCGCGCAAGGGACGAGTCCGTCCAGGACTCGCGGAGTATTGGAATCGCCATCGAACGGGCCGACTCCAGCCAGTCTGGCGTGCAAACGACCTCAACGTCGGAGCCCGCAGTATGGTAGGCTGCGATGCGGCACGGCGCAAAGTCGAACCCTCGCAGAAGCTGCTCGATCGAGCCGTTCAAGAATAGGACAAGCTGCACAACATGTGCGCTGGGGTCGACGCAGCTGTCCACGACCATGGTGTATGCGCACCCGGTGAATGTACCGGCTCGCACGCGCGGATCCGCTCGTATGTGATCCAGGACCGCATCAGCCTCTGCCACGCAGTTGGTGATAACGAATAAGTCGGTGTCTGCACCAGGCGCAGACGTCTCTGACACAGCCCCGGAGACTCTGCCGCCAGCACAGACGACTCGTCCGGGGAACGCGCGCATCCAGTCTTTGACGCAGCGCGGGACACTGTCCTCGAACGCCTCGCCAGGCCGCGCCGCAAACCTGCCTGATGCTGCTGCGGTCGCATTCGAGAGAAACAACTCGCACTCCCCGAGGTTGAGCTCGTGGGTGGCGTAGTCCCTGGTGCCTGGCGCGACGCCTCCTGTGACTGTCAAGAGACCGGTGGCCTGCATCGCGTCCGCCATTTCTGGGTGCACGTCAGAGAGTGCGCGCCTCTCGGCATACTGATCGCTCGCTCGATCTGTTCGCTGCTTGGGAAATCCTGCAAAATCGCAGAAGTCCAGCGCCTCTGTGACCACATCGTTGGACACATGGCTGGCGAACCGCATGTTGTCAGCCGCTTGGACAGCTGCTGCGACGGACCGAGCAGAGTATGCGTGGCAGATGACCCTCCCGCATTTCACTCTGTTGTCCCGCCGGTGGTCTTTGAGCTCGTCGCTCAGGAAGACTCCGACGTAGGGCGCTTTCGCAACGTGCCTCGTCGCAAGCATGTTCAGAACGTCTCCATTCGAGCACTCAAACACGATGTCTCGCGGCGGGTGGCGCGGCGCTCCTATGTATTGCAGCAAGTCGTCCGGAATGCACTTGGGCGACGCACAGGCAAAGGACCATGGCTCTGAGATCCACGTTTTCCCTTCAGCTGGCGCAGCGACGATGACGCCGCCCGTGCCTGTTGATGTGCGCGATTTGAAGTCCACGCCAGGCATGGCCGGAGATCTGGAGTCATAGTAGCCGTCCGAGTCTGCGAGCGGGGAGCGTGCGAAGTAGTAGTGCATTCCTTTGCGGGTGCGCTCGCGAGGGACGGTCAGTAGAACAGGAAACCGATCCTCGAGTAAGTCTGCCACGGCCTGGCTATCCACATCCACGACGCAGAGACTCTTGAGAAGGATGGCGTAGTTGGTATGAAGTGGATGGCGCAGCCTCCAGCGCTCTGCGCGGTGCTCGCTCCAAGCACCCGGCGCCGCGTGTTTGAAAATTGGAAACTTCCCGCCCGGTTCTACAGGGACGAGCACGTCTGATGGTGCGTGCTCGCGCAGCCACGAAGCCAACAACGCCACACCGGTCATGATGCGCCCTCCCGCAGTCACCTTCAGATTCGTGCCGAGTGCAAGTCTGATCGCTCCCAAGCGGCTCTGACGACTCTATGCAAAATTTCCGACATTCGAGCTCTGCAGAAGTTTGCGAAGCTGTGAAACATGTTTGACAAGCTCGAGACACCCGCAAAAGCGATCGCATTCGCGACGTTGATTCGGTTGATCGCTCTTGTGGGTATGGGCGGATTATGGGTCATCCCGGGCTCGCTAGGGATATCCATCACGATGGCTTTGCAGATATACACCATCCACTGCGTGTCGCGTGGCAAGTGTCGTACTTGGGCCTGGACGATGGCCATGGTCGTCTTTGTTGGAACGGTCATGGACTTGGCATGCGCATTGGCCGCAGTCAACAACGGCGTTCGAGTCAGTCGCCGGTGGGCCTGGGCAGAAGAGAAAGTTGTCAAGTATGCCAAAGACAACGGTCTCGATGCAGCAGTGCCATAAGTTCACGCACTTGGCGGAAGGCTCAGCGATCCGTCGCATTCCA